>Ga0315320_10001088_pt1 | contig 22408 bp, 20 predicted proteins | sample M140m21515metaG_FD_203458 | JGI IMG/M metagenome (GOLD analysis project Ga0315320, IMG submission 203458) | Ammonia-oxidizing marine archaeal communities from Monterey Bay, California, United States - M1 40m 21515 | ecosystem: Environmental > Aquatic > Marine > Coastal | place: USA: California... | reverse complement strand
TGGTGACTGGGTTCGACCCGATGGGCTTGGCATGCTGGTCCTGGGATCGAACTACGGCCATGAAATCCATGCCATGCCATGGTGGAGTTTCGTCTTTGGCGGCGGACTGGGCGTCGGCGTGCTCTTGGGCGATCTCACGACCTGGGGACCGGGTGCCAGCGTGAACAACCAAGAGACGGGATGTTTCACGACATCACCCGCTTACATTCGGAAAGACAACTGCGCGGAAGATGGAACCAAGCGCATCCCTACGGTGCTACCGGTGGTCGATATGACCGTCAGCTCCAGATTTCATTTTGGAGACCAAGCAAACCTGAGGGTAGACCTTGGCCTTCACAATATGCTCTACATTGGGACGGCATTTGGTGCCGTCTACTAAGCCCTAATCGTACGCCGCTTGGCGTTTTGGACTTGCGCACCGCCTTAAATGTGCTACTTGCGCTGGTCACATTTTCTGGGCCCCTATTTACGGGCCGCATTGGAGTACACCTTGATCCTCGTCACTGTTCGAGAGAATGAGCCGTTTGAGAAGGCACTTCGTCGTTTCCGCCGCAAGGTTGAACGGGAAGGTATCCGCAAAGATATCAAGAAGAATAGCTTTTACCTGAAGCCAGGTGAAAAGCGGCGTCTCAAGCAGCGCCTTGCAGAAAAGCGCCGTCGTAAGGCGATGCGCCGCTCTTACAAGCGCCCTTAAATCATTCGTCCCACCGTGCATCAGGCCCTGCCAACAACAGGGCCTTTGCCCGTTGGATCGCCGCAAGGTTTTCGAGACGATCGGGGTCATCGTCTGCAACGACTTCCGATTGTACCCGCATGAGTAGTGCGTTCCACTCCCCATCGTTCCCTTCAACAGCGCTCACATACTGAGCGAGGTCCACGATTGGCGTCAGCCGCGATGGCGCAATGGACGTTGCCTTGTTGAACGCACGCCGAGCACCAGCCAAGTCAGGCTGTAGCGGCTCGGGAGCCAGGGCCAGGGCCAGACCGAGAGCCGCATAAGGGCGCCCCTTATCGTACTCGCCCATCACATCGACTGCGCGTGTTGCCAATGCAATCGTGGCTTCAAGATCAATCGACGCTCCGATGACTCCCCGACCATCCAGCCACCTCGACCAAGCGATACTGGTCCATGTCATACAACCAATGCGATCCGCCTCTAGGGTCTCGACCGCCCGAATCGATACCGCACCACCTGCCGATTGAACCAACCCTCCAAACGCGGGTTCGGTCATCAAACAGCGCAACCCAAACTCACGTGCAGTCGCAAAACCATCGAGGCCATCGGGCGGATGGGCATACGCGCGCACCGTATAGGCCCGCGCCAATCGACCCATTAACTTTGCATTTTCTGGAAATTCACGAACACCACTGAGGTACCACTGAATGGCTTTGTCCAGTTCGCGAACTTCTGCACGAGAATGATACAGCGTGTCTCCATTGGTTAAAATTCGGGCGGACAAGCTCGAGCGGTCACGCTTTTGGGAGCTACATCCCCCCATGGCGAGCATGGCTGCTCCGCCCCAGATCCACCAGCGTATTGACGACATGATCCACCTCTTGGAGTCCTACCATACGCAAAACCAAGACAGATGGACAGATACGCCACCAATTGTGCCTTGACCGAGCAAGTCTTGTGCGTCACCATACTTCGGTCCGCCCGGATGGTGAAACGGTAGACACAGGGGCCTTAAAAGCCTCTTTCCGCAAGGGAGTGCTGGTTCGAATCCAGCTCCGGGCAAAACTTCTTGGATAATGAGGACGACATGACCAAAGTCATCGGAATCGATCTCGGCACCACCAACTCGGTGTGTGCAGTGCTGGACGGTGGAGAATCTCGCGTTGTTATCAGTGAGGAAGGCGGGCGCGTAACGCCGTCCGTCGTTGGATTTGCAAAAGATGGATCGCGATTTGTCGGTGATATCGCCAAACGACAGTTACTGATTAACCCCGAAGCAACCATTCACTCCATCAAGCGATTTATCGGTAAATCGATGGATGAGGTCCAAGACCAAATTGTGCAGGTTCACTACAGCCTGGTCCCGAATGAAAAAAATATGGCGTCCGTTGAGGTGAACGGAACCCTTTACACGCCACAAGAGCTGTCCGCCCTGGTGCTTGAGAAGATCAAGCGTGCGGCTGAGAACTTTCTGGGAGAGGACATCACAGAGGCCGTCATCACAGTCCCTGCGTATTTCACAGATAGCCAACGGCAGGCCACAAAGGATGCTGGAACGATTGCCGGACTCGACGTGCTGCGAATCATTAACGAGCCGACCGCGGCCGCCCTCGCCTATGTGCACGCCCGTAAGGGCAGTGCACAAATCGCGGTATACGACTGGGGTGGCGGAACGTTTGATATCTCGCTCCTACGCGTGGATTCCGACATTGCTGAAGTGTTGTCGACCCGAGGCAACAATGTGCTGGGAGGCAGTGACGTGGACCAAACCATCGTCGATTGGCTGGCCACACAGTTCCAAGCGGACACCGGCATTGATGTAAGCACAGATAATGTGGTCATGCAGCGACTACGTGATGCGGCAGAGAGAGCCAAGATTGAGCTTTCCAGCACCACCACTACAGCCATTCATCTGCCGTTCCTGGTTTCCGATGAAACCGGGCCCAAACATCTTCAGGCAACGCTCACTCGGGCTGAATTCGAAGCCATGGCCAAACACCTATTCGATGAAACAATCTCAGAATGTAAGCGAGCCCTGTTGGATGCGCAGTTGTCGCCCAACGACATCGAAGAAGTCATCATGGTGGGCGGGTCCAGCCGTATCCCTCATATTCAGGGAATGGTGGAACAACTGTTTGGACGACCACTCAATAAATCGTTTCACCCCGATGAAGTCGTCGCCATCGGGGCTGCAGTTCAAGCCTCTATTCTGGGGGGTGAAACCAAAGCCGTCACGCTTCTCGATGTGACAAACTTTTCCCTGGGTATTGAGGTCGAAGGCCGCCGGATGGCCACACTGATCCCCAAAAACACCACCATCCCCACTGAAGCGACCCAACTGGTGTCCACGGTGCAAGAAAACCAGGCCACAGTAAAAATTCATGTGCTTCAGGGTGAAGGTACGAGTGCACATGAAAACGTGTCCCTTGGGCAGTTTGAGCTTCATAATGTCCAACCTGGCGCACGTGGAGAGCCCCGAATCCAAGTCCGATTCGCCATTGATAGCTCCGGAATTGTTCGAGTGAGCGCCGAAGACGCCCGAACGGGCGTATCAGACGAGCTTGAAATATCGTCTCCCATCGGCATGTCTCAATCCGAGATCGAGGTCATGCAGGATGGGCTGTATGGATCAGATGAGCCCAAAGACGGCGAATCAGTCATCGATGGCCTCTTGGATGACATCAACATCCACATCTCAAGTCTTGAAGCAAAACTCATCACAAAGGGAGATGAGCTCGATCAAGCAATCGTCGGCAGTGTGCGTCGAACCATCGAGCAGGCACAGTCAAGACTATCCTCGACGGACGAGGCTGAACTCAAGGCAATGGTTCAAACATTGGAAGAACACGCGGCCCTGTTCTCTTCTTAAAACGTGTCGACCGAATCACAGAAAAAGCCCCGGAATACTCCGGGGCTTTTTATTGTTTAAAACACCTCGGTGTTCCAGGTTTACTCGGCTTTTTCTGCCTCTTCCTTGGCCTTCTTTGCAAGATATTTATCCTTGCGCTTGAGGTGCTTAGCAAGCTCCTTCTCTGTCAGTTGCTTCTGGTGCAGCAAGTCCCAATCGACAATCTCGTAGGGAAGGCCCAGCTTTTTAACAGCAGGCTCAGCGTACTCGAGCGGTCCAATCACCGTGATGGTTTCATGCCCTTGGCACCGTTTCACCATGGCAGAGACATCCTCCACCGTCACATTCGAGAGTAGCTCAGGAACACGATTCAGGTAGTTGAGCCCACGGCCAGATGCGATGGACCCTGCGAGGTATGCCAACATCTGGTTGGAGGACTGTTGCGCAAGCACCGTCTCTCGCGCACGGCTCCATTTTGCTGTGGCGATCACCGACTCATCGATGTCCCCTTTGACCGCCTTGTCGATCAAATCGATGTAGGTCGCCAAGGCAAACTCGGTTGCGTCGTTCTGAAAGAGCCCCGAAATGTACAGTGCGTTCGCGCCACCAGGTTGAGATGAGTTGTAGGCGTAGGCACCGTATGTGACACCCGCCTTCTCACGAAGTCGCCGCCAAGAAATCTCAGAGACGGCATCTCCCATAATCTTTCCGACAAGGTAATTTTCATCGCTCCAGGGCTCCACAGGGCATGCCAATGTCACATCCGTCTGCGTAGCTGTAGGCTTGTCAAAAACGAGCACCTTGCGCTCAGAGAGTTGTGTGGGAGCCGACGGTGGAACAATATCTCCCACTTCGGTACCCGTCGCGGCAGACCAGGACTCGAAGTAGGAACGAACATCCGCTTCGGCCTGTTCAAGGTCTGGAATCTTACCCACAACGACCAAGGTCGCGTTCGACGGTTGATACTTCCGGTTTACCCATCCCTCAATCATCGACTGATCCCACTCACGCATGCGCTCATAGTGAGCGCGGTCTCCCCAGTGGCCGTACACGTGGTCACCCCAAAGACGCTCGGCCATGATCCGGCTGGCCCACCCGTCGGGATCATCCGCGTAGGTGCCACCCTTGGAGTTGCTGATCCGCTTGTTGAGCCACTCTCTCTTCGCTGCCATACGGTAGTCGATTTCACCCGTCTCCCGACGGATGCGACTCAACACGGCAGACAAGTTGCCCGAAGATCCGCCGGCTTGAAGCATATCGGCCGCTCCAGAACGACTTTCGCCGTAGTAGCCCGCGACTGCAAGCATCTGCTCATCTGCAGGAATCTTGGTTCCTCGAGAGTGCATCGACTCTGAAAAGTAATCCAAGCCTTCTGGTCCAGTTCCGTCACTTCCATGGTTCAGCACCAATGCTGCGCGAACCAATGGAGCCTCTCCGTGCGGAAAGATCATGACATCCAGACCGTTCGAGAGCGTAAATTCCTTACCCCTCGCACGATCTGGCGTAATGACCTGTGCGGCCAATTTGTCACCCTTCATGTCGCTCATGGAGAACAAAGTGTTCATCTTGTCGTCGCGTGACGTGGCGTGGTAGTCCTTGGACCCCTCCTCACCGGAACGTGCCGCAGCTTCCATTCGAGCGCGTTCTTCTTCATCAACGGGCTCTACAATGATGGTGACCATGCGGTCACGGGTCAGCCACTTACGGGCAAACTCCTGAATGGGGAACATCCCGGTGACTTGGTTGTAGGCATTCATCGAACGACTGAAGTATCGAACATCACCGGTGAAGTGGGCGTCCATCGCCGTCGCCGTTGCGCGACCATACAGGGCCGCAACTTCGTCAACCGAGTTGAGCACCGACGTCATTCCATTCATCTTGGCCTGATTGAAGGCAAAATCCATGAACCCACGGTAAATCTCGCTCTTGTACACTTCGCGATCCCACTGCATGTACAGGGCATCTGCAGCCTTCTGGGCCAATCGTTCTGAGCTGACACCCGTGTAATCAGAGCTCGGCTCAATGTAGCAATACACCTCACCGGTGTACTCAGAGGGACTGTAAAAGCACCCCAGACTGTTGATTTGGTTTTCGTCATTCGCCCAGTCCCAACTCGGTACCAAGGTCTGCGCGATGTAGCTCGTGAGCTGGTTGGCTGCGATGTTCGCGATGATGTCCTGGTCGCAGTATCCACCCGGAGTCGACCATGCGATAACCGTGGTCTCCTTCTTTACCTGACCCTTGATCCGCATGGCCTCTTGGGAAGCGGGCATGGGTGGCGGCTTACGGTTGTCACAATCCACCCGCTTTTTGGCGCCTTTGCCTGCATTCTCTTCAATGTAGGCAGGAAGCTTGGCAATCCACTCATCCAGGAACTTGTCCTTGTCCGCCTTGTTGGGCAGGGCACGGAAGGCATCTGCATCCTTTGGCGCCATCAACAAGTCCAAGTCTTGTTCGAAAGCCTTCATGAGAATTCCAAAACCCTCCGAGAGCTTGAAATCCCCCACGATCACCATGGTGGTCTTTTCCGGTACGTAGTGCTTGGCGACGTACTCCTGCGCTGCGGCCAGGGTGATGGCGCTCAAAGAATCATGCGAGCCAATCACGCTGCGAGTGTATGGGTGCCCCTCGGGGTACAGCAGCTGTCCCGCCACGCGGAATGCATCTCCGAGTGCCCCGTTTTCGTCGCGCATCCGCTTCTCATTCCGCGCAATTTCCACCTCAAGTTTGACGTCTTTCTCCGTCACACTGGCCAATGGATCCTTCAGCCGCCGGGCCTCAATGGCCAACAACGCATCGAGGGCATCGCGGGGAGCGATGGTCATGTAGTTGGTCCAGTCCGTCCAAGTGGACGCATTGAAAGAACCACCAAGCTGCTTGATGAGGTCCATGTTCTTCGGAAGATCACCATGCTTGGCACGAAATGCCAGGTGCTCAATGACGTGAGCAATGCCTTCCATGCCCGGCTGATCATTTTCCGCACCGCTATCGATAACAGACGTAACGGCCACAATCGGTTGGCTGTGTTCTTCCTGGAATACAACGTTGAGACCAGAAGGAAATGGATATGCAACCAACTGAATCTCGTAGTTGTCGAGCTTCAGTTGATAGTCACCCTTGGGAACCTTGGCGGCTTCTGCCGGGGCGCTGCAAAGCAGGGCCGAAAGAAGGAGAGAGCTAATCGCTTTCATGGCATCCTCGTCTGTTGTTTCTTGGTGCGTGGAGAATCATTCTTGTAAACCCCACCCTCGCGCAGGGGTTCTATGCAGATGCGTCCGCATGGGCAACGTCATGCCACAAACCAAAAAACCTCCGCCATCGGCGAAGGTTTAAAATGGTGGAGCTAAGGGGACTTGAACCCCTGACCCCTAGACTGCCAGTCTAGTGCTCTCCCAACTGAGCTATAGCCCCAAAATGTACGACCACTTTCGTGGCGCGCCCCAGCACCTATTGCACACCCCCAGCAGATGCAAGGGCGAGCTACTCTTCTCCCTCGAACGCCGGGACGTCTTCGTCGGCGAGTAGCCCTTGGATGCGTAGATCAAGGTCCTTGATATGTCCGATACGAGAACTCACACCCGGGTGTGAGAGCTCCCCAGCATCCACCAGTGCCACGACCTCACGGCCTAGCTTCTCCAGACGCTTGCTTCGATCCTTGCGCAACTGTCGAACTTCAAGTTGGTGCCGGCCACGCTCATGGGCTTTGCCTATTTCAGTTTTACTACGCTCGGAAACAAAGGCGATCAACTCGCGCAACAAGTCGGATACCGACGGTGCTGGTAAGCCAGCTTTCTCATCGGAATCAGGGACATTTTGTTCAGACATTGGGTCTCTCCCAAGACAACACGGCCACCGGCAGGTACCCTTGCGGCTATGGCCGGTCAACAGAGGGTGACATGATCGTTGTAACAGGAGCAACAGGGCGATTCGGAAGTGCAGTGGTTCGAACCCTGCGCTCGCTGGACCTTCCTGTGCGAACCATGGTCCGAAAGGGCAGCCACTACTACTGGTTGAACGATACAGGGTGTGGATATTTTTTTGGTGACCTACGAGATCCCCAAAGCGTTCGGCGTTGCCTGCAAGGGGCATCACACCTGGTGGTCGCGAACAACATCCGCCGAGAAACCAAGGCCAATAATCATGTGGACGTCACCATCAACGGACAAGACCAGATGTTCCAGATTGCGGCCGAACTGGGCATCGAGCGCGTCGTTTTGGTGTCGTGTATGGGCGTTGGCCAGTCTGAAGCCCCGGCGTTCGTGGCACGCAAAGCCGCTGAAGACGCCTTGATACAGAGCGGCGCAGAATACACCATCCTACGGGCCTGTCTTCATGAGCACGCACTGTTGGAGCTAGCTTGGGAGATTCACGACAAGGGTTCACTGCGACTTCCCGGACCCGCAACCAACCGGTTCAGCCCGCTCCCTACATCCGATCTGGCCCGCATGGCTGCAGCCAGTTTGGATCTTGACTCCGTTCGGAACCAAGTCATCGACGTCGGCGGCGCCCAAGCCCTTACATTTTCTGCGGCACTCTCTCTGGCCTGCGAAGTTGTGGGAACGGAACCCTTATTCCGTCCCCTACCCTCCGCTCTTGTTGGGCTTGGCTCTCGTATCGGAAAGCCTTTTCGGCGCTTCGCAAATGAGATTGCAGAGCAACGAGTGTGGTGCTCAACGGAGCTTACTGTGGACCCGGTACAACTCGAGACACGGTTTGGGTTTCCTCTCTCGAACCTGCGCCAGTCGATGCAGGATACCAACATCATCCTCAGCGACATGCGTGATCCGGAACGGAGGGATGCACGCATGGTGCATCCCCAATTCTACGCGAAGGTCTACGAGCCCGGAACGGCCGACCTCAGCCTGCTTCCCGATGGCCCAGCCCCGCGGCGAGACTGAGCGCGGCCGCTCGCTCTGGCTTCAGGCAGCCTTCTTGCTCTGTGGTTTTGCATCCCAGATCTTTCGAGCAAGCACAAGGCCCAAGAGACTCATTGGAATCATCGAGATTGGCCACCATATCCAGTTGTCTGGATTCGCGGCCACGTCCTTCATTGTGTCATCGGGCAAGATGATGCCGTAGGTGATCGACATGACCGCTGTACCTGCGTAGACAAAACCGTCGATAATACCCACGGCAACACCCACATTCTTCTTACCGCCAAAGTCCATGCTCGCCGTACCAGAGAGCATCCCATGGACGCCAATCACACAGACAGACATCAAGATGACCAACCATGGCAAGAAGGCCGTTTGGTATGTGAAGGTCATCACAATCGAACCAATCAGCATGCCCATGTACAGGATTGCGGCCACTGGGCCACGCCGAGACTGAAAGACTCGGTCAGAAATAATACCGGCAACCACACCGCCCATGATGCCTGCGCAACACAACAGCATGCCCCAGTTTTCATACACAAAACTCTCTTGCAGTCCGAGCACGGCATCCGTCTGTTTCGCGTACGAACGAAACCATTGCATGATGGCTTGCCGCAAAAAGCCTGAACAAAACTCAATACTGGCGATGGTGATGATGACCGGATTGCCCAGCATGAGCTTGAAGACCTCTATGGACTTCAGTTGTGGACCATCGTCTCCCGAAGAAGCGTCTGCTGTATCGAAGTCGTCAAAGCCCGCTTCTCCTGGGGTGTTCCGAACCACGAGGAAGTCGATCATCCAGAACCCAGTCAACAGGACCGTGGGAACTAAGAACAGGAACTCGAGAGAGAAGTTCTCGATAATGTAGTAGCCCCAATCAAAGGCAAAGTAGATCCCCAGCGAAATCAGAATTCCAAAGATGGCTCCAAAGACGCCGCGCTCACGAACATGAAACCAAGGAGCATTGCACTTCACAATCGCCACAGCACCAAAACTCTGGAAATACATATTGATGGCGTACAGCACAGAGAAGTACATCGTCAGATTCTCTGCAAGATCTTCGCGACCCAAACCAAGGAAGCCGGTGTCGTGAACGATGCCGTAGGTCACAAGACCCATCACAAGATTCATGACTGCCGCACCACCTGCACCCAATAGGATGGCGAACTTTCCGCCCAGCTTATCGGTGAGTGGTCCATTGATGATGAACGAACTTCCGTACACCAATGTCCCCCAGAAGAAGATGGTGGCGAAATCACCATTGGTCATCATGGGCGAGCCATTGAACTCCATGTCACCAAAAGCATGCTGACTCACTTTGATGTTGTACCGACCCATATAGAGAAAGGCGTACGTCAGACCCAGCGGGAGCCAATTGAACAGGCGTCTACGCAAGAAGGCATCAGAGTGGTCCACACCTTCCACACGGGGAAGACGAGACACCACAACGGCGACCACCACAAGGAGGATCGCTATCGGTGCAAATTCACTAATCCAGTCAGGCATCTCTCATCTCCATTCAGTCAATATGAACCATACGGGGGTTTGGTGGCGGCACAATTGGACCTTCACCTGCCAGCTTCACCGCTGCTTGGAACACCGTTATCTCTTCACTCACCAAATTTCTTGGCTCGAATCCTAAATTATAGCTCCAGCGATCCGCGACAAAGCTATTCGTCGCCACTGTGTATGTGCCATCCGGGTCCAAAAGTGTATTCCCTACTCTGGCCTCTACCAGTTCAGGTGCACCGGATCGCATACGCCACGTCACACGGACACCGGCCATCTGCATGACAGGGTGATTTCCGTCGAGCTCGGAACGAGCATTGCGGAGCAGGAGCCCCACCAACTCGGCCCCTGTCACTTCAAATCGAACGACATCATTCGAGAAAGGAAACACTTGGTACAACCCACCCCGGGTCAACGCGCCCTCAACCAAATCGGACCGTAAGCCGCCCGGGTTGTAAATCCCCACATCTGTGTTTGCAGCAAACTTGACCATATCGGCGGCCCAACGACCAAGGGTCGTCTCGGCACCCCGTGAGCGGGTCAAATCTCCCGTGGCCACCCTTCCGATCTCTTCAGCAAAATGTTCCTCAATTCGGTCCATCCACTGTTGTTCCAGATTGCGGGCAGACTCGGGGACGGGATGCCCACCTGGAACCAGATCCCTCAACTCGGAAGTAAAGGTAACAATACGGCCATCTCTGACGGTCATCTCCGTGACACCCAACTGCCGCGCATAGCTACCCGCCTGCACCACCCAAGTATCACCAACCTGTACGGGCTCCAAAAGGGGCGTGTGGGAATGACCCCCGACAATCAAGTCGATTCCAGGCACTTTTTCTGCAATGCGCTTGTCCGCATCAAGACCGATGTGGGTCAAGGCCACCACCAGATCCACTTGGGGCTCCAGTAAAGCCACCTGTTCCGCTGCCGCCTTCTCTACCGCGATCACATTCATCCGATCCGCGGCATCGGTTCCGGTGAGTCTTGCCAAACTGTCTGTGGTTAAACCAAAAATCCCAATGCGGAGACCGGCACGATCGATGATCACGTGGTCCTGTAAACCCGCAATCGCAGGGACACCTGGATCCGATTTTGAATCCAAATTGGCAGAGAGAGCAGGAATGGTACTGGCGGCAACCAATGAAGACACGTGCTCGTAGCCAATGTCGAATTCGTGGTTTCCGAGAACCCACGCGTCCATGCCTGCATTCTCCATAAAGTCCAACATCGCACCACCACGGACCCCCCGGGACTCAAACTCCATCAGCGGCGTGCCCGTCATGATGTCTCCACCATCCAAGTACAGAACGTGATCATCCCCTTTTTCTTTATGAAGCGCCGCAATGTGGGCCGCTATTTCACCAAATCCACCGATATCGGGTGCACCCTCCAACCAGTCGGCACGGTTTGGCTCGAAATGAGCATGTAAATCGTTGGTGTGCGCAATTACCACGTGCCCCTCAGGCAACGTTGCGACGACCGGCACAGGGTGTGGCTGACAGGCGGCAAATACCAACAGGGCAATCATGTGAGCGACTCCACAGCCTGGAGCAACCCATCCAACGCAGCCGGAGTGATCACTCCATCCACTCGATGGGAGACCTCACCCGCCCCATTGACGACCCACGTTTGGGGTACTTGTCGAAACTCCATCCCCATTTCCTTGAAAAAAGTTTCTGGATCGGCATCCAACACCCAGTTGTCATTTTCAAGCTGAAACTGTCGAACGGCGGACAACACATCTTGAACGCAACCGTCAGCAGGCTGGCCTTCAAATGCATCCCAGCTGAGACCCAAAACAGGTACCGATGCCTGACCGATCAGGCGACGAACTACGGGCATTTCTTCAACACAAGATTCGCACCAAGTGGCCCAGTGGTGAATCACAATGGGTCCATTATCGATTCGAGACCGCAATTCATCGAGGGAGACCACCCTACAATCGGGCTCCTGGTCGTCTTCATCCGAGGATTCTTCTTCCCCGCTCGGTGCAACCCATGTGCCAGGTTGCAAGGGTGGCTGAACTGGCCGTTCGCCGTAGCGCTCGAACAATTCGTTCTTGGCCACTACTGCAGACACCCGAAGTGCCACCCGTTTTCCAAATGTACGAAGCCAACCCACGCTCATCCTCCGATGGTTTGGGCATAGCCCGTCCACATCACATCGGCTGGTAACAGTCCCGCGACATTTACCGCATACTCGAATAAGCTCAAGAGGATGAAAACGATTCTTCTACTCTTGGTTGCAACGGGCTGCGGACGGAAATTGGTCGCCGAAACAGACAACTGTTCTGATCAGCTGGAATGCCTGGCTGCAGATGGCGTGAGCGAATGTTTGGACTGCCTTCCCTCGTGCCAGTTGGACTATTTACCCACCGAAGACCGTCGCCACTTGGAAACAGAGGTCGACTACCCGGTTTACCCTCCGGCTGGCGGCGCACACAACCCCTGCTGGTACGACTTTGGAATCTTTGACTACGAAGTTCCAGATGAGCGGTGGGTCCACAACCAAGAACATGGTGCCGTCGTCTTTCTCTACAATTGTCCAGAAGGCTGTGATGGCGAACTACAAGCGCTCATTGAGATGGTTTCTCCCCTCGAGCGAATCATTCTGAGCCCATATTCGAACATGCGTTGGCGATTCGCGGCGACAGCCTGGGAACATCGCATCATGATGAACTGCCTGGATCTCGATCGCATGCACAGCTTCTACAAAGAGCATTTCAACAACGCGCCCGAAGACGTGGCCTCCATGCCCAGTGCAACCTGCATGGATACAGAAGAGTCGAGTGAAGACTCCGGCACAGCGGATACCCGTGAATCACGGTGAGGAGGGCTTGGGCTTCTTCGCCTCTCCCCATACCTGCCACTCGTTATCTACGAACCGATAGATCACAGACGAAATCGGATGGGTGGATGCCTCCACCATTTGAGCCACTCCAACGGCCATGACTTGATCAAGGTTGGGATTGCCGGGAACCCAAGCGATCACCACGCCAGGTATAGGCCACGCCACCACCACACCGACCGGACTTAATTCCGTCAGTAAACCCGGCTGGACATAGATCATGCCTTCCTTGCCATCCGCCTTTTCTCTCGACCAATAACGACCCACGCCCTCTGCATCTTTGGTCTTAAATCCATGCTCATCCAACATGGCCGTCGGCCGTTCTACGCCCGGGTCAGCCTCGGTGGCATACCGCCAGGACTTTTCATCCAAGACGGTCGCACAGATCTGAAGAGAATCGACGGCCGTCTTGCACAGCAACTCCGTCTCCGCACCCGACCGGCCACGCTCCATGGCGTGCAGTCGATACTGTTCGACCACATCCACGGGCTCCATGACGGCGCCCACCGGAATCGCGGCATACGCCGCCCCAAGCCAAACCAAAAACACCATCACTCAGAGATGGACGACTCATCGAGCAACGGACCGACCCGGGTTCGCAACCCAAGGTCATCGGTTTCCTGCTTATCAATCATGTCCGTCAATTGTTGATTCATGCGACGTTGACGCTCACAGAGCGTCTTGGCCATGGCGTGGATCAACTTGTAGGCAGCAACACTCTCTTCCTCGAGCAACATCTGAAAGAGCGAAGAGGGAAATCGAAAAGCAGTCGTATCTGCCACAGCCACAATACTTGCTGATCGCGGCGAATCATCCAGGATTGCCATCTCCCCAAAGCACGCGTGCGGACCGAGTGTGGCCACTTCTCTCGTCGGAGAGAACGGATCCCGTTTTACAACTTTGGCCTCGCCATCATAGATGACGTACCACGCATTCCCATCTTCACCTTCACGGAAAATGGGCTGTTCAGGCCGAAAGCGCTGCAGTTGCATGATCTGCACGATCTCCGCCAGTTCATCGGCTTCCAAAGACTTAAACAAGTCGGTTTCCAAAAGGAATTCTATGACCTGTTCCAGGGTCAGACTGAGCTCCATGACATCCTCACATTGATATTGGTCATACCACAGGCGACTCCAAATTCGGGAACAGCACAGGGACAACCTTCACACCAACCCGAACATCTTGGCTTGAATCCATGGCCGGACAACGGTAGAAAACCTGTAAGAGGTGTTGTCATGGGATTTCGAAACCGCATTGTTCGCCGAGTAAAACAAGTCGCCGACAAGTTCTCTGGAGAGTTCTCGGACCCGGCGCCAGACACCGTTGAGCCCTACGCCCGACCCGGGGTACCAGATGAGGATGCAGAGGTCGTGATGGCCCGGCTTAATCGTCCGAAAGGAAAGAGGAAGGACGCTTAAGTCTGGTTGCAAGCGCCTCCATTTTCTCTCCCAATTCCAATGCCACCACGGGTATTGCTTCGGGTGACAGACTCTCTACAAACATCACACCGTACGCCACGTCGATGCGTGTACCTGGCAATGGAATCTGGAACTTATCCCAGGTCCTCAGCCGAATGGCGTGGCGCACATGGCTAACAACGTAGACCACCGGCCAACCGGACTCTGCGGCCAATCGAACCCCCCCCGTTCGCACAACGTGAAACGGTCCACGAGGACCATCCACCGCCAAAGCCGGGCATATCTTGGCAGAAAGCGAAGCCGCACACGCCTGATATGCTTCTTTTCCTCCACGACTGCTGCTTCCACGGAGCACCCGGTACCCCAAACGGTGCAGAACGTCGGCCACCAGTGCACCATCTTCACTGTGGCTCGCCAAACCTGCCACCCTTGCAGACGCATGCAAAGGAACCATCGGCAGCTGCTCACCATGCCAAAAGGCAAAGACTGCTGCACCGTTTGATGTGGCCTCATCAAAGAGGATGCGATCATGGAAATGCACTCGCCAAGTTCGCCTTAGAAGACGTACGAGAACGGAAATTATCCATGCGGTGAATCGCGGGCGACGCGACACCAATTGGTCCTCACCTTGAACCAAGCTAAGCTCCCACCCGATGTACATCTTGGGTCTTAGTTGCTTCTATCACGATGCCGCAGCGTGCCTGCTAAAGGACGGTGTTCCGGTCGCGGCTGCCAGTGAGCAGGCGTTCACCCGTAAGAAGCACGATGAGTCATTCCCCATTCACGCGATCCAGTGGGCACTCGAAGAGGCCGGCATCACCATGGAACAGGTGGAGGTCGTGGCATTCTATGACAAGCCGCTGGTGAAGTTCGAACGCATCCTCAAGAGTCACCTGGCAAGCTTTCCACGCTCATTTCCCCAGTTTGTCCGTGGAATACCCAGCTGGTTCAGCACCAAGCTACGCATCGATAAAATGCTGAAACGTGAGTTTGGGTACGACGGCGCAATCGTCTACGGACAACACCACGCGTCCCATGCTGCGAGCGCCTTTTACGCATCGGGTTGGGACGAAGCGACCCTGCTTACCGTCGATGGCGTCGGCGAGTGGTCCACTGCAACCTGGGGGGTCGGCCGTGGAACGGACATCGAACTCAAAGGTGAGATCCGATTCCCACACTCGCTTGGCTTGCTCTACTCTGCCTTCACAGCATATTTGGGCTTCAAGGTTAACTCTGCCGAATACAAGGTCATGGGTCTCGCTCCGTATGGCGAGCCCCACTACGTGGACAACATCAAGGAGATGTTTCACCTCAAAGAGGATGGAACCTTTCGACTCGACATGTCCTGCTTTACGTTTGACCACGGACTCCGGATGTACAACGAGCGGTTCGAGGCCATCATGGGCCAACCGACCCGTCCAATGGAAAGCAAAACGCTGACGCAATTCCACAAAGATGTGGCCCGCTCTGTTCAAGAAGTGGTCAATGAGGCCATGGTCAAACTTGCCACAACGGCGGTCGAGGCCACGGGAATCCCGCGGCTGTGCCTCGCGGGCGGCGTTGCGCTGAACTGCGTGGCCAATGGGCACATTCTTCGGGAAGCTCCTGTCGAGGATATCTTTGTGCAACCGGCCGCTGGCGATGCGGGCGGTGCGATGGGGGTTGCCCTGTGGACATGGCACATGCTGTTGGGCAATCCGCGCTCGTGGAAAATGGAAACGTCGTATTTGGGCCCAGGCTATGACGACGCAAAGATTCAAGACACCCTCGATGAGTTTGGTGCGGTCTATCGTCGAGTTGAACGTACACAACTACTCGAGCGCACAGCAGAGCTTATCGACCAAGCGCATGTGGTCGGCTGGTACCAGGGCCGATTGGAGTGGGGCCCACGTGCCCTGGGTCACCGAAGTATTCTTGGCGATCCGCGTCATCCGGAAATGCGAGACATCATCAATCGGAAGATCAAGTTTCGTGAAGGGTTCCGCCCATTTGCGCCCAGTGTTCTCGAGGAATGTGCCAGTCAGTATTTCCACTTAGACCGACCGAGCCCCTACATGCTGTTGGTGGCCCCAGTGAACCCGGCGGGAGGACCTCTGCCTGCCATTACCCACGTCGACAACTCGGCCCGAATTCAAACCATCAACCGATCGCAAGATGCGCTGTACTACGACCTGATCGACACATTCCGCAAGCGAACAGGGTGCGGTGTGATCATCAATACGAGCATGAATGTGCGCGGTGAGCCGATCGTAAACACTCCCGCTGACGCATATCAGTGTTTTATGCGAACCCACATGGATGCCCTCGTCTGTGGGCCATTCCTCCTGCTTAAAACTGAGCAACCCGAAATTGAGATCGCGAGCGCGGAAGAGGCGTTCGGCCTTGATTGACCGGAACATGACAGTTTCATTTCACTCTCGACCGACAACAGGGTACAATATTCCCAGATTAGGAGCCGATATGCGCTTTGTGTGGACAAGTTTAATTATGGGATTTGTGGTGAGTGGCTGCGGCCCCACCGCACTTGACGTTGGCTGGGAGGGCGACGCCGCTCCAAGTGTCGACACCGACGGTGATGGTCTGACCGATGCAGAAGAGGAGGCCCTCGGGTCCGATCCTGCAAAAGTCGACACGGACGGTGACGGCTGGGATGACGGCGTAGAGGAAGGTTACTATACCGACCCTGCGGACCGAAACGACCACCCCTACACCGGGGGCTGGCCCATTGATGCATGTCGCAATGACCTTCAACCCACTGGAATGGCCGAGGGTGACGTCATCAACGACGTGGCTCTGCTCGACCAATACGGCGAAGAGATTCGCCTTCATGACTTCTGTGACCACACAGTACTCATTGAACACGCCGGATTCAGTTGAGGCGGTTGCACTGCAAGTGCACCAGAGCTGGAAGCTCTGTACCAAGAATACAAGGATGATGGTCTGATCGTGATTACCGCTATGACGGATGGTGCTGCAGTTGATCTGCAAGCATGGGCGGACACCTATGGACTGACCGCACCGGTCACCATGGACACAGCGGGTCTGGATTCCTCGTTTGGAATCCGCGCTCTCCCGGCCGCGCACCTCATCTCTCGTGGTGGTGTAATCCACTCGTTGAATGTGTACGCATCACCAACGCTCATTGAAGAGGCGCTGGCGTTTACTCCGTAAACAGTCGGCCCAACAAGCAAGAACCCCCGCGCCATCCACGATGGTGCGGGGGTTCTTGCTTGGATCTCCCCTACAATTAACAGATAGAGATTGAGGAAACCGCTACCATGGTCGTCTATACGGAGTGCCACATGACCACTACATTCTTATGGCTGTATCTTTTATCGTTGGGATGTACGGACGGAAAGCCGGATATCGATGCCAATTGGAACGATTCGAGTGAGAGTACGTCCCCAGCGGACCCATTCGGAGACGGGGATGAGGAACCTTCTGTTGCAGTCGATACGGACGGCGATGGCTTGACCGACGCTGAGGAAGATGCGCTCGGATCTGACCCATCCAATGCGGACACAGACGGAGATGGGTACTCCGATGGCGTAGAGGAAGCCTACTACACCGATCCTGTGGACCCAAACGACCACCCCTACACCGGTGGCTGGCCCATCGATTCCTGCCGTCATGACTTGACCCCCACAGGAATGAATGAGGGAGACGTCATCCACGATGTGACCCTACTCGACCAGTATGGTGAAGAAATCCGGCTGCATGATTTCTGTGACCATACAATACTTATCGAGCACGCCGGATTTGGTTGAGGCGGGTGCACGGCACGTGCACCAGAGCTGGAAGCTCTGTACCAGGAATACAAGAATGACGGCCTCATCATCGTGACGGCCATGACAGGCGGAACAGCAGTCGACCTGCAAGCATGGGCGGACACCTATGGACTGACCTCACCGGTCACGTTGGACACAGCGGGTTTGAGTGCTTCGTTCGGAATCTCATACATTCCATCGTCCCATCTCATCTCTCGTGGCGGTGTCATCCACTCGTTGAATGGGTACGCTTCACCAACACTCATCGAAGAGGCGATGGGCAGTACCCCATAGTCTATAGAATGTTCGCTTTCCCTTCTTCCAGAATCGCCACAGGGATGAAGATATTCAGTATTCCATCATGGGTTCGTGTCAGCATTCGGTAGAAGCCTGTGCCACCGCTTCCAACGCGGGCCCTCAAGCGGTAAGTTGTGCGAACTTGGGAGTTACTGATGTTGTCATTCGTTCTTCGTTCATTGGCATTGTGTTGGTTTCTGTGTGGAACCGCGATGGCCGTTCAGGTTCACCTGATGCCCGCCGGGCCCATGGTGGCCGACGGAACAACCCCCGTGACGCTGCACATATGGGTCCCACACCTCCAGGAAGGTGACCGCGTCAAGGTCAAGCCAGCGCATGGCAAGGTCACCGCAACCGAACGGTACCCGGGTGGCATGATTGCGGTCAGTTGGATCCCAGCGCGAGAAGGTGGGCCCACACAAGTGCCCGTATTGGTGACCGTGAAACCCAAGGGCGCCGATGCCGAGACCATTCGGGTGAACGCATCCCTGGTCCCACCACGCGAAGGTGGAATTGCTGTACAGGCCACTCCCAGCGAATGGGAACCTGGACAAGACGCCATTCAGCTCAAATTCCAACTATCGGGAACCTCAGACCAACTGATCGGCGATCGCCGAATATTGCTCTCCGCATCTACAGGGACTGTGTCCGAAGCCATGCCGCTTGGCGATGGGACCTTCTCCGCACGATGGACCCCTCCTGCCAGCGTTGAACAGGCCCGAACTGTCATCATTTCCGCTGTGGATGTGGCCGCACCCCAAACCATCTATGGCTGGACATCGGTTCCCATGCTGGCCCAGCAAAGCCTCACCTTTGGCGCAACGCCCGATAGCCAGAACACCCTCACCATCGGAAATCGAGAGTACGGACCCATGACCGCGTCTCCCGCTGGTACCGTCGCCTTTGATGCCTTGGTTCACCCCGCCATCCGGACGGGCTCTTTGTCGAGTCACCTTAAAGACGGTCGTAAACTCAACGTGCCGTCCCCACTGCCCTTGGCTGAATACACGCGGGTCGCATTCTTGGCACAGCCGCCAACCGTGCCCATCGGTGGAGCCCACACGGTTCTTGTTGTCGCAACACAATCCAATGGTCAACCCATCGAAGCCGCCACCATCACGATTGGTACTGGTGCCTCCACGATTGGCTCAGCCCTGCCAACCGGTGTTCCAGGTGTCTTCTCACTCGCCATGAAGATCGATGGACCTGCGCGCACCCTTCAGTTGAACGCAAAAATGAAGGACCCGGAAGCCCTGGTCAGTAAACTTCAAACTGCAGAAAGCACATTGCAGGTCATCAACGGCCTTCCGGGAACCACCCTTGAAGTGAGTCCAGACCCCCTTCCACTCAAGGGTCGTGAACTGCTGTATACAGCCACGATTCAAGATGAGTCTGGGGCCCCGGTTCGGTCAAGCCTGCCTGGCATGCTCGTTCTTCCCAGTCGTGCACTGAGCCGGCCGGCAAGCCGTGGTGATGGGCGGTACCAGTTTAAGGTCCGGCCCGAAGGCGATACTGTTGTTGGGGCCGCAGTCCCACGACTCACAGGCTCTGGGTTGGGCGTTGCCCACCTGTTGGTTTGGCCCGCATCCGCCGCCGTCAATACTGGAGGATCCGTTCCTGTGATGGCGGCCGCCGTGGACGCCTATGGCATTCCTGTACCCAACATCGAATTCCAGATGGCCGTTCCAAATGGCGGGAGTTTTCCAGAGAAAGTGAAGAGCGGCGCCAATGGAATTGCCCTCACAACATACACAGCATCCGATATTCCCGGCCTGTTTACCATCAACGCTCATGCTTCGGGCCTTGCGGCACAAAGTGCGATTTTCCATGGTGATCTCAGCGCAAGCCCAGGCCCTGTTCGAAGTGGTGACTTCTCCACCCAGCAACACCGTACCGCCCTTGAGGCTGCAGTTGGAATCCATCGGGTTGAACGAGAGCTTCCACCGCCTCCACCCGTCGTGGCCGCACCTGTACCGGCGCCCGTACCCGTCGCTGCAGCACCCGCAGCTCCCGCGGCTCCCGCGGCTCCTGCCCCGAAGGCCGTAGCACCTGCCCCCAAGAAAGCCACACCGGCCCCACAGCCAGCTCCCCAGCCCGCAGTGGCGGAAGCAGCTCCCGAGCCTAAGCCGGAACGCACTCCACGCCCCAAAAAGGCCAAAGCACCATCCTCCGGCAACAGCGGAAACACCACGATCGGTGTTGCCCTTCAGTCGGTCTTACACAGTTTCAAGCAAACGGCCGATATCCCAGAAGGCGTAGAGAGCTTGATGCCCCCTGAAGCCTCCTTCATGCGACCCACATCCCCCGGTGTCATTGTCGACGGTGTTCACTCATTCGCCGACAACCCATGGAGTGTCGTGGCGGAATTTCGCATCTACAACGATGTGATTGCAGTCGGCGATATGTTGCATGGGTACAACAATTGGTCCACGCAGGCGGGAGCCCGATACGCGCTCGATGCCGCACCTGATCTCAGCCCATTCATCTCCGCCACCGTCCAACGTACCCAAACCAGCGTGTTCCGCTTTGTGGATGCCACGACGACGGAAGAGGACGCAGACACTGAAGACTCCGAAAGCGAAGCATCCGACACCACGGACGATGCCGCAACTGGTTCACTGAACCAATTTGCGCCGGCAGTGGAAGAGTTGTTGGGACTTCGCGTCGGCGGAGGAATCACCACAGAGCTGCCCAACGATCTACTGCTCGCACTCGACCTCTCCGAACTGTTCGCCCCCTACCCCATTGCCACACACCTCGGTGCCACGGTGTATCGTCCGATGGGCGTGAACTGGAATCTGCGTGGCGGCATAGACATGGACTTCAAGCACGTCGGAATGTCTATCGATGGTGTCCCATTGAAGGTACGGGACACCGAAGTCGCATTCTCCATCGGCCTCGACTACATCGGCCTATAGGGAAGACCATCGGGCCGGTGGTACGCCTGCACTCGATGGGGGTGGGTTCGCCCCAACCATGTACACCGCCCGCCGATTGGCCGCATTATCCGAGCCATCACCGGTCGGAACAGCCAGCCAACTTTCACCAAAACCGTGGTAGTAAATCGGCATGGAAATACCGTTATGGCTTAGCCAACTTCCAATGCTTCGAGCCCGATTCTGAGACAAGGTACGGTTGCTCTGTGCAGTCCCAACCGTATCGGTACATCCACCGATGTAGAGTTTCACCTGCACGACGCTCCCGTACTTTTCAAGTACCGACTCGAGTTCCGCTTTGAGCGCATGGAGCTTGGCTTCTTCCAACGGTTCGATGTCCCATTTGCCGGTCCCGAAGATCACATCGTCATGGGGGATGTCCAAAAACCATGGCGAATACGTAAAACCTGCCCAGGCATTGCTTGTGTGCAGCTTCACGTCGAGGAGGACCACTTCTGATGCATCGCCAATCCAGGGAACCTCGATAGAGCCTGGACCATCGCCAATCTCTACGGTGCGCTTGTCCAACACCATCTTGCGTGCACCCAAAGCCACAATATCCGCACGCTCAATGGGCTGATTGACATCCACTGTCAAAATACGCTTCTCTACATCGGCCGAGGCCCGTGAAAGGTCCACTTCCAATCGACCGGCATAGCTGTAGGAGACCGGCACTTGCACCGCCTCCACATATCCATCAGAAAACTCGCAGCGAATTGTGGCCAGCGCTTCTGTCACTGCGGGATTGCGTTCCCAATGAACCTTAAACTGCTCCCCTGCCCCCATTCCCGATCGCTCAAAGTCCCAACTCTTTCCGCCCGCTTCGATTTGAATCCAGATGGAGGACACCGATCTTGGCACCGTCACAGACAGCATCGGTTGCTCTCCTGCACCCAGGCTGGGCGCATATCCGAACTCCAACTCACCCGCCCATGCCGTCATCATCGAGAACCATAGCCAAATGAACATCATCACTTCCCTCCAATCCTGCGGATGTACACGGTATATTCTGCATGGAAACAACGGGAGAAGTCGATGATCCATAGAGTCTATTTTTTGGCCGCACTGACTGTGGGCTGCACCAGTTTCAAAGCAAATACGGATTCAGGCAGCTTTCAGTCCACTTCTCCCCCCGGGACCAGCGACTCAAACCACGGTGGACTTCAGAACCTTACCGACAATCTTGACCGAACAGGCTGCGACGTCAATCTCACCACAGACTCGGAGATCGCCGGA
>Ga0315320_10001086_pt1 | contig 22445 bp, 20 predicted proteins | sample M140m21515metaG_FD_203458 | JGI IMG/M metagenome (GOLD analysis project Ga0315320, IMG submission 203458) | Ammonia-oxidizing marine archaeal communities from Monterey Bay, California, United States - M1 40m 21515 | ecosystem: Environmental > Aquatic > Marine > Coastal | place: USA: California... | reverse complement strand
ATACAGCGGCCGAACAACGCTGAGGGCACCCTACTCCGCGGACGGTACTGCTTGTGTCTCAACTGAATCGGATGGTGCGGCATCAGCAGGTGCGGCATCAGCAGGTGCGGCATCAGCAGGTGCGGCATCAGCAGGTGCGGCCCCTGAAGGAAACGACAAGTTAATCCGAATCTGCACATCATCTTTGATCAAGTTGTCCGGGCTTCCCGGATAGGCGACACCCCAGTTTTGGCGATTGATGTCGAATGTGGCTGTCACCGTGGTCGCAGTCTCCCCAACAATCACGGATGCCGGAAATGACAACGGTCGCTGACGGCCATGAAAATCAAGTACACCAACAATATCGTGGGTCACAGCACCCGGCTCCGCAGCCGCAACAACCTTGGCGCTAACAAATGTTGCTTTGGGATACTTGTCGATATCAAAGAAGTCTTTGCTCAGCAGATGCTTGGTGAGTTTCGGAGCGTCTGATGTGGTGGAACTGAGATCGATCGAAAACTGGGTACCGACGACTTCATCATCTGCCATCACCACATGACCATCAAACGTACCGAAACCCCCATCATGCGATTTGGTGATTTTGGCACCGGTGAAGAGGATTGAGCTCGCCGCAGGGTCTACTTGAATCATGTCCCCCTTGGTCAGGGTGGGCATCTCTACATCAACGTCTGCAGGGGGCGGCGGTGGAGCCGCTTCCTCGGTGGACGCAGTCCCGTCCACAGCATCCGTTGATGGGCTGCCTTCATCACAACCCAGCGTCACAAGCAAAACCAGAATCGACACATTTTGAAGCATGAGCACCTCCGTACCCCAATGCGTAATCCGTGCGCTTCAGATTCTCACCCATAGAAGCAACCTGAGCCTATCGATACCTGAGCGAAACGCTGAGCGCCGACCGATACCCATTCGTCAGTCCATCATTTCCAGCCGCGATCCAGTACCTTCCGGTCGATGGAGCTTGAAACTGCACCTCGTTTTGTACATCGTCTATTCGAATCGCGACCAACTCTTGGTCGCGTTCATCCAATAAAGTCAGCGATATGCCCTCGGCCAGTCCGTCCCCACATGCCTGAACTGCATACTCGAGCCCCTCAATGAGGGTCACTTCTAAGGCTTGAACGTCACGCCCGCCCAGTCGCAACATCGTCTGGCGCCGAAGAGACCATCCGTCCTCAAACGCAGCCAACATTCCCTCCTGACTACATCCACGGGCCTCCATCGGATCACCGAAAACACTTTTGATAGACGAGGGCCCTGCCGTTGCATCCAATTGTCGGCTCAACTGCCCATCTTGGACGCGAAAGGTTCCCTGCCCAAGGCCAAGAAGTTTCCCATCCATGAGAAACACCAGTACATCATCGCCACGCTCAAAAGTGGGTGTACCCGGAACGGTCAGCCTCACCTCTCCCATTTCGCCCCCTGGTACAAGGAAAGACGTGGTCGGCTCAGAGGAGGCCACCAAACGGTCTTCTGCATCCAGAACAACCCGGGTGTAAATAAGGCCATCCTCCCCCCACTCTGATGATGTCTGAATCACCCTGCCCTGTACGGCCTGATCGGATTCCTCCACCAAGGTGGCAATCGGTAGAATTTCAGCGTATTCGACCGCCTGCGCGGTTCCAAGCATCACAATCAAGGGCAAGATGGTCATTGGGGGCTCCAGCATGATGGGAATCGGAAGAACGGGGACGACACATTAGGCTCACCCACTTTTAGCGCCCATACCGCTTGAATTGTAGACTTATTCAGCCGATAACCAGGAATGAGATATCTGGAACATGCCCTCGCTCATGGAATCGCTCGTCACCGGGCTGGACATCTGCATGAGGCAAGAAGCGTCTACGAGTCCCTTCTGTCTTCATCGATGGACCCGAATATTTGTGCGGTCGCCTTGGCCAACCTGTCGGCGCTGCATGAGAGCCTTGGCCACTGGGTCGATGCGCGGATGGCATCTACGGAGGCCCTCAATCTTGACGCGAGAAATGGCGTTGCAATCTTGTCGGCCATACGCTGCGATCGCCATGCGGGACGACCCCAAAAGGGGTTGGATAGATTGTCCGCTTGGCCCACCTACGCGCTCCCGCCGGACCTGCTGCACGAAATGGCGATGTGCTACGACGCCCTCGGTGAAAACACGAAGGCTTACCACACATTTAGGGAGGCCAATCGGCGATCTTCCTTTGACGACCTTGATGTCGATCGCACCTTGGTCACCCGGTACATCGAACGAATGTTTCATCTTCATAGAGTGGCCGAGCCTGAACCGTGGTCGGAGGCACCATCGATGCAGGAACTCGATCCTGTATTTATCGTCGGCTTTAATGAAAGCGGGGGGTCGGACCTCGCCAACGTGTTGAACACACATGACAGCTTTTCGGCGCTGCGAGGAGCTCCCGCACTCGATGCAGCACGAAAATCGCTGAACGGTAGTGACATGTCTCCGCTTGGCCTGCTTACGAGCGACGATATCATCACCGCTCGAAAACACTATTTTGAAGTGGCCGAGCACCAAACCAAAAGGGGTACACGTGTCGTCGACTCGTTGCCACTCAATGTGCTTTCCCTGCCTCTCATCTACAGACTGTTTCCAAATTCATGCATCATTCGCATGATTCGTCATCCCATCGAGACTGTATTTCAGGCATTTATTCGGACGCACAAAGTCAATTCCATCACCTGTCACCTCGACTCAATGTCTCGATGTGCACAGCTATTCTTGGCCACAACCACAATCGGCGAACACTACCGCGATGTCCTCGACATTCCGATGTTCGACATTCGCTACGAAGAATTTCGAGAGGCACCAGACCAGTATGCCCAAGCCATCACCGAGAGCCTCGGCGAAGATTGGCAGACTGAAAACACCTTGCCTCCCGCGTCCCCCATCGATCAGTGGGTACGCTACAAATCCATCCTTGCGCCATGGACCAAAGACTTGGTCCAAATGGCCGAAACCCAAGGCTACCCAGCAAAGTAAGATCGTGCGTCTGCAAAAGCCGCCACAAGGCTGCCGTTCTGCAAGTCGATCCAGACCAAATAGTCACTCGCTTCCGTTACAGCGTGCGCCGCAAGCAGCGCACCCTCTGGTGAGTGCTTGAGTGAGTCCACAACCCGTGCAGCAGCCACAGCTCGCTCCAACTCACCGTCTCCGAGAAACTTGGTTCGATGGGACTTCCACAGCGCCAGTAGAACGTCGCGCTCATCCGCAACTTTTGCGGCCTTCACATCAACATGTCCGATACCAGGCAGGGTGGCTTCGATGAGCGCCTGGATGCGGTCGGTCAAGGTCTGACTGGCACGTGCCTCGGCCTCCGACTCAACCAATGCGGCCTCGCGGGCAGCCTCCAAGGCATTCTTGGGACGGACGGCTCTCGCAGCCAACCTCTCCACACGAGACAACCGTTGTCCATACCGAGGGGCAGCCTCTTCATCCGGATCAGGCACTGGAAGCTGATTGAGTGAAAACAACGCCTCTGGCTTACTTTCAGTCCAATCATCATTCGCCGGCAGTTCGCCGATAAATTCTACCTTGGTACTCGCTGCTGGACGTTTCTTGATGGGCCCAGCGCCCGCAACCTCTTCGTTTGCATCGGGGACTTCAACTGCTTGAGGCATGATGGCCATCTCAGTAGGCGCATCCTCAAGCTCTAAGGCTGCCGGAATCGACGGAGGAGGAGGCACAGCAGCCACACGGCGACTGGGTTCAGTCAAGTCAATAGGAGCGGGTGCCACATCCTGCTTTACTGCACCCGGGTCGGGGGCATCAAACAAACTGGACAACGGATCAAAGCCTTTCTTGCGTTCAGACATCGTGGCACCTTTTACGGGTTTGGGCAGGAACAGCCAAACCATGGGTTATTCATTAGCGCATGAACCACCCCGCTCGCAATCGTTTCGATTGGTCAAGCCTCGAAGAACAAGGCACCATTCCTGTATTACTCATTCGACATGGGCAAACATCCTGGAACAAGCAGCGAAGATTTTTGGGGCGAACGGACATTCCGCTGGATGATGAAGGCACCCACCAGGCGGCAAGCGCGGCCGCATCGTTGGCCTCAATTCCCTTTTCTGCACTGTACAGCAGCCCGCTGTCTCGAGCCTGGGGTACCGCAACAGCCATCGCCAACACCCGAAACAGCCCCATTGTCCCTGCACCGGACTTAACGGAACTCAATCAAGGCGAACTCGAAGGCAAGTTCGGATCCAATCTCGCGAACGACTATCCGGCTTTTTTTGAACAATGGAATACAGACCCAACCCACGCCCGTGTGCCGGGAGGAGAAACCTTAGCGGAGTGTCACGCAAGGGCCATGAAGGCTGTACACTCAATCATGTCGTCCCACCAGCCTGGCCCACCCGTCGCCATCGTCTCCCACCGGATGACCATTGGCTGCATCATCTGTGAGGCCCTCAACCTGCCGCTTCGATTCAATCTCATGATCGGACAACGCAACACCGCCATCAACCTACTCGGCTACCGCGATGGTACCCTCAGCCTTCATCGCCTGAACGATGCCGACCATCTGCCCACTGATTGACCCCTATTGGGCCGCCTTAAACGCATCGATCACAATCCCTGGCGTGATGATCTCTGGCAATGGGATTGCAGCCTGCGTTCGGTCTTTGGGAAGCATGAGATAGAACGGCACACCCGCCTTGCCGTACCGCTGCAACCACTCCGAAATCACCGGATCACGCCGAGTCCAATCCGCCTTCAGGGGAATCACGCCATGTTCATCCATGGCCTGACGAACGGTCGACGACTCCAACACAGTTTTCTCATTTGCTTTGCACGACAAACACCAGTCGGCCGTGAAGTCAATGAAAACCGGATGGCCGGCAAGCGCAGCGACCCGCTCCTCAGTGAATGGCTGCCAGGGCACTTCCTCAGAGAAATCAAGCTCCAACCGCACCTCGCCAGTCTCCACAACGGCTGGCTCTGCAAAGTCGGTGACCAAGAAGCGCCACCCACCCAAGACCGTAAGACCAATCGCCACCATTAGAGAAAACAGTTTCGCCTTGTCTGTGGCGATGGGACCGCCCCATCGGCCCAAGACCCAACAGCCCATGGACACGAAAAACAAAAATGCCATGAAGCCGACTGCACCCGCCGCACCCGTTTGAGCGGCAAGCACATCCACAAGCCACACCGTGGTCGCCATTAAAGTGAAGCCCATGAACTGTTTGAACGTTTCCATCCATGCCCCTGGCTTGGGCAGGAATTTCGCAAAAGCGGGCACATAGGCGACCATCAGAAACGGTGCGGCCAAACCAAAACCAGCCGCCCCAAAGAACAGCAGAATACCCCAACTGGGAAGCGTGAAAGCGAAGCCCATTCCGGTGCCCAAAAATGGCGCAGAACAGGGCGTGGCAAGCAAGGTCGCAAAGGCACCCGTCAAGATGTGCCCCATCATCCCCTCTTTATTCTGGGCCGATGACATTTGGCTGGCACCAAAGGCCGGGACCTCAAAAATACCGAACAAAGACAGACCGAACACATACACAATGGTGGCCAAGGCGACCACATACTCGGGTGCCTGGAACTGATAGCCCCAACCGACCTGAAGGCCGAGCACAGACCGCATGACAATAACGATGCCACCGAGTGCCAAAAAGCTGAGTAAAACGCCGATGGTGTACCCAATACCGGCCTTCTTTCGTTCACCGACACCGGCATCAGAGTGCTCCACCAAGCTGTAAATCTTTAGACTTAGGACGGGCAAAACACAGGGCATAATATTGAGCAGCACCCCGCCGAGGAATGCCATCAAAAGCATGAACCCGAAGCTCTGGTCCTCGGGTGCTGGAGGGGCCACTGGGGCCGCTTCAACCGTGGATTCCCCCGAGGTCGGCCCGGCCGCCACTGCGGCCTCCCAAACGAGCGGTACGGAATACTCCATCCGTGCCCATTCTTCGCCAACTTTCAACTGGAAAAGCCCCCCCACCTGATCTTGAGTGGGCACCGTCTCTGGCGCGAAAGTCTCCGCCTCCATCGTGATCCGTGTACCGCCCTCGATCTCCGTGAACTGGGTATCGAGGATCATCCATTGATCGCCCGCAATCGGAACAAAGAATGGCCATCCGGTTGGGTCTCGAGTGACACCCTCTGGATGCTTGACGTCGAGGACAACCTTGAACGGCTTCTCCGGGCCCACCACAGCAGGCTCGACCGTGCCTTCAATGCTGACCCCCGCGGGCAAGGTGCCCGGATGAAAAGTCCTCGCGTGTTCAAACAAGGGGGCCGTCGGGCTGGCAGTCCCTGTGCCCGCAGCGACAACCTCAATCTGTCGATCAAGCTTGACCTGACCCGGTATACAGGAAACTTCGCACACCAACCAACTGGCTTCAAGTCCTACGGTTGCAGTCCCAAGCGCAGCGTCTGCCGGGAACACCGCATCCGCGAACAACAACACTTCATCCTCGTATCCGTACGAGACAATCCCCTGCAGCTCAAACTTGTGTGGCGTGGGATACTCGTAGGGACCCACCGTCACGCCAGCGGGCAGCGACCACGCGATCGACGTCGGTAATCCAATATCCCCAGGACTTTTCCAATAGGTGTGCCAGTTCTCGTCTTGTTCGAGGTGAAGACCGATACGCACCGTTTGTCCAGGCTCGACAGTCTCACGGTCAAACAACAACCGTGCATGCACCTGGTGCGGCTTATCTGGCTGATTGTCGGGACGGACCGATGCACTCGCCGGAATCTGATCAAATGAAACCGATGGAGGATCAGCCCAACCCGGAGGGGCCAGGCTGGTTCCTGCGGCAAATGCAACGCCCAACATCGAAAGCATTGCGATCATTTTTTCTCTCCAGACACGCGAACCGTGGCGTCCACGCTCTCCGTCTGCGGCATCCAGCACAATGACTTTTTACACCCTTGATAGCGAACTTCGAAGGTCAGAGGATACGCACCCGCCGCCGCAGGGGCGGTCACGGGAACTTCGATCACCACGTCCATGTCATATTGCTCTCGGGTGGCCGTCGGGTCGGCCGGATCCGGCTTGCTATGACCGGGTGGAAATGAAGCTTCACCAACATTCACACCATCGGCCGTAACGACCGTTACCGCCATCATATCTCGGTACAGATGGTGATTGGCTGGTACGCGAACTGTGACCTGAATCACGCCTTTCCCGCCAGCTACAAGCTCGACGTTCGCCGCCTCCACGCGAAACGGATTGTTTGTTCCTGCCCATGAAGGGACAGACCAAGCAAATAAACTGAGCACCAGCAACAATATGCGATTCACAACAACCTCCGAGAAATTCCCGTTTTCCAAACCCTAACCAAGCCACACCATGCCGGATAGAGGGGTGTTCCGCCACCGGATGTAAACCCAGCATGATTCAGCCGACCAAAGAACAGCTCAGCCTATTGACTGGCATCGAACGCTTTTGGTTCCGTGTCGCAAACTTTGTACTCCAGTATTTACGGCCCTTATCCATCATGTGGAACCAGATCTTCATGGTGCACTTCTCCTGGCTGATGACTGGACGAAGGGTCCGTCGTTGGGGAATGGAACACACCGAGCCCTTGGGGCCAGAGAGCTGCGTCATTGTGGTCTCCAATCATCGATCTTTTTTTGATTTCTACGTGATCGGACCCATCCTGTACACCCAAACAACCCTCTCAAAACACATCTTGTTCCCAGTGCGAGCGCCATTCTTCTATGACAAATGGATCGGTGGAATCGTAAATGGCATCATGAGTGGATTCTTTATGTTTCCACCCGTGATGCGGGCCAAGGAAAAGCGGTCATACAATAATTACGCTGTCCAACGAATGGTGGAGGAACTTGAGCGACCGGGACAACAACTTGGGATTCACCCAGAGGGTACACGGGGAAAGGGCGACGATCCCTACACATTTCTTCGAGCACAACCTGGCGTTGGCACTATTTTGAGCAAGTCGAAGCACACGGTCGTACTCCCCGTGTTCATCACTGGACTCACAAACAACATGGTGGAGGAACTCCGTCGCAACTGGTTTGAAGACCCCAATGCACACCCCATCGACGTCGTCTTTGGACCCGTGATTCACTTTGACGACCTGCGACAAGAGGGCGACCGTATTGCCATTCAGATGAAGATGGCGAAACGCTGCATGGATGCCGTCGGCAAACAAGGAGAATGGCACAAACAAAGGTTTGCCGCAGAAGAATAGCGGTTAGACTTTTCCCATGTCGCCAGCCCTACTTGCACTGACCCTGACCGGCATTGCTGCCGTGAGTATGCTTGTGGGCATAAAAGGAATCCGTCGCGGCCAAAGCGTGATCGAGACCCGTGGCCCCAACACCCTCATGCACTACCCCGCACCGCTGCCATGGCTGCGCAGGAAAGTCACGGCGGCCCGCTGGGTCGTATGGATTGGCCGCTTGTATAGCGTTGCCGGACTCTCATGCCTGATGGGGGCATGGTTCGTATGGACCACACAGGAACCCCCTGGTGGACCATCAAAAACAACCTGCACCACCATCTCCCATCGCGTACTCACTATGTACTCCGAAGAATTGCGGGGGGGCTCTACACAGACCACCCTGTTGTCCCAAGGATGCATAAGTGAACTCCGAGACGCACAAGGGGTCCGATGGTTTGAAATCCGCTCTACACCGGCGAACAGAGTGCTCGGTCAGGGCTTTGCGCACAGTCGTGGTGAGTACGAACGTCGCGGATTTACCATTAAGGGCGTAGACGGACTTGGACACCAAGCCGCACTGGCCACGCCCAAAGCGATGTCGGGACCCAATTCCGTACTGCTCTATGACGATGCGCGTGGCCATCACGAAATCGAGATAAACATGCGGACACTCGATGCGGCAGGTCAGAACGCCCTCATCGCTGGTTTGTCTCAATCCCATAGACCACCAACGAAAGATTAGGGGTACACTCTCGGTCGGGGGTGAAATGCTTATTTGGGTTCTCTCGGCCGTAGCTGGGGCCACCATGCCACTCTTGTGTGGCACGTCTCAGCATGCATCAGAATTCTTGTCACACAGGCCACGCAGCCCTTCCCCACCCGTACCGGTACCGACGCTGTTCGACCACGAGAGTCACGGCGAAATTCCGAATGTGCTTTATTCCGAACAATTTGCACTCAAATGGGGCCCAGACCACACCATGTCTGATGAACATGCCTCAGCCATTTTGACGCATTTTGAAGACATCCACACCGCGGAGGTCGATGACTGGTCCATGGCCTCGCCCATCGATGGCGTTCGATACTTCAATGTATACGTGGGGGATACAGGCGGAGTCATCCCCTCAGCGGGTGGCATGGCCGGCTACTACACGACGGACAGCGACCATAAACCGATGATTGTACTGGGCTTAGACACGGTCGCTGACCTGACCTATGCACGTTCGGTCATTGCGCATGAGTACTTTCACGCCGTTCAATGGGCCAGTGAATCATTTTGGACCTGGGAGACAGGGTCTTGGTTCTGGGAAGCCACCGCCACGTGGGCTGCAGGCGAGGTTGTCCCCGACCAGGACTCCTATTGGAACTTCCTTCCCTTCTACGCGCTCAAGCCCCAAGTTGGCCTGTACCACGACACCATGGACGCTTTTGGCGGAGCCCCTCCGGATCTTCACCAGTACGGCGCCTTCATCTTCGCTCGGTATATTTCAGAAGTTCTCGATAGACCCGAGACCATCCTCTCCGCATGGCGAGACGGAGGGACTGACGAGGACCCCGTGGCGTGGTTGCGTATCCACATGACCGACGAGGTATTTGGTGATGCCCTTGTGGGTCATGCCGCCCGCAACCTCACGTGGGAGTACGCAGACGGCGAACGATGGTCAGACTGGGTTGATGAAGTCGCCAGTTGGCACCCTGAGCAAGATGACCGCATCGCACCATTGATCGCCCACAGCGACGAAGGCTGGTACACCGTCTCCAGTGAGGACACGCCCGCTGCAGGTGGATACAACCTTGCCCCCATCCCCCTCGATGTTGTCGATGGCGAGGAGCTGATCGTCGCGGTTCGAGCCGACGTGGAAGAAGGCTTGGCTTCCGCCTCCAAATTTAGGGCCCGCGTGGTGAGTATTCTCGATGGAGAGCCCACCACTCACATCGTGGACCCTGCAGCCCCCCATACTGTGATCACGGTCGACCCGGCCGCAGAGCTGTGGCTGGTGGTGGCCAAAATTGCCTTGATTGCAGATTTTCCGATGAACTACAAGGTGGCGTTTTTCCCACAGCCGGATTTCCCGGAAGAGGACGAACCTGTGGAAGATACTGGAGTTCCACCGATAGACGATACGGGAGAGGCGCCTGAAGATACCGGAGAGGCCGCGCCTGAAGACCCTGAGGACCCACCTCCGAGTGCGGACAGCGATGATGCGGACACCACGACGGAACTTGATCCGCCGCCAGCCTATGACGACAACCCATCCGAGACCGAGTCAAAGTCGGGTTGCAGCTACATCGACAACAGACAGTACATACCCACCTGGCTCTTGTTCCTGGTACCCGCCCTACTCGTTCGGCGTCGAAACCGTTGAGTTAGGCTATGCACAGGGTCTACCATGGCCCCTTCTCTACTGTGATCTCGCTCAACCGGTGCCATCGTATGTATTTACCAATTCTTTTTGGAATCTCAATCGTTACGGGATCTGCCCAAGCAGACGGTACCCCCAAGATCATTCGCTACGACAGTTATGCGGATGAAGGCCCCGATGGCTTTACGTTTGGTGCGTATTTCCAGGAGGAAGGCCTCGGTAAGTTCAACTGCATGGCGCAGGTGTACTCCTTTGAGGATGCAGATTTTCCATTGGTGCCGACCCAGCTTCGGATGTTCTTTGCCGGTGAGGGTGCGGGTGCGGCCAGCGAGGTTGAACTTAAGATCTATTTCTACCACTATGAAGGCCAGGCCGCCGATGAGTGGACCATGGCCGCCGACCAGTATCGTGTTCTGGATCAAGAAGTTGTGCTCCTCGAAGGGATCTCGCTCGAAGGCACATGGGTCGAACTCAACTTGGCCGAAAACGGCTTTGATTTTGATGGCGATCCGGATGTTGAAGGCAAGCAGCCCATTACCTACGGTTCAGTGGTTGCCAGCGTTTGCTACGAGAACGTGCAGACCATGCCTGCCATCGCATTTGATAATGATGGATACACGGTTGAGCCGGTTCCTGAAGATGACGAAGATATCGTATCAGGACATGAAACCAGTCAGTTTCGAAGCTTGATCTATTGGAATGGATTGTGGGCCAATCTGGCTAACTACCTGTTGTATACCTTTGACTTTCCAGATGGGGGTGACCTCATCATGCGTCTCGTGGTTGAAGCCCACGAGGATAACGATGACGACGTCATCGATGGCCTGTACCTCTCATCGGTGTCTCCCGATCGCCAAGCGGTGGGCGATTCCGAGGCGCTGATAATTACGGGGGTTGGGATAGATAGGAACGCGGAAGCCTTTGTGGGTGGTCAGCCACTCACGGCAGTCAGCGTTCAGGACTCCTCCGTCACTGATGGCAATGGAGAAGCCATGTCAGGTCAAGTTCTTACTGGGCATACGAGCGCCGACTTGAGCATCGGATCGCACAACGTGATGGTTCGGAACCCCGATGGAGAAAGCCACATCCTTGAAGGGGCCTTCCGCGTCACAGCACGGGGCGATTCAGGTGGCGCCGACTGGCTTGATGGAGGTACTGCGGGTTCGGGGGCTTCAGGCGACGACTGGGGCGACGATGATGACGATGGCGCCAAGAGTGGTTGTAGCAACAGTCCCCGCACCACACACGGGATGGCTTGGATTTGGGTACTGCTGCCCCTGCTGATCAGCCGCCGGAGTGATAGCGCACAAGGGTGAATTCAGACCTAACCAATGTTGCTGTGGTCATCCCTGCCCTCAACGAGGAAGAGAGCCTGCCACATGTGCTCATGGCCATGCCCACCGTGGGCGCAGTGTTCGTCGTGGACAATGGCAGTACGGATGGCACGCCCACCGTTGCAGCCAAGCACGATGCAGAAGTCCTGCATCAGCCACACCGTGGCTATGGAAATGCCTGCCAAGTGGGCATCGCCGAAGCGCACCGTCGCGGCCTTACTGTGGTGGTCATTCTCGATGGCGACCACAGCTTTGAGCCGTCTGAGATGGCCCAGTTGGTGGCCCCCATCACCGCAGGTAAAGCCGATATGGTCTTGGGTGACCGCACGGGTACGGCCGAGCCGGGCGCACTGCTGCCACAGCAGCGGTTCGGTAACTGGGTGGCCACCACCCTCATTGGCCGCATCACCGGACACCACTTCCGCGACATGGGTCCCTTTCGGGCCATTCGCACAGAAATGCTCATCGAGATGGGCATGGAAGATCCCAACTACGGCTGGAATGTAGAAATGCAGATGAAGGCCGTGAAGATGGGCTTTCGGGTCCTCGAGATCCCGGTACAATGTCGAACCCGCATCGCTGGTGAGTCCAAGGTGAGCGGTTCAGTTCGTGGTGCAATCCGATGTGGCGCCAAGATGATGCTGTCCACATGGCGGTACGCCCGGTGAGTGTCCGCATTGTAATTTTGACCAAAGAGCCGATACCGGGCCGAGTCAAGACCAGACTAATCCCTGCCCTCGGACCCGAGGGAGCGGCCACATTTCATGGCCTCCTCGTGTGGGAGACCATCCGGCTGGCCCAACAAAGCGGCCTGCCCATCGATGTCTCCCTGGCCGGTGACCTTAATGGGCGCTTTGCGACGGATCTTCGGAACCAAGGCGTGTGTGTTGAATCACAGGTCGACGGTGATCTGGGCGCACGGATGGCGTATGCCCTCCGGGGGCCGGGCAGGCGGGTGGCACTCGGAACCGACTGTGTCACCTTTCAGCCCGAGTGGATTGTACAGGCTGCGGAATCGTCCACGCAGGTCGCCATTGGGCCTGCCGAGGACGGTGGATATTGGTGCATCACCGTTGACGTGAGTACCCCGGGACTATTTCCAACCCTCTTTCAGAAGATGAACTGGTCCACCTCAACGGTGCTCGACATTACAAAGAAACGCCTGACACAGGCTGGGCACAGCATCACGTGGCTACCCACAACCTTCGATGTAGATGTCCCATCGGACCTGCCGCGGCTGAAACAGCACCCGTCTTGCCCACCCCATATTCGAGCGGCGCTGAACGCTATTTGACCGACTGCGCGTTGAACGGAATCAACACTTTGTCGTGCCGAGGGTTCCACCGTGCGGGAGGTGCCGGCAACTTACCCACTTTGTTGAGGGCCTTGATGGCCGCCCCATCAAATGACTTAAATCCGCTCCTTTGAGGCGCGGACAAGCTGAGAATCGTTCCATCCAGATCGACAGCGACGACAAATGTGACCTCTACATCCCGCTGTTGTTTCATCACACTCTTCGGTGGCTTGAAGTGTGCAAAAACCGCAGCGCGACACTCATTCATATACCCATCCAAATCCATCCCCTGCGGATCAGTGGGCTTCTTTACCTCTTCACCGGCCACCTGAGGAGTCTCAATTTCTGGGATGGCATCCAACATATCCTGAACGCCTTCTTCGCCTTCGTCAGCCGAAGCCAACCCCGAAACCCCGATCGCCAACAAAATCAGTGCCTTCAACACCATGTCTCGCCTCCATTCTCACATTATGTTGATTTGTACACCGGCCAGCCGCCAGTGCCAACCCCAGAAATTTGTGAGCGAGCCCATGCCCGAAGTCCAGGGACTTCCAAAAGACACCCAGACAGTCCACATCATGGGTGTGGGCGGAACCGCCATGGCCGCACTTGCCGGCATGCTCGTCGATGCAGGCTACACGGTGACTGGATCAGACGGAAACAAGGTGTACCCGCCCATGAGCGACTACCTTGCCAGCCTCGGCATTGAGCCCATGGAAGGATTTCACGCCAGCAACCTCGACCATAAGCCCGACTTGGTGGTGGTTGGAAATGTCGTTCGGTCTTCCTACGAAGAAGCGGAAGCGGTTCGTGAGAGAGACCTCCCCTACATGAGCTTTCCGTCCCTACTCGGCGCACGATTTTTAGAGGGAAAACGAAGTATCGTGGTCGCAGGTACCCACGGAAAGACCACAACAACGTCTATCGCCGCTTGGCTTTTGGAAGCCGCAAATCGGAAACCTGGATTTCTTGTTGGCGGCGTAGTCGCGAACTTCGACCGTACCGCACGGGCCAGTGGCGGAAATCACTTTGTGATCGAAGGCGACGAATACGACACCGCATACTTCGACAAAGGTCCCAAGTTTTTACATTACCGCCCAACAACCGCCATCTTGACCAGCATAGAGTTTGACCATGCTGACATTTATCGGGACCTAGAGCACTGTCAGGAATCATTCCGAAAGCTCATGGGAATCCTTCCAGAAGATGGCTGCGTGGTTGCCAGGATGGACCATGAAGCTGTCGCCGACGTCGCCGCTGAGGCCCAATGTGAAGTCCGACGGTACGGAGTTGGACAAGCATGGGATGGCCGAATCGACAGCGTCGATACGGTCAAAGGAACCATGAAGTTCACGGTTCTCCGGGACGGAAAAGCGTGGGGCAGCTTTGAAAGCAATATGGTGGGTGAGCACAACCTATACAATCAAGTGGCCATCGTAGCGGCACTCGAGCGAGAGGGCCTCACTGCAGCTGAACTGGCCCAAGGGTTCGAAAGTTTTGCTGGAATTCGTCGACGACAAGAAGTTCGTGGCGAGCCGGGTGGCGTCACCATCATTGATGACTTTGCACACCACCCAACCGCCGTACATCTCACTTTAGAGGCCCTTCGAATGCGGTTTGGGGGCCGCCGTTTATGGGCAATCTTTGAACCCCGCAGCAACACCAGTCGGCGCAATATTTTCCAAGACGCATACGCCCGCGCCTTCGATGCGGCAGACATTACTGTCATCGCGACCCCCTACGATCAGTCGGGCATCCCAGAGTCCGAACGCATGAACGCCGACCAACTGGTCGCCGATGTACGCTCGAGAGGTCGAGAAGCCTTTCACTGGCCCGATGCCGATGGTATCGCCGCACGAATCGGTGCCAACGCCCAACCGGAAGACGTGGTGGCGATTCTGTCCAATGGCGGTTTCGGCGGAATACACGACAAAATTATAAACAAGCTACAAGCACGGTTTTCAACCTCTAATTCATAAAGCGGACAAATTCTGGCTTGCAGCGACACAGGCGAAGAAGTACTGTACAGGTGTTCAGACCCGCAGGACATCCTGCTCAGATCCCCCACCTCCCCCCCCCCTCGTCCTTCACGGACACTCAGGAGAAGCACATGCCCATCGATCCAAAACGCACCAAAGCTCTCGACGAAGCCCTCGCCACCATTGAAAAACAGTTCGGACAAGGCGCCATCATGCGCATGGGCGACTCCGATATTCCCAAGGTAGATGTCATCTCTACAGGAAGTATTGGTCTCGATATCGCTCTTGGAATCGGCGGACTCCCCAAGGGTCGCATCTGCGAAATCTATGGACCAGAATCTTCAGGGAAGACCACCATTGCGCTTCAGGCGATCGCGCAGTGTCAAAAAGCCGGTGGTGTTGCAGCATTCATCGATGCTGAGCACGCGCTGGACCTGAACTACGCAAAGGCCCTCGGTGTCAATGCAGAAGAACTTCTCATCTCTCAACCCGATTGCGGAGAGCAGGCACTCGAGATCGCTGAAACCTTGGTTCGCTCCAATGCCATCGATATTGTTGTCATCGATTCAGTGGCAGCCCTTGTGCCCCGCGCAGAACTCAATGGTGACATGGGCGATGTTGCACCGGGCGCTCAGGCACGACTGATGAGCCAAGCCATGCGTAAGCTCACAGCTGCCATCCACAAGTCGCATACCTCCATGCTTTTCATCAACCAGCTCCGCATGAAGATCGGTGTCATGTTTGGTAGCCCTGAAGTCACCAGTGGAGGTAATGCCCTCAAGTTTTACGCCTCCGTCCGCCTCGATATCCGCCGTATCGGCGCCATCAAGGTGGGTACCGAGTCGGTTGGAAACCGCACCCGTGTCAAAGTCGTCAAAAACAAGCTGGCGCCACCATTCAGGCAGGCAGAGTTCGACATTCTCTACGGCAAAGGCGTCAACAGTCTCGGTGAGCTCGTGGACTTGGGTGCTGACCTTGGCTTGGTTCGAAAAGCGGGGTCTTGGTATTCACTGGGCGAAGAACGGATTGGTCAGGGCAGAGACAAAGCCGCAGCCTTCCTGCTGGAACACGCCGAAAAGGGGAATGCACTTCGACTGGACATCATGGGGCGCCACGGCATCGGAGTCCCACTGGTCAACAAGGAAAACCCTGGCGAAGCCTAAGTCTCTGATATCTATCCAAAGCGCGCCGGCTCTTGTCCGGCGCGCTTTCGTTTTGGTGTAGGCTTCACTCATGGAACTCACTGCATTCTGTAAAGCTGCCGTCGCAGCCGGCGCCTCTGATTTACACCTAAAGGCCAACATGCCACCCATGGTGCGCGTGTCTGGAGCAATGCGCCCTCTCGGCGATGCCCCGCCAATCCCTGCCGAACGCTTGGCCAAGCTTGCATGGAACATCATGACTCCCGGGCAACGTGAAAAGTTCAAGTCCAACTTGGACCTGGATATGAGTTGGCAGGTAGAAGGCGTTGGGCGCTTCCGGGTCAACATCTTCAGACAACGGCATGCACTCGGCATGGTTTTGCGTGTCATCCCGTCCAATGTACGAACCATCGAACAACTTGGCCTGCCCAAAGTCCTTGAGAGTATTGCCCGTGAACCCCGGGGCCTGGTCTTGGTCACCGGAACCACGGGCTCCGGTAAAAGCACCACGCTCGCCGCAATCGTGGAAGAAATTAATCGAAACTTCCATCAGCATATTGTCACCATCGAAGACCCCATCGAATTTGTCTTCACGGACCGAAAATCCCTGATCAACCAACGGGAGGTCGGGTCAGACACGCTCAATTTTGGCAATGCACTGCGTGCAGGGCTCCGGCAAGATCCGGATGTGATCTTGGTTGGCGAGTTGCGCGATCTTGAGACGGTGCGGATTGCGCTCAATGCCGCGGAGACCGGACATCTTGTCCTGAGCACCTTGCACACACTGGATGCCGCAGAAACCATCAATCGAATCGTGAGCTTCTTTGATCCGCACCATCATCGACAAATTCGACACCAGCTCGCCAGTGTTCTGCGGGCAACCCTCTCTCAACGGCTGGTCCCAACAAAGACCGGGGGACGGGCCGCTGCCATCGAAATTATGCGCAACACCGGTGTTATCACCGAGTGCATCATCGACCCGGCACGTCACACCGAGATATCGGACATGATGGCTCGAAACTCAGAGATATACGGAACCCAAACCTTTGATCAAGCCATCTACAAGCTTCTGAAAGACGGTCAAATTGATCGCGACCAAGCGCTCCGTTCGGTGAACAACCCCGATGAACTGGAGATGCGTCTTTCCGGTATTATGGCCGGTACAGGCTAAGCATCGCAGTCCAGCCTTCACCGGATTAAGGGGCACCCAATCAGGAGTCCCCCGTGAAGACCAACGAAATCCGCGCTCGTTTCATCGAGTTCTTCGTCAAAAATGGGCACGAAGCCGTCGATAGTGCATCGCTAATCCCAAGCAACGACCCCACATTGTTCTTTACCAATGCGGGCATGGTCCCCTTTAAAGATGTCTTTACTGGTCGTGAGGTCCGGAATTATTCTCGCGCATCATCATCCCAAAAATGTCTCCGTGTATCGGGAAAGCACAATGACCTAGAGAATGTGGGGCGGACACCACGACACCACACCTTTTTTGAGATGCTCGGCAATTTTAGCTTTGGCGACTACTTCAAGAAGGATGCCATCCGACTGGCATGGGCCTTCCTTACCGTTGAACTTGGAATCGACAAAGACAAACTTTGGGTCACTGTTTTCAACGATGATGACGATGCAGCCAAGCTTTGGGAAGAGGTCGCCGGCGTACCTGCCGATCGGATCCAACGCTTGGGAGAAAAAGATAACTTCTGGTCAATGGGCGACACCGGACCATGCGGACCCTGCTCAGAAATCTTTTATGACCACGGACCAGAACATGGGCCTGGAGGCGGACCTGAGACGGAGTCAGACCGCTACATTGAGATTTGGAACCTGGTATTCATGCAGTTCGACCGCGCTGCCAATGGGACCATGACCCCACTCCCCCGCCCTTCGATTGATACCGGGATGGGATTGGAACGTATCGCAGCCGTCATGCAAGGCGTCTACAGCAATTATGACACGGACGCCTTCCTTCCTCTCACCGAAAAGGCCGGAACGCTGGCAGGCACCAAGATCGGCGAAGATAGTGATGTGGATGTTGCCCTGCGTGTAGTGGCCGATCATGCACGAGCCACTGCCTTCCTGGTAGCCGATGGTGTGATGCCATCCAACGAAGAGCGTGGCTATGTGCTGCGGAGAGTCATGCGACGGGCCATCCGGTACGGTGTCAAAATTGGACTCAAAAAGCCATTCCTGTGGCAAGTCGTCGACACCGTTATCGATGAAATGGGTGAAAACTACGGTGAGTTGCAGCAACGTTCCGACTTTATCCGTGAGGTAGTCCGGGGAGAGGAAGAACGGTTTCGTGAGACCTTGGACAAGGGTCTCGCGCTGCTCGACCAGGCCTTTGACACGCTCGATAACAACGGGGAACTTCAAGGTGACGTTGCCTTCAAACTACACGACACCTATGGCTTCCCACTTGACCTCACCCAACTCATCGCCGAGGAGCGTGGATACACGGTCGATGGAGCTGGCTATGCAACGGCGATGGAAGCTCAACGTGCTGCCGGACGAGCCGCATGGAAGGGTTCTGGCGACCAAGCTGTGTCAGACGTCTACCACAACATCGTAAATCAAGGCCACCTCACGGAGTTCCTTGGCTACAGCGAAAATGAAGCAGACGGATCCATCGTTGCCATTGTGAAAGATGGTGCACAAACCAATGAACTTGGTGTGAACGAACAAGGAACCATCATCACCAACCGCACTCCCTTTTATGGCGAAGCGGGTGGCCAGATTGGAGATATCGGAACCATCCGTACAGGAAAATGCACGGCCGAGGTTCGAGACACACAAAAGCCAGTGGATGGAGTCGTTGCCCACCATGTCACCATCAAGAACGGAACACTCAAAGTTGGTGACTCGGTGTCACTCTGTGTCAACGCTGTGCGTCGAGATCAGATTCGCCTCAACCACACAGCCACTCACCTCCTCCACTCTGCACTGCGAGACACACTTGGAGAACATGTTCTCCAGAAAGGCTCCATGGTGTCAGAGGACCGGCTTCGGTTTGACTTCTCTCACCATAAAGCAGTGACCCGCGAGGAGTTGGCTCAAATCGAGGCCGACGTCTACGCACAGGTCCTGAACAACACCGCGGTACAGACCGATGAGTGTTCGATGGATGATGCTGTATCCAAGGGCGCCATGGCGCTGTTTGGAGAAAAGTATGGAGACGATGTCCGGGTGGTAAGCGTCGAAGGCTATTCGACCGAACTATGTGGTGGAACACACGCCAAGCGGACAGGTGATATCGGACTGTTCCGAATCACTGGGGAAAGCAGTGTGGCGGCTGGAGTTCGACGGATCGAAGCTGAGACCGGCGTGGGTGCCGTCAACACACTGCTGACGCGGGATGCTGCTGTGAGCCAGGCGGCCAATCTCCTTAAAACCCCACCCGATCAACTGCATATCGCCATTCAACGTCTTCTCGACGAACGCAAACGCCTGAATCAGGAACTCGACACACTCAAGCGTGACGCTGCCCGCCAGCAAAGTGGTGACCTTGTCTCCCAGGCGCGCGATGTGGGCGGGTTTCGCGTTCTCTCTGTGGAACTCGACAGCGATCCCAAAACATTGCGAGAAGAGGCCGACAGGCTTCGAGACTCTCTCGGTTCCAGTGTCGTGGTGTTGGGTAGCCGACAGGGAGGCTCGGTCAAACTGGTCGTCACGGTTTCTAAAGATTTGGCTGGCGACAAGGTTCACGCTGGAAACCTTATTCGAGAGATTGCCGGAATGGTGGGCGGTGGTGGTGGTGGTCGCCCAGACATGGCCCAGGCCGGGGGGCGAGATCCTGAGGCCCTCCCAGCAGCGCTAGAGGCTGTTTACGGGCTGGTTGGCGCGTAACTATTGCGCCAGGGGAGCCGCCATGGTGCGAAACATTTTTCGCACCCCCACAGGTGACAAACGGGCAACGTATCGGCAGTGAACCGCCGTTCACCCTTGGCATGAATCCTGCTAAACCTTAGGTTCACTGCAACTGAGGTGCCATGCTCCCCGCTCCGACCTATACACTGCCCGACGATAATTACGCCGTCGTCCTGAATGCAAACGCTGGTCGGGTCACAAATCGCCTCGCGAGATCTGTCGAACAAGTGGTCCCCCAAGACCGACTGTTCTACACGGAAAGCCCCGAACACGCGGATGAAGTGTTCCAACAGTGTATCCAAAGAGAAATCGGTACCGTATTTGCCGGAGGTGGAGACGGTACGATCATTGGTGCGATTAACGCCCTCAACACCATGCGCGGCGAACAACGGATGCCAAATGTTGGTGTACTTCGACTGGGTACGGGAAATGCCCTGGCCCACTGGCTGGGTAGCGGTAGCCCTGTTCACGATCTTCGGCGCTGGAACAATGGGCAAGTGCATCGCTCAGTTGCCATGAGCTTGATTGAGTCGGAAGGCACTCTCTTTCCCTTCGCGGGCCTGGGTGTCGATGCCGCAGTATTGAATGACTACAACCAAATCAAAGGCATGGCCCACCAACGCTGGTGGGGTCGGTTCGCGAAAGGCTTGACTGGGTACCTCATTGCTGGGTACCTCAAGACCGTCCCGAACTACCTGCGACGACCATCGCAACGGGTCACGATTACCAATATGGGACGACCAGCATTCCGGGTTGACCCGCAAGGTCGTGAGGTCGGACGCGCCATTCCAACCGGCGGTGTCTTGTACAGCGGACCTGCCAGTGCAGTGTGCTGCGCAACCATGCCATTCTATGGCTACAAAATGAAGATGTTCCCCCATGCCACCAAACGAGCTGGGCGCTTCCAACTGCGACTTGTGGACATGAACCCACTTCAGATGGGATGGAATCTCGCCAAAGTATGGCGGGGGCAAACACCCTCGGGCATCCACGATTTTTACGTAGACAGTGCGCGTGTCAACTTTGAGGACTCCATGCCATATCAATTGGGTGGTGAGGCCATGGGGTACCGCAAGGAAGTCACTTTCTCGCTTGCCGAATGCCCGGTCACCCTGGTTGGGCAGGCATAGCGCAATCTAAAGTCGGCATTTTTCAAGGGCGCCATTCAACAGAGAGCGCTACACTTTCCCCATGAGAATACTTCTACTGAGTGTCGTTACCGTTCTTGTTGGGTGTAAGCGGCCACCCGACGCACCCAACGAGCTCAACACGCTCACGGGATACCTGTTCGTACACGGGGCCGATGAGGACCACGCAGAACTTGAAGCCGGCTTTTCAAATCTCCATACATGGATGAAAAAGCGGCTCAATGAAACGAGTGATGGCTACACGGTCGACAACCTCTCTCAAGATGAGGTCAACACTCTCGATGCATGCGAACGGGACATCTCCGGCCTCATCGGTGCGGCAGTCGGCACCGTCAGTGACTACGATGTCGAGCACTTCGTAAGCACCATCGTAGACGGTCCCACGATGGACATTTATGACAACTTTCTGCAGTACCGACGTGAACCATTCGTAAACGATGGGGAATGCTTCGCGTCGATGGAATGCACCCAGTACTATTACGATGCTTACGCCACCAAAAAGTTTCCTCTGGGTATCGAAGCCAAATCCAACAGCCGTGTACAACACCAGTGGGTCGAAACCGACCACGGAACAGCACATGTCTACCGGAGTTGGCTGATGGTGCCCGTTCTCGCGACTCCAGACTGGGTCGACGTGCAACAGCAGTTCTACCTTTCGGCCATGATGCCATGGGAGAATGGACAATCCGTCCGGCTGCAGGCAATCTGGGCGGTCACAGAGTTCGGGGATGCGCCTGTACCTGAAGCCATGGCATTACAAATTGCCATCGACGAAATGCAAGCAGATGCCGAAACCCTCGAGGCATGGCTGGATGGGAGTTAATTTCTCATGGGTGTCCGTGATCGGTTGAGAAACAAGCTGAAGTCCGCACTGGCTGGGTCAAAAGCACCGGCCGAGAGCCCCACGGCGTCAGGCCCGGTAGATGCGACGGCCAGAGCACCCGTTGATGATGCGCCATCACAACAGGAAACAAGGGTTGCACCCAAACCCCAACAGGACTCCCCTTCCTCACCGAGTCCCAAATCCCCCCCCTTGCCCGATCGCGATCCGGATCCTGCTCCCGCTGCTGATCCCGATCCTGTTCAGTACGTGCAGAACAGTTTGTCCGTCTTGAACAGTGAAGAGTCAATACGACCCGATGCTCCCGTCCGGAATGCTCACCTACGACCGTCATTCAG
>Ga0315320_10001084_pt1 | contig 22477 bp, 14 predicted proteins | sample M140m21515metaG_FD_203458 | JGI IMG/M metagenome (GOLD analysis project Ga0315320, IMG submission 203458) | Ammonia-oxidizing marine archaeal communities from Monterey Bay, California, United States - M1 40m 21515 | ecosystem: Environmental > Aquatic > Marine > Coastal | place: USA: California... | reverse complement strand
GTATTAAAACTTGGTTAGATGGCTTAACATCTGGAGGTAGTGATGTTGCATCTTCAACTGAAGGAGTAAACGGTGATGGAAGCGAAGAAGGAGAAAAAACAGGAGAAGGAAAAAAAATAGGAGAAGGAAAAAAAATAGGAGAAGAAGGTTTCTTCGGTAGTATGTTTGGTGGTAAAAGGAAAGCCAAAAAGAGTAAGAGAAAAACAAAGAAATCAAAGAGAAAAACAAGGAAATCTAAAACAGCAAAAAAATCCAAGAAATCCAAGAAATCAAAGAGGAAATCTAGAAAATCTCGTAAAAAATAGATTTTATAAAATTGATAATTATATTTTATAAAAATATAAACATAAAACCGTTAATAAATTATGAAGACAAGACGTATAATAACAAAATCATTCAGATTATTTGATTTTAAAGCTTATGATGGAGCGGATATAAATGGTGATGAGGATGAGACATATCCAAGTGAATGTAAGTTTTATATACAAATGATAGGAATAAATGAGTTAGGTCAAAGTTGTTCAATATTGGTAACAGATTATAAACCATTCTTTTATATAAAAGTAAGTAATGATTGGAATAAAGGAATGGCAGACGGATTATTATTTTATTTTAATGAGAAATTAAATAAGAACCCGAAATATAAGAAAGAATTAGTATTAAAATCAGAATTGGTAGAACATAATCAATTATATGGATTTACGGGCGGCGAGAAAAGTAAATTTGTTAAATTGACGTTTAAAAATCAATATGTAATGAATAAAGTGAAAGGGATGTGGTATAAATATGAGAATGATGAGAAATATAGAATAAATTTAATTTACAATGGAACAATATTAGAATTGTATGAGAGTAATATACCATCATTATTACGTTATTTGCATATAAATACAATAAGTCCATCAGGATGGATATCAATACCAGTAAATAAAGTAATAAAAAATTTAATACAAACAACAACATGTAATTATGAGTATGTATGTAAAGTAGAACAAATAACACCATTGCCGGAAAAAGAGACAGTAGTTCCTTATAAGATAATGAGTTTTGATATAGAAGCAGATAGTAGTCATGGTGATTTTCCAGTACCTGTAAAAACATATAAAAAATTGGCTGCAAATATAACAGATATATTTATAAAGAAAAAAAATAATATAACAATAGAAGAAGGTGGTGCATTATTAAAGAAAATAATAACAAAAAGTTTTTATCCAGATGAGAAGATAATATCTTTAAAATTAGAAAATATAGATCAAGTATATCCAAAAATATTAAAATCAAAAGAAGAAATAAATGAAATTGTAGATAAATTATTAAAAAATAAGATTAAAGATATAAATAAAGAATATGCGACAGATATTTTAAAAATAAATGATTTATTTAATAAAATAAAAGATAATGATAATGACGAAGAGGATGAAGAATATATAAAAAAGAATAAGAAAGTAAATAATAAATATACGATAATAGATATGTTATGTAATAAAGAGAATGACAGAGATACAATAGTACAAGAAGTGACTACATTATTAACAAGTGTATTTAATTCAAATGAAATGGAATTAAAAGGTGATCCAGTAACATTTATAGGTTCAACATTTATGAAATATGGTGAAAAATTGCCATATTTTAATCATTGTATAGTGTTAGGAGGTTGTACAGAAATAGAGAATGTAGAATTAGAATGTTATAATACAGAAAAAGAAGTATTATTATCATGGGCAGAATTAGTAAAACGGGAGAATCCAGATGTAATAATAGGTTATAATATATTTGGTTTTGATTATGAGTTTATGTTTCAACGAGCGAAACAAAATAACTGTGAACGTGAATTTTTAGAATTATCAAGAATAAAAGACCAAATATGTGGAAACATAAAACATGAGAAAGTAGAAAGTATAGAAAATACTAAGATAGCGATAGCTAGTGGTGAATATGATTTGAATTATATAAATATGTTAGGTAGATTGCAAATAGATATGTATGCATATTTTAGGAGAGATTTCAATTTACCATCATATAAATTAGATGATGTAGCTGGTCAATATATAAGTGATGATGTAAAAAAAATAGAATATGATGAAGGATGCACATTGTTATATACAAAAAATATAATGGGTTTGAATAAAGGGGACTTTATTCATATAGAATTAGTAAGTTTTACAATAGACCATTATGCGAATGGTAAGAAATTTAAAGTAATAGATATAATAAACAATGTGGATGATGGTGGTAAGAAATATAATGTATTAAAAATAGATGGAGAGCATAAGGTTGATACAGATAAAAAAATAAAATGGGGTATGGCAAAGGACGATGTAACGCCACAAGATATATTTAGACTATCACGTGGGAGTGATAGTGATAGAGCAATAGTTGCGAAATATTGTATTCAGGATTGTAACTTAGTACATCATTTAATGAATAAAATAGATGTGATAACAGGTTACATCGAGATGGCGAGTATTTGTAGTGTACCCATGAGTTATTTAGTATTCAGAGGTCAAGGTGTAAAATTAACAAGTTATGTGGCAAAAAAATGTAGAGAAAAGAATACATTAATGCCAGATTTGGAGAAACCTAAGAATGCGAGTGGGTATGAAGGTGCGATAGTATTACCACCGAAATGTGATATGTATATGGATAATCCAGTAGCATGTGTAGATTATTCATCATTGTATCCATCATCAATGATAAGTCAGAATTATTCACATGATAGTAAAGTATGGACAAAAACATTTAATAATGACGGAAAATTAATAAAAATTACCGGAGAAAGAGATAAAAATGAGAATTTTATATATGATAATTTAGATGGTTATGAATATATAGATATAACATTTGATATATTTGAATATAGACGCCCGGTAGGTAATCCGAAAGCCAAGGCGGAGAAAACGAAGGTAGGGTCAAAGATATGTAGATGGGCACAATTGCCAGATAATCAGAAATCAATTATGCCTGCAATTCTAGAAGAATTATTAAAAGCTAGAAAGGATACAAGAAATAAAATAAAAACAGAGAGTGATCCATTTATGCAAAATATATTAGATAAGAGACAATTAGGTTATAAAGTAACAGCGAATTCATTATATGGACAATGTGGGGCAAGAACATCAACATTTTATGAAGTAGATGTAGCAGCATCAACAACCGCTACAGGTAGAGAAATGATTATATATGGAAAAAAGATGATAGAACAGCTATATGGCGATTTAGAATATACAACAAAAGACGGTAGAATAGTAAAAACGAATGCAGAATATATATATGGTGATACGGATAGTGTATTTTATACATTTAATTTAAGTGATCCAGTAACAAAAGAAAAAATATTAGGTTATGATGCATTAAAATATACAATAGAAATATCACAAGAAGTAGCAGAAATATGTTCAATGTTTTTAAAACCGCCAATGTTTTTAGAATATGAGAAAACATTAATGCCATTTATATTATTATCAAAAAAAAGGTATGTGGGAATGTTATATGAAGAAAACCCAGATGTAGGTTATTTAAAATATATGGGATTATCAATAAAAAGAAGAGATTCGTGTGATTATTTAAAAGATACATATGGAGAAATAATTAATATATTGATGAATGAAAGCAATATTCAGAGTTCAATAAATTATTTAAAGGATGCATTAGAAAGATTGGCATCTGGAAAAGTTCCTACAGATAAATTATTAATAACAAAAGCATTAAGAGGTTATTATAAAAATCCTGATACTATAGCACATCATGTATTAGCAGAAAGAATAGGAAAAAGAGATCCTGGTAACAAACCTAAACCAGGTGATAGAATGCGATATTTATTCTTTGTAAATGATAAAAAGAAAGCATTAAATGGTGAGAAAATAGAGACACCCGAATATATAAAAGATAAAAACTTAAAAATAGACTATTCATATTATGTAACAAATCAATTAATGAAACCATTACAACAATTATTTGGTTTAGCAGTAACAAAAATATGGGAGAAACAAAATAAAAGTATAGCAATAAAGAATTATAAAAAAGAAGTAGAAAAATTGGAAAAAGAATGTAATGGGGATTTTGAATTATTTATGAAAAAGAAAGAGAAAATATCATCATTAAAAGTGAAAATACTATTATTTGATGATATATTAAGAAAAATTAATAATGAGAAAGCTAATATAAAATCAATATCAAGTTATTTTAAGTAATTCATATATATATTATTATATATATGAAAATGAACAGTTAACACAAACAATTAATAAGATTATCTTTATATTTTTTTTCATTATTTTCACACAATTCATTATATTTATTATTATTTATTATTGTAGGTTTTTTATCATGTTGAATAATATTATCATATACATGATCATCTGGTATAATATCTTTTATAAATTCATAAAATCCGGTACCTTCTTGTGTTGTTTTATATAATTTTATATGTCTATTCCCTCTTTGACTATTAATTGTTGAAATTATAGGTATCAAATTACCAGTTCTATCCTTATCTAATTCTCCTTCCCATTCAGAACTATTCGGCATAATATGTTCAATACTAAACATACGATTTAACATATTAGTAGGTATTTTTTCTTTATAATAATAAAACATAAGTGTCTTTTCAAAAAACTTAAGGTTTCTTCGTTTATCACATTTATTATTACCATTAGGTAGTTTTCTTTGATAAGGTGTATTTGTTTCTTCAATTAAACAATTTATCAAATCATTAAATAATTTTTCTGTTAATTTATTACTAATAGTTTCAGGGTTAGTTAATAATTTTTTAACCGCATTCTCTATAAATGAACCACCGGCTCTATATGTAATTGAATCGTGATTTTTAAAATCTTCTCTCTGTTCTTTGTCTTTTATATCACTTACAAAGAAATGATAAATTAAACATTTTTCTAAGCTTTTAATAATTATTTTTTTTTGTTCTTTTTTGTTTCTAAATCCAATAATACTACTAATTAACATAAATAAATTATTTTTTTTTAAAGTTTTTAATTTATCTTGACATGTACTGTTAAATAATTTTTCATTGATTTTTTCAGTAAATATGTTAGATATAGTATCTTGTAAAATATCACAAGAATAATTGATTTTTTCAATAAAATCATTAACATTTTCTGTGGTAAATAAATCAAAATTCGGATCTTTATATATCCCACTCCATATTTTAAAGAACAATGATTGTCCATCTACATCAGTTTTACCAATAAATTTGTATTTTTCATTACATAAATTTTGAAATCCAACGATGAAATCATGTGCATTAATATTTCCCTCAAACTCATAACATTGTAAAACTTCATCTTCAGACTTATCTTTGTAATATTTCTTTATATACTGTATTAATTCTGTTTCAAACGGTTTATTATTAATAGTAAAATTAATACTGTTATGTAAGCGGGATGCTAATATTTCCGTTGTAGTCAATGAACTAGTATATTTATTAATATCTTCAAATATTTGACACAATTCATCAGTAGTATATCCTTCAAAAAGATTTACATTGACTTTTACAGTTTCATCAAAACGATCAGCATTATTAGTCTTTAAATTTTCGTTAATTTTATCTATATAAGGTTCAAAATCATCTCTATATATTTTTATTTTTGATTTATATAACTCTTTATATCCGCTTTGAATGAAGTAAGTATTATATCTAAAATTTACCATATCATTGTAAGATATATTATCAAAAATATTTTTTAATAAATTTTTCTCATCATTAGTTAAGTCAATCGTATCAATAAAACTTTTTAAATTATCTAAATATTCATTAAATATTTCAAATGGTTTATCTATATAATGTTTAATAGCATTAATTCTATTATTACCATCTATATTTGTATAAATTATACGATGTAAATTAGTTCCTTGTCCAAAAGTAATGGGGTGAACACTATTTTCATTTTCGTATAAGAATTGAATATAAGCTTTTTCATTAGGTTTGTTATCATCGTTTTTTGGAACAATCTTCCATTTTTTTTTTCTTTGGAATTTTGGTTTAATTATATCTTTATTATATATTTTTGATATAAGTTGTTTTATAGACCACTGTTCGTTTTTTATTATTTTATCCGTCATAATGTTAATATAATAGAATTAAGACGGAATTTATTTAAGTCATTTTAAGTAAAATTATTTATTGAAGTCTATAATTTTTGGAAAAGTATTAAAATACCAAGAGTAGTAAAAATATTAATAGTATACAATTCTGGTAATAAATTCTCTTGTTTTGCATGTATTAAATCAGTAATACCATGTGGTGCAATAACACCAGTTATAATATTCTTAGTAATTGTATTTGGAAAAATCATAATATATATATTATTATTATGATTTTTTAAAAATTATGCGAAAACAGTATTTAATTGTCTATTTACTTTAATAAAAGTTGTACATTTTGATATATTTTTTATATTTTTTGCATTAATATAAGTACAAGTACTTCTTAATCCACCTAGATAACTTAATACTGTATCTTCTAATGAACCTTTATATTTTATTTTTATACATCTTCCTTCAGATGATCTATATTTATCCATTTTACCATAATGTTTTTCCATTGCTTTTTCACTACTCATTCCATAAAACATTTTATATTTTTCTCCATTAATCTCATTAATTTCACCCGGATTTTCATCGTGACCTGCAAATTGGCCTCCTATCATTATAAAATCAGCACCACCACCAAAACCTTTTGCTAAGTCACCTGGACAAGTAATACCACCATCACCGATTATAAAACCATTTACACCATGTGCTGCATCAGCACATTCCATTATAGCAGATAATTGTGGCATACCAACACCGGTTTGTGTTCTTGTTAAACAAGCACTGCCTGGGCCAATGCCAACTTTAACTATATCTATACCACCATTCAATATTAATTCTTCTGTTACTTCTCTAGATACAACATTTCCTGCAATTAATATTTTATTAGGATACATCTGTCTAACTTTTTTACAAAATTCAACTAACTTTTCCATATAACCATTTGCTACATCAATACATATGAATTTAACACGTGTTCCAAAATTAAAATTCAAAATATTTGTTAACTTATCAAAATCAGTATCTGAAATACCAGTTGATATAGCAAAATAATCTGGGTCTAAGCCCTCCATTTTTTCAAAATCTCTTAAAGTATAAAATTTATGAAATGCTGTTATAATTTTGTGCTTGCTTAATACTTTATATACATCATAAGTTCCTACTGTATCCATATTTGCTGCAATAATTGGTACACCTTTCCAACTTTGTTTAGATATAGGAAAATAAACTTCTCTCTCCAAATTTACATCAGATCTAGAAGATAATTTTGTTCGTTTGGGTCTGATAAGTACATCATTATAATCAAGTTTGGTATCACTTTCTATCTTCATTGGATATTATAATAAAGATTTGTTTATATTTATTTTTAATAATAAAAAATTGATTAAAAATAACATATTATAATAATAATAACAATGAATTTAATTAATTTAAAAAATATTGCGAATGACATATTATTAGAAAAAAATAATCAACATACGTGGTTAAACATTAAACTTTCAAAAATTAATAGAATTTATGCTATAGATAAAGATAACGATTATTTTGTAAAACCAAATGATTGTCGTTGGTGGTATGGAGATACAAAAACCAAACGTTATAATAATTTATGTAAAAAAATTCCAAAAGGAAAAAGAAAAGAATTTCAACAAATATTAGAACATATACACAATATGCGTTCTGAATTTGATTTATTTATACCGGAACATCCAATTAATAATTACAAATTTGAAAAAAATCCAATAAAATTAGGTTTATATAATCTTTGTAATAATGGGATTGTTGTAAAAAAGAACGCTATTTTACATGAAAATAAAGAAGAATGTCCTATATGTTATGAAGAATTAACTGATAAAAATTATTATGTAACTGCTTGTTGTGGTAAAAAATTTTGTGGAACATGTATATTCAAACATTATTCAAAACGAGGTCATAGTTTAAATAATACTTGTCCTTTATGTCGTCAAGATTTTGTAAGAATACCACACGTGCCAGCACAACGTAATACATATTCAATTCCACCTACAATAAGTAGAACACCTTCTTTTGATGATACACCGATTGAACGTCAAGATACTGCAATTTATAATCGCGATGATTTTGATATAGCAACCATTTTTAATAGTATAAGCGAACCATTTCATAATATTGAAGATATATTAAATTCTGTCGACCCAGTAACTGTTGATATATTAAATTCCATTGAGCCATTAACTGTTACAGTTGGTGTAGATGATTCTACAATAATTCCGGATAATTATTTTCATGGAATGTCCACTGATGCTGAAACAGAAACAATACCTAATAATTATTTTGATGGTTCACTCGCACCTACTAACATTAATACTAATCATGATGTTAGTTATTCATTATATGGCAGAATAGACCCGGCATTGGTGGATATTAATTTTCCAACAGGACGATACAATGATGAATAATTTTTACTAAAATTTGTCAGAAAAAATTATAAATACGTATTTTTTTTCCCGAACAACCAAAATTTTATATAATTATGTAAAATTGATTAGGTTACAGCACAAATAAATTTTGCAAGAAATATCAAACCAATAAGTTATCAAAACAACATCAATACAATGTTTATCAATCATACTTCATCTAACCAGGACAGATTTAGCATGGCTAATCATGGTTCTGTCGCTTCCAAATTTAGTAGGGTTAACGCAAAAATTCCAGAATACGAGGAGATTACCATGGATACAGGAGATAAACTACTATTGAGTATTAAAGTTAAAAATATTCATTCTATCGACGGTAAGGTTGCAGAGTGGAAATTGAAGTGGTCTCTTACTAATTCGGAGAAGACCAAGAGAAGTTACGAAAGCTATCTTAAGACGCCAGGAGCGTATGAGCGTTCGCTATCATCAGGTAGAAATAACATTCAAACGCTACAAAGGTGTAAGGACGCGATTGTAGAAGCTTTTGGCAAAGATGCAGTACACTTATCTAAACAAGAAATTGTAGATATGATACTAAATCAAAATCAAGATAATAATGATATGTCAATTGATGAAGACGCAGATATGTCAATTGATGAAGACGCAGATACGGAATTGAGCGGTTCACTTTATACACCAAGCACTACTAGCAGCTGTAGTGAAATGGATATTGATTGTGATAGTGATGTGTCTTCTTATCATCCCCAGAGAGAAGTAAGGATAATGGCTAAAACTCATCATGGTTATGACGACGAAACCTCATCGTTAGGGTCTTCTGTAATGTCAGTTGAGATGGAGGACGAAAGCGAATACAGCGATAGTGAAGAAGAAATGGAAGTAGGTTTTTAATAATTATATTTAAAATATTAAGCAGTATAAAATTAGACGAAAAGTCTTTTTTTATGTATTTTATATATTAACTTACGAATATATAAAATTTATTTAAATTGAACAATGTTAACAATATTAGCTTCTTCAGTGTCAAAAAAGTAACGAAGACCACGTTGTTTAGTTTCATCAAAATAACGGAAAAGGAATTCAGTAATAATACATAAACCGGTTTTACGGAGAGTATCTTTTAATTCTTTTGTAGTATATAAATAATCACCATCTCTTTCAGGTTCAGGTCGTGGATTATTTTCACATTTAGAAGCATTAATTAAACAATTTAATTTTTTAATAGTATCTTCTTTGGCTAAGTTTTTACATACAGAGCCTTTATTATTATATTTTGTATTAATATCTTTTAATTTAAAAGTCATATAATCAGTTCTAAATGGATGCATAAATCCTATAACATTATGCATTTTAGATTTATCATTAGCAATGTTTTTAACAAATTTAGTATAAATAATTTTATTATATTTATCTTTATCATATGATTCAATTACAGGTGAGAAAGCAGGATATGTATATGTGAAAAAATCGATTTGATTATCATCATTATTTAACATAACGAAGAAATTAAGATTATCTATATACATCATTCTCTTTTCAAAATAGGCAGCAATATATGTTTCGGTAGTATTGTATTTACTAACATCTTTATTATACATACCATTGAGGAATATTAATCTAATATTTAATTTTTGTGTATCAAGATAATGGAAAGCTACATATTTTTTAAATAAATTTTCAGGCAACTTATGTTTTTCAAAGAGGTATGTTTTAATATTTTCAGCTTTAATTTCCTTGAACCAATCAGAATTTGCAGAGATTTCACTTTTTTTTAATTTACCATTAAAACTATCATTAATAACATTTTCTAATTCAATTACCAATTGTTGATAATTTTGAACTGGTGATTTTTTAGTATTATCATCTTCAATATAAAACTTTTTTCCACTGGGTTTTTCAACAATAATATTTGTATGTTTATAATGAATATTAGTATCTCTTTCATATGTAGATGCATATGCATCACTTACTTCTACTGGTTGAAAAATATAATAATCACCATTATTAATAATTTTTCCTTTTCTACCAATATTATCAACAATTCTCTGATTATTAATAAACAAAGAGATAACATATAATAATTGTTGTTCAGGATATGTTTTATTAGCATTAATTTGTTTAATAAGTTCATCTTGTTTAATAAAGGGTGTTTCATTAAAAATTTGTTTTATTCTCTTAACAATAGCATTATAATTAGAAGTAACAAAAGTGTCATTATATGTAGAAGAAATTAATTTGTCTTCATCTACTTTATCATCAGACGGACAAGAATAATTACAATTATCCATATAATCACATACAGATGAGAATGGTCGGTCCCCAATAGTATACTTTATTTCTTTATTATTAGAGAGAATAATATCAACTTCATTATTATCAGATAATTCTTTAAATTTAACCATAGAAAGATTAGTTTGTGCGATATTTAAATAACAATCAATAGAATTTTCTTTTAATAAACGAGTTACTCTACCAATTTGTTTAGCTTTTTTTTCAGCTAGTCTATAAACATACATATCAGCTAATTCTAATTTTAAATCACCACGTATGATAGGTTTAAAAGAATATAAAAATATAGACACATTTCTTTTTTCAAAAGGCAATTTGCAATGACTAAGATTACGAACACCACGTCCGATAATTTGTTCAATACGATTTAAGTTATACCAAGGTTCTAATATATGAACTTGTCTAACATTAGCGAAATCTAAACCTTCAGAAGCGGCTTTTGATATAATAATAACTTTAACATTGGAACCATCTGAATTATCTTTATTAGTAATAAATTTCATGTCTTCAGCATTATTTTGAGAGAAATGTGAATCGCCAGTAATTAAAACATATCTAGCTCGTTTAAAGTGTTTTTTATCAACTTTAGATTGTGGTTTCATATGTATAGCATCTAAAGGTTCAACAGGAGGTGTTTTAAATAAAGGTTTAACACTATTTGAAGTACTAAAACGTGTAAATCCACGTTCTTCAAGAGAAAGAGCGATGGGTATAACACCACCTTCAATATATTGAGAATAAACAATAACAATACCACTAGAATTCATAATATTATTACATATGCTATTTATTTTTGAACTATATTTACCAATGTTATCTGGAGAGAAAATGCGGCCATATCTAGATAAAATATCAGGTTTATATTCGTAATCAAATTTAATACTACTTGTTTCAAAATTCATAACGCGTTGTAATCCGGATTTACCGACAACATCAATAGTTTTATCAGTATCGGATATACAAATATGTCGTCTTAATATGTCCTTATTAATTTCAGTAATATTTTGAGAGAATAAATCATCTAATTCTGGCTTAGGGTATACCATATTTAAAGATTCAAGAGGTTTTTGTAATAAATTATATCCAAACGATTCAAGATTTTCCAATCTGGGCATTTTACTTTCATGAGTATGATTAGAAAGATTTTGAATAATAATATTATATGTATTTTCTTGATAAGTATCAAGAGAAACCATATATAAAGGCAAATTCATAGATACATCAATAGCATTATTATTTAATTGTAAATTAGGTTTATCATTATCAGTATAAACATTATCAGGAGAGAAATCATCGGGATATATTCTGAAGGGGAAAGAATATGGATTTTCACCTCTTAAATAAGAAGTATAACCAATTAATTTACGTTTTAATAAATCATCACCATTCTCTTGATTTTCATCATCATATTTGATAAACTCTCCTTTATCATCGAAAACATCCGAGATTTTAATAATGCTTCGATTATCATTAATATTTAAAAGATTAGTCATCCATATAATTTCCTTATAACTGTTGTACATAGGTGTAGCAGATAATAATACAAACTTCATATTTTGAGAGTATTTTGCGATTTTCATAAGAATATTAGTAGTATTTTTTTGTTTAGAATTATCATCAGAAATTCTAAGATTATGCACTTCATCGATAATAATAAGACGATTATTAAAAAATTTTTTAATTCTATTAATTTCAATACGTTTAATATCTTCTTTTTCATAACCAGAATCATTATCTATAGTAATTAAGCTTTTTGCCCATATACCGAATTGAGTATATCCCATAAAATTATAATTACTTTTAATTATATTGTTAATTTGTTTAATTAATTGTTCTTCGGGTATAATACTATCATTAGGATTAACTTCTTTAATTAAATCATTACCAACACATGTATTTAAAGAGAATAAATCATTATCATTTTTTAATTTTTTTTTATCAAACAATTGCTGTTTAAAATTGTCTTGAACATTTGGACTAGCTATAATAATAGTTTGTAAGTTATCAGAATTATTAAAATTCATTCTTTTTTTTCTATTTTCTTCTGCTATACCAATAGCACTGCAAGTTTTACCTGTTCCTACACCGTGATATAATAATAATCCATTATAGGGTGTATCAGAAGATATGAAGTTTTTAACAAAATTTTGATGTGGCATTAAATCGAAATCTGAATTACATAATAATTCACTTTGTGTTTTAACATCAACAATTTCTTGTTGATATTTATTTTCATTAAATTCTTGTCGTTTTGCGATTTTTAAACTAAAATTAGGATCATCTAGATCAGGATATAAAAATTCAAGGTCATCGTCATTTTCTTCATTATATTTGTATGCCTTTTTCTCCAATGCATTAATATAATCATTATAATTATCAAAATTAGTTTCAAATAATACATCATCATTTTTAAATGTGGGAAGTGCATCTTTAATTTTAACAATATCATCAAAATTAGTTTTTTTATATTCATCTTCCTTTTCTTTCTCTTTGGTTTCAATATTATCTGCTATATTTTCAAGACGTTCTATTATAGATTTTGGTTTATCAGTAGATTTTTCTTCAGTTGTTTTACCTTTTCGTAAGTCATTTTGTAAATCTAATATGCCTTTTTGATAATTACCTTTTTTATCAATAGCGCCATTAATTAAATCGTCTTGTCTAGGTAATCCATATTTACCACTACTATCTGAATATTCAAGGTTTCTTAATTTGAAATAAATACCTCTTATCGCTTTACTTGAACATGTTTTATAATGTTCATATTTAAAAATATTATTTGTATTTTTTAAGAATTCTTCAGAGAAATATGTTTGAGATTCAAATTGGTCTTTAAATTCATTATTAAATAATTTTGTTTCACAATTTTTCTGTTTGCGTCCTACTTCAGCATTTTTTTTTACTTTTATTGCTTGATGACCGAGATTAAGTGGTTCATCAATAGTATTATTATCATCAGGAACATCATCTTTAATTTCATTAGGGCACGTCTTTTCATCATCCCAAGGATATGGTAATACAGCACCTTGTAATACACCAGCAAAACCAACTTTTGTAGTTAAATTTTCATTATTGGGATCAATATTACTCATTGTTAAATTATATGTATATATTTACTTTACATATAATTACACGCGAAACAACATATGATTATTAATGATATCATGAATATTCCTTAAAACATCAATTTTTTCTAAATTATAAGGTCGTATACAGAGTAAACATTCATCAAATGTTTTCCAGTCCATTTTACTAACCTCAGACTTTTGAAAATTATCGGTATTAATAGTTGTATCATATGACATATTTCCAAGATAATATTTATGTTTATATGATTTATAATTAGAACCAGTAAATATTTCTTCAAAAGGTAATAAATTATTAACATTTTTAATTAATTTATGATTATAACCGGTTTCTTCGGTAAATTCTCTTAATGCACAATCATAATCTTTTTCCATAAAATTACGTCTTCCTTTTGGAAATCCCCATTCAGGTTCAATCCATATTTGTTGTTTTTTAGTTTCATCAATTAAAGTTTTTAAAGAGAAAAAGGAATTATCTACATGTATACCTTTTACTAAATTATTAAATTTATCACGGGATATATTTTCTTCATTTTTGTATTTAGTTACATTATTATGTCCCCATAATCTATTCCATAATTTATCAAAATCAAATTCTAATAAACAATCTAATTCAGATACGGTCATTTGTTTTAACATATTTAGAATATATTCTTTATTAATAAGAGAATATTTACCTCTTAAAAAATCAATGAACCCTAATGTATCTTTTCTTCTAATTAATAAATACTCTATTTTTTTATTATTAATCCGGAATGCTATAATACCAATGCTGGTAATAGGCATTTTACATTGATGAAATAAATGTCCGGATTTTCCACAATTGTTACAATAATTATCATTCATTTATTTGTTAAATTATTAAAACATATATCTTTATATAATTTAATGAATAATAAATCAGAATATTGGGGGCCTCATTATTGGTTTTTTTTACATACAATTGGTGAAATATATCCAAAATATCCTAATGATGTAACAAAGAAAAAATTTTACGATTTAATTAATAATATGCCATTATTTATACCAGAAGAGAAAATGGGAGATAATTTTGCAAAATTACTTGATAAATATCCTGTTACACCTTATTTAGACAATAAAGATTCATTTCGAAAATGGTTACATTTTATACATAATAAGATTAATGAAAAAATAGGAAAAAAACAAATATCATATGCAGAAGCAAGACGAATATATATGGAAAATTTTAAACCAAAACCAGTATATGTATCAGATAAATTAAAAATACAAAAACAATATATCTATTCAGGGATATTTATAACAAGTTTTATATTTATAATATTTAAGATGTAATATATATATATGAAATTAGAACTATTTTTATTAGCAGTAACATATTTTGTAGTTGGTAACATTTATCATGATGGAAAATATTTAAAATTATTAGTAGACAATAAAAAGTATTTTCATATGAGTGGTGTAGTACTAGGTGCATTTATAATATATTGGTTATTAAAACAAAATCCAGCAAGAGCCGGTGAAATTATATCTACATCAAATGAATATATTAAACATTTGCCAGTTGATAAAGATACTAGTACTATTTTAACCCCACTATTTGATATTACAAGCAAAGTAAATAATTATGGTGGATTTAGCAGTAATCAAAATAATTTAGCCGAACAAAGATTAAATAACTCTGGTAAAACTAATACTACAAAACGTTCAGTTAGTGAAACAAAAAAAAAATATGTAGCAAGTAATCAAAATTGGCAATGTGGAGGGTGTGGTAGTCAATTAAATGCATGGTTTGAAGTTGACCATAAAGTTAGATTAGAACATGGTGGGTCAAACCATATAGATAATTTATTAGCTCTATGTCGAGAATGTCATGGAAAAAAAACAACAATTGAAAACTTGTAATAATTTTAATTTATAAATATATTTTATATTTATATTTATAAATGGATTATAATAAGTTTAATGATAAATACAAGAACATATTAGAAATTTTTAATTCAGTTGAAAAACCTATTGTATCTGAACCATTTACAGAGAAAATAAAATATGAACAAGCTCATAATAATACATTATTATCAGATGAAATTGGTCAAATAATATATTTTGTATCCCTTGCTGTCGTTGTATTATTATTGATATTTATATATATTTATTCATCAGATGAATATAAAATTTCAAATACAGCTACAGCATTTGTATTTTTTTTAATACCATATCTTTTATTACCAATTATATTTCATATAATAAGTCAAGAAGATAAAGAATGGCCTATATCAAAATCAGTAATATATATTAGTTTTATTATAACGATGGCTTTAATCTTTATTAATATTGGTTGGATAATGAAATTGGGTATCGGCATAGATGGTTTGGATGTAAATATGTTTGATATTTTAATGATTTTAGTATTAGCATTTATAGTAATTATATTATCTAATATGTATCTTGGGGTTATTAATATTGATAAAAGAAGCAGTGAATTTTATGGATCATTTTCAACAATAATATTATTATTACTTTTTTTTGGTAAAAATATGTCTAATGTAATAAATAATCAATATTTTTCAAATTCATATTTCTTATTATCATTAATAATATTAATATGTGCTGTATTACACAATGAATTAAATATATTTGGAGGTGATGTTGATAAAAAAAATCTTTTAATATTTATAACAATTCCAATATCAATAGTAATATTACTTTATTTCTTACATGCATTTAATATAAATATACCGGAATGGGGAACGGGTATTATAATTGCAGGATTAATTATGTTTATGACATATATAAATAATGAAGTTATTACTGTATATAAAGTAGAAAATGAGAATAATTCTTATTCTTTTATGGGAATAATATCATTAATAATTGGCTTGGCATTATCTGGGTCTATATTTCAAACAAATAATGTTCCTAATTCAGATGATTTTTTAAAACAAATACGTGATCCATCAACCGGATTTGGAAGAGGAATAGGTTTTAGGTTATTATTATTATTAATGGTATTAGGTTCAGGATATAGATATTTAAGGGTAGTTAGAGATAATATTTCATCAACACAACAATATGAAATTGCGAAAGATGTAATAATATTTTTATTTCCAATTGTATTAATTATGTTATTAGGAACAAATATTTTTAAGTCAACAGGTGGTATATGGTTAATAGTTTATGCATTTGTTATGTTAGGATTATTAAGTGGCTATTTTTATTTATTATCAAAAATAACAAATAGTCAAAAAGACTTTATGAATTATATTGTTACTATTCTCTTTATTTTATCTGCAATTATTGGTGGTGCAATAGTGTTTTTATTAATAGGAAATTACATGTCATCATTAAAAGGTATGCCAGGTATTATTTCAAATGTATTATTTTATTTGCCATGTTTATTAATTCAAATAATAGAATGGATTAAAAATGAAATAAATAACACAACTCCAACAATAGGTATATTATTTATAATAGAAATAATGATAATACTAGCATATTTTTATTTACCAAAAATATTAAAAAAAGTTACAGAATCAAGTGGCATGGTAATTATAGATAATCCTACAAAATTAGATGAACAAGTAGAATTAATAGGTGGTGATAGATTTAAAATACCAAAGGATCCAGATGAATTAACAGGAATGAATACAAAAGATAAACCTAGATATAATTATTCAATATCTTTATGGACTTTTATTAATACAAATGCACATAATGGCGATGCAATAAATAATGATTTAAATATATTTTCTTATGATGGTAAGCCAAATTTAAAATTTAGAATAAATGAAGATAATGAAGATAATGAAGAAAGTTATTTTATAGTCGAAGTTACAAATGCAGATAAAAATAACGAAATTACTCAATTAAAAATTAATTTACCGTTACAAAAATGGCATAATTTTGTATTTAATTATAATGATAACGCAGTTGATGTATTTGTAAATGGAGAATTACATAAAACATACACTTTTAGCGAAAATAATAGACCATTATATGATATTGTAACTGATAATTTAATAATAGGAGAGGAAACTGGATTATCTGGTTCTATATGTAATGTAATATATCACACTGCACCTTTAACAAAATCTGAAATAGTAAATAAATATAATTTGTTACAAAACTTAAATCCTCCAATAATTAATTTATAACCATAATTTATATATATTTTAATGGACGGGACAACGATTATTTTAGGCGTAGTACTACTAATTTTATTGTACATTCTATATAGGTATTTAACAACAGACACTAGTCTTCTTCAAGAGTATGTTTCATTGAACACTACTTTAGAACCTATAACAAATCTTGAAAAACCACAAACTCCGAGATATGCATATGGATTTTGGATATATGTAAATACTTGGGACTCATCAACTAGCAAAACAATATTTGAGAGAGATAATAATATTAAAGTTGAATTAGATGCTAATACTGCTTCATGTATGGTATCAATTGCTACTGGTTCTGATGCTTCAACTGTTAATCAAATACAATTAACAGATAACTTTCCTCTGCAAAAATGGGTTCACGTTATTGTTAGTGTTGATAACGAGTTTGTTGATTGTTATGTTGATGGTAAATTAGTACGTTCTGCAAGAGTATACACACCTGGAACCACTGGAACACCTGCAGCTATTCCTTCTATCCCTCCTGACAATGGAACTGCGGTTAAATTAGCACCAACTGCATTTGATGCATATGTAGCAAAATTTAAAAGATGGATTTATCCTATTAATCCTCAAACTGCATATTCTGAATACATGAAGGGTAATGGTCAAGGATGGCCTGGTATGCCAAACTTTGGATTAGACATGAAAGTAATGAAAGATAATGAACTTTATAAAGAAATAACTGTATTCTAATTTAGAACAAATTTAACAAATTTAACAAAATACTTTTATATATTTAATATATAAAAGTATAGTATAATGGATTCTTTAACCAATACTCAATCACAATATACATCTGCAAATAGTGCTGTCGGTAAATTAGTTTTTGTTATTTTAGTAGTAATTATGTTTACCTTATTATTACAAATTGGGTTATATTTAATTTCATGGTATAATTCTCCTGCAAAAGACCCTTATTTAATTAAAGGTATGCTTGATGGAGGAACAAAAGTAACAGTTTCACAAGACCCCAAGAATGCTGACTCAGTTCAAATTCTTAGGTCCAATGATGATAAAGGGGGTGCCGCATTTACCTGGTCTGTATGGTTATATGTAAACGATTTTAATGCAAAAGATGGTCAATTCTTCCATGTTTTTAGTAAAGGAAATGCGAATTTTGATGCTGAAGATACCAAAGGTGTTGCTTCTGTAAATAATGCCCCTGGATTATATTTAGGAAAACCAGGTGAGGGAAATGCTGCTCCACCAAGTAGTTTAAATAATCAAGGCTTAACATTAAGAGTGAAAATGGATACTGTTAAATTAAATGACGCAAGAGTTTTTGTTGATGTCCCTAATTTTCCTCTCAGAAAATGGGTACATGTAGCAATGCGCCTAGAAAATACCATTTTTGATGTTTATGTAAATGGACAAATATCTGGACGTCTCTTATTATCTAATGTCCCTAAACAAAATTATAGTGATGTCCTTATACATCATAATGGTGGTTTCCCCGGAAAAACATCCGATTTAAGATATTTTAGTAAAAGCTTGAATATTTTCCAAATTCAACGTATTGTTGATAAAGGACCCGATACATCCAATAGTACTCTTTCCGATGAAATGACTAATGTTGGTAATTATGGTTATCTCGGATATTCTTGGTATTCTGAAAAAATGTAATTTTTATTTATATTATTTTATTAAATATACAATAATATATTAAATGAGCCTTGATATAAATACCATTTGTAGTCAACGAAAAAGACAACAAGTCCTCTCTTATCCTCTTAATCGTTTAGAAATTTCTTCTCCTTACACAAATACATCATATACCCCTAATCAGTTAGCTATGAAAAGAAAAGCACAAATTTTAAAATATGAAACTAAAGATAAAAATCAATTTACTTCTAGTGAAAATTGGTCTCTTTTGAATAAACAAACTAATTCTAAAACTGTTTATGAAAATAGAAAAATAGAACCCTTTTATCATCGTGATATTAATACTTTTGTTAATTATATTACACCCCCTTATGTTGATTATACTACATGCCCTAATTCTAATTCTATTATATTTACTCCTTCTAATAAATCTAACGTGCCTGGACCTGTTATCGATTTATATGATGACCCCAATACACCACTATATATGTATAATGATATACGTGTTTTTGGAATTGAAGAAAATGATGATATTATACACATGAATTATATTTACAATGCTGATTATTTTATAGCTAATAATACTTTAACTGATATATATATTCATTATGTTCTCTATAATTCAAAAGAATTGAATACTGAAACATTTAATGTTACTATACCTATTTCTCTTTATTTTAATGCTAGTGTTATTCCTTCAACCTCCGGTGGCGTTGCAAATGGTACACATATTAGTGTAAAAGATGCCCTTATTACATTAAGTAATATATCATTCCGTATTGTTTATAACGATACAACTTTAACCACCGGAGAAACCGTGAGTGTCTCCCATCTTATTGAAAAAAATTATTCCTTTGATATATCATTTAATAAAAACTCTGAAACTGATACTTTTACCGCCATTAAATATGTTGGTACTATTAATATTACTAATATCAATATTACTACTGAACCTGGTTTTATTTATGATATGAAATTATTAGCTAATTTCTCTTATGGTGTTCCTACAGAATTCAATAATTATTTTCAAAATATTACTGTTGGCGCATATGTTTTCCCTTCCGAAAGTAATAAATTAATTGAACACAATGTTAAGTTTACAGATAATAATGTTTTACCTGATACCATCAGTTTATTCTCTGTTGTTTCTAACAATGAAACTACTAAAGGTATTCTACGCATGCTTAATGCACCACCACCAACAACAAACACCGATTATATTCCCGAAGTTAATTTTACTTTTGAAAATGTTGTACTTTCTCAATACATTAAAGTTGAAATTGATAAATATGAAAGAATTGTTTTTAGAAACACTAAGCCCGATTCAATCCTCCCTAATGCTAATCGTATTATTACACCTTTACAATATAAAGCCGGTCGTAAATATTATTTAACCAATGGTGATTATTATTTTGTTGGAATACCTGTTGATAATCCTCTCACTATTCTTAATAATGGCAATCCTAATATTACTATAAAATCTTTTAACCCTTTCGTATCTCGTGCATCTTTTAGTTCCGATTTTACAAATTATACCCCAATCTCTTATGAAACTAATAATATACAAGTTATTAATTCTGTAAATGATGGAAGATACACTTTCTATACTGGAAATATACAAATCTCAGTAATCGGAGATTTCGGTACTATGTCCTTCCGTTCTCTTAATAATGGTTATCTTGAAGCTGTAGATATTCTACATTATTATTCATCTATACCACCATCTATCACTAATAATGTTTTCTGTTTATTTCAAGCACAAGATAATATTGTTAATATTATTAATAAAGACACTAGCCCCAAATATATTTTTAATTCACAAACCACATATGATGATAATGGATTTATTGGACTTTGTGTCGGCAAATATAAATTAATTAATATACCCAATGAATTCGCTATAGGATTTGATATTAGTAATACCAGTGCTTTCCAAATTAATAATAATTATACACCTTATTTTACTAACAGTAATAATATTACTTTTTATTCTGGTGCCATTGAATTTACTATAAATTCTGATTTTGGTACTGTTGATTATATGTCTGTTAATAATGGACATATGGGAGGTCGCAATAAAATTATTTTTAATCGTAGTTGCCCTCCAAGCCTTTTTAGTGATACATATGTTAATTTACCATATACATATGCTATACAATGTTTAAAAATACATAATGTTAATCAAATTCCCATTAATATTAATGATAATATTATATCTATTGAAAATTATAATGGTAATAAATTTGTATTTAATGATATTAGTTTTTCTATGTATGAAAAAATCGGTTTACAAGTAGGCAGTTATAAATTTATTGTTCCATCAGAACATCCAATTGGATTTGATATTAGTAGTACTTTAACAAATGTTGATATTAGTGGTAGTAATCTTTCTGGAACTCCTACTAATACTTCGATAAATCAAACTAGTAATTTATTTAATAATATACAACATTATACAGGTGAAGTTTATTTAATTATTAATGGACCATTTAATGATTTTAGTTATCATTGTTTAAATCACGGATATATGGGAGGTTATTTAAGATTTACTTACACTAATTCATGTGCATCAGGAGGCACTACATCAGGAACAAATTTTGCAAATGACCCATTATTTAATGGTTCAAATACATCAAATACTTCTTCAGATACAACTGGTTCATCAGGTGGTTCTTCCGGTGATACATCAGGTGGTTCTTCCGGTGATACATCAGGTGGTTCTTCCGGTGATACATCAGGAGGTTCTTCCGGTGATACATCAGGAGGTTCTTCAGGAGGTTCTTCAGGAGGTTCTTCAGGAGGTTCTTCAGGAGGTTCTTCAGGAGGTTATAGTTATTAATTTATAAAATTTTTAATGTTCATAAATAAAAAAATAATTGTTTTT
>Ga0315320_10001083_pt1 | contig 22482 bp, 20 predicted proteins | sample M140m21515metaG_FD_203458 | JGI IMG/M metagenome (GOLD analysis project Ga0315320, IMG submission 203458) | Ammonia-oxidizing marine archaeal communities from Monterey Bay, California, United States - M1 40m 21515 | ecosystem: Environmental > Aquatic > Marine > Coastal | place: USA: California... | reverse complement strand
ATGTAGTCTTTATTTTGTCCTGCAAGTTTAGGGAATACTGCCATACCTTGTCCTTCTGCTCCATGACATGCGGCACAACCGCCCCATAAACTTCTGATGTCGCTGAACTCGTCCAAGTTAGCCAATGCTTGTTTGCGTTGTTCTATCTCAGATGGTGTACCGTTAAGTGCTACATAATCTACATAACATTGTCCAGTACAACTACTGTTGCTAGATGCTCCTGTATATTCTAAATTAGGATATACTTTTGCGACAAAGAAAATTCCTATCGCTAAGACGCCCATTAAAGTCATTCCTAATTCTCTCATATTATGTTCCTGGTGTAAGTGCTAGAATGCTTACAACAAATACTGCTGTTAATGTAAATAATTCTAGTCTATCTTTTATGTTATTAATTTTATGTTGGCTCATGGTAGATCTTCATTTCGATAATCTGCCTCAAACTTCTAAGAGCGCCATAATTTTGGCTGTCTATTTGGATGGAACAGACTAGCCATAATGTAAAAAACGATTTTATCATGTTGGAGGTTGATATAAAGTTAAGTTATATTATGTTATACACCCTATTTATATAACTTTTAAATAAATGGGCCTAAACGGGTCTGTTTTTTAGAATTCTAATTTATAGTGCTTGATAAGTTTAATAGAATTATTTTCGTAATAATCTTGCAAGTCATCTATTAATAAAGCCATCTGATCAAAACCTGAAATTTTTTGACTAATAGAACCGGTATAATTAAATGTTATACCATATGTTTTTTTATAAAAATTATCTAATAAAGACATAAGTGGTGCTCTGTACTTGTTATTAAAATCATCATAATCACCTGACAAGCTCATAAAATGTAATTTAATATTTTCAAATCCTGTATTAGACATTAAGTTAGTTTCACAATCTTCTTCAGTTATATTATTATAATATAATTCTTTTATGTAATTACCTGTAGTTGTATCATCCATAGTTCCTATAACATTATGTTTTTTTACTAAATTTGCAAAATTTTCTAAAGACTTATAAAATAATTCTGGGGTATAAAATAGCAGATCTTTACACATTTTAACATTGTTTTCTTCTGCATACATTTTGTAAGGTATTATTGTGGTCCTAAAAAGCTCACCGTCACTGTGGATCATACTAATTATTTCTTGTGTATCCTCATCCAAAGCAAATCTAGGTATATCTCCTCCCATTACTATACTTCTATCTGTATAATCTATTTGGTCTAGGAAGTATAAATGATATGCTATTTGTGGACTACTTGTATGATACTTTATAGCATATTCCAAGTATTGTTCTGATTCTAAAAATGTTTTGAAGTCTAATTTTATTAATTGTAAGGGTATATCATGTTTCTTTGCAAAATTCTGTGCCATATATGCATCAGGAGAATTTACAACATTTAGACCCCACATAGTTTCATATGTTACTGCGGTAAACTCTATGCCTGCTTGTTTCAAAAGTAGACACATAAATTGACTATCGTATCCTCCGCTCAAACATACTAAAGGGTTTTCATATTCTTTAATTTTTTCTATACATAAATCTACTAATTTTATATCATCACCAGGATTATTTAAATTTAATTTAAATAATAAATTATCTAAGTCTAAAGATAAGCCTCCTATATCATGTTTCATTAAATCAGTATCCTATTTGTTTTTCTTCAATATATGATAAATACTTATATAAAATAGCAATCACATTACCTATTTACTGGAGTTAAAACAAAATGGCAAGTTATATAGTAGAAATGGACGCAGGTGTCCACGCAGATGCAACGGCGGCGGCCACGGCAATTACAAATGCTGGAGCATCAGTTACCACAACCTTTGATTTGAACATGACATACCAAATAGATGCTACTGCTGAGCAGTTAGCGGCAATGTCTGGTGTAAAATATTCTTCTTTAACAGATGCTAATAGTGGATTAGAAGCATCAGTATTAAATACTAGTCACTTTGACTATATTGATAACAGATTAAATGTTATAGATGGTACAGTACAAGATAATGCAGATTATGTACCAGCATATACAGGCAATGGTAAAACTGTTTACCTACTAGATTCCGGTATTAATCCAAATCATGAAGAATTTACAAATGGAACAATTACTAATTTATGGTCATCATATGGATCAGATTACGATGATAATGTAGGTCACGGTACAGCAGTAGGTTCTTTAATTATAGGTGATAACATTGGTACAGCAAAAGATGCCAAGTTAATGAATGTTAAACTATATGATGCAGTTGCAGGCGAAACTTCAGTTGGTAATGTTGTAACAGCATTTAGTCAAATATTAGCTCATCATAATGCAAATGACACTACAGATGTTAAAGTATTATGTGCTCCTTGGATTACTACACAAAACGATTTAATAGATTCTAAAGTTATGGAACTTAATGCGGCAAATGTTGTAGTAGTTGCGGCCGCTGGTAATAAAAATGAAAATGTAAATACGTTCTCACCAGCAGGCATTGAAGAAATAATTACTGTTGGTTCTCATGACAGAAACTATAAAATTACAGAATTTACAAATACAGCATGGGACGGCGGAAGTGCTACTACCTCATTAAATAACTTTGGTGCCGCTGTTGATATTTTAACTATTGGTCAAGACGTATGTTATGCAGTATCAATTTCTAATACAGTTTATTCAGCAGGTAGCGGAACAAGTCTTTCCTCAGGATTAGTTGCAGGTGGTACTGCGGCATTTATTGAGAAACATCCAACATTTGATTCTAATAAAATTAAAGAAGTATTAATTGCAGAAGGTAAGATAAGAAGTACCATGATAACAATGGATGAATCAGAACAAACTGGTCACGGTTTCCATGATACTACTGGTATGCATTATGCTATATTACAGTTAGATTCTGCTGGTGATGATGCATCTGCACAATTATTTACTACACCTTCAGGTGTTGTGGGGAATGTAAGAAGAGGACAAACAGCAACTATAGATTTAGGTATTAATGGAAGTGCCGCAAATGTTGATGTGTTGTCTTTTAGTCCTTTATCACCTTGGATGGCATTTGATAAAAACACAGGAATATTAACTTTAGACACTTCTGGTGTTGCGGCTGATAGAGCTCCTGGATTTTATACATTTGGTGTTAAAGGTAAAATAGGTGATATATTTTCCGTTGAAGAGTATACTGTAGGTTTATATGAAACTGCTGAAAGTGAATTAGAAGGTTCTATTAACACTTATTACTATGATGCAGATAATACAGAATATGATTTAAATACAACTATTAACTATGAATTATCTCCAATGTTTCAGCCTAACCAAAACGTTAATGTACCGAAATTTTAATATTGAAAGTTGATTGATACATTATATTTAGATTTAACATCTTACACTAAAACTTTTAATAGTTTATCTCCCCAAGGTCAATGGTTTTGTAGCCGTATTGGTAAACGTAATTATCCTATTCAGGAATGTGACTTTAATTTACTAAAAGAATTTATTATAGAAAATAATCCTAAAAAAGTTTTCTGTAATAGTTTTTATGGAGATTCTTTAGAGTACTCTAATATAGTAAACTTATCTAAACTATGTAAAGAATTAAATATTGAGTGTATGATTTTTACTTATGGTAGTAATTTAAATACAGATCTAGTACAAAATTTATTAGATAATAATGTAAGTTTCTATCTTTTTTCCTACGGTATAGAAAACAATACAAATAGTGTTGTAAGTAATATTGATTGGGATAGCATTCATAATTTTTTAAAACAAACAAAAAATAAAACAATTATAGAATTTATTGGTTACCAACATAATTTAATAGATTTACTTCCTTTATTAAAAATATGTAAGCAAAATAATAATAGTATAAAAATTACAAAAGGCACTACATTTGAAGACGGTGTCAAAAATGTTTTTAATGTAAAAGGCAAATGGGTACATGATGTAATTTATGTAAGTGATGATTTACCGTATCAAGATGAATTTTTACATGATGTTACAGAAGCAATAGCAACATATAGTAATTTAAATTTACAACATAAAGATTTATATCGTACCACATTAGGATTTATGAGTTTAAGATATTTTTTAAAAAATGATCAAGGGCAGGACATTTTTAATGTTAAAGTACCAGATAAATCAAGTATTTACAAATTAGATTTAGAATTTAATAACGAAGTATTTATAAGTTCTACTGGACATGTATTTTGTAACCGAGAAAGTTTTGAAGTATTTAATAATTGCTTATGTAATGATTGGGATAACAAAGCTCGACAATATATTGTACAATCATTCAACGGATTTTTAAATAATAGACACCGTAAACATGTTAAAGATACACAATTTATGGACAATGTATTATTAAAAAATATATTTTACTTTAGTAAAAATCATGAAGATTGTACATTAGAAAAGAATATTAAAAAGTTCTATTGGAACTAAGCAGTCTTAGTAATAGCAATATCTGATATATTATTACAATATTCAAAAGGACAAGAAACTTCACTAGCAGGTAGACTCCAATCAGGATTGCTTATATTACCAAAGTTTACAGCACCACACCAACTACTATACATCTCTCCTGTAGCATCTATATTTAAACTTTCAAATCCTAAGTGGCATTTCATATCTTTGAATGCATTCAAACGTTGATTAATTATTTGATGGCTTTGTACATACTTTGCTGTTCCGTCATCGTATAAAAATTCTGTCATCCAGGAAGTATCTTCTACATGCTCTTGTGGCTCATGTTCTTCTACATGTTCTATTGGTTCTACTGGAGGCATTGGTTTTATTCCAGGACGTTGTAGTACTTCTAGTTCTAGATCTGTATAGTTCCAGTATGTTTCTTGCTTACTGTGAGCGCCTAAGAGCTTCTTATACATAGTTTTAACACATATACTTACATTATCATATCTATTATGTTCACAGTCTAAAAATAATACTCTTAATTCTTCTACAAAATCTCCTAGATCTTGTACATGGCCACCTATACCAGCAATGTTAATATCTATTGTAACATGATCTTTTATTTCATTTATAACATCTATTATATGTTGCTTATCTTGTGAGTCTGGATGAAATGTTAATACCACACCGTCCATATAATGTTTTGCTTTACTCCACCATTTAACTGTTCTACTACCATTTGTAAAGACAACGTTATGTGTATTGTATTCGCTTATTTTTCGTATAATATCTTCAAATCCGGGGATAACTGTAACTTCTCCACCTATTAATTCAAAGTCCACACGTTTACCCAAGTTGTTGTAATGCTGTGATAGACGCTCTATGGTCGTTAAATAGGACTCTAAGGGTAGCCATGGCTTGGAACCATCGTGTAATATACTAGGGCAGTATTCACATTCGTAGTTACATGAGTTACCCATATTCCATTGGACTCTAATATTGTCCATAGGGCCTCGAGCATGGGGGCCTCGTACTGAGACGAGATTGGGCATTTTACAGTCCTGTTATGACTGTGGTTGATCCTGGTGCTAAAGTATGACCGCAACTTACAACACCTGGAGCAATAGAAACAAATTTATTTTCTGCTTTAACTGTACCGCTACCGGTTGTTATAAGACTACTACCTGAGGTATGAGGTGCTTCTCCGTGTGTTGCTATGCCGTCATTAATTGTACTAATTGGTGCATTATTAACTATTACTGAAGGTGCTCCTGGGCCCATAATTAAGCCACCGCCTGCCATATCTATTCCTAATCTGCATGTTGTCATACTATTATTTATGCAGTTTCAATAGTTTCTGGTTCTACTTCTTTGGAATTGGCAACTAATAATAGATAGTCTTCTTCTGGTTTTGCTAGTGTAGGACATATAGTTAATATTTTGTTAAGAGAAAATATTACTTCACTAGAGTTACCGGTATATTGATAAGGTACTGCGGCAACTTCATTGTCACTAATTATAATTGTCATGGGGTACTCACATGTAACGTTTTTATCTTTTGCTACATATCCTATTAACTTAGTAATAAGTTCTACGCCGGAAGTTAATTTAATTGTTACTGTTTTGCCTATAAGGCTTTTGATATCATACATATTATTTCTCTGTGTGTTATATAGTATTTATTAAGAATTATCTAGTATAGATTGAATTTTAGGTATAGCATAAGTATTAGACCATTCTTCTTGTGCTTGTGGACTTAAATGATGAGTATAATCAGCACCAGGTTCATGTTCCATATTCTGTTCCTTCATTCGTCTATGGTCGCCTTGTAAGGAACTAGAAATTCCTTCTTGTAACATGTTATTATCAGGAACAAAATCAAATAAATATTCACCATCGTTTCGTGTTTCATCTATAGCAAGAGTATGCCTGTTTGTATGATCAGGTTGCTTTAAATTTGTCTCTGTTTGTTTAAATGTAAAAGTATTTGGACAGAATAAAAACTTAACGTTATTACGTTGCATCACTTCTACAGCACTTTGCATCATATATAATTGTTTATGTGCTTCTAAGTCGTGATCATACATATACATATACCACTTTCTAAATGCATAGAATTGCTCCGATGTAAAATATTGATCTAACATCCACCAGTTGTAACATGCTTCTTCATATGTACATGTTAAGTTATTTTCTAATATACTTACTAAACTTTGACTTGTAATTACAGGCTTGTCGTTTGGATATTCAGGATGTTGGTGTCTTGTAAAAGTTCCTTGAGAACCATCAGATCTAATATTTTCTACATCGTAGTCTAATTCTTTAAGACCTTCAAATATATGATAGTCTTTACCCGTATTATTCCAGCATATTCTACAAGGAGTAGTCCAGTTTACAACTATAAAATCTGCTTTCAATACTTTTACAGCATAATCTATTTGTAGTCTAATACCAAAATTATCACATGCTGGTCTGGCTATGTTTTGATACTCCCATCCAAAATGTTTGGAAATATAATAACCGTATTCTGTATCTAAATGGTTAGGATCTCTAGAACTCCAACTGCAACCACAAACAACTAATTTCATTACAAACTTAATCCTTTAAATGTGTTGCCATCTACATCCTGTTTAGTTCCACCTATAACATAACTACTAATTTCTGTTTCTTGTGGTGCTACTTGCACTGAACCACCTGTTATCCAAGACTGTGTCCAAGGTAAAGGGTTAGTTCCTTTATTATATAATTTCTCTTGGCCTACGGCATGCATTCGTTTGGCCGCTATATACTCTACATACTGTTTAAGTAGTTCTGCGTTAAGTCCAATGATACTTCCGTCTTTAAACAAATAGTCTGCCCATGCCTTTTCTTGCTCAACTGCATCTACAAACATCTGTGTACACTCTGCATAAGTTTCCTTTTGTATCTTTGCAAAGTCTTTATCATCTTGTGGTAAAAGTTTTAACATTGTTTGAGTACTTGCTAGATGCACATTTTCGTCCCTAGCAATAAACTTTATAATTTTTGCATTGCCTTCCATTCTTTTAAGTTCAGCAAATGCCCAACTACATGCAAAACTAACATAAAAACGTACACCTTCCAATATGTTTACACTCATTAAACACATCCATATTGCTTTCTTATGTTCATATTCGTCATACTTTTTACTACCTTGTTCTTTTAGTAAATTATGTTCTATAAGTTTATCGTAATTTGCTGTAATACTATCAGCACAATCTACAATTTCTTGTATGTCTAACATTTCATCAAATACTTTGCTAGGGTTTGGATAAACATTTCTTATAATATGTGTGTAACTTCTACTATGTATTGTTTCACTGAACGCCCAAGTTTCAATCCATGTTTCTAATTCAGGAAGACTTACTATAGGCAGGAAAGCAATATTAGGTGAACGACCCTGTACACTATCAAGTAGTATTTGTCTTTTTAAATTACTTGTAAAGATATGTTGCTCATGATCTGTCAAGTTTTTAAAGTCAGTAGCATCTTTAAGAATGTCTACTTCTTCTGGTCTCCAAAAGAAACCTAATTGTTTATCTGTAAACTTATCAAACTGTTTATATTTAAGTGTATCAAATCTCTGCATGACTGGACCGCCAGTCGGATCTAGAAACATTGTTACTTTAGTATGATCTGCTCTATTTTTTGTATCTAATACTGTCATATTTTACAACTCTCGCAATCTTCATCGTCTATTTCAGATAGTTCCAACTGATCAGACGCATCGTCCTTATTGATATCTATCTCCCCTTGTCCATCATATGTGTTATTGTAGTATAACTGTTTGCCACCATATTTATAAAAAGTAATAACATCTGTAAGTAATACAGACATAGGAACTTTTTCATCTTCATAATGTTCTGGATTGTAAGATGTATTTACCGAAATTCCCTGGTCTATGTACTTCTGTAATACCGCCATTATCTTTAAATAGCCTGTAGGTGACTTCTGTTCCCATAGTAAGTCGTATTTATTCTTATAGTACGGAAACCCTGGTACAACTTGCTTTAATACACCATGTTTGCTTTGTTTAATGCTAATGTAACTTCTTGGTGCTTCTATTCCATTTGTACTATTACTAATTTGTGCAGATGTTTCTGCTGGCATCAATGCCATTAATGTTGAGTTTCTAATTCCGTGTTCTTTTAAACTTTTTCTTAATTCTTTCCAATCCATACGTTCTTTATGTTTAACTAGTTCATCTACATCTTTTTTGTATGTTTGGTTAGGTGTAATACCGTGTCCGTATTTTGTTTCCATATTTTTAGGACAAGCACCTTTTTCTATTGCAAGATCATTACTTGCTTTTATTAAACTATAACTCCATGCTTCTGCCCACTTATCAACTAATTCTAAATCTGGTTCTTGATATGTACTATTATTTTTTGCTAACCAGTATGCAAAGTTTATAATACCAACACCTAGAGGTCTTCTATTCATTGTGCTTAATTCTGCCGCCACTACTGGATACTCTTGATAATCTAATAGTTCGTCTAATGCTCTAACAGTAAGGTCACAGACCTTTTCTAGTTCACTAGTATCTTTTAATACACCCCAATTTATTGCACTTAATGTACATAAACTTATTTCACCTTCTGGGTCATTAATATCATTCAAAGGCTTTGTGGGTAAATCTATCTCACAACATAAATTACTTTGTTTAATTGGTGCTACTTCTTCAATAAATGAACCATGTGTATTAGCATGATCGACATTCATTAAGTATATTCTACCTGTATCTTTACGTTCTGTCATAAAGGCACTAAACAATTCCTGTGCAGGAATAGACTTCTTCCTAATACTAGTCATACGTTCTGCTTTCTCATACAACTCTTGAAACTTGTCTTGATCTTGAAAGAATGCATCATATAATCCAGGAACATCTTGAGGACTAAACAATGTAATATTTCCGCCTGTTAAAAGTCTTTCGTACATTAACTTATTAAACTGTACACCGTAGTCCATGTGACGCACTCTGTTGTCCTCTGTGCCCTTATTGTTCTTAAGTACTAACAACTCCTCAATTTCTAAGTGCCATAAAGGATAGTATAATGTAGCCGCTCCGCCTCTTACTCCTCCTTGTGAACAACTTTTTACAGCAGACTGGAACATTTTATAGAAGGGAATAACGCCTGTATGTGTAGCATCGCCATTTCTAATTGCAGAACCTACTGCTCTAATACTTCCACCACCTATACCAATACCTGCTTTCTGACTTACATACTTAACAATACTGCTACTTGTAGCATTAATACTATCTAAACTATCACCTGTTTCTATAAGTACACAAGAACTAAATTGTCGTTGCGGAGTTCTTACACCAGCCATAACAGGCGTAGGCAAAGATATTCTAAAGGTACTAATAGCATCATAATAAGATTTTATATAACTCATTCTAGTTTCATTTGGATACTTACTAAACAATGTAGCCGAAATCATCATGTATGCTACTTGTGGTGTTTCGAATATTTCGCCTGTTGCTCTATTTTGTACTAGGTACTTGCCACGGAATTGTTCCATAGCCGCATAAGTTAATACTTCATCTCGCTCATGCTTGATATGATCATTTAATTCGTTTATTTCTTCTTTAGTAAAAAGTTTAGTAAATTCAGAATCATAAAATCCTTTATCAATGTTGTCTTGTATAATATCACAAAGACAGGGAGGTGTGAAACTATCATAGACCATTTTACGCAGGTGGTAATTAATAAGTCTACCTGCTACATATTGATAATTGGGAGTTTCTTCTGAGATTAAATCTGCCGCACTTTTAATTAATGTTTCTTGAATGTCTTCTGTAGCGATAGATTCAAAGAACTGTATTTGGGAATGTATTTCTACTTCACTTGCACTTACACCTGCAATTCCTTCACAAGCATACATAACAACTTTGTGTAACTTTTCTACATTAAGATCTTCTAGTGTACCGTCTCTTTTCTTTACCTGCATGTGTTTCTGTGTCCTTAAAAACTAAATTATTCTTTCAACAATCATATTTATGTCAAGTTCATTGTAACATAAAACAATATAAAATCAAGAAATAATTTTGTTTTTTTGCAAATTATGTATCTGAAATACTGTGGAATTCTCTTTGACGTAATCCCATGTTTCTACCTTATTGGGAGTAAAGTTATATACTAAATTATCATGTAAAATAACTAGTCCTGAATTCCCTGTTATGTTATTACTTATCACCGGATAGATGATCTTATCCTCAAATAAGAAATTTTTATAAACTAAGGTTGATGCTAAAACTAATGAAACACCACTTTGACAAAAATATCCTTCATTTACAATTTCAAAAGGATTAGGCCAGCTCTTTGGAGTATAATAATCTAGGTATCTGGAAGACAACTTTATTGAAGAAAAGTCTTCTAATACTTCTTGTATATTTGAATGAGGCTTATTCCGTATATCTCGCCATTTGGATAATCGTTGTTCCGGCGTTTGCAAGTTTACAAACATCTATGTATTATGATGACCAACGTTGTGTAATGAACTTCATACTTAATTGTTTACCAGTAGAGTTAATTGCTGATATTTCTATGTTAGTTCCATTTCTTACAGATGTAAACTGTACGTCTCCACTTAATATATGTGCTACGTCTGTTGCCATATCTTGCATTAGTACTTCTGATGCTGTAGGATTAGATTGTGTATTACCAAATGTATTAAGTAACATATTTCCTACTCTTCTATAATTACCATCTGTTGTTCCATCATATTTACATGTATAATTTAAAATAAAACTATCGTACAACGATGAATCTATACTAATAATAAGTTGAGATGAACCACTGCTAGTAATAGTTGCAGAATTTAGAGAATCAAAAGTAGTTAATTTACTACCACCGCCTGCTGTTTCAGATGTAAGTAATTGAATGTTTGTATTTAGATTTAATAAACCTTTAATATCCGGAGATGCTGTAGAGAAGTATAAGTTATTAACGATGTAATTAAAATTACTTGCTTCTTCTCTAGTACCAAATCTAATAAATTGTTGATCATCTGTATCAGTAATATCTAGATTATATGTACCTAAATTACCAACAGAAGTAGTACTAAATTTATCATTACTTTTTACACTTGTAAATATATCTACATCTTTACTAGTAACAATATCGTTAAGCCATCTTTCTAGTTTTGCCTTAACTGTATTGTTAGTTCTTGTTTTAGAACCTGCTGTTAATCCTAATGCACCTAATGTACCTGTTGAATCTTCATGTAATGTAAATTCAACTCCGGGTCCAGAAGCAGAACTAACTGAATCATTGGAAGCCTTAGTACTAATATAAATTTTATTAGCAGTATCAGGTATTAATGCAATATTTGGGAATTCAGGATCATTTTGTACTGTTGCTATTGCTTCAGTAATTGTAGTGTTTGCTGATAAATCTAAACTTAATACAGGAGTATGATGTATTTTAGTAATACCACTTAAAACTGTGTCAGCAGTACCTGTAACGTTCGCTGATACGGGTGCTGTTGCTGATATAAAGTATGTACTATCTGATGTCCCTGCTATTAATGTTTTTTCTGCATTGCTAACTTGTGATGCGGCCGTTGAACTTTTTAATTCTACCTTTGCTCCAGTAGGTAAACCGTGAGAATTACTAATAATTTGTACATTTGCTTTGGAACTATCAGAACCAAAATTAATATATTCTAAACCTGCTGATATAGGATTTGATACTGAGGGATCAACTACAGTAAATCCAGTTGATGATACCGATGTAACTTGGTATGATGCATTACCTAATGGTGCCGCATTTGCTCCCACAAAGTCTACATAATCTCCATTAGTAACACCTGCTACATTACCTGTAAGGGTTACCACACTACCTGATGATGCTGATGAAGTTACTGCTCTTGCAGTTTGCCATGTATTACCTGTAGGTAATGTAACTTTCATCGTATTAGTTTGTACATCAGATACTTTTAATGTTTTTCCATGTAGCCAACTAGGACCAAATTCTACATTACTGCCATCTTCACTTGCCCTCTCTACATACACATGATCGTTAGTTGATGTATTACTATATAATGCACTAGAACCTGTTAGTATTGTTACTACTGAACTGGATGCAGACAAGCCAACTGGGGAAATACTTTTATCAGAATTATTACTTACTAATAAATTTCCTAAACTTAAATTTGTTGGGTTAGAAATAGTAGAACCATCTTCAAAAATTGCTAAATGTTTAAATTCTAATCCAATAATACCTGTTCCAGTTGTATCATTTACTCTTACTAGACTATTACTTAGTTGTCTATAACTTGGAATACTTTCTTGTGTATAGAAACTTTGTGCTGTAGTTCCAGCATATACTGTTGTAGTATTAGACAATGCTTTAGTAATTGCTGTATTACTATAATATGTAACAGATATTTCATCTGTAGATAATGGTGCTACTCTATATGTTAATGTATGAGTATTAGAACCTAATGTAGATGTACTTAAACTGTAATCTGTATCAGAAGTTGGTATTGCACTTGTATTATCTCCTGTTAATTTTACTGTATTTTTTAATACTACTACATCTGTCGATTTAAAGTTTTCATTTGTTAATACATTTTTTATATTGTTAGGAGTAAATGTAATTGTATTTGATGTAGTTAGTGTTTGTGCTGATGATAATACTAAATCAATTTGACTAGCATTACCGCTATTAGTTGTCACTGACGTTACAGATGCTAGTCCAGTAACATCTGTTCCTGACAAAACATCTCCTACACTTATAAATGCATTACTAGAGTCTACTGTGACGCTCGTGCTATTACTAGTTCCACTTACTGGAAATGCTGTAGGAGTATTTGTAATATTAATATTAAATACAGGTGTTGCACTACCAGAGAAAGTATCTGATGTTAATGCCCATGAACTTGATTTTGATACACCGTCATATGTTCCAACTAGGAATCTTTTATGTGGAACTGTAAAATGTATTATTCTTGTATTAGATATACCTAGAGAATGTGCCAATGCACTTGTAGTTGTTTCTGCAACACTTATATTGGACGTAGAATCTAGACCTCCACCTATAAAAAGTTGTTTGCTGTCTGTTGCAAAACCAAACTCTCCAGATCTCAACGGTTGAGGTAAATCTTGTTTCAGACCTCTACGTTGTTGAATCCTTGAAATGATTACATTGTTATTTGTATCTACTGTTGCCATACTTATAAGTCTCCTAACTTATTAGTATTTATCATCTTTTACTATTGTTTGTTATAATAGTCTGCTAGTCTATCCGACCACTTGTCGCAGTATGCATCAAATTCTTCATCTTTAATAGTATATTCTTTAAAATTACTATCTCTGTCTACCATAAGTATTACTACCTTGCGTATTTCAGTACCCATCATTTCGTTATGTGCTAATGCATAAGCACAACCTTGCATAAAATAATCTTCAATCCATTTACGAGGCTTAATCTTCTTAGATGTTTTGAAATCTATAATAGCATCCTCGCCTTCATATATACCTATAGCATCTGATGTACCAGCATATAATCCTTCTGCAATTAATCCTACTTCAACACCCCATAGCTCATCTACTTTACTAAGACCATTATTAATCATTTCGGTTGTCATAGATTCCGCCATAACACTAATAAAGTTATTTCCTTTTATTTCGTATTCTTCTTGTAGGATATATTTTTCTATAGCATTATGTACTTTAGTACCTAAGCCTGCTGACTCTCTACTTACTCTGTTTGCTTCTTCTTCACCTACACGTTTACGCCAGTTTATTAAAGCCGTTTTGTCGCCTGTGTCTGATAGTACTGTTGTAACACTTGGTACCGGTTTTCCTGAATCGCCTACGTACTGTCTTTTTCCGTTCTTTTGGGTCTCTCGTCGTAAGGCTGGATAGTCATATTTTTGGTTTAACATTTATAATTTTTAAAAGTTATTTATATACTAGTACTTACCAGGAAATGTTCCAGGTAATAGTATTATTTGAGCTAGAATTAGTTAAAATGGAAACTCCGTATCCTAAGTTCACGAAATACTCTTTAACATAATTTATTTGATCGCTTTTTGTTGGATCTGTTGAAATTGAATTGTATACATTATAATATACATTGCTGTCGGTCATTGTAGTGCCTGTAGTAACGTTCGCATATAAAACACCTGCATCAACATTGGCTAGTACAAGATTTTCTATAGATCTTATTTCACCATGTATAACACTATTGTTTCTGGAATTTGTTCTTGCCTGTGTGGCATTTACGAATATGTTAGCCATTATAACTCCGCCTTGATATCTGACAATGCTTGGTCACCTGCCATATCGCCTACATCAACTTTATCTTCTGGTTCTTCATCTTTAGGATCATCACTAGTTAAATCTGCTAATTCATCTTTAGGTACTATAACATCTTTGTCTATACTATTAGCATATCCTGATTTATCAACTGCTTGTATAATTTCTTCTACTGATGCAACGAATCCTTGATCTTTAAGTTTTGCTTGAAACTTTACTGTAGATAGTTTTTTCATGTCTTTAGACATTGCCATAGACATAAGATCTTGTACTGCTAATAGTAATTCGCTTTCGTAGGATTCTGTTACGTTTACTACCTCAGTAATGAGCATTATTAACCCTCTACTGGTGCTCTACCTAGTGGCTCTTCTTCTGGTCCTGCCGCCGCTGGTTCATTAATATCCATTTCAGGTTCTAATGCTAGGTCGTCTATTGAATCACTACCTAAGTCACTATCTATATCGCCTAAATCACTAGTATCACCTAAGCCAGTCATATCTGTTCCTGTACCAGTAATGCCACCAACTAGTTGGTTAACACCTTCTTTTGCTTGTTTTGAACTTTCTAGTGCTTGATTAAGAACTTGCTCTGCTGAGTCTTTAAATGTTGCGGCTCTGTCTGCACCAAACTCATGTATCATTTGGTCTGCTATTGCTGGAATATCTTCATTTGCCATTCTACCTAGTCTTTCAACGTGGTCCTGAATATCATCTGCTAATGCTCTAACAGCCATAACAACTTCTGCTTCTTCTACAGTAGTGCCTTCAATTTCTTCTGATAGCATATCATCTATAATGTCATCAAACATGCTTTCTTTTGCTTTTGCTTTTTTGCCTAAGATCTCTTCGCCTTTTTCTTTTGACATTTTAACAGGTTCCATTTCACCGTCTATCTCAACTTCTTTTTTACCATCAACGGCACCTTGAGCAATAGACATAATGTATTTGTCTTCGTTTGTTTTATGTTGAGCAACTTTGGCTCCAAAGAACTTAATACCATTTGATAAAGCATCTTCTTCTAAACCGTTGAGGAAGCCAACAATTGAGTCTCTGCTTTTACCAGATACTTCAGAAAACAATCCAAGTTTTTCTTCTATAGCATCTATACTTGAAGGATCTGTAAGTTCAACACCTATTTCTTTGGAAAGTTCTTTTAATAAGTATTCGTTTAGGTCTGTATTAGGACCGTCAACAGCAAGTTCTTCTATAGACTCACAACTACCTTCACCGTAATATTCTTTTGCCGCTTTAATAATAATAGGAAGTATAACACCATCTTCATGTGCATATCTGCTATCTTGTCTGAATCTGTTCATACATTCTGCACTTGCTTCGTCCATTGTGTATCCACTGTCCATTAATTGTTTAACAGTTTCTCTTAACTGTTGACACATGGATTCGTAAGCAGGGGATTCTGCATAGTAGCCTTCTGCTAACATAGTATCAATGACATCCTTAATGCCTAGATATTTTGCATATTCAGGTTCTAATTGGAATTGCTTTGATGTATTCTTTAGTTTAATAATTGCATTTTGAGACATTTCTTTAATAGTTTCAAGTTTTTCTTTCTTTGGAAAAGAATTCTTGATAGACATATTAAATTGTTCTTTCAACAACTTATTAATATTATTAATTTTCGTTTTACCGTTTGGATTAAAATCTCTTATAAACATGGTTTCTTCCTAAGTATATGTTCCGCTATACTCTTATTTATCAATTAGTGACAATTTTCTTTAATAAAATGCAAGGTGATGTTTTGCTTCTTTGACCATTCCTAAACTATCTTGCATACGAACACCTGCTGTAAATACTTTAGTAGTGTCTTTACTTGTTCTTATAGTATGCTTATAAAACATAATGTCATTCATATGTTTATGGTATACACGAACGTGATGTGTTAATTGTGCTACACCCCTTTCACCTTCTTTATTAAGGCTATCACAGAAGTTATTTGCTGTTCTACTAAAAGGTATATCAGCAACTAGTACTTCTTTTTTAATGTAATCTATAACATCATAACCTGTTTTAGTTTTTTTAACTACATATATACCTTTTTTTGCTACAGTCTTTGCTAGATTATCTAACTTGTTAGCAAGTTTAGGATTATATTTTCTTTTTTTGTGGGTATGTTTTGTAGCCAATGTATGCACCTTTTTGTATTTTTTGCAAAACGTCTTTTTTATAAAGTTCTTCTGCAACATATTGTTCTTGCTCGTTTAAAGTATTTACCCCAGTAAAGCCTTGTAAATCGACTTTATTGAATATTCTAGATTCAGAACTACTTATTAAACTTAGAAAATCATGTTTACCCTTTACTGCTTTCATCTTTTTTCTTTGCTTTTTTCTTTTTCGTTTTGCTGGTTGCATATATACTAGGATTAGGTCGTTTAATCATTTTACCCATAGGTTGTGCAACTGTGGCTATGCCACCTGCAGATGTTGTCTCAATAATAATTTCTGAAATCCTCATATTACTATTTATCAAATTGTTGCTTCAAATCTTGTACTATCTGCTCAGCCATACTTGCATGAGATTTTCTTCCTGCATGGGCACAGTCCCTACCAAAGTCTAAAGGAAAATTTAATCTAATTCTTTCGTTAGTAAAGTAATAACTAGAGTAGACTAAACAAGGAATATTTAAATCTTTTGCAACATTTTGTATTGTGCTTATAGATGTTAGATCTCTATCAAAGCAGTTTTCTAAATTTAATAATGTGTGCTGTAATACTTCTTTATGACAATTTTCAAATTGCTTTGTCATATTCGATGCATTACTTAAATCTTCTGTGGAATAATGTTTAAGTCCATCCATCCATTCATATTGCCCCATAGCAGTACCTTTTTCTCCGGGCTTATATCCATCGCCTCCTTGCCAATTATAAAAGAAAGATGTTCTTATGGAAGGAGGTAGCATCACTACTATTGCTTTACAGTTACTTATTTCTGCTTTAAAAAACAGATTCATATATAGATTAAAATAGTCAATACCTACTGCTGGTACTCCTAAATTTGCTGACCTCATGTTTAATTTCTTACTTACAAGTTCAGGCCATATTTCATCATGTGTAACTCCAGTGCCAAATGTATGACTACATCCTATATATGCTATACATTCAGTATCAGAAAATTCTTCACATCTAAAACCATGGCTATTTAAATAATATCTAATATTATCGTTGGTATCATAATCTTCATCTATATAATTATTATGCATCATTATTTTTCTATGTAATGATATTTTTTTATTTTCTTCTAATTTAGTATCATTATCTGTAACATGAGAATTAGTACATAATGTATAATTTGGCCTGTCGTTATTGATTATCCATTCAGGCATTATTACATCAGTGTATTGTTTATCGTGTAAAATTTGTCTGATATCATGTAAATTTAATTTACTTTGATCATTGGATTGTTCAGAGTGATTATAAGCAACTTTCTGTGTATCAGAAAGGGTAGCATAGTAATTATAATTATAAAAATTAGGTGATACTTCCATAGTAGTATTTAATACTAAAGCAAGTATCTATTTGTCTTTATTGGCTTTGAGATTACGTTGTATCTTCTCGTCTAATATATCTTTTAAGTAAATGTCTAATGTATCTAAAGATTGCTCTTCAACTCCACCGTTTTTCATTCGATTTACAAGTATAGTTCTAATTTCATAAAGTACTGCCATTAATTTTGGAATATTAGTTTCCACTACTTGTTCCAATAATATAATATCATTTGTAATTTTACGATACCTAGTTCTTTGGGGAGTGTCCATCTTCATTCCTGCTTTAGGATTTCCTGGTACTAGATTTCTTATATAGTCTAAATTGATTAAACGTTCATCATTTATAATTTCTATTCTGTTAAGATATCCTCTTATTAAATCTAAATATTGAAAATAGGAACCGCCTGGTTCTGTACCACTTCTTAATTCATTTAAAGTAAGTTGAGGTCTTTCTTCTACTTTCATTTCTCTGTCTTGATCATCCACTTCACCAAATTTTAATTCTGTTTGACCTGGAGGAGTACTAAAAGGATTACTTTTTGTAATTTTAACTTGTTTGTGTAAGCCATATTCCTGTATAAGGTTCTTTAATGTTCTATATCCAGGACTATATTTTTTAAATTCTTGTGTATTATTAAAACTGTAATCCAGTCTAAGTCCATGTAGCATAAACGTTTGTGCCATTGGATCAATAAATTCTCTTACCACATCTACATGGTTTAGTTGTCGTAGTTGTTCATCTCTGTATGAGTATAGTTTGGGACTTTTATATCTAGGATCTTCAGAAGATAATGTACTACCTGGTAAACCTTCTTCTATTTTTGTATTACTAACTAAGTCACTAAACTCGGAAACTAATTCCTCAATGCCTGCATTAATTTCTATAACATCAACTTTATCCATTTTTAAATTATGGGCGGCGTCATATCTATGATGTCCATTTACCAAGTAACCTTCATTATCTACAATTAAAGGTTTATTAGTTTTATTAATTATTTGTTTTTCTGACGATTGTACTAATCCTTTAACACGTTGTGATTGTACAGGTATGATGTCGCTTAAATTCATCTCTTTGAATGTATAATCAAAAGGAGAATCTATTAAATGTTTTTGTTTTAATTGAGGTAATTCGTTCCTATCATAATGCTTATCACCTAGTTTTCTTTCTTGGAGTATTGCTTCATATATACCATCACCGAACTTAAATTTTTTCTTTTTCTTTTTCTTTTTTGGTTTAGCGCCTGGCATGTAAGTACCTATCCCATGGAACCCTGAAGGAGCACTAGGTGTGGAATCAGCGGAACCAGTGTCACCACTGCCTGCAGACCCGCCGCCTCCACTTGAATTTCCGTGAGCACCGCCACCTGAACCATTACCAGGACCTGCGCCACCACCTGAACCAGCACCAGCACCTGAACCTGCTCCACCGCCTGCTCCTGCACCACCGCCACCAGCACCGCCACCGCCTCCGGCGTCAGCCATTAGATCTTTTTTCTTTTTCTCTAATTCTTTTTTGCTTAAAAATAGTTCTTTTAATTTGCTCATTTTGTAAGTCCTATCTGAGGATACGGATAACTTTTCTCTTTTGTTACTGTATATATTGTACCAACTGCTAAATCTCTTGCTAGTATATCTTCTAAAGTTTTTACATAACACATAGTTTTCGTAGGTTTATCTACAAACATAATGCCATCTAAATCACCTTTAGCATTTTTTACATTCATATAATTTAAAATATTTAAAGCACCATATGTCTTTTTAAATTGTGCTTCATTACTACTATTAAATAAAGTTACTAATTGTGTTAATTGACTTCCATCTAATGTAGGCATGTGAGAATTAAATAACCCTTTTATATGTTTTAAAAAGTTTTGAGCCCTTAAAGGTTCTTGTATTAACTTGGGATCTCTTAAACAATTCATTAAATCTCCTGTGTTTATACCTGTTGCAGGAGAATTAGCAACAATATCTATATCTGCAAACTCTTTATAAAATTGTTTTGTTTTGGATTGCCAGTTATCATCTGGTTTAACATGGTAGTCAACAAACCTAGCATTTTTGGCTGTCTTTGTTTTTACTTCTACATTCTTTCCGTCTACTATTAAATCACCAACACCTTTTCCGGAACCTATTCCTGATATGCGTTTACTTAATACAGCAAATAAAAATTCTCCTGCTCCTATTCCGTATCCTGAAACATCTGCTAAATCATCTACTAGTTCTGTCATGTACAGTTCTATTCCGTAACCTTTAAATACATCTTTAAATGCATAATCACCTGGTGTAGTAATATTACTAATATCAACTAATGTATCTTTTTGCCACATAGCAAATAATTGAGCTCTTTCTAAAGGTGTCATTTCTATACTTGCAATTATTTTTGCAATCTTTTTAATTGTTGCATCAACCGTTGCATCTTCTACATTTTCTAATCCTTGCATTATACTTGCGAGTCTTCCACCTACACCCATATCATTTAAAAGTTGCTCTATGTATGATATTATTTTACTTGTTTGCTCTCCGTCATCTGGTAATGCAGAAATTTTATCTATTACATCTTTTTTACTATCAGAAACACTACCTGTATATACTTCATTTAAGTTTACTCTTTTAACAAGTGAAGGGTGCATAGATGTTTTAACATAATTTCTAAGTACTCCTCTTAAACATGCATCATCTCCGCCCTGTACTCTCATAGACCTAAAGTCATTTATCATTTGAGGATTAGGTATTGCAAAATAGGCATCCATTTGTTTTTTAATATCACTTGCTGGCATATGATCAGACAATAACTTGTTTATTATTCTTACTTTGGTATTATCTGGAACAGCACCTTCTACTTTAATTGTATTAGGTATCGTCTTAAATTTATTATTATCTATTCTTTCTAAGTATCTTAATTGTTCCTGTAAAGGCAATTTATCAAATTTAGCAAACACACTTTCATTACCTTGTCTACGAGTAACTGCTAATGCATCTTGGAAACTTGCAAAAGGACCGTTTTGCATATCACCTCGATTTGTTATAGTATTCAAAACCTGCGATTTGAAAACATTATCATTGTTTGGATTGTTTAAAAATCCTACTAGGTCATTTACTTGGCCACGTGCTAAGTAATCCTGCATACCACGTTGCATCATTCTATCGAAGCCTGGATGGTCTGCTCTGGCTTTATCGTAATCTGAATCAAACTCATTTTCTGGTGATGTTGATATTGTATTATTACTATACATACTGCTTACATCATCGCCGTCACTGCCATCTACATTCTTTCTAAAGTAGTTTCCACCACTTACATTGTAGTTGTCTCTGATATATTTTTCTGCTTCTTTAACTGCGGCGGCCCATCTTTTTAATCCAATTACATTTTTGCCATCCTCGTCGGTTTCTTCAGGTCTCCATTCGTGGTTGCCATCAAATTGATTATAAACTTTTAAAAGTAAGTTTGGACCTTGATCGTTCACACCTCTTTCTATTCCTAAGTAGTCAGACAAGTTAGTCCAATTTGTTTTACTTGCTATACTGTTTGAACTGTCTCCGTCCATTTCTTCTACACCAGCCGCTCTGGCCAATCTGTCTAGAGGTCTTCCTAAATCACTTTGGTTTATGCCTACATCACCATCAAGTACTTTTTTAAGAACGTTTTCTAATGCTACTTTAAAACTACCTAAACTGCTTTCTTTGTTAGACATTTCTTTAGCAACTACATCTTTCATTTTTGCTGGATACTGTTCCCAATCAAATGCATCAAAACGTTTTTGCTCTGCATCATCTTCCATATTTTCCCAACTAATACCACTGCTTCTGTTAAGTGGTTCACCGCTTTTGGTATTTTTTGTTTCTTCAGCATCTAATAAATCATCTTGTCCAGGTGCACCTTTTCTACTGTCGCCTTTGTGAGTGATTTCGATACCAATGCCTTGTAATTTTTGATATACATCACCTTTGCCTTGAATAAACTTATCTGGATCAATTATATTCTTCCAACTATAACCATAAATTCTGTTGAACCTATTTAATATTTTTTTATAACCACTTTTACGCCAAGTGTGATAATAGTTTTTATTTTTTTCAAATGTATCAATAAGTTCTAATCCGTTTGTGGCATCTTCGGCATCGCTCCAGTGACTTGAAGGTATAACATACACTTTGGTATTGTTTACTTGTTTGTTAAAATGATCTAAGTGATTATCTAAATATGCCGCTCTGTCGTCATAGGTTTCATCTGTGATAGTATCAAAAAATTCTTTGTCTATGTACACCCAACTGTGATCTGGTATGTTTAGTTTTGCTTTTGCATTGTCCCTGACATT
>Ga0315320_10001082_pt1 | contig 22484 bp, 26 predicted proteins | sample M140m21515metaG_FD_203458 | JGI IMG/M metagenome (GOLD analysis project Ga0315320, IMG submission 203458) | Ammonia-oxidizing marine archaeal communities from Monterey Bay, California, United States - M1 40m 21515 | ecosystem: Environmental > Aquatic > Marine > Coastal | place: USA: California... | reverse complement strand
CCCATCTTCACAATGTTCTGAAGACCCGCGAAGCCCATGTCAGTGTTGGATATTCCGCGATCAGCTCCAGCCAAACCCATACCTCTAGCTTTAGCTCCACGAAGAGCCTCTGACTCAGACTGGAAAGCGCCAGATGTCGGGTCGAAACCCCGGTTAAATGCAGCCGCCTGCATGTCTTGAATGGCAGGTTCATATTGAGCTGCGGCTTGATTCATGCCAGCCGCGATTGAGCTGTCGTAATTAGCATCGCTAAACTGCCCCATCGTGGAGTCCATGAACTGATTCTCTAGGGCAACAAAAGTGTTGCCGTATCGCTTTAGCATGGTTGCCGCCTGCTGTGATAAAGCGAGCCGAGACTCCATTTCTTCAGGCTTATCGCCACCGCCTCCACACATATCAAACCTCTTTCTTCATTACCGATCCGACTTCTCTGTAACCGATACGTTTGATCAACTGCTCGTATCCGGGTCCAGCGATACCAGATGTGATACCAATACAAATTTCATGAGCGCCTTTATCAACAGCCCATGCCTCGAACTCTTTCAGCATCTTGATGGTGGGTTTGATTATTCCCGCTCTTTTTTGCGGGAGAAAAACCATCACCAAGTCCTGTGCAATCTGCTTCGTGGAAAAGAAATATTCAGTGATGTGACCGAGGAAGAAGCCGACGATCTGTCCCTCGCTTTCGACCACTCTCATGAAGGTGTTGGAATCTGGATATGTGCCCTCGACCACCCATCTCAGCGACTTCTCATCTGACCAGCCGCATGTGGCGTAAAGACTGTTTTCCTGAAACCAGCGACCTATGAGATTTATCTGGTCGAAATCCTCGATAAGAGGCTTCCGCACGATAAATGCCATCACTGCCTTTCCAGCAATCTTCCATGAGGTTATTGAACGGAGATGTCCGATCCGGGAGGTTCCCGGTCTCCGATTGGATACCAGAAAGGTATCCTTGAAACTACGATTCTAGACCGTTTTACGCTTCCAATGTTACTGAATTATATGACTTTTTTCACTTTTTATAACGGCGGATCTGGGAACACAACGTCGTCAATACTCGTCACATGAGCGAAGTCTTCAGGCAAATCACGCAGCTCTTGCCGGTACATCTGCCATTCACTGCGCTGCTCTGCGGTAAACGGCGAATCGCTGAGTTGGGTGTAGTCGCTGGAAAGCAAAAGCCCTTGCCTGATAACTTTAAGTTCAGCCATTGCTGCTACCGACTTTTCAGCATCTGTTGGTCCCGGCTTGGCAACCAAAACCCCTTCCAAAAACATTTGTGTTGCGTCATCGGCGACACCCTCAACAACAACCTCTCCATCTCTCGCCTGCAAGGCTAGATCGCCGTCAGCACAACTCCCAGATCTAAGGATATTTCCTTCGGTGTCATGAACAAAGAATTGCTTCATTTCTTTACCTCGATAACAGCTAAAGAGCGGAGCGTTACAAAGGTAGTGGTTGCAGACCCTTTTGGGTTGCTACCTAAATTAGCTATCGTTACCGTGTAGGTTCGAGTGCCCGTTCCGGTAAAAAAGTCGGTTGCAGAAACAGCCCAAGTTAGCGTACCGCTCCCTTGTATTTGCTCTACGATAGTGGTCCCGTTCCTTTTGATTTTCAGCATAGCAGCGTGACTTCTTCCGCTGCTTGGAGCGCCTTGGCATGAAGCTATAATCAATGCGGGTGACCCCACCGATGTGTATGTAATCGTTTGGACCGTTACGTCTCCAGAACTAGCCGGAGCATTGACTTGTGATGCCGTGTACGCTGAAGACGGGATGGTAACCGCGTTACCCTTAATCTGTAGAGAATCAACACCCAGATTCTTTATGATCAGCCGACCCTGACCATTTGTATCCAGTGTGACGTTGTCTATGTTGATTCTACTGGAGTTGATCAGACCGGAAGTGATCACGTTGGCGTTGAGTGCGTTAACCTGCAATACCCCATTATTGCTGGTAAGCGTTGATCCATCGATATTGAGACGGGAGGTATTTATTGTTCCCGCAGTGATTTTGCCAGCGTCGATGTTAGCGATCTTCGCGTTGTCGATTGCCGCATTGCCTATCTTCGCGTTTACAATGGACCCGTTCTTTATGAATCCATCTTGCATGTAAACACCAGCAGGAACTGTCACCCCGTTCAAAGTCGTAGCGCTTGTTTGCACTATAAACGGAACAGACGCGGCTGTTGTGTTCGACCCGCCCCGCATGATCGCAAACCGATCAGCGTTGACGATGAACTCACTTACGATGTTACCGGCTGAGTTTGCTGTACTGGCTAATCCGTACCCCGCAACCGCACCGTTGTTATCAATCTTCACAACGTACTTAGCGTTTAATCCGTTAATGCTTGATGCTTGAGTGCTAATGGAACTCGTGTTGCTCCCCACCGTAGTGCTTAACGATGAAAGACTGCTGGAGTTTGCGGATATCGTACTGCCTTGGCTTGTGACTGTACTAGTCAGAGAGTTAAGCGCAGAAGAAGTCGCGGACACGCCTGTTGATGGATTATTTACTGTGTTTTCAAGCGAGGTAATATCGGCTGAGTTAGCGGTGATACTGGTCGTATGCCCACTGATCGTGTTCTCAGCCGTTGTTACCCGAGAGGTTAATCCAGATAACGCTGTCGATGTTGCAACCACGCCCGTATTTGAATTGTTAACCGTATTCTGCAACGCGGTGATATCGCTAGATGCGCTGGTTATATTCGTTGTGTTTGCTGTTGTAGCGCTCTCTGTTGCGGAAACACGGCTCGTCAAAGAGCTTAGAGAGGTCGCGCTCGCAGAGACTCCTGTCGATGGATCAAATACCGTTGCATCCAACGAAGCTATTTTTTGGGCGGCAGCACTCGTGCTAGTAGCATCCAGGAAATTTATTTGCGTGATGTTCGATGTGTTGTCGGCAACAACATCTCCCAATGTAGAACCTGTTCCCACAAACTCCCAGTAAGTAGTGTCTGATGAGTTACCGCTAGGCTGATTGTTTGCATTGCTGTTTGTCTTAGATCGATAAAGCCTCGAGTTACTCGACGGATGAAGTACAAGATCACCTTGAGAGTATGAGGTTGAGCTACTCCAAAGATTAACAGTCCCTATATCGTTGATCTGGCTTTGAAGATCATTAAGCGCGGTCTGTGTGTCTGTAGGAAGGTTACCTATCGGTGTAGATAAGGAAGTTGCCAGCTCGCCAGCAGTGATCGCGTTCGCTAGGGTGGTGAGTAGGAACGTGACATCTGGCGCAGTCTGACCCTGAGTGCCAGCGCCACTATTAAATGGTCCCTGTACTCCGTTCACGTTTACCGCTCTTACCCAATAATAAAGAGTTTGCCCTGAACCAACTGGATCTCCATATACCCCAGTGAAACCGGATACTTGGGCAACCATTGTGGCGGCGGAAATGTCGTCAGAAGTATGCCTGAACACTTCTACATACGAGTGCCCACGGTATAGGCTCAAATTCCAACTAAGAATGATATTTTGAAATGCCCCGGATGCTTGAAGGTTTGTAGGCGCAGGCGGCACATCAAGGTTAGGTATTGGGTTGACGGCGGGAACAACGTCATTGATCGACCCAAACAGTCGTGCGCCGCTAGCCAACTCCAAAATACCAGCGTCCAATAAGTCCTCAAAAGTCACAGCCCTTTGAAGCGGATCTCCACGATGACCCAACAAAACGTCTAGGTTTTCTTTGACCCCGTCACCAAATCGCTTATCTTGAGTTGACCAGCCGGGAGGGACGGTCAGATTACTTTTACGCGCTGACACCTATTTCTCCAGCAGATTCATAAACACACACCTCGTTGACCGCTACAGAACCCTCGATCTGAATCTCAAACTCATTAGCCTTGTATCCCCCCGGTAGCCTGAACAAAGAACTACTCGATACTGTTTGTGTATGTTTCAACGATCCGTCAGCAAAAAGCTTGAAGGTTGGCGCGGGGGAATATGTGTCGCACTCCAGCTTCGCTACCCCCGGACATATAGGGCGTTGAGCGTAGAATTTTTTACTCTTCCAAGACATCGGCAGGCTTGAGCCTGAAGCGAACTTCACAACAGACCCACCCACAACCAAGTAAAGCTCATCATTCTCAAGATCGTTAAACCCAGCGGTGGCGTAGAAATCTAGTTTGACGTAGGAGTTTTTCCCACCTCTAGGGTCAAAAATAAATCCTTTGCTTTCGACGCCGTTAGCATAGAACCCAACGTAGTACCCTTCCCAGTGGAAGCCCACAATGGATGACGGACTGAGATCCTGCCACTGGTCTCGGGAAAGAGTCGATTCAGTAGCGACAGATAAACCATTGTCCCGAGCCATTACCAAGCCGTCTGGGCTTGCGTACATGACGTACTCGCCCATGTCGACAACGCTGCGCTTGCTCACGCAAGACAGAGTGCTGTCGATTTCAATCATCGACATGCTTGATGGGTCCAGCCCTTGAATCAACGCTGGCTTTTCTTTAGTAAGAACCAACAGTCCGGTATTGAGCGGAGCCAGTGCAACCACATCGCTCTTAATGGTTAATTTGTACGCATCAGGAAACGCATGAGGCTGAAACGCCTCTGAAAAGCATACGGTTTGTCCAGCAAAACCAGCCAAAAATCCGTTTGGCATACTAACTAAACCCAGCAACGGTCCATCGGGGTGGTCAGTCGTAACATCGTCTGGCGGAGCAATCCACGAGCTGGATGGTATTTGCTCGCCTAAATTGGAATCTGTCACGGTGTCGTTAAACGTGTCAGTAGCTAAAGCAACATCCGCAACAAAACGAAACGTCCCATTAGGATCTGTACGATACAACCGCTTCTTCAGTAAATTGTGATTTCCTGATGGGTTGCTGGGGAAATCAACCGTTACAGACTGATCCGAGTAAACATCGACAATTTGACTTACCAGAGACGTGCTTGGCGAACCTTCTTCGCCGTAGTAGCTGACATAGGTAAATACATATGCCCTGCTGACCGGCGTCTCTTCATCCGCTTTTGTTGTGGTCCCTACAAGCGTTACTGAATCAAACGCTCCTGGATCAGGAATGCCTAACTTGTAATAGGTGCCGTTGCCAATAATAGCGGAGGTGCTCATACGAGGATAACCTGCTCCACCACCTATCCCGGAAACATAGATTCGCTCGTGCGAGTCCTCAGCGATAGGGCTTCTTACTATGTTGAGATCTTCATCTGATCCGATCCATGCGGAGCTGCTGTACTTAAATAAAGTCTTAGTACTGCCGGATATCGAGTAACTTGCTACCGGACTAATTGAAGCAGAAGCGTTTCCAGCCCAAGGCTCAAGACGCCCAGAATCCAATCGAGTGTTGATCGCTTCTTGCGCCATATCTTCTGGAAGCAAACGCGCAGAGATACGCGGAGCTTTGCCTGAGAATGTTTGAAGTTTGAATCCTGTCACTTGCCTACACCTTTAATTCGTTCATACGACCTACCGCCGGACAATCCGAGCATGCCAAGAAGAAGAGGCATCATTACGCCTGCATCCGCTTGAGGGATGACGATGCCAAAACCAGCGCATAGAGGCGACACCAAGAAATTCACGAATAAACCCAATACGCAGCAATAACCGGCTAAGGGTCTCCAGCTCGACTGAAACCAATTGCCTTTGGCGTCTAACTTCAAAACCTCTATCTGCTGTAACGCTATTTCCTGGCTGTGTTTCTCGGACATAGTCGAGATTTCATGCGCCAACTTGGCGGCTTGGTCCCGATCCGGGATAACCTTCTCGAGCAAGCCTGTTACGGGTTCTATAAGATCTCCCAAAATTTTCATTACAGATACCTGTATTTAATTGTGGCTACCGTTACGTCGGCAGCTTCGCTAGGTTGGTATGTCCCATCCACCGTGACCTCGTAGTTGTCAGCAGCCTCAACCTTGTTCATGTGGTAATCGTACAAGCTAGAGCCTTGGTGACAGCTAATTTTGAAACCAGACAGCCCTAGCGTGCCCTGGATGTATTCTTTAGTTTTTTGGATGTAGTCAGGGTCATGAAGCCATGCCTTACTGCCGTTCGCATCAGAACCGTATAGCGCGTAAACGAAAAGAAAATACTGATCATCGTCAAAGTTGATTCGACCAGCCGCAAGTTGTATCGGATGCCCATCTTTTTCCCAGTAAATGACCTTCGTGTTTGGAACGCTGATGTATTGTTCATACTCCTCAAGGAGCTTTGCCTTCTTAGCGTAGTTGTCTGATGGATTGCCTAGATAGCGCCAATCAATCGTGCCAGCCTCCATAATGGACAGGCACTGGTCGAACAGGGTGTCAAAGTTGTAGGGGACAATGTTGCACTCAGTAATCGTGTACATTACGTCTTTCTTCCACCATAGAACTGATTCATTGAAATGGTGCCAGACGCAGGAATACTAGTGTTTACCGTTGTAGCACTGCCAGCGGGTCTTCTTCGCACTCGGTAGTAACTTATCGTTACTGAACCTTTCCCCCCGCCCGATGAGGTAATATAAGTACCCCTTTGGTATTCATAACCTCCTATGGTGGTCGAAGTTGTCGTAGCTTGGGTCGTCAAGGTGCTATTATTCCATCGCAATGTGCCCAGATCCGTCCAATAATAGCTGCTCGTATTGCCGTAGTAAGCTGACCACGCACCTGCGGTACTAATTGTCGTTGGAACATAAGCGCCGCCTCGGTAGTACTCCGACATTGAGATCGGGTTGCTTCCGCCGAACTCAGACTGCACTTGGCTGAGTGATATTGCCCCAGAGGTTTGCAGGGTCATTAAGCAGGAATCTCTTCTTCAGTCGCCCATGGCATTGGCGCACTCGTGATACCAGCATTATCAATCTGATCTTGAATATGCCGCTGAATCTGGTGGTCAACGTCCATCTGATACCTGCCAGTGACCCTGCCTTGAACCCAAGCCAGCACGTCCGCCTCGGTCAAAGAATCAAACGCAATATAAGACTCGCTGGTCGGATCTCCGTCATTGAAGTCATCAAACATATTAAAGTCGGCGGTTATACCGTCTTCGTTTGTACCCGTCTTTTTCCAGTGGACTTTAACAATCGTGCCTGCTGTGTCTCTGGTAAGACCTGTTATTGCCCAAGTGTAGGTTATCGCCATTAGCTTGATCCCTTTAGTGTCTGAATTTCTTGCTTGAGGTCTTCTATCTGACCCTGCTGCTCTTTGATCGCCTCAATTAAAAGACCGACCATGTTTCCGTAGGCAACGCTGTAGCCTTCCTTGTCAGTGCCCATAACCGCCTCGGGCAGAACCTCCAAAACCTCTTGAGCGATAACACCTGTCTGCCGAACAGGATTTGTCTCTCCCGTAGCGGGGTCTTCTTCTACATCGGTTCTATCGAAGACGTAGCCCGATAGCTGCTTAACTTTTGAGACCGCATCGGGAATGACTTCGATGTTTGTTTTGACCCTGCGATCCGAGTAAGCGGTGACGTTTCCGCTCGTCCAAACCCCCACGCCAGCCGCGAATGTCGTAGTTCCGTTAGACATCAAAAGAAGTTGATGATTCAAGCCGGATTTCGACTGAGCGTTAGACCCCGTATAGCTGTAGTTGGGGTTGTATGACCACGCTAATCCGTAAAGATTGCCCCCAGTGCCACTGCTCGCTCCGTTTGCAGCTAACCGATAAGCACTGCCCATAGACCAAACATGCTGATACCTCGATGGACTGTAAAGACCAACTACACCGTAGCCATAATTCTGATCTGAGACTATGTCATCTATCGTCCTGATAGACCCACCGGCGAAGTAGGTGTCGTAACCGTTCAAGTACTGGGTGCCGTACAGCCAGTTGCTGCCGGTGCTGTAGATACCGTCGGGGTGGTACGATGCGTTGCCGGTGCCTGATACGTTGGAGTGACCGCGTATAGAATAGGCGTGGACACCGGATGTGGCGTGGATGTTGCCGTTTTGACCGTCTAACCAAACACGGGCATCGCCGTCAGAGGCGACATACATGCCCCAGCTACCCACAACGTTCATGCCCGAAATAAAAGAAGCACTTGAGTTTGTGTAGCCAATTCCGTACATGTTGCCCAGTGTCGTAGACGCGGGGTTGTAGCTACTACCTATGGTGTAGATTGGATTTGAGTTGCTTCCGTTTGATCCTACGTTGTTGTAGGAGCCTTCTAGGTGACCTGTGTTGTGGGCGGTGCGCCTTAAAACGTCTTGAAATTGAACGGGGTTATAGAAATCTGTTAATGAGTTCGTGTTCCGAATAGACCAAGAGCCGTCGGCTGACAGGATACCAATGCCCGATGTATCCCAGTAGAAGTAGCCTTGGTTAGCGTCACTGCTGTTTTGCATCAGAAGACCACCCGCAGAACCGGAGCCAGCCCTGTGAATTGTGTAAAACGCGTTGTTGTCTCTAAAGCGCGTGTTGCTGTTGAAATGCACTTCATTCGCATAGTGAATGTTGTTGTTGCCCATGTGGATGCCAGCACCGCTGTTCAGAGACAAGGTGTAGGTGCTCTGCACGGTATTGCCACCTACCGATAACTGCCCACGCAGAACAACATCGTTGCCGGACTCACCGATATGCATAGTGCGTGAACTGGTTTGCCCGTACCAGTAATCGCTCTGCGTTACATAAAAGCTTGTGTCCCATCGAGGGGCTAATTGGGTGCCGTCGTTGTCAGTGCGTAGCTTGGCGGCTTGGACTTGATTGTTAAAGTCAAAGCTATTCGCCTCAAAAACCATAGGGCCATAGCTAGAGGTGTCTCGGTTATACGACAGCACATAGCTCGTGCCTGAACTCTGTCCAATCTCCAGTGCCAAGCTGTTGTAATCGGTAGATGCGGTATCACTATACCAGCCGCCAGCTCGCACCTGTCCGGCGGACTTTATGTCACGGTCAACGACGAGTCTGTCATCATCAGAGGTGAAGAACTTTGACCACGCGCTCCATGAGTTGCTGTATCGATAACGCGAGTACATCTGGTTGGAGTTGTACCCAATAGCAAGCTGGGTCATGTTGCCGGAGCCGTCATAGCTGTTGTATTCAAAACTGATCGGGTGAAAATAGTTGCCGCCGCCGGGGCCGTTAGTTGCCGACCCTGTTAAAAGCGTGTACCCGTTGCCGCTACGAGCATTTGTGGAATGATTCCAATCTGTCGTGCCGCCGGTAGTCCTTGCGCCGAAGCCGCCGATTATCTGACCGTTGAGATTGATATCGCCTGCAAAGGTGGCGTTTTGAGATGAGTTTATGGTTAGCGCAATAGCATCGTTAGTTCTTAGAACCATTGCATCAACGTTGTGATTGTAATAAAGCTGACCAATATTATGGTCAGTAGGTGATGCGAAAGAAACTACGCCAGTGCTCGATGCACCACTACGAATTGTTACTCCCGTGTCTGCGTTTGTATCTAATAACAACTGGTCAGAAGAACCGCCAATCGTTGATGCACCATTTGTAGTGCCATCTGTAATTGTTATCGCACCACTAGATATAGCGCCTGCAAAGGTAGCGTTTCCAGTGCCTCTGCCAATTCTTAAAAACTCTGTGTTCGTGCCATTAACTCTACGCTCAAAACTAAAATCTCCATCTGTGCCTCTATGAAGTATTCTCATACCATGATTAGAATCTGAATATATTTCTAAAGCCGAAACAGTGTCAGAGTTACCATATGCTTTTACAGCTCCACTACTTGTAATGGCACCGCTAGAGATAGTTCCCAGACCCGAGAGATTGGTGTTCAGGTTGAAGGTCGTGCCTGACAGCGACAGGTTTGTGCCAGCGGTGTAGGTGGTGTTGGTATCGGTGTTTGTGTCAGTGCTGCTGATCGTGAAGTTCGGGTATGTGCCGCTTACCGTCGTAGCGCCAGACCCCGTTAACGACACAGTTTGATCGGGGGCAGCATTAGAGAACGTGGTGCCAGTTAAGGTGATACCGGAGCCAGCGGTGTAGGTCTCGCCAGCATTATCTCTAAGATCCTCTAGTACCGCAGAGACAACTCGCAAGGCAATCGTCTCACTAGAGTTATGACTCGTCGCGGTAGTCCCGTCTTGCCCCCTGACTACCGTCAGTGTGTTGGAGCTGATCGCTGTTACTTTAACAATCTCGGGAGCATTTGGCGGTGTGTCTATAGACGCAAAGAAAAAGTCCCCAGACCCAAGTGCAGGGAAGACAGATCCATCCGCGACGGTAATTGTTGTCGCAGAATTGGTTATTCCGCTAGCTAACGTCGTCGTCGCTAGGTTAGAGAACTTAATTCCCATAAGGACTCCTAGCTAGCTGTAACGGTCCAAGTGATCGTAAGACTGTCTGCGGGGGCTTTGTTAATAGGAGAAAACACTGTGCGACACAGCATCGATCCGCTTGTGCTAGCGTTGAATATACCTGCCTCTGTGATCGCGGCTGCGGATATCGGCGTGTTTGCAGGGAATGTCGCCAAATAAACAACATCGTTGTTGTTGACCGTGGTTGAGGTCAGAGCGACCCTCGCGCTCTCTGAACCGAGAGTCGTGTCTGCGGCGGTGGCGGCAGTGGAGCCAGTGCCTATCGACATATTACTCATCACAGAGACAGAGGTTCCAGCCATTCTAGAGGCAACAAAGTTTTTACCCGTAGTGACGACTAGGTTATCTACACGTTTCGTATCTTTGATTGTTCCGTCAGGCGCTGTGACAAGTATGTCTAAACGACCTCTCAGGCGTAGGTTATCGGAAATCATACAGGCTCCATTTAGTCAGCGTTGAGAAGCATGAGTCCGACCAAGTTGTCGCCAAGAATCGACGACGACGAATAGTTCACAAGAACTATTTGCTCGCTCAAGCTTGTTGAATCTGAAAAAACTTTCCCTGTAAAAAGCGCGGGTGAGTCCACCAGCGCAGAAGAATCACTGAGTTCCGGTTCAATCCCGAAAACAGCAGATTCCTCTGTGAGTATATTATCAGTTATTGCCTTTGAGAACCCAAAAACCGGCAAGTCGGTTAACGAGTAAACATTTGATTTTGCTCCAGAAAATACATAATCAAGGTCATTATTATCGTCTAACGCAAATGCATCAGAGAGAGACTTTGATACCTCAAATACAGGAGCATCTTGTGCGGATATCGAGTCCGTCTTCGGCAACGCAATACTGAGATTCCCATTCGCGTCTGGGTTGTATTGAATGTTCCCAGGATTCACCGCCACACTGACTGGAGAGTCCTGTACACCAAAAAAATCAGACGCAGAACTGATGACGGAAAATGCTTGCGAGTCTGTAAACGTAAAGCTATCGGACTTCTTAGAAGCAACCCCGAAGACCTGTATATCACTGAAACTGAAAAAGTCATCAAAGACAGGCAAAATACCTTTGATTGGAGGCACGTCACCGACAGCAAATGTGTCCGTCTTGACTAGACCCGGTTCCAACGTAGGGACATCTGAGAATATGAAAAGATCAGACAGAGGGTAAATAGTTTGCTCTGTATTAAGCACAACATCATGCAAAAACAGACGCTTCCACTGAAGCTGAGGCGTTAAGTATCGATAGGAAAGATCGGTCACCAGCCGCTGAAAAGTTACCTCTGGACTTAGCTCCTGCGTCGAGATAATAACGGTGGAAACCGGCTGTCGAGCAATAGCGTGTATTTGCCGATAAGTCGCCGAGACACTCAGTTGCCGAAAACTGACCTCAGCAAAGACAGGCATCGTTACTTACCCGAATTGAGAGCGAACCTTGAATTTAATCAAGTCCACTACGGTCTGAGTCCTGCTTGACGAATCAGTAATCTCAATCTCGCCCTCCAAAACACCCGTCGTTGATAGAGTCGATGAGGTAAAAACGAATGTCGCCTTACCTGCGGAAGCATCTGTTACCGTACCGACAATGTTATCCAGTAGCGTGGTCTTGCCTACTTCTCGAATACGCATACGCACGGACCCACCAGAGAGATCAATTGGTGAGAAAGTATCTGGATTATCAGCATCCAGAGTCTGACCTGTAGCAGCCGTATTGCTGTCTTTTAGGGTCACTGCAATCTCAGGTAGCTGGTCGTTTTGAACTAAATCAATGGTTGTAAGGTATGCCATCAGATAAACGCCCTCGGTTTGGCGGTCAATCGACCTCCGCTAAATCCATACTTCACCTGCCGCACGGTCCTGCCGACAGATTTCTCGAATAATTGGTTGTTCATTTGAGCAGCATTCCCGTTGGCAAACGGCTGTGCGCTCATCATCTGTAAGCGATATAAAGCTCCGTGAACAATCGTTTCACGATGTTCTTTCCCAATTGAGTCCGGGATCGATGTTGAAGTTGATGTCGGCTTGACGCTATAAACCACTCTAAAGCTATCTGCCGCATCAGGTATCGGCGCAACATAAAACTCTTGGTTGTCTCTCTGTGAGTAATATCGAGGAGACCCTTGTTCTGTTTCGTCTCCCAGTCGCATAAGCAGCTCGCTATAACCGACTGGGGTCAGAGGGGTCTTGTTGTTGTAAACGTCAATGATGTGGTTTAGCTCAGTGCCAGACGGCAAACTGACGCTATACTCGTTCACGCCCTGAATGATGACTACGCTTTCCGGCTCTGGAATATAAATATCTGTTCTCGAGCAAAAGTCGATAGCGCTGTCTCGTACAGATCTCTCAATGAGAAAGTCCGGAGCGCCCTGTACTTCTGGCCTGATGTAGATAGAGAAATCAGAGTACTTCACTACATTCTTCCTGCGTTAGCGTCAGGGTTCTTGGGTATCGGCGTCGTAGCTCCATCTGCTTGCGTCTTTACGCCCAAGGCGTTGGCAAACGACTGATAGTGCATTTGCGCCCGATTCGCATTGCCAGCGAACTCTGAGTCCTTCTGATAGGACCGATACAAGACGTAATCGAGGATACTGTTGGCATAGACATCATCCACACTGATAACCGTTGTGCTGGTGCTAAAATCGCTGATAGCTATGTCTGTCGTTGATGCGCTGTACACCACCTCCAAACTGTGAGTTCCACTCGCCGCCTTCGGATATACATAGAAGTTTTTCGGGTCAGCAGGGTCGTAAACAAAATGCTCTATCTTGTTTGAGCCAGCAGCGGTCTCGTGCCAATTGGGCAAGGTCTCATCAAGAATCTTTCTATCAACCTGAGTAACCGAGCGACCCCCTACGTTACGAACAATGTCGATCAAGCGAAGAGCCGCTGACGGCAGTGATTGCTTGCTACCATCCACACACGCCAAAGTTGTGTTGATCATGTTCGCGTCTGGTCTATGAAGAACGACCTCACGCTGAGCGTCATTAAAAAACTTGAGCAGCTCCGCATTTGGGAAGCGGACATTAGTCGCATCCTGCAAGATGATCGAAGCGCGATCTAATATGTCAACGACCTTAGTTGTCGGCATTTTCTTCCTCCCACTCGATCACTTCCAGATCGGGGTTACCTTTGAACAAATCGTCGTAACTAAAGACGTTGCCCGTGATGATGTTTCGCACCGTCTTAGGTCTCATGACCTTTGGTGCTGGAGCGGGGTTGTCCCTCTCCGTCTCTAGTCGCTGCAACTGATCCTGAAGGTCAGAAAGCTTCAGGCGTCGATCCAATTTCATACCGAATTGATTTAGCGCCTGCTCGTAGACTTCGTCTTTGTTTGTTGCAACGTCCATAAAATTCACTAGTTAGTTAATGGAGAAAGGGGCTGCGAAAGCAGCCCCCATCCAGTAGACCTCTTAGGTCCACTTACCTACGACCAATGCGTCAGGAGTTACGACCTTAGATCCGTAGACCTTCAAGCCGCGAACCTGATCACCAAAGGTAGAATCCATGCGAACAGTTTCCGTATTGGTAAACTGAGACGCGAAAGAGATTGCCTTTGGGTGACCCGCAAGAACGTGGGTGTAGCCAGCATCGGTGCCAGATCCTGGGGTGTAGAGCATGTTGCTCTGGTACACCGTAAAGCGATCAACAACACCAACCTTGCCGTTACGCAAAGGAGACGTGTCATCGCCGGTCAGGTAAGCCTGACGCAGCTCGCTTTGCTTGAGCAAAGAAACAAACTCAGGAGACAGGACGATAAATCGACCTTCTTCTGGGATGTTAAGCTCATCCAGCTCCTTCGCTTGATCCAAGATCGAGGTCAGGATGTTGCTCGCAGTGATCGAGGTTTGAGCACCAATAGTGGTCGCACCAGTCACTACACTGCTCAGTACTGAAGTTTCAACAGCTACGCGCATGCCTTCGGCAGCGTCAGAACTAGCTCCTTCCAACAAGTTAATGTCAGCTTGCGCCGCCAAAACATCGTCGATTTTGAAGCTGTAGTATTTAGCCTGATCAATGAGAAGCTCAACTTTAGCTGTGGTCAGCTCTTGAGTCGTGATCGTGCCCGTGTAGTCATTGATCGTTACAGAAGGAACCGTGCGGATCACAACCTTGTCGCCCTGACCAGAAATCTCACCTTCGTAGTCGGTGTTAGAGATACTGGGTAATACAGACGAGCTGTAGAACTTAGCTTGCAGAAGCTTGCTAAAGACTTCAGGGATGAAGTTTACTTCGGACGTAGCGCCCGTGGAGAAAAATGAAAAAGCCATTATATTGTCCTCACAAGAGAATGAATTTAACGGCGGATCGATCCCTCAGCCTGCGCCCTTAAGATATCGACTTTGTGCTTCTCGAATTCAGCGAGAGGCATGTTGACGATGTCTTGGACGGTCCAAGATTTCTTTCCACCTGTAACACTGGCTTTTCGCGCTTTGGGCAATTTAGGTTCTGCAACCTCCTTTGCTCGCGCTAAAGCCGACTCTTGCGGCGTTTCAGGTTTGACTCCCATGTCAGCTTTGAATCTGTCTAGAACAAAGATCACATCATTTGACGAACCAGCATCTACCCACTCGTGGACTTGACTGTCCTGAGCGTCTAACCACAACGCCCAATCCGATGTCTGCGTGACTTCGTCAACGTCAGAATGGACTGCGCGAATACGGTCAAAGTGCTCTCGCACTGCTTCCTCTTGCTTCGCCTCAAATGCTCTTCGCTCTTGACCTTGAGTCAGAGCCGCCTGTTCATCCAACCTTGCTCGCATCTGATCCAGCTCATCCAAGAGAGGTCCAGCAACATCAGGATATTCTTCCCTTACCTGCGCCAACTTCTCTGTGTTTCGCTGCTCATCTGCAAGCTGACCCTTTAACTGAGTAACGGAGCTTACTAAGTCAGATACCTGCTTCCTTAGTTCCGCCGCTTCCTGAGTCGCTTTGGTCATTTTCGCCTGAGCGCCTTTCATGGCTCGTTCAGCTTTTTCAATTCGCTGTTCTGCTTCAGAGTCGTCGCCGCCGACCAACTCTTCTTCAGGAACCTCTTCCGCTATAGCCTCTGCCGTATCCTCTGGTTCTGAGGGGGCTTCTTGAAACACTTCTTCCTGCTGCTCTTCAGTGTCCTCCGCCGAGGGTTGAGTCGCTGCGTTCTGATACTGTTCCATCAACTCTTTAGCTTCTGCCTGCAATCGCTCTGGGTCATTTCTACTAGCCATCAATTCCTCACGAGTCCTCTACGGGATGTTCGTTATTCGATTGCGGATATCCTCGAAGGGGTCCGCTGCTTGTCGAGAACCGCTTTCGCGGCGTCCTCAAGTTCCAATAGGAAACGGATCTCACTGACCCGACCCTGCTCGAACCTGAAATTCTTTTCGTCTGCTTGCTCTAACCGACTCTGCGAGTCTTCCAACCTACATTGGAATAGGCTGATCACCTGCTGCCATTGGTCCTGATGGCGGAGCCATAGGACCGCCTGCGCCTGCTGCGGCGAGAGCTTGATTTTGGAGGGCTTGCTGTTCAGCTTGTAACCTCTCTTCAGACTTAATAATTTCGTCAGGATCGATATCCATAGAGTGCGCGATATCACGCAACAACCGTGGTCGATCTACTAATGCCAAGTCCGTGGGATTGGAGACAAGCGACAAGAACTGAAGGAGTCGCTGACTCTGCACTTCTTTTTGTACAAGGGCAGTGCTACCCCTTGGTACGACCTTGAGGTCGCCTTTTGCTTTCTCGTTAGTGCCAAATTCCATATTGTAGTGAAACAACGCCTGAACCATAGGCTCTAACAAGAAGTCATCGATGTTCTTAATGGTGCTCTTCAGTGCGATATTCGCAGCACCCATCAACATCGACATGCCAGTTGCGGTTTTATTCAAGCTCCGCGACTGCTCGCCGTGAGTATACGACGGCAAACTGGTAGTTTCATCCGCAAATCTTCTGAACAATTCAACGATTTGGTTCAAACCATTGGCGTTTGCAACGGGCTGATACCAGCGTACTGCTGGCATAGAACCATCACCACCTTCACGCAACCAGACTCGCCAAGGATGGATGTCGGTTGGGTCTTCACCCGCAGCCAAAAGGTCCGTGTTGACCTCCATCATTGGTCCACTAGACAAGGCCAGGTTATCAAGCCAGATGCGAGTAGCCGCGTTCATAGTCGTCTGAGAGTCACGCATCATTCGTGGCACACCAGTACCCCAGAATTGATGGGGTGACCGCTCATACGGGAATATCTGGTACGGGATCTTGTACCCCGCAACAGGATTTAGCATCACTTTTATGACGCTGGTCCCGCAGATCCAAACACAAGCGCTATAAGTGTCACTGAGATCAGCGTCTTCAGGTAGCTCAATGTTGTGGTCTTTGAGATCGTAACCATCCACGGTTCCCCAATACTCCAGTACTTGGAAGCGATGGCTCTCTGCGTGGTCATGAATCCCCGCTATGCGTCGGCGATCACGCTCATGCTCTTCTTCAACATGGTTACCTTTACGGTTGTTCTTGAGCAGGTACTTGATCTCGTCCGAGTCAAACCCCGGTAGATCTGACAGGTCTCTGAATTGCTTTCGCGTCAAAACGTGACGGCGGAACAATCCTTCGCAATCGTCCAGTGTCGTGCAATAAGGGTCTGGATATAGATCAAAGATAGAGACCGACTCAACCTCTGGCATTGGCTTCTCGATCTGAGCCAGAGCAAAGCCCTGCTGACCTGTCTGAGGGTCAATTACCTGCGAGTAAGACTGGGTGCGATCAATCTTGACCGTTCCAGCTTTGACCGCTCCAGAACCAAAAATACAAGCTTCCAAGATGCTTTCTTTAAGCTTCATCTCGGCATTGTTCTCTATAAGCTGATCTTCTATCTCTAGAGTCATAGCCTCAGCGGCTTTCTCCGAGATTTCTTTTTCAGCGTCGAGAAACTCTTCCTCCAACTCCATCATCCGCGCAGCAATCAAATCCTGATTCATTGCTGGGTCCATGCCGCCAGACGCAGCGATCACTTGCTGCATAGCCATCTCACGCATCTGCATCGCTTTGATTGGGCTGATCGTAGGGATTGGAGTGGGGTGTATGGCAAAGTACAAATCGCCGTACTGAAATAGTAGGTCAATGATCCGGCTGTACGCCGCCATGACTTTTGTTCTGGTAAGACCAACGAAGACTTTGGAGCGAGCACCACTCTCGTTCAGGCGAGCCAAAACATCCGGCTCATACTGACCCTGATACTGACGAAGGTCTTTCAACCACTCGTTCTCAGTTTCTTTGCGAGCGTCTTTGTATTCTTGGAAGACATCAGAAAGCCTAGCACCCAGACTGACCAGCTCTTGGTCTTGGTTGCCATCGTATTCTGCGTCGTCCTCAGGAACGTCTAACTCGTACTCAGCCATCAATAACCCGCCACAGAGTCAACCGACTCATATCGTCGTTGTATGATTCTTGCCCTTGGTCTGGGCATTGAAGCGAGTCCGTGCAGGGCTATAGCATAAGCCATAACACGGTCATCATAACACCCTTGCTGGGAATTAAAACTTCCTTTTTCATCAATGACATACGTCCGTAATTCGTTCACAAGCTCAATGTCCGCGATGCCCGATTCCTCCTGCCTGAGGAGTGCAGCCATGTTGTCCACGATCAGTGGTTTGGTCTTGCTGGTAGTGAGGAAGCCGCCCCGCTTTGTGAGCTTGTCGCCATAGGCTCCATCCACAGATGACTCGACAAACATGTTGGGGTAGTTGATCTCTTGAAGTCGCCGAAGCGTGGTCAGACCGTGGTTGTTCCGCTCAACGATCACATACGCATTGTTGTACCGCTGACCTAACTGCGAGATCAGGTTTCCCCACTCCCAAGGGTCCACATGACCGTGCCAGCAAGCGACCTGCCTGCCATAGGAATCCAATACCTGAGCAACGCTGTAGTCCCCGTATGACAGACCCTCAGCCACGTCCACGCCGATTACATAGGCATCCTCTGAAACCGGCGGGAACCACTCTTTGTATGGACCGCTAGAGTGGGCTTGCAGCGCACCATTGCGATAATCCCCACGAAAGTCCGGGGTGTAGCACTCCTCTTCCGCTGCACGAAGACACTTGTCCTCCACGAAACATCGACCAGAAGTCAGGAAGGACTCTAACGGCGTGGAAGGGTACTCCTGCCGAAACAAGTCGGTGCTACCTAGCTCGTCTAATTTTGCGCGGCGGAAACACAACTGCTCATCACTGAGACCATACTGCTGCGCCAGCTTGTACTCTTCCGGTGTCGCCTCGAAGTACGGACTAGGCTTACGGATGTACTCCGGCATCCAGAACCACGGGATAAAGCAGACTTGCCACTCGGTCTCTCCACGCAGACTTTTCATTGTCTGATCGTAGAACCAACCGCCAGCACCATTCGCTGTGGTCTCTAGTATCACCTCGCTATCCTTGCCACCGACTGTTTGAAGTAGACCAGCAACAATGTCATTACCCTGGGGATAGAAAGCTACCTCAGAGCCATGCACAAAGCGGTTTGTTTGCCCTCGTCCGGTCTGTGTAGATCGGGCTGTACCTACCCGGTAACGGCTGTTGATCTCGTCAAATACGAGCGTTGTGGCAGTCTGAGTGGATAACGGAGGCTTGAAAGCGGGATGAGGAATGTTGTCGTAGAAATAGCGCACCATGTTAAAGATCGAATTCGTTGATTCGGCTAGGTGGCTTAGAACGAAAGCGTTGGCGTTGCGATTCTGGGTGATCTTCCAGAAGTATCTACCCTCTACATAAGTCGAGATGCCAACCTGTCTGGCTTTGAGGACAAGGGCGCGGATATTGCCCTGCCTCTGCATCTGCTCTTCAAGACGGTTATGTAGCCACATCTGTCCTTGATTCAGGACAAACGGCTTAGCCACACCTTCCTTGGTGACAATCTTGAGTACATTTTTGGCGTATAGCGGGAAGTTGCCTTTAAGTTTTTTTGCGGCTTCTTCGATCTTGGTCATAATTTGCTATCGCTTGGCACCACCAAACAAACATGTCCAGTGGCATTATGTTCTTCATGATGTTGGCTCTGTTGCAGACCAACACCACATTATCTTTCTCATAGCCAAGATCTGAATCCACTCGGTCTATGCTCAGGTCGTAGTCACCTTTATTACTGGTGCGAGAAAGCGGGAATCCCGTTATCGCGCATCGATAATTCTGCCGCTCAAGGATCTCTAGGATGTAGTCCTTGTCTATCGCAAAACTGAATCCGTGCTTCTTTGCTCTTGCTTTGGCGATCCGTATGCGACTACTAACGTAGCTCTCATAGTTATCCCGCCACCTTTCCTTGTCTCGGAGGTGCTTGCACTGGTTGCAGATCAGGCGGTTTAATCGGGCTACTCCAGTGCCGCATATGCGGCATTTTCTACCTTCAGCACCCATTCGCCACCCTCTGTTACTTCCTCAAACAGATTCACCGCCTTTCGGCTGTTAGCCACCGCAATCGTGTCGCCCATCAAATCGGTGCCAAGCGCAATACAGCCTTGGAGCTGGTACGCAAAGTTAGCTGCGTGAATAAGAATATGAGTGCGCCCCGGTACATCTTCGAGCTGCCAAGTAGGTCCAAACTTCGGAGACTCTCGCCACCTCAATTTGTACTCACCCTCTGGAATACAAGAGATGTTTGGCTTGTTATCCAGCCATGGGCGCTCTACCGACCAGAACTCTATATCGGAGAACTTGATGATTCCTAGCGTCGCGTCAGGGTGATATGCCCAGCGTTGCAGAACGATCTCACCCACGCTTTGACTCCTTCTTTGCGAAGATACGGTCATAGTTTTCACTAAACTTTTTGCGATCCGTCGGGCGACGGAGATCACCTTTGCCGTACATCGTCTCACGGTGATCGCAACTCTTCTTCTTCACTTCTTGTAACTACCTGATTTCTTTAAACATTTTTTGGCTTTCTTACACTTAGCCTTGCTCTTGCAGGATGAACACGGTTTAAACATTGAGGCTCCTTACCACTTAGTTTTATGTGACCAGTACCGAGCAGAAAGAATGTCTGGCTTGGAATCCTGGGCATTGTGTCTGGCGTAGTAGCTCTTCTTGCGAGCTTTATCCTTGGCGGTCTTGGGATTCTTCCCAGCTCCCTTCACCCCTTGCTGCCCGAACCTGATTGTCTTGGTCTCTCCGCTGGCATTCCGGGCAACTACAACGTGCGATTTCGTAGGATGACTTGGGGTACGCTTTGGCTTGTTGTAGCCGCTCACCCCGGCGTTCTTTAGCTTCGAGTCCGACTTCTTCTCTGACATCGCTCATTTCGTCCGCTTATGGTTGTAGTCGATCCGCTTGCTGGAGGTCTTCTTCTTCTTGAACTTAGCCTTCTCTTTGGCGCTCATCTCAGAAGCAGTTTTTGGAGTTTTCGCGGAAACCCTCTTGCTGGGTCTACAGGCGGGATAGGCTCGCTTGTCGCCCTTCTTGCGACCACAAGACTTGCCGGTCTTGATATCGACCCACTCCTCTTTGAACCAGCGATCTAAGCTACTTCCCTTTTTTGCCACTGCTCTTCACCGTCTTGTATTTGCCACCACGCCGCTTGTATTCCTGTACCAGCCAGCCATTTGCATATGCACTGGGGTAGACCTTGAATTTCTTTTTCGCCGCAGCCTTCACACGGGCGTACAGCGCCTTGTCGGTGGGCACATTAGCCACTAGTGGTTATCAGCCTCTTTGACGAAAACGCCGTCCACCATGCGTCCCTTGCGGTCCTTGATGTCGTTGTAGGCTGTGCCCAAACACTGGTTTAGATTCAGGTTGTTGCGAGCCGCGATATTGATCAGGACAACCATGATGTCGCCGATATCATCCGCAACACTACGATCCTTGCAGATGCTCTCTGACAGCTCACCGCACTCTTGGATCAGCTTGGCAAACTGATCTTTGTCAGATGATCCTTCGATCAGGTTCCGGGCTTGGTGCCACTCCGTAACCAGCTCCTCGAGGTAATCCACCGTGTGGTCATATGGCATCGGGGTTGCTTCGTACTCGGTCCTACCGTTGTGCAGATCCCAGTTAAAGAAATCTTTTTCTACCGCTTCCGTTCTCATCGCTTACTCCTGAATTTAGTTCTTCGATCTACACACTTCTTACAGCGCCGTATGGTGCCTTGTAGCGTGAGAGACTCAGTCGGGAACTGACCTTTACAGTTCATGCAAGAATTCGTGTCTGAGGGCACTCCAGAGGGCAGATGGGTTATCTGACCGCCATTTGCTAAGAATTCTGCTAACGCCTTGTTCATCCGCCGAGTATAACCTATTGATTGCAAAATGAATCTATCGGGCTATTTATAGCAGACTTTTACACCAATACGTTAACTTTCTGACCTACCTGTGCAGTAACGATATCCACAGAGCCATTCTTAGCCTCGTAGAGCGTCGTCTCTTGTACCTGCACTACTACCCTCTCTACCTCGCCAGAAGCTCCTGTGCGGAGATTCTCGACCTTCTGGAAGGCTATCTGGGTCCACGTCACTGGACTGACGGTTAGATCACTCATCTTCTACTCTCAACAATCAGGGAAAGTCGTATTTTTTTTACCGACTTTTCCCATTTCCGGGTAAACAAAAAATGGGGTAGGGCAACAGGGATCGCCTGCTCCGAGCATCCGTTACAGGCGATCAGTATTTTTTTCTAGGGTCAGCTATCTGAGGCGTCTCAAAATCCTCCCTGAAACCCTCAAGCCCTGCCCTTAAATCAGTGCCAATAGGCAGCGTATACCGGTCCCAATCCTTCATCGTGGGCAGATCAGGGTCTTGGGCGTATATGTAGCCACCAATTACCTGATCGAACCGAGAAACCTCGTGCCATTGATCGAAATCCCTCGTCTCTAGCTTGTCTTTTGGAATATCGAACTTCCCCGTTCCCGGGTTTGGTATCTTCCCTGTTAGATAGTCGAAAGACCTTTGTGTCCATTCCATGTACTCCGGGTCTGCAAGAGCTGTATCCAGAAGTTTCTTATGACCCTCTGGGTCAACGTCCTTCCACAAATGAATAGACTCCGCCGCTATCATCTTGTCCCGCGCTCGACCGGTGTAAATGGAATCGTTAATAAGAATAGTCGGCTTGCCGGTAGGGCTGTCATCGCCTCGCAATGTCTCTGAATGACCCTCCCCCAAGGTTCCAACATCAACCCCAGACAAAAGTTTATTTCTTATATTTGGCATATAGGTACTCTCAGGTTGACCGCCCCCTATTGCGGGAACGGTAATATCTCCGCTGTCTCCGGGCGCTTGAAAAATAATTTGACGACAAACATCACGTCCTC
>Ga0315320_10001081_pt1 | contig 22492 bp, 13 predicted proteins | sample M140m21515metaG_FD_203458 | JGI IMG/M metagenome (GOLD analysis project Ga0315320, IMG submission 203458) | Ammonia-oxidizing marine archaeal communities from Monterey Bay, California, United States - M1 40m 21515 | ecosystem: Environmental > Aquatic > Marine > Coastal | place: USA: California... | reverse complement strand
TTGATCATGATGTTTCCCGGTTTGATGTCCCCATGAACGATTCCGTGACGATGTAAAGCTTCGAGAGCACTGAGGCATTCCCGGATAATTGCGACGGCAGCGCCGGAGCGGAATCGCGGCTGGTCTTTAGTTGTGGTTAAGATGTGATCGTTGATACGATTCCATCGTTTCTTAGAAACCTGCTTCTGTAAACGTAACATGCGTTCTTTACTGAGGAGCATTCGCAAATCAAGTCCATCAATCCACTCCATCACCAGCATGCGAATGCGGTTACGGTCAACGAAGTTGTGGACATCTAGCAGGTTGTCATGTTGGATCTGAGCGATTTGCATTGCCATGCTGGCGTGACGTTTCATCGTCTCTACGTAACCAGCTTCATTGGCGAATTGTTCGGGCGAAAAAACTTTCACGGCAATAGGTACTGTGAAGTCGTCTGCTCCACGCCGCTCAGAAAGATATACTTTTCCCTGCCCGCCGGCACCTAGTAAGCGTGTTAGCCGGTGGTGAGTCGTCCAGCTAAGTCGTTGGTCACCCAGGAAATTATGGTACTGGTCGACAAGTTCGTTGTCAGATTGCAGCGAGGCTTGTGGGCCGAGATCAAAAGTTAGTGTTTGATCGTTAGGAGCTTCTGTAATGGTCACGGTTAGCCGCTCGATTGCTTCAACTTCGTCGATTTGAGGTTCGCTCATTAAATTGCTAAGACCACTAAAGGCTGTCAAATCGGGGGATCGTTGATGCAGTAAGACGCTCTAGTCGTTATGGTTACGGTTTTTAGCAATTACGGCAAGGCTATTCATTCAATATTAATGAGGTTAGACACAGGATTTTTTCCTTGCAGGATAGCCCAGATGTTTGTCAACCACATTGAGAGGCTCTTCCCCACGAAGATATCGCTGGATGTTCGCAGCTACGAAGCGAATGGTATCTGGAACACGATATTTAGATTGGGCCCCAATATGAGGACTGATAATGACATTATCCATCGTCCATAGTGGGCTTGTCGGATGAAGAGGTTCAACTTCGACGACATCTAAACCTGCCCCGCCTAGGTGCCCTGAACTCAATGCGTCGATTAGATCGGCCTCTTTGACGACTGGCCCCCGAGCCACATTGATAATGACACTACCGGCTTTCATTTTAGATAGGGCTTCCCGATTAATCATTCCGCGTGTTTCGTCATTGAGAGGTACGGATAGGATCATACAGTCGATTTCGGGTAAAATTTCATTCAGTTTGTCCGCTGCGATGAGTCTTTCAACGTAGTCAGGCTTGTCCCAGGGATACTTATCCGTCGCCAGTATGCGATTACCCCATGGAGCCAGCACCTCGGCAATTCGTCTTCCATTGCCGCCGAATCCAATGATCCCGACCGTTTGGCCGTGAAAATCCAGTGTTGGTCGTCGGACGAATTCCCGCTTTTTAGAGGCGCGAAAAAACGTCAGGGAACTTCGGTAAACACCGAATAGCAATGCCATCGTTTGCTCAGCCACCTGATTGGCAAATAAACCGGAAACACTGGAGACCACAATGTCAGAATTGATGACCTCTGGTTGGAGGCAATGGTCGAGACCCGCCGCTGAAGACTGAATCCACTTGAGGCGTCCTTGACGGACTACCTGATTCCACGGAACAGGTACTTTAGCATGGCCTACGAAGATATCAGCGTTCAGGATTTCATGGGCTATTCCGGTTTGTCCTGCGTTTACAACTTCAACGTCATCACTACAGGCGTCCAATTCGGCAACTTGTTCATGGGTGACCGGAAAGCAAAGTACAACACGTTTTTTCATGGTTTCTAAATTTTAATAGGTTGTTGAAATGACATATTTGTCATTCTGTTGAGTGGAGTTGGAAATACTGTATAAATCGCGGATTGAAATGGCCGATATGCAAATTAAGCCGGTTGGCTAAACACCTCTTTTCTAGAATAATAAGAGTATAAAGTTTTTGCGACAACACAATGCGGATAACCTGTATTGGTTTAAAGAAATACAACAAGGAGCAGACCACTGAGTGCTTCATCGAAACAGCTGGGGACTATAGCGATTATCGTCTTAGTTTGCCTGCGTCTTGCCTTAGGTTGGCACTTCTACAAAGAAGGTTCATCTAAAATGCAGGATGGTTTTTCCTCTTCTTGGTTCCTGTCATCTGCCAAGGGCCCTCTGGCAGATTCGTTTCAGGGAATGTTGTGGGATGCTGACGGGAAAACCCGTCTCTGCTATGTTCCTTCGAATCAGACGACTGGCTGGAGTGCCCCTAGCTACGATACCAGTTCCGTCAAAGAATTCTGGAACTCGTATTTAGGTGATGTCGCATCATTCCATAGTTACAACGATAACACGAAGCGAAAAGCGGTTGAGCTACTTAAAGTGCGATCCGCTCAGTTAGACGCCTTCTTTGTGGCTAACCATATAGAGATGATCGAATTTTTTCGTCAGATGGAGCGACGTGAAGAGCAATTGTCACGTAACGATATGACAGGTGTTGAGAGCCTCAAAGGCCAGGGCGCAAAACTGGAAGGTGAAGTCAGCTCCACTCGGGCTGGCTATCTCAGTTCGATCGATATGATTTGGGCTGGTGTTGAAAGAGATTTGAATAGTTTTGGCGCAGGAGAAGTGCTGAAATTGGGGGAACTGAATGGACCGGCTATTTCCTCTTCCCAGATTGACAAATTTATACCTTGGTTTGATTTGCTTTGTGGGCTAGCTCTGCTGGTTGGTTTCTGTACCCCTATTGCTGCAATCGCCACGGCTGGATTCTTGTTGACGGTTTGCTTAACACAGTTTCCGGGCGCTGTTGGTGCTCAACCCGTCTATTATCAATCGATTGAAATGTTTGCCTTGCTTGTCGTTGCATTTGCAGGCGGCGGTAAGTATCTTTCCCTTGACTCTATTATCAATCACTATTGCAAACGCTGCTGCGTAAAAACCGAGCAGTCAGCATAAGAATAAATAAATAAGGAACGCATGCTATGAACCTGACTCCCGAAGAAAAGGAAGTAGGACGCGGTAATTACTTTGACGCTATTGGCGTTCGTCGCCGTGATTTTCTTAAGTCTGTGGCAGCCGGAGGTTTGGTCTCCGGAGGTGGGTTGGGAGCAGCCTACTTTGGTTACTCCACGGTCGATGACCCGGTTCGAATCGGCGTTATTGGTACAGGGGATGAAGGCAGCGTGCTCATTGGAGCATTGAATCCGGCATACTGTCAGGTAGTGGCTATTAGTGACCTACGGGACTTTAACATTCACCGAGCGTTTCATGGCGACTACGCCAGCCCGGCTGCAATGGCGGCTCGTCCAGGTTTAATGCGGAAATATAATTGGAAAACGGAAGCGGAAGCAAGGCAGCACGTAAACGTCTATAAGGATGGCTATGCTGAATTGCTTGCAGATCCGGAAATCGAAGCTGTGATTATCGCCGTTCCTCTGCACCTGCATGCCCAAGTTGCGATTGACGCGATGTTGGCCGGAAAACACGTTCTGACTGAGAAGTTGATGGCCAAGACGGTAGCTGAATGTAAGCTCATGGGGCGGATCGCCAAAGAGAAAAACCTTTATCTGGCGACTGGTCACCAGCGTCATTACAGCGTACTTTATGACAACGCCGTGAATCTCATCAAATGGGGAGCGCTCGGGGAATTGCATCATATTCGCGCTCAATGGCACCGAGGGAACCTGCCGGGCCGCGACAGTTGGCAGATGCCATTGCCGGGGGGGGAAATTCCAATTGGAGGCGAGGAAAAGGATCGGTTCGATAAGATTGCTAATGGGATCAAGTCTCTTGAACGTCAGGTAAAATCTGAGAAGGATCCTGTTGCAAAACAAATGCTGGAAGGCAAACTGGCTCAGTATATCGCCTGGGATAGCGACAAAAGCGGAGGGCAGGAACGGGCTCTTCTACATGGTTTTCAGGATTTCGAATTGCCTGCTGGTCATAGTCGCTCGGCACTCGAAGAACTTTGCCGCTGGCGATTATGGGAACGGACCGGGGGCGGCTTAATGGCTGAACTCGGTAGCCATCAAATGGATGCTGCCGGTATCTTCTGTAGTGCCCTTCGGCAGGACGGCAAGAAAGCTCAGCCGCTAAGTGTGCATGCTGTTGGTGGACGTCATATCTTCGGTGAAGACCGGCAGGTTGAAGACCATGTTTATTGCACAGTCGAGTTTCCGGCGCCGGGATATGAAGATGCGTTCGATGTTGGATACGCCGATCCGGGGACGGGTGCTGGTAAAGGGGCTGTTCCGGGATATATCGAAAATGATAACAAGAAGATCGTCGTCACCTACTCGTCCATCAATGGCAATGGATACGGGGGCTATGGTGAAGTGGTCATGGGCACCAAGGGGACTCTGGTTCTTGAACGCGAATATGAAGTCATGCTTTATAAAGGCTCAAATACCACTACCAAGGTTGGTGTCAAAGAAGGTCAGGGCGGTCCTACAATGGATACCCAGGCAAGCGGAGAAGCCGCACCGGTTGCTCAGGCTGCTCAGACGGGCCCTGTCAGTCGTGGTTACACGGAAGAGATTGAGCATTGGGCTTACTGTATTCGAAATCCAAGTCCTGAGAATAAGCCGCGATGCGAACCTAAGATAGCATTGAGTGATGCTGTAATTGCTCTTACGACTAACGTCGCTATTCGCAACGGTGCCAAAGGTGGTGGAGGTTACATTAAGTTTGAAGATAGCTGGTACGATATCGACAGCGATGAAACACCAGATGGTTCAGATCTAAAAGAAACTCGGGCGCGATTGGTAAAAACCACTTAATCACTGTCCTTCCCAAGGCCTCTCTATCACAATCTGCGGTGCTCTCGTCTGAAATGCGGGCGCCGCAGGCTGTTTGCTACAGTGTCGTTTGGATCAGTTCGGCTTGTAGGTATCCTGCTGATAGCTTCGCCGCAAAGTGTTCATAATTCCCAAAACGACTAACACGCCGCCGATCAAAGGTAAGACCACTCGCACAGAGGGCCCGTTGATAATGGCGAAGGCTAATGCAATTCCAACTAAAATTCCAGTGGGGCCTCGTAGATGCCTAAGCACTTTGATCAGATCATCGTAGGCCAGGCGAAAGACAGCAAAAAAGATAGTGACTCTGAGTAGTATGTCGAGTGCGCCTCCCCTCAAACTTTCATTGCCGGAAAACCAAAGACCTGCACAGATTGCCAGCAATAGACAAAGGACAATCGTGCAGCGTTTTTTTGTATCCATTTTGGTGCAATAGCTTCAGTGTTAACCGATTTTGCTTTTCAGTTCGGTAAGTAACTTGACCGCATGTCCAATTTCTTCTTTTTGACGTTCGGGCTCCTGAGGGATTTCTCGTTCGATGGTGAGTGGGCCGGTGTAACCCAGATCATCCAATGTTCGTAGGTAGTTTTCCATCCCGACGTCCCCTTCTCCGAGCGGAACTTCGGCTCCCCATTCGACGCCAGGCTTTGCAGACCAGGTACCATCCTTACAGTGAATGCTCTTTACGTAGGCTCCCACTTTTTGCAAAGCTTCGATAGGTTCACCCGTTCCGTACAGGATCATGTTAGCAGGATCGAAGTTAACAAAGAGATTGTCTCGTCCAACGTCACTGATGAATTGAAGAAGTCCTTCAGCTGTTTCCTGTCCTGTTTCTAGATGGAGGGACTGATTATTGCCTTGGCAGTGATCTAGCAGATCTTGTGTAACCGATACAATTTCTTGATACAGTGGATCCGTATTGTCGTGAGGAATGAAGCCCAGATGCAAAGCAACGACGTCACACTTCAGCAAACGTGCAAAATTAGCGATCTCTTTCATCTCCTGCACTCGGGCTTCCCGTGTGCCAGGAGGAACCAGGCCGACGCTGTCAACAACAGTGGGGATGTCAGCGTAGCTCTCACCTTCGAAACCACCAAATACGGCCGTCAATGTGATTCCCAGCTCCTCAAGCTGTGCGAGAAATTTCTCAGCGTTCTCTGGTGTGCGAGTTTCTTTGGCTGGTGCGTGTAACTGAATGGTTGGTACACCCAGGTCATGAGCAACTTCGATTTTCACACCTAATCCAGCATCAATACTTGTAAAAACTCCGATAGGCCACTTTTCCATGGTGAATCTCCTTAGGACGCTTTAGACTTCGGGATGGGAAGAATGTTTAACTGGGATGTTATTCGTCTCAACGTAAGTTCGCATTATACCGAAACGCGAGCAGCAAAGTAGTTGAGCAACTAAATTCGATCGAGGGAATCGATCCACTGAGTCAGACTTTCTCGTAATTCGTCAGTGATTTCCCCCGGGCTTTCCAATTCTGTTCGGCTGACAGGATATTTAGCTGCTTCTAATGCCTTGATCGCATTGCCAACAGCTCTGCTTACTGGTGAACCTTTTACAAGAATGGCATGGACAGCCAGACGTTCCGCCGGGTCATTAGGCGAAATCCCTGCCCGCAACGGGAAGGGGGCGTCGACAGGAATGACACCCCGTACCAAGTCTCTTTGAGAGAACCCGAGGATGAGTGACATTGCTCCCCCGGCCTGACGACCGAATGAGACGATACGATTGCGGTCGATGTTGTAGGTGTTGATGATATTGTCCATGGTCTTACGAATGAACTCAATTTCTGTTGGTTGCCATCTGTTATCATCTGCCGCTTTGGGTGCCAGTACAATCAAGTGGTATTTGGCTGCCAACGTTGCCCATTGCTGTTTCAAGATATCGTCGTTCACATCTCCAGGAGCATGTAACCATACGACCAGTCCATGCGGTACATCGGCACGATAATTTGCTGGGATAATAGCATGACAATCATTGGCTTCTGCAGGTAGCTTTATTTCGACCAAACCTGTGGCCAGGTTATTGGCAGGCGTTGGTGCGGCTGGTAGAGGGTGTTCCTGGATGACCGGTAGTTCCGATGTAATTGGGGCTAACAAGACATTGATCGGTGTGACCTGACCGCCTCTCCTGTAGTGGAGCTGCACCTCTTCAGAAGGTTCAAAATTGGCAAGTTCGACACGAAGTTGATTGTGATCCTTGAGGGGGGTTTCGTTTAGCCGGGAAATGATATCGCCTGATTTTAGGCCTGCTTGTTCTGCCGCGCTATTCGGATAAACATGACGGACGAGGACTCCCTGCTGGTCGTAGTTTCTATCCGGCAAAATGCCGAGAAATGGATGTTCGTATGGTTCTAAGTTTTGAGCTAAAGTAAGTTTTGCGGTGACAATTTCGTCATCTCTTGTGACCTTGATGTTGATGGTGTCACCGGCATAGTGTGCTCCCAGGATATGTCGCAATTCGGACTGGCGAGTTACCGGCTTGCCGGCTAATTCGAAGATGCTATCTCCCTTTTGAATCCCGGCATCCCGAGCGGGTGACTTTGGCTGCACGGCCACCACTTCCGCGGGTAAATCATAGATGTTTCCAGATGTTAATGAGATGCCAAGGCGTCCCGGATACAAGCTGTCACCTTGCTTTAGCTTCTCAAGGTAGGGCATGATATCTGCGATTGGCACGGCGAATCCGATTCCTGAGTCATACCACTCGGAACCATCTGACTGCCCCCCCTGAGGGTTCGGGGTTAACGGGGTCAGGATACCAAATACGCGGCCATGAATGTCGATTAAAGGGCCGCCGTAATTGGCTGGGGAGATTTTAGCATCGGATTGAATTGCTTTCCCCCAAACTCGGTTTGACGCGCTGATAATGCCCACACTTTGGTTTGTAAATTCACGGGAAAATGTTCTTCCTAATGCGATGCTCCACTGCCCTACGATGATTTCATCTTTTGGTATCGCTTCGAGCAGAGGGTAGGTTTCTTCGGTGTTTACCTTAAGTAGAACCAGATTACGACTGTAGTCATGTGAAATCACTTTAGCAGCCGCACGTTTACCACTCGGCGTTGTTGCAAGGATCGAAGTGATGTTTGCAGGAATCATGGCTGCGCTGGCCAGAACGAATCCGTCGGTAGTCACGGCTAAACCAGAGACTGGCCCAAGTTCCTGAGATTCGAGACCACCGACTAATTCCAGCTGTATTACACTGGGGCTGGCTTTCATGACTGCCGCCTGCAGAGCTTTTTCTTCACGTTCTAACAGGTCGTCCTGAGCGTTGACGAAAGTATTAGACAGCACGAGTAAGCCCAGTAACGCGGCGACGAATTTGTACATTATCGTGATTCTGCTTTTCATGATCATTACTCTCCCTGTAAGACAATTTCGACTAGCTCATCGCCTCTTTGAACGACCAGAATAACATCATCGATTTGATCAATCAGTTCCAATTCGCTTCTCAATGTGGCACACGAATCGACTCTGCGATCGTTGATGTACAGAAGAAGGTCGTCCGGTCGAATTCCTTTCTTCTCTGCCTCGGAACTGGCTGCGACTGAATCCACAAAAGGAGGAGTCTTGGCTAAGACGTCAGGAACCATGCGAATGCCTAATGTTTTAAGTGTATGCGGTTCGTCCGGGCGAATGACATCATCATCAAAACTTCGAGGCCTAGTTCTACCGGCAATAATATCTTCGATGGCCGGGATTAGCTCACTGATCGGCATGGCGTAATTGAGCCAGGTGCCATTTTGCGAGTTACGTAATTCTTTTCCGAGTAGACCGGCGAGTTCACCATTGCGAGTCGTTAACGCGCCACCAGCTGCTCCGGGATTATTTGTAATGGCGTCGAGGATATAAACAGTTCCTTTATAGGTAGTCTTAAATGCACCACGACGTGCATTAAGTGGTGTCGTAGCAGCAACAATGCCGTGTAATACACTGTTGGGCTCATCACCTGTGGCGATCTTAAAAAGATTGCTAAAAGCTAAGATGCGTGCCCCGGGCTTAACGCCTACCGAAGCACCAAGTTTGAAGTATTCCAGGCCATCGGTGTCAATTTTCAAAACAGCGACTTCTAACCGAGGATCAGCACCAACGATTTTCCCTTCAAATTTTCGGCCATCATCGAGAGTTACGGTGATGTAATCGGTATCCAGAACATAGCTCCACACGGTTAGGATATGGCCCTGATCACTGATTAGAAAGCCGCTCTGATATCCTTCCAGTCCACGTAGGCCACCCGCACCGTATACTTTTACCATTTTAGGCTGCACTCCGGCTGAGATCACGGAGAAGTCTGCGGCCTGAGTGAGGTTGATAATACCGGCCAGGAAGAAAAATAGTGCTAAGAATAGGCGGTGCATTATTCAGTCCCTCCGTTGGAATTGAACTCAAAGTCTTTGAGTAGTAATTCTCCATAGACGGTATCCCCGTGAATGATCTCTAAATGTCTTGGAAGCATTCGGCCGTTGATGGACTCATACTCCGAGAAGTAAATCTCACAGGGATCAACGCCCAAATCCGGATACATTTCCATGGAGGTAAGCAGTCCTGTAGAGGGGGAGAAGTAGAAGCGGCACTCAATGACACTGTGAGTGGCTACGAGGACATCCTGCTTTTCATCGTGTTTGGGCGTTGGCATGGAACCGAGATAATAGACATCACCGAACCTACCAATTCCTGTTTGCTGAATGTGCTTCCAAAGGTGAAGAGCTACCAGTAGACCGCCGCTCCCTCGAGGGGCTTCCTGTTGCCCAAGATCGTTATCAAGAACAGCAAAGGCCTTACCCTGTGGTAATTCGGCATCCACTCGTGTTTTGGACAGAACAATGGACGCATCCCCCAGGTTTCCAAGTTGTCCCCGTAGAGTCCAGTCCCCTTTAATCGCTTCGGGCTTGGTTTGGTTGATATAAGTATCCCAGATGCGATCCTGATTGAGCTTATTGAAGTGGTAGTTTGCAAAGCCCCGTCGAGCCTTAAAGAAAGGTTTTGCGACATCAGGAAGTTGTAGGGCCGGTTCCTTTGGGGCGGGAGGGACAGGTTGGCCTTCGGGCATTGGCTTGCCCTCCGGTTGTTGTCGATTAGGTTGGACTCTTGCTAGCAATTCTTCCGGAGAATGAACGCCGGTCAGACGAACGAACGTGTCAAAACGGTCGCCTTCATGAAGGAATGAAATTGGTACACGCCAGCCCCGAGGATAAATCCCCAGAACATTCTTAAAACCATTGACGGTACTAATATTACGACCGCCGAAGGACAGTAATTGATCACCATAACGCAGGCCGCGTCTGTACGCATCAGAGGATTCAGCAATGTTCGTAACCACAACATTACCATTCTCGTCAGTAGAGACGGTGGCGCCGAGTGTCGCATGATCCAGAATGCGACCACTACGAAGGAAGCCCATAAAGTGCTTGATTTGATTAATCGAAATGGCGTAACCGACGCCAACATTAACACGCCCTCGTTTTTCAAAAGAGCCACGTCCATTAATCCCAATCAGATCGCCCTGTTCATTAAAAAGGGGGCCACCGGAATTCCCGGGATTGATAGAAGCATCTGTTTGAATGCAGTCAGCGTATTCGAGTAGCGTACCGGCGGGATATTGATAGCGATGAACGCCCGAAACAATTCCATATGTCACGGTGGGGTTGAAGTCGGTTGCCAGAAGGAATGGATTTCCAACCGCAAAGCACCAATCCCCCACCCGAACCTTGTCACTATCCTCTAGTTTTGCAAAAGGAAAGTCGTCTCGCCCAAGCAGTTTGATCAAGGCGACATCTCCCACCGGGTCGATGCTGACTAAGATTGCGTCATAGAGCTTGCCGTCATTAATGGCACACTTCATCGCAGTTCCAGCAGGCTGGACAACATGATAGTTGCTTAATGCATAGCCGTCGGGACTGATGAGTACTCCGGACCCGCCTCCTTTTCCTTCATTGGCGAATACCATGACGGTTGAGGCACTTGCTTTTTTGATCGCTGCGATTCGTTGTGCCTGGGATGCTAAAACATCATCGGGAACGGTGAGATCCTGAGCCTTGAGTGCCGGCAAGGGTATGCAGGAAAGCAATATGACGAAGGCAATTATTTTTGAGGGGTTGGTCACCAACTAATCTCCACGTATGTTTAGACCACTTTGTCACTTGATGAGTTTGGCATCACCAAGATGTAAGAGGTCTCCAAAATCCAAATTCTTCCCGTAATCTACGGTGATCGAAAGACGTCGTACGCCCGTAATAGCTAAATCTAATTGTCGAATGTCCGCGGGGTCCGCGATGGAGTCCCGAAAAAGTTGTTTGTTGTCACCAAGGATGATTAGGTCGACATGTCCCCGGCCTTTGGTTTCCACGGCAAGGCCGGTCGTTAACTGAAGTGAGTTGAACTCCTCAGTCAGACGGTACGTTAGCACCGTTTTGCTGCGTAAAGAGAGTCCTTTCGTAAACTCTTGCTCGCCAATTCTGATGGGGCCACCATTAGCGCTACGGTCTTTTACAGGCGCGTATAGTTGATTCAGGCGATTGCGAATCAGACGACCCGTTAGATAAGGCGTCCACTCAGCATTTTCAGGTGACAGATCACTTAAGTAAACCAGATTACTACTCGCGAATTGAAACTTTTGAATCTGATCAAGTTGCAGGGAGATTTTGTCACCCAACCCGGTTTCGAATTCCAAAGCGGTTTCCGGTGCATTGAGATTGAAACGACATGCTCGCCAGCGATTGCCCCGCAGATCGGTAAGTTCACATGTTGTTTTTAATGTTTTTAAGGAGCCAGATTTAAGAAGTTTGACTCCCGCGAGCTTTGATAGTTCGATGGGGATTCGATCACCGTCGAAGTTGAATGTAACAGCTTCGTTGTCGACCCTTTCGACAATCCCTTCTAGTTCATCAATGGCGCCACTGGGACGAAGGATGATTATTACATCGCCGGTCGATTCGCCTTTCAGGATTCTGTCATAATCCTCCTGAGCTTGTTCCGGTAAAGGCTTAAATTGAATGCTCGCGATACTGTCACTCTTGAGGCGGTAGGATAATTCGTCGCCAATCGTGACACGAGCATTTGAGGTCGTGGCTAGAACGGATTTTGCCTTCAATTCACTACCGTCATGAAGTGTGACTTTAATGTTGTTTCCTTCAGGAATCGTTGGTTGCTTCTTGCTCAGAACGATTGCCTGGAGCTGTTCGCTAGCAATGGCTTGCGTCTGACCGTCTGCGGTGATCTTCACTTCGGTATCACTGATAGCTGTGAGTTCGCCGTTGAATTGACTGCCGTCTATAAGAGCCACATCCGCTATCGGTAACCCGATAACAACGTTGCTCATCAAAACAACCAAAGCATTCCAAATCTGCATGATGCAGTTTACCTCCCCCCGGAAGCTGATTTAACTAGTAGTGTTTCTAACCGCCGTCACGAGCGAGTTTTCGGAAGTATTCTTCAATGACTTCGCGATAGTGAGCCGGCAATTCCTTGCTGATTTGCTGCAGAGCCTTTTGGCGTTCTTTTGGTGGAAGTGAGCCCCAGTCTTCAGCATCGCCATGATTTCGTCGGTCTACGTTGCCTGGGCCACTTCCGCCGAGATCGGAAGAGTCCTGTGCTGGTGAACTGGGGTTAAGGTTTCCGGATCCCTGCCCACTACTTTGCTGCTGTTGTTGCTGCTGTTTTTCAAGCTCTTCAATCATTTTGTCTAGTTTAGCAATGACATCATCTTCCTCGTTGCGTACACGTGTCCCTGCTCGTCCTAGTTTTAGTCGACGTTGAATGTCTGACATGAGACGTGCGACCTCATCCAAGGAGTCTTTTTCTAGTGGCCCAATATCCGCTTTCATCAGATTCGCCAAAGTTGAGTATCGCCGAGGAATAGCGTCTTTATTCTCCTCAAGTAGATTGATCGCTTTAAGACATTTGTCTTTGGCAAGAACACGGTGATAGCCAGTGGCCTGATAAAACAATAAGGTTGCCGGATCAACGACATCCTGTGGTTTGATACCATCGAGCACCTCGAGGCATTCGTCTTGTAATTCGCTTTGAGCTAGCCAGCGAGCGTAGTAAAGCCGGAGGTTGTTAATGAAAAACGGGGGAAGGCCTTTCTGATTCCATAGTGCAGGTGTCGTTTGAGCCTCTGTTGCCGGAGTGGATTCCAGACGAATGACGAGTTTGGCAATATCAGTGTCGATTAAGATAAGACTGTTTATTAGTTGGTCCAGTAGTAATGACTGATCGTCGGAGATAAGTGGAGTATCCCATAAGATATTGATCTGCAGCTTCACAGCCTCGTCAGCATTCTGTTTCTCGAGATGTTGTTCAAGCCGGGAACGAATCTGCTCGGCATCCGGGATTTGCCAAGAGGCGCGTTTTTCCAGATCATCTGCAGCAATGGCAGATGTTGTCAGAACCAACATCAGGCTAAGAGTTTGTAATGTCTTCATTATGATCGTGAGAAACTCCATGGCTTACTGATTCTTACCAAGAACAATATCGCGAGTGATCCGTTGCAAGTTGCGTTGTGTTTGGCCAAGCTTTTGCAATGCTTCGACAAGGTCCGTATCCTGAGCCTGCCCGGTAGGGTCGTCAATGTCATCCAGAAGTCGAGAGTACCGTTGGGTACGTTTGTTGATGCGAAGTTGTAGCGAGCGAATCATTCGTAGTTCAGCTAACTGATCTACCAAAGGCTTTTCTTGGTCCTGTTGTTGTTGCTGCTGTTGCTGCTGTTGCTGTTGCTGTTGATCAGCTAGTTCCTGTTGAGCAGCTTGCAGAGCTTCAATCATTTCCTCAATAGACTGGATGATGTCTTCTTCAATGCTGACCGTGAGGCGGTCAGCTTTGGTTTCGCTTAATCGGGCAGCGACCTGCTCCATGTCCTCAATCATGATCTTCACGGTTTCTGGAAATGCGATAGAGGATCCTTCTTCCAACAATAAGGTTAAGACTTTATCCGCTTCAAGACTGATCTTCCGTTGCTGAAATCCAAGCTTGTTCGACTCAATCTGAACTTCCCGTCCACGATCATCTTCAGGGATTTTGGAGAGTTGGAGCGTGCCCTCGTAAACCCGCAGTTCCATTTCAAGCATCTTACGGAAACGACCCTCTAGTAAAGCAAGCATTCGTTCTAGTTCTTCTTCGCGTAACTGACGTAGGATTTCTTCGAGTTGTGCTTTTGCTTCAACGAGCTTTTGTTTGGCCGCTTCCTGAGCTTCAATTGACTGATCACGACGGGCCTGTTCAAGTTCAAGTTGAGCCTTTTTCATTTGCTCCTGAGCTTCTTCGAGTTTCTTGCGAGCTGGGTTTTCGTCTTGTTGCTGACTGTCTTGTGCTTGGCTGCCGGACATGGGTTCTCCGCCTTCCATGGGCTCTCCGCCTTCCATGGGCTCTCCGCCTTCCATGGGTTCTCCGCCTTCCATGGGTTCTCCGCCTTCCATGGGCTCTCCGCCTTCCATGGGTTCTCCGCCTTCCATGGGTTTATCGGAATCCTTGGAGGGATCGTTTGGCTTGTTGTCTTCCGAATTATTATCGTTATTGCTTTTCGGCTCATTTTCGGATTTTTCGCCGGGCTGGCTCTCAGAATCACCACTTTCTTCATTTTGTTTGATTTTGTCGGCTAAATCCCCTGTTTCGTTAGAAAGGCGATCTTGTTCTTTCGCGATTCGCTCGGTATCCGCTCCACCCTCGTTTTGCCCTTGGATGGCTCTTTGCTGCCGCAAAAGACGTTCTACGTCACGGATATATTCTCGGTATCTAGCTTTCTCCGTTTTCAGGCGATCCCCATCATCTTCGGTGATGAGCAATTCAAGGATTTTAGCCAGTTGTGTTTGAATATCGATTTGTTCGTCGACGGCTCTTTTTAGTTGATCCTGATTAAGAAGGCGTACGATTGACTGCAATTGAGAAGTAGTCAGGTTGTTTTTGGATTGTTTATATGCATCACGAAGTAATGCGGCGCGCTTTGGATTATTCGCAGCTTCAAACTCAGCCATACGAAGAATGAGTTCCTCAATCCGTTTATACTTTTCAGCGATTTTACTTTGTTGTAATGCTAAATCGGTGGTTCCGGACGGCGTTGCTTCTTGCAGACTTGCTGGAGTCGGATCGGTTGCGCTGGATTCTTGCGCGAAAGAGATTGTTGGGATGCTAAACGCAGCGAGTAGCATTAACAAACGTGTTGCCAATCGTTGAAAACTCCGGCTCATTATTTTGCCTCGCGTTAAAGACTTAATTTTGCATTGAAAAAACAACGATGCTCATATCTGGTGAGTTGCTTCAGCGTGGCTGTCCATACATGGTATGGAATTGGCTCACCGATTGAAGTGTCTTCGTATAACACTACGGAAACTGGGGTTTTAAGTCTATTTCAGTTCCGCTTGCTATTGTTCCTTGTTGACGTGGTTTATAGGGCCAAACGCACGAATAGTCTATTTTAGCAGATCAAGCACCTGCTTCTTCCTTTCGTCTTTTGTCTTTTCGTTTATTTCTTCCTGATCGGTAATTAGATCACGTATTAAATCGATTAATTCGTTATAGGTTTCCAACTCAAGCATGTTGTCCAAAATTGCATTCATTTGTACGAGAATCACATCCGCCTGAGTCAATGATTTGGCTGCAGCATCAATACTTTCACTGTTGATTTCTAATGATTTTTCATAAGCGAGCAGCTTGTCATCTAAATCTGGGAACTCGACAGTACTCACGTGTTTTAGAGGATCTGCAATGAGCTCTTTCAAGCGGTCTTTTCGATCTTGTGTATCGACACGGTTGTTTATCAGTTGCAAGCGAATGTCTTCAAATGAGACGGCCACCCCCAGAGATTCCTGGTTTGACTTTTGGCTCTGTACTACGGCTCGCTGTACTCGTAGTAATCGCAAGCTTTCTTCTCGCTTTTGTTTTTGCTCAGCACTTAGTTCATCTTCGCCATTGTCTTCAGGTTCATTGCCCGTATCTGAATCGTCAGTGCCTTGCGAGCTTTCCAATACCTGAGCCAGTGAATCTCGCATTTCCTGCACCTCTGCAAGGATAAGCTCGTAACGTTGACGAAGGGAGAGTTCTTGTCGTTCCAGGATGGCTAGTAATTGTTGATCTGTAACGATGTCTAGTGAGAACTGGCTACTGGTACCAATATTAGGGTCGCCCTCGAGATCATACTTGTCATTTGCCTGAATTGACAATGTAATTGTCGACTCTGGCTTTAACTCCGTCGACTCGTCCTCAGCTCTCTGAGCCCGCAAATCTAAAGGAGTTTGTAGTTCTTCACCATTTTCAATTGGCACAGGAAACTTCATTGCATCGCCTTCCTGTGGTTCGAGATTGAACCAGCTGGAGGAGACACCATAGTCATCAGTGACTTTGCCTTTGATTGGAATGATTGCATTTGGAGTGATTGCTGAGCCGATTCCCTCGAGGCTAATATCTAAATCAGGTGATTGATCAGCGATCGCCCCGATCGAAACGAGATAAGGTTCCGTTGAAATGATTTCATCCTGATCGTAAAGAGAGACCGTCAGGGCCAAGTCGTTGTACAAGGAGTTAACCGGGAATGTGAGTTGTGTTTCGGAGGTTGACAGACTGGCCAGAATTCGCGTGCCGTCTTTAGTAAAGACTTCGATGACTGTGGCGGACGTGAGTAACTCCCCTTTGTCATCCAATGCGCAGAGTACACCGTTTTCAACGGAGAGCTGCAGTTGTTTACCGTCAATGTCTGTTATGCTGCTGAGCAGGTCGTTGGTTAAAGACGCAGGTTCTGTTTCAGGGGTGGACGAGCTGACTAAAACAGCTAGTTTCAATTTCTTTTCACTACGACTGTCCTGGTGAGTGAGGTACCCTGCCCGATACTGCGCAGTCAGTGGGTCGCTGATATGTAATTGCTGCAAAGGTTTGTTCGTTTTCAGGTTGATCCGGACATTGGTTCCAAATGGCAATGCAGTGCGTCCGGCAATCCACGGTTGATCAGTGAATGGGAGTTTCTCAGTATAGGCAGGGTATTCATAATCCAAGGTGACATCCTGTATTTGTGGACTGTCTACCACGTCAATGAAAAACGGGCCGATTCGATGGTCGTTCCCTACAACTTCGAACTCGAGACTGCCAGTAATACCGCTGAGTGGATTGTCGTCAAGGACGAATGTTTGGTCGCCATTGGTAGCAATACCTTCTTTGTTTAAGTTGCGTCTTCCGGAAACCCCATCTTCGGTCTCGTAGTAAAGGACGCAGCTGCCGGGGATGTCTTTATTGCCATCTGCGTTGACCAACAATCTCAGGGTGGCACCTGTAGCGACTTTGACTCGGCTATCTTTGAATGTCTTTTGTTCATCAATGCCGAAGGTGAAACCGCTAAAGTTCTCTCGGATGACAGTGATGCCAACTAGTTCGATCTGGGTTTTGCGTTCCCATTTCTCAGGTGACAACATATAGAGTCGTTTCAGCGCCAGGCTGGTCATGGATGCATTATTTAAACCCAGCAGAAAAATTGAGAGAATCAGGCAGCTGGCAAGGGCCAAACGCTTTAGAAGCAGGCGAGTGTTAAACACCTCGTTGACGTTGATTGAATCAATGGAGGCCAAAGCTAACAACGACGTTTCTGAAAGCATTTCCGAACTAAAACTGTCGTGGCCTTCAGTGTCTCGACGATTTTTTAGAGTGACCGTCGTAACCAGTGCATCCTGTAGTTTGTCAAAGCGTCGTTCCAGAAGTAAAGCTAAGGAACGGTCATTGAATTGGACAAATGCCCTTTGTCCTACAAACCGATAGAGGATATAGGCCAGGACACTTCCGACTAGAACCAGTAGACCCCCTCGAACACTTTGGCTTAGTTCGTTTGCTCCGGCTAAAACTGGCAGGTAATCAATTGCCAGACCGAGCCAGAACATGACTCCCAGCCAGACAGTCGCCAGACTGAGACCTTCAATCCAGACGTACAAACGAATGCGTGAACGTAGACGCTGTAATGTCCCGCGTATTCTTGGATCGATTTGTTGAGTTTCGTTATCCATGGCTAGTTCGGTTGAATATTAGGCCAGTTTGCAAAGGCGTCGGATTACCCATTCCACACACAGTATTCCGCTAATGATGGCGATAAGCCAACCCATTAACATTTCTTCAAATTGTTTGTCAGGTGTTCCGGGTAATTCAGTTTCCAAGTCTCGTGCAGCGATGCTTTGGCTTAATGACGTTCCCTCTTCATTATTAGACGTTGCGGACGTGCTGGGAATTCCCACAAAATAGTCGCCGCTGGTTTGTTCGGCGGCGTGAGACAGTAGGGCATCATTTCTTCGCGGGTTTTCAATTTCAAGCTGCGGAACCCGGACTCTGACGTCACGGGTTAATAAGTCGGCTGAGCCTGGTAGTGGCACTTCGACGCGGTAATCACCTTCCTGCGTGGCTACAAATTGCCCTGTATACATTCCCTCCCGTGACCCGTCGAGAAGTAGCTTCAGTTGAATAGCATTTCGTCGCCCATCCGGCTGTACCAAAACAGCATCGACATTATCTGCTGAAAGCGGATCATGCTGAGCATCGGTTAGCACCGCCTGAATCGTAACGTGCTCGCCTAAAAACGTCCGGTCTTTGTCGACTAATAGGACACCTCGTGTTGAGTCACGTAGTAATCGTCCCTGCGATACCCAGCGGATCAGCTTGGTATAATACTTTTCAAAGTAGGCTTCTTCGATACTGCGTAGACGCCACATTTCACCACTGGCCTGAAAAAAGACCCGCCCTGCCCCGTAGAAATGACCTGCCATATAAATTGGTAATTCGTCATCGATAGCTGTGTCCGGATCGGAGAAGCGTGAATAGACCTTGGCCCCTGGTTTCGGGTCTTTTGCTTTGTAGTAACCATAAACTCCGTCGAATGAAGCCCAGGCCTGCTCGCTGCCAAGCTGGCTGTTGTCCAACCATAAGAACTCGGCACTCAGCCCCTCGTTGGAAAATTGAATTGGCCATGCTGTGTCACCACCAAACCGACCGAGGCTGAGCGTGACTCCGCCTTGATTATAAAAGACGACAGGATACAGATTTTTAACCAGATCGATGCCACGTCGGCGTCCGCGTCGCATACGTGACCATTCCGGCGTAAATACCGGACCGGCGACCACAAAGAGGCCACCTGCTTCTTCAGATACCCAGCGCTCTATCAGTTCGATTTGGCTATCATCCAAGGCTTCCCAGTCGGGATCGAAGGCTACAATTGCATCGTAATCGTAGAGTTCTTCATCCAGTTGAGGAAAATCATAAATAACTTCGTCTGCTTCCTGACTAATCGTATCTTCTGCTGTTTGTAGGTGGACATGTACTTCGACTTCTTCATCTCGAAATAGCATATTTCTAAGGAAGCGGTATTCACGAGTTGGACCCCCCGCAACAAGCAGGATTTTGGTGCGTCGATCCACGATTTCAACGGTCGCACTTCGCTGATTGTCACGTGCATTCTGGTCATCGGCGGGCGCTTGGATACGAATCACGTAATCACGTTTGCCCTGAATGCTTTCATCCGGCTCTAATTCAAATTCGACAGGACGGGTTTCTCCATCCTTAGCCAAATCAAGTTGTAGTTGATCCTCGATCTTGTCCTGTGACATATCGTCTCTCGCCAGATTAACCGGTCGACTGACGAGATCAACGGTCACACTGCGGTTCTCAGTTCCGTAGGCCTGTACGTATCCAGTAATCTTAAAGTTGTCCCCGGGATAGACTCTTTCCGGCGCTTCGATATCGACCACTCGTACGTTTTTGGCCTGTTGATTACTTCCAATGCCAACAGGATAGAGTGGGATATTGTATGTGCGAGCAGTCCTGATCGCAATTTCTATATCTTCGCCGGAATTACTGCGCCCATCGGTGTAAATGACAATGCCAGCGATAGAGCCTCCCCGCTCTTTATTAACCACGAACTGAATGGCATCCCCCATTCTTGTTTTACTGCCGCGCGGTAATAGCGTTGTACTCCAGTCAATTTGAGGTACTTCAACGGTGTTCTCAGAAGCGTCCACTTCACTGGAGAAAGTGGGAGTCGTAATCCCTAAGGTGTCAGTGAAAGAAAGCTGAGGATGACGGAGGTTGCCGACAGCGATCACAATGATACCCGAGATCACGCAGACCATACTGGCTAGTAATGACCAGGAGGATGTTTCTGACTGGTCTTTTTTTCTACCTTTAGCAAGGTAGAAAAATATTGCTAGCATCGCAACGACAACCAAACCAATGCCGACCTTCACGAGATTACGAACGGACTGGATTGCCTGCTCGGATAACTGGGAGGCGTTACTCGAATTAAGTCTTGCAATACGGGGGAAGGTTGCGATTTCAACAGGTCTGCTTTCTTCACTGAAACGGTGCACAATCACATCGTGTTTTTGGCGGAATGTTTCCAGAGTTGGCCCACTGGTAAACTCATTGATGACGTGATTGATTCGGGCGATTCGTTGTTCGTCCGAATCGTCAGTGAGGCCCATGCTCTGACTCGTGTCAACCAAAACATGAACACGTGAGTTCTTGATGATCGATTCTTCTGTCACTCGCTCTAAATTGAAGAAGTAAAACAGAATACCTAACAGTGCAAAACAACGTAAGACAATCAGCGTAATCGCTGTTGACTTACGTAATTCCTGAGTGTCACGTTTGTAGATCCACACGACATAAGCCGCAAAAGCCAGACAAATCAAAACTAATACCAGCCAATGCCAAGCTTCGGTCAGCGTATTGATCCGAGTGAATTGAAAGTGTGTTTGTTTGGCTTGAGCCCAAAGTTGCATCATGGTGCGGTTCCTCCTTTAGGCGTGTGATAGCTGAGGAAATAAGCAAGGAATTGCTCGCCAATCAGGCCCAGAAGTAAAATGAGCATTAACCAGAAACTGGCTGTCCCACCGACATTTGTAGTGGCACTTCCTTGAAATGCATCCAAATCAGATAATTGGATTGCGATGGGCTCCAGCGATGAGACGAGTTGTTCTCGGTCAATTTGCGCGGTATCGCCTTCATTGGCGTTCACGTTGAGCGCGTATCGTGAGTCTTCGAAGGAACCGTCGTTCCGCTGTGTAATGATATCGTAAACGCCACTCGTGGAAGTCCCCGTTGTCGTTGCCGAGGGTTTGGTACCACCAAAGACGGCATTCATTACAGGGGATTGTGGGTCCGTCGCAACCGCCTGAATGATCTCAATTGGTCGAGTGGTGGCTTCGGCCCCGGGGGTGATGATCGTGACATCTTGAGTGTATTGCTGCAGGTCCAATGCGATCTTAAGTTCAGCACCAACGGGCCAGCGATCAAGGATTCGTTGACTGGAGGTTAAATGAGCATGCAATTTAAGGATCACAACGACGAAGCTGGGATCCTGGCCCCAGTTGTTCCATTCCGGATTTAACGTGGTGGTAAAGCAAGCAACTCGACCGTTTCCGAATTGCTGTTCCACAGCAAAAGGTTGTTGGTTATGTAGTTTGCAAATGACTCGTGCTGTCGAATCTTCTGCCGGTTTCCACCGAGGTGTAACCTGTAAATACTGGTCGATCTGGACTCGACGAATCAAGGGATTGCGTTCGTTCAGAAAGAAATCGAAAACAGGATGGTCGATGATTTCAAGATGGGGAGTTGCTTCGTCCAGGGGAGGCACCAGAATGGCCGGACCTGCAAATTCCACGGGCATCAGTCCTTCACCATTGCGATAAAGATTTTCATTGAAAAAATTGATGTCGATCTGATCTCCTGCAAACCAGGCGAGTCCACCGCCTCGACTCACGTATTGCTCAAGATTGGAAATCGCATCTCCATCAAGGCGGCTCACGTCCATCAGGTAAATGGCGCTGTATTTTGAAAGTGCTTCGGTCGGTGTGTCACGCAGGAATTCAACGGGTTGGACGTTAGGGATAATGCCGGTGTTTGTTAGCTGGCTTGGGCGGAAGACACTGGTAATGAAATACTGGTTTCGCAGGTCGGAAGTCCCGTCGATAAGCAAAACATTATCGCCTTCCGGAAAGTCCAGAACGGTGTAACGAGAGTTGTCTGCCAGAATCGAATCTTCGGGCAGTTGAGCGTCAACCACGTGCTGTCCGGCTTCAGGGAAGAAGACTTGTACTCGTTTGGTGGCCGTCGTTCCAGCTTCGATATTCTCAAAAACAACGACAGGCAACTCTTCAATTTGCCCCGTGACTTCTCCTGATTCAGCTGCCTGTACGGTGCCTTTTGCATGGAAGATTGATCGCATTTTGACCTGGACATTGGTGACCGGTTCCGAACCGTAGTTTTTGACACGCAGATGCATGAACAAAGGAACACCTGCTGCTCGCGTATCGTCTGCCGGAACGAGTTCCATAATAGCCAGATTTGCGTTGCCCGGCTCGACACAGTCAACGAGATGTATTTCTTCACTTTCCGCGTTCAAGCCGGCGAGCGTTTCTTTGATCTCCGCCGGGTTCTCCCAGTCCTGAACACGGAAGTCAGAAACGAGATAGATGTTGCGATGCTGGTTGGAGCTTTTAGCCGCCAATGTTTGCAGTAATTGCAAAGCTTTGAGTGGCCCTGCGTCCGTTTGCGTCATGACCAGGTCTTTTTGACGTTCAGAGAGTCGGCCAGGGAAGTCGCTGTCGACAAACGCGCCGGAAAAGTCGGCAATTGCAGACAGGTCGGCGTCGGAATTTTCCGCTGTTTGAGAGATGGTTAATTCCCCCGCTTTGGAAAACCGTAATAAAGTAAAGCGTTGATTACCGCGTTCACTGGCCTG
>Ga0315320_10001079_pt1 | contig 22517 bp, 14 predicted proteins | sample M140m21515metaG_FD_203458 | JGI IMG/M metagenome (GOLD analysis project Ga0315320, IMG submission 203458) | Ammonia-oxidizing marine archaeal communities from Monterey Bay, California, United States - M1 40m 21515 | ecosystem: Environmental > Aquatic > Marine > Coastal | place: USA: California... | reverse complement strand
TGCCTCCAATCAGGCTAAACCCTTGTCCATTATACTGGAATACCTTACGATAGTGATCACTATTCAAAACTTGAGCGCATGGATCCCATGCCCCTGAAATCGAAAGCATTTCTTGGTCTATTGGGTCACAGCCTTCATGCGGTAGATTCTCTGAAAACCTGATTATTACGTTGACTGGTCCGAAGCCATCCGGAAGGAATGATTGAGGATCATCTCTCAATAATTGAGGATCTAATAACATAGCATGATTAATCGTTCCAGCATTAGGACACAGTGTCTTGATTATTTGTCGATGAACTGTTTGTTCGAAATCTACTCCTTCAAGGATTACTAATATTTCTCCACCATTTACATCACAACCATCCAAAAGTTCGCCTTTATCTTTGATTGCAGCGGTCCTATTATCATCTGTCACCTGGGCAGTAAATTCCCAGATATCTCCACTAGATAATCTATTTTCAGTGGTACTTTGAAGATCTATGTATGTTCTTGAAACGACCCATAAGTCAATTCCTGAAGAACTCCCTTGACGATAGGTATCGCCAGGATAAGTAAAGCTCAGAGAAAAATTTCCTAATTCATGCATTTCATCTATAGTTAAATTGATTTTGAATACTCCATTAATATCGGTCACCGCTACATCACTAGTACCATCAGCAGACCAAGTATAATTCACTGGGGCGTCTCTGACAGGCTGATATGCGTTGTCTATTACTCTAGCTTCGATAGTGGTATTTTGTCCTCGATATAGTCTAGGTATGGTGTTCAATTGGAAATCAGTTGTACCAATTACTGATACATTCACATAAGCACCTGTAGGTGCAAGGACGGCCGACTGATTGCCTGTAAAGTAATAATTAGAGTTTGTAAAGTCTGCACGGATACCGTATACTCCAGCAGGATATTGAGAATACCATGTCCAGTTATAATCAAACACGGCTTCACCATTTATCATATCTGGAACTCTAGCAAAACCAGTCTCTTGAGAACCTGCAAATACTCCATTTTTATCAATATCAACCTGTAATGCCATAGCATCATGTGGCCAAGCAGTCATTGTTCGGTTCCATACGGTTCCGAAAACTCTGAATGTCTCACCGGTAAACATCTCAGGTACAATTTCACATCGAACCTCGCTAGCAGGATCTAATGGATTGATTGGCCCACATGGAGGTACGTTGAAGTCTCCTCCATTTTGCATTGCAATAAACCAGTGCGTACCATTTGATGATATGAATGAACGTAAATTTGCTGCTTCGCCGGTAAGTCCTTGAGGTGTTCCATCCCAAAGCATAGGATATTGTTTTCCGATACTTACATCGCTGTATTCAAGACCTGCGTTGGATAAGGACGGAGCATGGAATAAAGCCCTCCAAGCACCGAACGAAGATCCAGTAAATTGAGTCGAATCATAGAAATAAACCGGACGAATTGAAGGGGTAATAATATCCGCTTCAACATACATTCTATGCATTGATCTTATTGCAAAGGAGTCTGTCATATCTCCTTCTAGGTATGGCCAAGGCATTTCTCCACCTAGGTCTGGCCGAGATTCACCGATGAACATATAGTCTCCAATTGGTAAACTTGTGTTCGAATATTCATATAATCCAACAACGCTATGAGACTTTGAGGTATTATCCCAAACAATTTCTTCGTAAGCACCGGGAACCTTTCCTGGACCATTATCTATGGTTGAATTCCATTGTACCTGCTTCCAAACACCTTGACTACCGCTTGTCTGAACGAATGATAATGAAACCCAACCGCCTGAATCTGCTCTATATCCATAGCCATATCCATCGAATATGGTCGGGTGTGTCAAGTTGCCGAATGGACCTCCATGTACAGTAAATGAAATTGGTGCATGTGATAATTTATTGTCGAATATTCCTCTGTCCCAATCTGCAGCATAATGAACCTTATAATCAACGAATAATGGTTGTTCATCACTACGGAAGTAAGTCCAAGCAACATAATCGATTGTTGTATTGGCTCTAACTTCTGTAGGTACTGGTTGAGTAGAGGAACCATCGTGTAAGAACATCTCCGTTACTTCGGCGTAGACATGATATGTTGTGTTAGAACCTACTGGCAAATCTTCCGGGAACAAAAATTGCCCTACAACGAACTTCCCGTCCTCATCTGTCAAAACGTCTACCGTTTCAACGGCTGAGGTACCGTTCCTAATCCAAGCAATATGTACTTGTACTGGTAAATTTTCTGCAGGTGCGAAAACTCCTTGATCTAAGTCTAACCAACTCACAGTACCATTAAATTTAGCTGCATATAGATTATCTAACCATAATACATCAGGCGATGTCAGTGTGATTCTTGTTGGAATCTTGTCATCTTCATCTAAAATGCCATCATTATCGCTATCCCAATCAGATGAACTGCCATTTTCCTCTTCTAACTGATCCCAATCTGTATCAACACGGCTATCATTGTCGTCATCTTCGTCTATTGCATCAGGGCCTGTATTTGGATCCGCAGGATTTGCAATTCCCTCTCCTCCACCAAAGTCGTCATGATCCCATGGGTTAGTAGATTCGCTACCATATCTAGAAGGCCAAAGCATAATTTCATCTTCGTCTTTCATTCCGTCTGAATCATCATCTAGGTCAATATCATCCCTTAGGCCGTCATTATCATGATCCCATGCCGAAATAAATGGAGTTGCTGTGTTAAGTTCTACCAAATTAGACCTGCCATCTCCATCCCAATCATCATCTTTCCAATTAACGATGCCGTCATTATCATGATCCCAAGTCATCTGCTCTTCACCGACAAAGCAAAGTAATTCTTGTTCGGAGTCTAATATGCCATTGTTATCGTCATCAGGGTCTTCTCCATCTGGAATACCATCATTATCATTGTCAACATCATAGTATTTCGGATTCAAAAGACCTTGCCCGAGAACTCCCTTATCATGAACTGCTTGGAACCATCCGTCCTCATCGGGATCAGTGTCTGTTCCATCGTCATCATTGTCCTCACAATTTGAACCAGTGTAGAAATTACCAGGAGGTATTGTTCCTGTATCATCGTCAAGATCGTCATTACTGTCTATCTCAAAATAGTCCCAAATACCGTCTGAATCATCATCTACATCCCAATGATCGTAAACGCCATCAAAGTCATCGTCTAAATCCGCAGTATCATTGAACAGGCATTGTGGTTCCATATTTCCAGTAACTGGCGCACCGCAGTCATCATCTGGATCAACGTCATTATTGAGTAAATCGGCTCTTTCGTCAGGGAAGAAATTAGCATTCGAATCTGCTGTCCATTGGAAGAATCCATAAGTTAATCCGATGTAAGCAATCCAAAGATCTCGATTATCTTTCATTTGGTTATATGTGACCGCTGCTGTTGGACTTACACCACTCTGTGGGTCGAAGGTGAAATGGAAGCAATTTTTATTGCATGTCCATTGGCCTTGTGAATTACTTCCATTGTAAGCACCATCACTGTAATCAGGATCTGCTCTAGTGCTGTAAGGATACGTATATTCTACTTGGTTGGCTCTAGTTGGTGTAACCAAAGGTGCACCAAAGTACCAGGCATAGAATATACCACACTCATGATCTATTGCTTGTGGTTGTTGAGGGACATAAATCCAGAATAATGTTGCACCACAAGTATTGTCATCAAAGCTACCACCCATCTTAATATCGTTAACATCCAATAACCCATCATTACCTTCGTCTTGGTCCCACCAATCTGGTAATCCATCACCATCTTGATCAACATCTATACCATTAATCAAAGAATCTCCATCAATATCAATGTCAAAGTGATTACCTCCATTGTAGGGGCTCCACTTTTGAATTACGTGCCAGTACAACTCAGGGATCTGGCCACTAGCTGTTGGGTTTGCTTCATCGAATCCATTATAATCCAATACGAAGCCATTGTCCGAAGTGAATGGATTGAACATCCATGTTTGATTCCAATACATCTGATAAACTATTGGAAACGCATATAATTGGCCGTCTGCAGAACCGTCCAATAAATCACCGTCGCTAGTAGGATAAGTGTTGTCAAACGGATCCGTTGCGTCTAAATCCTGAATTCCACAATTTCCATCATCAGGATCGTAATAGTCAGAAATACCATCATTATCATCATCCCAATCTTCGTCATTAGGTAATCCGTCCCCATCTACATCTGTATCGATATCATTTGGTCCGTCATCACGATATTTTGAACCATTCAATAGATGTAAATCATTATCATCATCAAGGTCACAGTTATCATCTATATCTAACCAATCGAAAATACCATCATTATCATCATCAATATCGTCCCAATTATTTATTCCATCTTCGTCCCAATCATTGAATCCAGTGTATGATTTACGCATCAAATAGCAATTATCATCTGGATTAGAAGGGTTTGGGTTAGTAAGGCTTGGACAATCCCAAGTATCAACAGTACTTTGGGGGACTGTTGGGAATATATCTTCTTCATTGATCTGTCCGTCATTATCTAAGTCCCACGGCAGATCGCTTGAATCTGTTAAAGTTCCACCAACTGTGTTGTCAGGGATTGGTACGCCACCTAAGTCAGTATCCAACCAGTCCCATATCAAATCATAATCCTGATCAATTACTCTATATCGATCATCATCTAGATCTCTGTCGTAATCGATTTCACAATCTACTCCAGGAGTCATTATGCTGCCATCATAGAATGGTTGATTGGGTATTGGATAATCGCCTGATGCATCTAAATTTGTATCGGTTTGAAGACAGGTGTCCGGGATACCATCATTATCATCATCAACATCATACATATCTGCTAACCCATCATTGTCATCATCAGTATCTGAAGAATCCGGAGAGCCATCGTTATCATTATCGGGGTCTAGGAAATTAGGTATACCATCACCATCTAAGTCACCATCTACTATGGAAGAAAATGTCTGTACTTTAGGGTGCCAAGCCTTTTCTCTTTCAACAAAATCGACTCCCCCTACAAAATCTCCATAATAATCGCTGCCAGTAAATGTAGACTGTGATACAGTAATATTGCCTTGGGAACTAGAGCTCAAACCAATGTTCTGATATGCAATTTCGGAAGAACTATTGAATTGGAAACTCCATTGCCCACCATTTGCTGGGATAAGAGAGCTAGAGAAAAAATTGCCTTGGCTTTGTAATGTTCGATCTTCTGTGTCTGTATTAATCCAAGTTACTATATCTCCAGTTTCAATAGTTATATTTTCTGGATTTAATCCCTGTCCCGTAATTAAGATAGTGAAGGAAGATGGACCGACATCCCACTCTACCCAATCATTCCAAAGATTATTTTCTGTTATATTTGAGGTTATGTCAGAGTTCCAAGGATGTGCATCCCATAGGTCAGGCACTGAGTCGCCGTCATCATCTAAATCAAAATAATCTTGAATGCCATCGCTATCAAAATCACAAGGCCATGTAAACTGATCTATGCGGCCGTCGTTATCATCATCTTCATCATAAGATCCTTTGCCGTTCCCATCAATATCTTCATCAGTAACGCCATCGTTATCATGATCTAGCAGATTCTGATCTATTCGATAACCAGTACCTACAACTGTTTGAGTCCAAGGATGGATTGTTGTCGGAATTACATAACGATCTTCTGTATTGTTCTTTGGATCTGCTCCCTGAGACCAGTCAATTGGGCCTTCTAGTAATCCATCATTATCATCATCCCAATCGAATTCATCCTGAATTCCATCGTTATCATGGTCAAAAGGATCTGTGCCGTAACAACCATCGAACCTTTCAATTAAGTCAGAGATTCCATCGTTATCATCATCTAAATCGTTCAAATCAGAGATTCCATCATTATCGTGATCTTCGGTATCTGTTTCTTCTAGCAAGAATCCATAACTTGAATCAATCGCTAACGCAGCTGGATCGGAGACTTTTCCATACATAGATAGTGGGTCGTGGTACATTGGATCGCTAAATGCAGGGTGGGAGAATAGATTTTCTGCACCTGGTTGTATCTCATTATTTTCCGCCACGGGTCCATCTGCAACGTCTATTTGTTGAAATGCTGTCCTCTTAATCACAGGACCCCATTCAGATTCTTCCTCAGAATATGGTTCAAAATCTTGAAAGGAATACATCTGAGTACTGAATAACATTATGAAAACCATTACTCCGGCAACAATACTTTTTTTCGAGCCTTCTAGGCTAATATTTTCTTGTAACTTTCCTTTCATCGCGACCACCGAAGTATATTTCCTAAATGTAATCTATTTATCAACGCACACCCTAAGTTGAGAGTGAATGTATCAACGAGGCGCTTTAGTATCAAAGTACAAGATAACCTTGGGTTAAAATGGAGGATTAAATTCGGAAGACTCGATGGTAACTTTACGAACTGTTATGAATTCAAAAATTCATCGTGCAACTGTAACTGAAGCAGATATAAATTATATTGGTTCTATTACCGTAGATGAAGAGTTGATTGAGGCCGCGAATATATCGGAATGGGAAAAAATAGAGGTTCTAAATATCACCAATGGATCAAGACTAGAAACATATGTAATATTGGGAGAGAGGGGGAGCGGGGAAATCTGTATAAATGGTGCTGCTGCACATCTAGTAAACCCCGGAGACCTAGTAATTTTAGTGACTTATAAGGCAATTGAAGAAGAAGAAATCGATCAACATTTACCTACTATAATACATGTTAATGAAAGGAATAAAATCATCGATATTGATTGATTATGCACGGTGATAAGGCAGACCTTTAATTATTGTACAGGCACGATATAATTGCTCTAAGAGAACTACTGCAGCTAACTCGTGCGGAAGTGTAATTTTCCCTAAAGAGAGTGATTTAAGATCGCCTCCATACGGCCCGAATCCTCCCGGTGGCCCTACAACTAAATGTACAGAGTTTGTTGAGATTCTCCACTCTTTCATTTTTTCAGAATATCCTATACTATCAAGATTTTCTCCTTTTTCTTGTAAAAGAATGACTTTATCGTTTCCCGCTTTTTTAATTATGTCATCCAAATAAGATCCTGGTTCAGTTCTATTTCTATGTTCAACTATTTGCACACCATCAGAAGTTAATCTATTTGCATAATCAGAAATTGCTGCCCTGAATGATGAATCTTTAGCCTTACCATGTAAATGAACGAATACACGCCCCATGGCTCTCGCACAGTCAAGTACCCTTTCATTATTCGCAAAGCATCAAGAAAGAGAGCCTTGACGCAGGGGTGATTGACGTGAGTTGGTGGCCATTCAAAAAGAAAGAAAAAAAAGTTCATGATAATCTCCATATTAAAGGAACCAAATTTTGGTTACAAGATTTAAGAGAATTATGTGAAATCAATTTTGATAATTATGCCGAAGGTCAAAGAGTTATTCGGCAAATGCAAGTCGAATGGACGGATTCACACCAAAAAGGAGATGTTTCAGACGAATTATTAGCGGGTTTGGACCGAAGATGTTTCAGACTTTTAAGAGCTGATGCTGATGAATGGTTGAAGTGGTTGGATGACGAAGATTTTTGGGCACCTGGCTGGGGCATTGAATCAACTGAGTGATTGTTGTGTGGAGTTGGGTCTTATTATTCTCGATACTGGGAGTAACTATTTTTTGGTATAGTAGAAAACAGCCATTTCCCGAAATAAGTGGTTTTTTCGCGGCTATTTTGTTAATTACTGCTGCGATTTTATGGATGGCGACAGGTGCTCCGAGAGGTGGAGGGAATGAATTAGCCCCTGCTTATATATCTACATTTATAGGGGGTTGTGCAGTAATATATGGTGTAATAAAAATGTCAGTTACTGACGATGATGTCATTGTCGCTCCATTTGGAGGAATTCTATTTTGTATAGGATCGATAACTCTTCTCACTGAAAGATGGAATGAAGCCGAGCAAATGGAACAAATAGGCTCGTTTATCTTGGCTTCAATCCTAGTCGCTTTAGAAATTTATCTTGTATTTAGAGGGTTGATAATTGGCGTCCAAGGAATTTCATGGTCTAAATCGGGATTGAGGCAAATTAGTCGAGGTTTGATTCATGGAAATAACGGTGCTATTGCACATTTTGAAAAGTCTTGGGATATGGATAAACAGTGGATTAATGCCATGAGCCATTCCGCATTAGCACTTATCTATGAAAAAGAGAATGATGAGGTATCTAAAACGGAACATGTAATAGAATTAGAAAAAATTGGTGGTTGGGAAGCAGTAGATAAATCATGGATTGAAGCTATAAAAAAACATTTAGATTTGAATTAATATTTGGGACAATTGTTCTTAATCATTGACCCTTCCGAGATACAATATGGTTCGGATAACTAAGGTTCATACTGGCGGTGGAGATGGAGGAGAAACCTCTCTTGTAGACGGTTCACGCGTTGGAAAGGAACACCCTAGAGTTGCTGTTTACGGTACAATTGACGAAGCTAACTCAGCAATAGGCATAGTCCGTGCGGAGATGAAAAGGACTGATGTGATTGGTATCTCCCACAAACGTCTTACTGAGGCTGATCAAATGCTTGGAATAATCCAACAGGAATTATTCGATGTTGGTGCTGAATGCGCTTGCCCTCCAGGAGGAGTACCGGAGCAAATGTCGATAATTGGAGCAGATGCTGGTGAGCGATTAGTAAATGAAATGGATTACATGTTAGAAGATTTGGAGCCATTATCATCATTCATACTTCCAACAGGAAACCCTGTAGTAGCATATTTACACATGGCTCGAACCATTGTTCGAAGAGCGGAGAGAGATGCTTGTGCTCTTCGTGAGGAAGTCAGAGATGAGGTTATTAGTTATCTGAATAGGCTTTCTGATCACTGTTTCGTACTGTCTCGCTGGCTTACCGGAGAAGAGGGTGAAACTCTTTGGACTCCGCTCGGTAAAAGATAAGGTGGAATAATTGAGTATCGAATCAGCAGGGTTCGAAGGGGCATTGATTAGTTTATCACTAATAGTCGCTATTGGTGCTCAAAATGCTTTTGTGATACGTCAAGGATTATCCGATAGACATGTTTTCTTAGTTTGTACAATTTGTGCTTTTTCTGATGCTACATTAATCGGCCTAGGTGTCTTTGGATTCGGAGAAATTATATCTAATTCTGAAAATTTATCAGAACTTATAAAATGGTTTGCTATTTCTTTTCTGGTTGTCTATTCTATCTTAAGATTCAAGGCGGCTTATGCTGGAAATATATTAGATATTGGAGATGAAGAGATTTTTGTAAGTGCTAAGAAAACAGCAATTATCACATTAGGTTTCACTTGGCTTAATCCTCATGTTTATCTAGACACTACTGTACTACTGGGTACTGCTTCATTGCAGTTTCAAGGCGATGAAAAAATAGCGTTCGCCATTGGAGCTATGGCTTCTTCGTTTCTATTTTTTTACAGCCTCGGTTTTGGTGCCCGGCGTTTAGCACCGTTATTGAAAACCGAAAAAGCATGGAAAATCATTGATTTGTTGATAGGTGTAGTTATGCTATGGATTGCTTGGAGTATTTACACTAATTAAATTGTGTCAAGAAAACCCTTTGCGGAGGTTAATAGATTGACTTCTTGATCAAAAGTTAATTGCTCGGATGCTTCATCAAAATTTACCCACATATAATTAGTATGTTCGTGAGAAAGTTTTACATTAAGTTCGTCAGTATTGGCTAAATACCAAAAAACCTGTTTAGTTACAGGAGTACCTTTTGAAAAAAAGCTATATTCTGTTTTTGACATCCATCCATCAATAATAGATACTTTTGAAATACCTGTTTCTTCTAATAATTCTCTCTTGGCTGTAGCGAAGTGATCGCTGTCTCCTTCCTCGATATGCCCTTTAGGAAAACTCCAATGACCTTGGGGGTATTGCAACAAAAGTATACTATCATAATTCATGAGAATGAACCCGCAGGATGTCTCCATAACTTGGGGGAGAGGTTATCGATATTGAATTATACCAAAGGGGTTGTAGAGATGATTAACAGAATGGAGGTTATGTCATGGATATGTACACAAGGGCATTGAACCTAGATATTGAAAAGATAATTACTGATAGTGACCTAGATGGAGTGGTTACTGCTGCTATTTTGAAAAGATGGTGGCCGAACGCAGAAGTAATTTTCGGCCATCCAGGGAATTTACGTGCAGGAATGATGGATGAAATCATAGATAGAAAAACTGCAATTTGTGATTTGCCAAGGCATCCTAATTGTGGATTGAGTATTGACCATCATAAATCAAATGATCCTCATGGAAATATAATTAAAGATTGTGTAATTTTATGGGAATCAACGCCTAGTGCAGCTAGAATTGCCTATAATCTTCTAAAAAAGAAAATTGATTTAACTGATTTAACTGAAACAATGAGATGGGTAGATAAATTGGATGGAGGTTCCATTTCAATTGAGGAATTTAAAGGTGATAATCCTGTTCTTTGGCTGGGAAGAGTAATAGGAGAAAGTAAAGAAAATACTGCAAAAATACTCGAAAATATTCAAAACCGTGTACCGATAAAGGAAATTTTAGAACTACCGAATATAAAATTAGAACTTGAAGAAAGGATGGCTAAACAAGAATATCTTAATCGAATAATTAAAGAAAATCTCTACGTCGTTGATAGATTAGCGATTGCAAGATTAGAAAATCTAAAAATCAGATCTAATGGATATCTTGTGACAGCGATAGCTGGAGATGAATGTGATGCTTGCATGGTCATACACGGAGATACTGGAGCGATTTTTGATGATGAAAATTATCCTGTATCTGCTTCGTTTTATACTAATTCTTTCATACATAAGACCGGAGGGATATTTGATTTAACTAAATTAGCAACCAATTTTGATAAAGACGGCGGCGGACACCCTAATGCTTGTGGTTGTAGAATAAAACCGATTGATGACAAAATAGTTACTGATAGAGAAGTGATGAAAGAGGATATTGAGTCTAATATTAATAAATGGCTAGATATTTGGTCTCAGAGATAAGTGAACAAGTACAAAAAACCCAGAAAAGCATGTATAATAATCAAGTACGCCATTACGTCGCTTACTCTACCATGAAGATTACTGATTCCTTCATAGGATTTCTTGTAGTCCGTATTTCTCTTAGCTTTCATACCAAGTTGTCTCAAATAAATCATCAAGAAAAGTCCGATGATGCCTGCCCAACCATGAAAGTGATTAGGTACTAAGTCAGAAAAAGTAACTTGTCCATTATTAATTTGAAAATATATTATCTTTGAAATGAAGGCTAAACAAATTACAGATATTACATAGAGTAAAATTCTGTTGCCCGCTTTTTCATGTCTTGAAATGGCCTTAATTCGCATATTATTAGGTAATTTCGTCCTTTCCTGACGCCATTTTCTTTGATTGAAAAATTCTCTAATAACTGCCAAGGCGGCAAGAGGATGGAGCAGGATTACTAGCGTGGCCAGAGCCTCCATAGAGACCGCTGAATCGTAACATATCTTGAGTTCTCGCTTTTTCTGACTTGCATAAGAAGGCGGTGCGTTCATGTAGGAGGGGCTTTGGGGCGATTTATCGGAGTGTCTTCATTGGAGCAGTATCTATTAGATTGTATTTCAGACCTGCAAAGAGCAGGCGATGATGCAGGTCGTCGGAAGAGGGCGATAAATAAATCCGATACATGGGATTTATTAAATAAAAACTGGAAAGCTTTGGCAGTTCTAGCTGCAGAAAAAACCGCCCCTCAAACTGTCGATAAAGATGAAATAGGGAAAAAACAAAATAATTCTATTAATCGAAGCCATAGAAATAGAATTGGAAGAAGAGGCGGTAGGCAAAGTAGAACGGGGTTAGAAGATCATTTGCCAACACCACAGCAAATTATTACTTCAGAAAATCCTGCTGCATTCAAATTATCCGTTTTAATCGCTCAAAAACATAAAATGCCAACATGGGAGAATTCATTTGATGAACAAATGGATATTTTGAGATTAGAGTGTAGTCAAGGAATCCATCCCGTCTGGAGTAGATTAGCTAGAGAGGCGCCAATATTTGCTGAATTTGAAAGGTTCGACATTATAGAAGATGAAATTAAAATATTTGATTCGGGAGAGTGGATTAAAGCAGCAAATCTAAACCCAAATGATGTTGTCAGTCTCAGAAAATGGTTGAATATGGAAGTGCCATTCAATTTGTCTTCCACACAGGCCCTTTCTTTAGGAAAAATTCGTAAAGACCTTGCAGGTAGGCCAAGGCCTTTGACGTGGCCACAAATAATGAAAGGGAAATTAAGAAATTTAGAAGATGAGGGGGCATTGCTGGAATCTATTCTACTTCTGTCTGCTAATTCTGATGAAGGCATGAATGTTCTCGAAAAAATAAAAAATATACCAGAGATGAAGGATGTTGTTTTGAAACAGAAAAAGTTATTTTTAATTAACTCTGGAGATAATAGTGTAATTATTGATTGTATTAATCAAAAAGGAAAAGATGAATTGTCCAATACAATTAGAACCGAGGCATGGAAAAAAATAGAATTTATTGACAGTGAACTATCTTTAGATTCATTGTTAAAGGGGAAGGAAATCCTGGAAAATGCAAATGAAAATATACCCTCGGTTTTACTCTGGAAAATTAGTGAAAAATTATTCCAAAAGAAAGAATATGTTGAATCTATAAGGATAATTGAAAAATCATCTATAAATAATGATGGAGAATTAGTATTTGCCATAGAAGTAGTTTCAAAAACTCATTCTGAAATTTTAGAAGAAACTATTCTAGATGCTCTAAAAAATACTGGAGAAGAGAGTTTGGCGTTTGCTATGAGGTGTATAGATGCCCCCCCTAAAATTCAATTAGAAGCTTCAAGAATTCTTTCTAATAATGATTCAATTAGGTATACAGATGATATCCTATCTGTATTGACTCGTACAGCAGATATTGAAAACCTAGCTAATAAAATGAGTACTGATAGAACACTAGGACTTGTTTATCCTTTTAGAGCACTGATGGTATGGCATCTAATGCCAGCAGAAGCAGGTATAAAAAACATCAAACAACTCATTGATTTAAGGAAACAGGCTCTGATTTCGCTAGAAGAATCAGAAAAAGATGATATTCTTTCTGATGTATCCATTTCTTTAATCTCCTTACTAGGAGGAGTTCCGTCTAATATTGATTCAATCCATAAAATTTTGGATAAGGGGGCAATAATTGTATTGAATCAGGTCAGAAAGGCGCTTTCATCAGATGGTTCGGGAGTCGTTAAGAATACTTTGATTGCCTCATTAGAAGAATCAATTGGAGAAATTAAGTTATCTACCTTAGATCGAAGATTATTCGATGCTTTAATTGATGCTTTATACCTTAATTCGTCTGCTATGCAACTACAGTCTGGAAATGTAGAGAAAGAAGAAAATGCGCTATCAACCTTGGAAAGACTCGCTGCAAAAGAAGATAACACTATTAGGACCATTAGGGCTTTAACGAATCTAGTTAAGGAGCATAATATCGGAATTGAGTCTTTAGAAAAGTGGTATCGTATTAATGATAAAGAATCTTCTGAATATCAAATAATTCGTGCCGCGCTACAGAAAGAAAACGGGAATAGATTGAATGCTGCGAGAGCATACAAAGAAGCTGCTCTAAAAATTGAAGATAATTATGAAGAGTCTTCTTTGATTCTCAGAAAAGCGATGATTGAATATGCACATTCTGGAACATGGAAAGAAGCTGTCGAACTATTAAATCAAAGACCTGAGTTAGAAACATTATTGACCCAACGATTTCAGCTATATTTGAGGACATGTGCCGATAATAATTCAGGTAAAACGGACATTGCAACCAAGAGATTGATACGATTTGTTAGCGAACAAGAAAAAGGAAATAAAGAAGAATTTGATAGCGACTATAATAGAAGAAGGAAAGAAGCTCTAGAATTAATTCAAAGATATCCAGATGAGCATAATTTACCTGATAAGAATTTCAAAGGAAGAGTGAAGGCGGCGTTGTTAACGTTAGAGAAATCTGGTGGCTCAAGAGAGTCGGATCTGGAAAGACGATTCCAACTTGAATTACATGAAATGAAAGATATCTTTGAATTGACATTGTTGGGTGAGCAAATTGCTGAACAAAATCCACTTAGAGGTATTAGAAGGTTCGAAGAGGCTATAGAAACCGGCTATTTCAAGGGGAGGCAGGTCGAGCAGTTAAGAAATACTCAAAGAGCAGTTTTTGTCAGCCAAAGAACTAATATCCCTATTAAAGACAGGAAAACTCTGAAAAATCTTGGTTTAAAACCTTTGATATTAGTTGATACGAATATCTTAATTCATGCACTAAAAGATGATTTACTACAAGAAATTTCTAATGATGATTTTGGATCTTTTGATTGGTCGGTTGAAAGATCATTCCATATGATGCTCAGACGGCAGGGGGGCAAAGAAACATTTCTTTCTATCCCTCCAGCGGCATTATCAGAATTTAATAATAGAGTAAAAAATCCTAATGCGGTTCTAGAACTATTCAATGACACCTACATCGATAGGAAACAATGGAAAAAGAAAGTTACATCTACTTTCTTGAAGAAGAAAGTTGAGGAAATATGTAAGTCATTTAGCACATGGCCACAAGAAGATTATTCCAATAAACTAGTAAAGATTGAATTAGAAGAATTCTTATTAAAACATGAAAATATATTCGAATTAGTTGATGAGCAAAAACGCAAACGAACGGAAGACATTCCAATACGTACAGAATTGAATGGAAAGGAAATATATCCAGAGGGCGGCGACATGGAAATTATGCGCGATGCCGCATCACTTGCATCTTTACCATTACAAGAGATTGGTAATATTTTGGTGGCTACTAGAGATTCCGACTTCAGACTTGTGTCAAGGGCTTTGGAAGAAGAATATGGATTCGGAGTAGTCTCTGATGCACAGCAATTAAACTCGAGGATTTAATTATCTGTTTACATATGGGAAATTACTGCTTCACCGAAATCTGAACAACTGAGTAATGTAGCACCATCCATCAATCTTTCAAAATCATAAGTTACTGTTCTGGCAGAAATTGCGCCTTCCATGCCTTTAACTATCAAATCTGCTGCTTCATTCCACCCCATATGGCGAAGCATCATTTCTGCTGAGAGTATCAAAGAGCCTGGGTTCACCTTGTTTTGACCAGTATATTTTGGCGCAGTCCCATGAGTAGCCTCGAAGATTGATATTCCAGTATCATAATTTATATTAGCGCCCGGAGCGATTCCAATCCCTCCTACTTGAGCGGCCAAAGCATCTGAAATATAATCGCCATTGAGATTCATTGTTGTTAATACACCATATTCTTTCGGTCTTGTAAGAACTTGCTGTAACATAGCATCAGCAATTACGTCTTTAATTATAATTTGATTATTTGTTTTAGGGTTATTCATAGTACACCAAGGCCCACCATCTAACTCAATTGCACCGAACTCTTCCTTGGCCAACTGATATCCCCAATCTCTAAAACCACCTTCTGTAAACTTCATTATGTTTCCTTTGTGGACGATTGTTACACTTGATTTATCATTATCTATAGCATAATTAATTGCGGCTCTAACTATTCTGGATGTGCCCTCACTACTAATAGGCTTGATTCCTATTCCGCTAGTTTCTGGAAATCTAATTTTTGAAACCCCCATTTCATCTTGAAGAAAATCAATTACTTTCTTGACTTCGGGGCTACCTGCTTCCCATTCAATACCTGCATAAACATCTTCACTATTTTCTCGGAAAATTATCATATTTACATGATCAGGATTTCTGACTGGGCTGGGTGTTCCTTCGTACCACCTAACCGGCCGTACACAAGCAAACAGGTCGAGTTTTTGACGAAGCGCGACGTTAAGACTCCTGATACCTCCTCCGACGGGAGTGGTGAGAGGGCCTTTGATAGAAACTAACCCAGTTCTCATAGCTTCAAGAGTTTCTTCGGGTAACCATTCACCCGTTTTATCAAATGCTTTTTGACCGGCAAGAACCTCATTCCAATGGATTTTTCGTTCTTCCGAATATGCTTTTTCGACTGCAGCATCAACTACATTAATCATTACAGGAGTGATGTCAATGCCTATGCCATCTCCTTCGATATAGTGTACTAAAGGTTCATCAGGAACTATTAAATTGCTATTTTTGATTGAAATTGCTTCTCCCTCGGACATTGTTCTCAGAGATGCCACTTACCACTCATTCATGAAGCCAACCCCTCTGCCTTAAGGGGAAGTGATTCAGATGAAAGGGGTAGTTAGGTGGATAACTGGTGAAGAAATAGAAGGTGAAACAGATAATGGGAAAATTACTCAATTCCATAGCGACACGGCAGCGAGCCCTATGCAAATTGTTCTCCAAGCTCATGGGGCATGTTCATTGATTGATGTGATTGATGGGCTAAAACATAGAATGGAAAACGTAAGATCCATGTGGATTGAGTTAGAATCTGAAAGAGCTTCTGAACGGCCAAAAGTTTTCACTTATGTAAATATGAAATATGTGATTGAGGGGGATGTTCCAGAGAAACTAGTGAGAAGATTGATACATCAAAGTCATGAGAAATACTGTTCAGTTGGTGTGATGATAACTAGGTCGGGCGTTAAGCTCGATTGGAGTCTAGACCTAAGGCCATAACCTTTGAAATTTGCAAAAAATCTGTACAAGTCGTTCAATTGATTAAGTAGTAAAAACTATCCAAATAAAGAGTGGCTTTCGTAAAGCATTAAACACCCTCTATTCCGAAGAGAAAATCCCTTACACCGGGAACACCATATCAAGACTTTAAAAAATAGGAGTGTGAAGCTATGCAGACTAAGATAAAAGATAAATCAAAAACGACTCAAAACCATCAAGATAATGAAAATGGAATGATAGTTGAAAGACGTTTTACTACTGCTGGAGAAGATCCTTTTGATTTGTTTTCATGGATTTCAATGGATGTAGAAATAAGAAACCCAGATGGAACTATGGCTGACTCAATTGATGGCGTTCAATTCCCCTCTGGTTTCGAAGGGGTCCCTGGAAAAATTGCTGCTCAAAAGTATCTGAGAAAAGCGGGGGTGCCTACCTATCTGCGCAAGGTGGCGGAAGATGGTGTCCCCGTTTGGCTCCAGAGAAGTGAGCCAGATCATGAAAAATTGCAAACTCTAGAACCAAAGGATAGATTTGCTGGAGAAATACATGGAAGGAATCTATTTCGTAGATTAGCAGGGACTTGGACTTATTGGGGATACAAATATGGATATTTCGCAAGTGAAGTAGATGCGCGAGCATACTTTGATGAAATGTGCTATCTAATTGCTAGTCAGCGTTCTGCACCTAATAGTCCTCAATGGTTTAACACTGGCTTACATTGGGCTTACGGCATAGAGGGGCCTGCACAAGGGCATCACTATGTCGATCCTTCAACAGGAGAATTGTGCCTGTCCAAAAATGCATATGAACATCCACAACCTCATGCTTGTTTTATTCAGTCAGTCAGTGATTCGCTAGTAGGAGGGACTAGTTCGATAATGGGGCTATGGAATCGTGAAGCACTACTGTTCAAATTTGGTTCAGGTACTGGTTCTAATTTCTCCAATATCAGAGGCGCGGGGGAGCCACTATCAGGAGGAGGGAGTTCTTCTGGGTTACTATCATTTTTGAAAATTGGTGACCGGGCTGCTGGAGCAATAAAATCGGGAGGGACTACACGTCGTGCTGCTAAGATGGTGACATTAGATTTAGACCATCCAGATATTGAAGAATATATTGATTGGAAATCCAGTGAAGAAGAAAAGGTCTCTGCATTAGTCATTGGTTCTAATATTCTACAAAAACATGCTAATTCATTGATGGAAGCTATCTGGCAGAATGATAATGATAGTACGAGACTGGAGCCTACACAGAATCCTGCACTAAGGAAATCTATTGTTAGAGCAATTAAGGATAATGTTCCTCAACCACATATTCAGCGTATCTTAGATCTTGCAAGGCAAGGTTGGAAAGGTGTAGATTTCGAATGCTTTGATACCGATTGGCAAGGAGAAGCATACATGTCAGTTTCAGGACAAAATAGTAACAACTCTGTAAGAGTACCGAACTCATTTATGGATGCCGTTAAAAATGGTGAAACTTGGGATTTAGTTTGGAGAACTGAAAAAGACAGAGCGGCCGAAGAAAATCGTGAGCCAGAGGCTTGCAAAGTACTTGATGCGGGAGAACTATGGGATAAAGTGGCATATACCGCCTGGGCTTGTGCCGATCCGGGAGTACAGTTTGATACAACTATTAACGAATGGCATACCTGTCCTGAAGGAGGGAGAATAAATGGATCTAATCCTTGTTCAGAATACATGTTCCTTGACGATACTGCTTGTAATTTAGCCAGTATAAATCTATTGCATTATTATGACTTGGATAATCAGACTTTCCAAATTGAAGATTTCAAACATAGTGTAAGGCTTTGGACTGCTACGCTTGAAATTAGTGTGTTAATGGCTCAATTCCCTTCAGCAGAAATAGCGCAAAAGTCGTATGACTATCGGACATTAGGTCTAGGCTACTGTAACATAGGTTCGCTCCTAATGCACATGGGGATACCATATGATGATGAAAGAGCATATGCAATATGTGGCGCTCTAACTGCAATAATGTGCGGAGAATCGTACGCCACTAGTGCAGAGATTGCATCAATACAAGGTCCTTATCCAGATTATGAAAGGAATGCAGAGCATATGTTGAAGGTTATGAGAAATCATCGAAGGGCAGCATATGATGCTCCAGAAGAGGAGTATGAAGGGTTATCTGTTTTACCTCGAGGAATAAATGCTAAGAAATGCCCACAAGATTTGCTATTAGCTGCGAGAGACGCATGGGATCGCGCGTTAAGAGAGGGCGAAGAACACGGATATAGAAATGCGCAAACTACGGTAATTGCACCTACTGGCACCATTGGTCTAGTGATGGGTTGCGACACCACAGGAGTAGAACCGCAGTTTTCTTTAGTTCAATATAAAACACTAGCAGGAGGAGGTTCTCTAAGAATTATTAACAAAGGTGTTACAATGGCTTTACGAAGATTGGGTTATTCAGACAAACAAACAAAAACAATTGAAGAGTTTGTTATGGGAACAAAAAGTTTGAATGGATGCCCTCATTTATCCTATAGCACTCTTGAAAATCTTGGATTTACGTCTGCACATATCAAAAATATTGAAATCAAACTCCCGGATGTATTCGACATTAGATCTGCTTTCTCGCCAAGTATTCTAGGTAAGGAAATGTGCATAGATATATTGGGAATGAGTGAAGAACAATATAGTAATGATTTCTTTGATGTCTTGGGTTACTTGGGCCTAGATTCTACGCAGGTTAATGATGCTAATGATTACGTATTGGGAAGAGGTACAATTGAAGGTGCGCCGGGATTGAAAGATGAACATTTACCTGTTTTCGATTGTGCGACACCGGGTGGAAAATATGGAGTTCGTTCTATTGATTGGCCAGCACACGTACACATGATGGCTGCAGCACAGCCTTTCATATCTGGAGCTATATCAAAGACTATCAATATGCCATCAAATTCGACGGTTTCTGAGATTAAAGATGCCTATGATCTAAGTTTTTCAACTATGATTAAAGCGTGTGCAGTATACAGAGATGGTTCTAAATTATCTCAACCTTTAATGAATCAACTAGTCGATTCAAGCGCTTTGGAAGATGATGAAGAAGAAGTCGTAGTTGTTCAAAAGATGGTTGAACAAGTAGTAGAATCTCTACCTATCCCGACACCAAAGGCTCAACCACTTGCAGAAGCAATGGTGCACGACTACATCGCAACTAGGAGATCTTTACCAGATAGCTGTGAAGGAGGTAGGATGAAGGCACGTGTTGGAGGCCATACCGTCTACCTAAACCATAGCTCGTATGATGATGGAAGATTAGGGGAGATTATGTTGACCACTTCAAAAGAAGGGGCCGCTTGGAGATCTATGCTCAATCAATTTGCAATTGCTGTATCTCTAGGGCTTCAACATGGTGTTCCTTTAGAGGCGTTTGTTAACTCTTTTACCTTCCAGAAATTTGAGCCAAGTGGGATGGTAATGGGAGGGAGTGGTCGTGTGAAAATGTCTTCCAGCATTGTAGATTATATATTTAGAGAATTGGCAATAAAATATCTTGATAGGCATGATCTATCCCATGTTTCACAAGAAGATTTGGACCCTTACTCAATAAGTAGGCCGGAAATTACAGAAGATGGAGTTGTCAGAACTAAAGGAGAGGTTAGGGAAGTACAGCAAACTTTAGGTGCGTTCGATAATGTAGAAGATTCTGACTCTAAAATTAGAAGATTAGCCAGAGAAAATGGGTTCACAGGAGATATTTGTACCGATTGTGGAAGTAGTCAAATGGTAAGAAATGGAACTTGTTTGAAATGTAATGCATGCGGTTCCACTACTGGGTGTTCTTGATAATATTACCCAATACACTGTTTCGTAAAGTGATACGGTTTACTAAATCGATGTGCGAATCTTTGTCAAGCAGACGTATGCTAGATGAGATTTTAATAAGTGAGGGTTGATTTTTTTTAGCTATTTCGACCAACATCCCTGATAATTGAGATCTGCCCTCTGAATTACACCGTATCCATAACATTGGAACTAAATCTTCAGAATCGTTAGAATCTAAAGATAGATAATGTCTCAATCCTGATTCAATTAATCTTTGAATCATTCGATAATCTTGTTTTTTAGAAATTTCTTTTGTAAATTGGACAAAAACTGATCGCTCTAAACGGGCTAAATTTCCTAAATATGTTGTCGATAAAACACGAGTATCGGAGTCCTCATCTCGAATTAATTTTTCCAATAAAGAGATGCTGAAATCTCTGTCTTCAGAATCTATTCTAGAAAGATTAGAAGCTAGATCCCTTCGTAAGTATTCTTTTTCACTGTTACAAACTTGATATAATATTTCCTTTGAATGATCTGGGGTGTGAGACAAACTATGGATAGTTGCCATTAGTAGATTTCCACAATTATTTTTATTACAATCTATAATCAGATTTTGAACCCTGGAAGGTATATTGAGTACATATGAAACATGCTTACTTATCGATAACCTTTCCAGCCAACAAGGCAAGACCGAATTATGATTAGTTTGGTGAAGTTGTAGGATATCTAATATTGAATTAGCGGCCAAAACGCCACTAGGATGACTAATTTCTTCGTTATAAATTTCTGATTCACCATTCCATATAATTTGGTGTCGCCCAGAAGACTTTCTTGAAGAGGTCCCCGGCTTAATTGCAAAAATAATTGAATTGAATAAATTGAATCCTTCTGACTCTATGATTTTAGAGCCTTTCAAACTTAACCCAATCAAAGTACTGACTGAAAGATACCATCGATCAGTATCAGGGGATTCTTCGTCTAGTGCTGAATAAAGCCATTCTTTAATTTGTAGAATTAGAATTCTTTCTGAAATTTCTACTATATTTTTCGATAGCCACTTTTCTCTCTCAGAATCAGGGTCAAAATGCCGTTTGATATAAGTGGGTTCATGGTTCTCAATGATAGTATCTAATCGATATAGGAATCCCGCGGTATCAATAGAAGAAATACCGAGTGCTTGCTGAGTTAATGTGGTTAAATCATCTGGAGAACGAGCAGGGAAATCTGGAATTTCTAAAGGAGGATTCGGTATTGGAAGATATTCAAAAGATAACGCGATAGATTCGCTTAACATCTTGTCACAATGCTCTCGGAGGAGAGCTTTCGCCTCCCTTCTCGACATTTTTTCACCAGATTATATTTCTAGCTCAATGTTTAGATTCTGGATTAATTCCTTATACCTATTTCTGATTGTAACTTCCGTAACTCCAGCTACTTCTGCAACCTCTCTCTGAGTTCTTCTTTTACCACATAATACACTTGCAATGTAGATAATTGAGGCTGCAATTCCAGTAGGGCCACGTCCACTTGTAAGTTCCTTTTCCTGTGCTGCTGAGATTAACTCATATGCTTTTGATTGGACCTCTGCGTCAAGATCGAGTCCTGAACAGAATCTAGGAATATAATCTTCCGGTTTAGTAGGAGGAATTTTCATCTTCAGTTCGCGAACCATAAAGCGATATGTTCGACCTATTTCTTTCCTACCTGTACGACTTGCTTCACCTATCTCATCAAGAGTTCTAGGATTTTGACACTGACGGCAGGCAGCATACAAAGAAGCTGCGGCAACACCTTCAATTGATCGCCCTCGAATAAGTCTAGCTTCTACTGCTTTTTTGTAATTTACAGCTGCTGATTCTCTTATTGATTTAGGCAGATCTAACCTACTTGCCATTCTGTCAAGTTCAGCAAGAGCCATTGCTAGATTTCTTTCCGTAGCATTACTAACTCGAGACCTTTTTTGCCATTTTCTCATTCTATAAAATTGAGACCTGTAGCGAGATGAAATAGATTTACCTGAATAATCTTTATTCTGCCAGTCAATATCTGTTGAGAGTCCTTTGTCGTGCAACATTACAGTCATCGGAGC
>Ga0315320_10001078_pt1 | contig 22557 bp, 20 predicted proteins | sample M140m21515metaG_FD_203458 | JGI IMG/M metagenome (GOLD analysis project Ga0315320, IMG submission 203458) | Ammonia-oxidizing marine archaeal communities from Monterey Bay, California, United States - M1 40m 21515 | ecosystem: Environmental > Aquatic > Marine > Coastal | place: USA: California... | reverse complement strand
GCAGGCATCGTCGAGGGCGAAGTCGGCCATCGCCGTCCGCCATTTCGCGACCGCGGTGCCCGCGGCACCGGCGAGATCCCAGCCCGGGAAGTCGAATCCCGTGTCCGCCGGGACGATTCCGTCGAAATACTTGCCGAGCATCGCAGTGGTGCGACTGGCGCAGTTGCCGACGGTGTTCACCAGATCGGTGGTGTAGGTGTCGTGGAAGCCCGTGGCCTGGAAGTCGGCGTCGGTCGCGCCGAGCGGGCCGTTGTTGACCATGTACCACCGCCAGGCGTCGAGGCCGTAGACGTCGACATAGCGCTCGATGGTCGGAAGGTCGATGAAGTTGCCGAGTGACTTCGACATCTTCTGGCCTTCGCTGATCCAGAAGGAGTGGGCGTAGATGCACGCGGGCTGCGGCAGTTCGAGGGCCATCAGGACCGCGGGCCAGATCACCGCGTGGAACCACAGGATCTCCTTGCCGATCACGTGGTACGCGGCCGGCCAGTGCCGATGCAGTTCCGAGGCGTCGTCCGCGAGCTCGAGCGCGGTCGCGTAGTTCAGAAGCGCGTCGATCCACACGTAGATCACGTGTTCCTCGTCGCCCGGAAAGGGAATGCCCCAGCTGAAGTTGGTGCGGGTGATCGGGACGTCCTGCAGGCCGCCGCGAAGTCGGCCGAGGACCTCGTTGCGTCGGGCGTCCGGCTTCACGAATCCCGGGTTGGCCTCGAAGAGCGACTCGAGTCGTTCCTGATACGCGCTGAGCTTGAAGTAGTAGTTCCGTTCGTTCGCCCGCACCAGAGGCTTGCCGGAGATGGGACTCTTGAAGTCGCTCTCCTTCGCCTTGGTCTCGGTGACGTACTCCTCCTGGCCTTCGTCGTACCACCCCTCGTACTCGCCGAGGTAGACGTCGCCGGTGTCGAGCAGTCGCTTGACGAGGGCCTGGACCTGTCGCTCGTGTCGAGGTTCGGTGGTGCGGATGAAGTCGTCGTTGGTGAGGTCGAACATCCCCATCACCTTGCGGAACTCGGCGGCGTTCTCGTCGGCGAGGGCCTGCGGTGAGATGCCGCGGGCTTCCGCGGACTTCTCGACCTTGACGCCATGTTCGTCGGTCCCGGTCAGGAAGAAGACGTCCCGTCCCGCGAACCGCATCGCCCGCGCCCAGACGTCGCAGAGCGTCGTGGTGTACGCGTGTCCGATGTGGGGTCGGTCGTTGACGTAGTAGATCGGCGTCGTGATGTACGCAGGGGCGGAATTGGTCATGGGGCGTGGATTGTAGTGGAGCCTTCGAAGCGGTCTGGAGGTCGGAAACACGGGGCCTCGGGATTCCCGATCCCCGGCGGCGGCATTCGAACCCGATCGAAGGTCTAGGATGGTCTGGAATGCTTCTCCGCCCTTCGAAACCCCAGTCTGCGACCCGTTCCCGTCCGCGACGTCGATCCCGGGGTTCGGCCCGGGTCTCGCTTCCCGCGGTCCTCGCCGCGCTCGCGATGGTCGCCGCGTCGGTGCTCTTCGGAATCTACGGACCACGCATGCAGCAGCGGGGAGTGCGAGTCGCGGGAACCCCGCTTGCGGATCTGATCAAGGCCGTCTCGAGATCCGCGGCGAGCTACTCGCCCCCGAGGATCGACCGTTTCGCGGATGACGAGGCGGATGAGGATGACACCGGCGATGCAGGACCATCCGATGCGGTTCGAACCGCGATCAAGGACATGGCGGAGGTCCTGGGGCCCGGGGTCGAGCCTTCTTCGCTCGCAACCCGGGATCTGGCCCTGGTCGGATCGGCGATCGAACGGAATCTCGCCGGTGCCGCCGGGGTCCGGCTCGTCTACGAGTCCGATCGATCGGGAGACCGGGTCTTCGTGTTCGAAGTCCGGGATGCGATGCAGTTCACGCACTTCGATTCGCTCGGTCGGTATCTCCCGCTCCTCTCCGGTACCCGGATCCAGGAGGAACTCGAGCTCGGCCCCACCCGGCTCGGCCTCGTCATCCTCGGTTTCGATGACCGAGCGACGGTGATTATCGCCATCGACGTCGAAACCGCGGTCGAGGTCGCGGACGCCATTCGCCCGGTCTTGAGGCCCGAGGAATCCTCCACGGAATCGACGGGCTCGGAGCTATCCTGAAGGGGGGCGAACGGCCGATGAAGAGGGGCGGTTCAGCCCGTCGTCCGGCGACTTCCGACCGCAGGCCTCCCAGATGATTGGAATCAACAAGATGACCACGATGCCCCGTAATCTGATCATGGCGTGCTTCATGCTGGTGGTGGGTGCGAGCCAGCTCGAGGCCGCTCCACAGCGCATGGGTGGACAGCGAATCGGGGGGCAGCGGCTCGGCGGCAATTCGGCCGGGCAGGCACTCAGCGCTCCATCGGGAAACCGTCCCAACGGTCAGCTTGGACGCGACGCGCTTGGCTCCGGTGATGCGCTCGACAGCAATCTCGAGGTCGGCTCGGGAGGTCGGAACGGCTACTCCCCCCGCGCGGCCGCATTCAGTTATCAGGCGATTCAAGCTCGGAATCTCGTGGTGACCAACAACGTCGCGGGTGGACGAGGCTTTCGCGCAGATCCCGGCTACCTCGGGGGAGTCGGATATCTCGCACCACGGGACTTTCGTGGCGCAGTCGGCGGCGATGCGACCTACGGCTTCGAACGCGATTCCTCGCTGGGCAGCCTCGACTTCCTGATGAGCGACCGCCGGTTGGATCCCTACGACGCGGCGAAGTCCGGAGAGTTCCAGTACCGACGCGACTTCACCGGACTGCCCGAGGTGAACAGTGCGTTCGCGGCCCAGCGGCTCGATGACTCCCAGATTCGACTCGATCGTGCGAATTCCGCGATGACCTCCGGGACCCTGCTGACGACCGCGGCGGCCCCGGAAGACGCGGAGATCGTTCGTGATGCTCAAGGCCGGCAGTTTCACCAGATTCATTCTTCCGTCGAAGGGATCAAGGTCCGCGGACTGAACGAGGGCATTCCGGTCGATTCGATCTACGAACGGGCCATGGCGAATTCCGATCGCGCCGGCGTCGAGGTCCGGCCCTTCCGGTCGCCCTGGGAGGATGAAGACGGCAACCGCATCAAGCCGGACGAGCAGCTCGAGGGGCGCGTCTCCAGCGGTGTCGGCAGCGGCAACTCCTACGACTCGATCGTTCGACGGGTCGAGGCGAACTACAAGGGTCGTGAGAACGTGAACGTCGACAGCAGTGGTGGATTGTCCCTGCGGGACCGTCGGCGGCAGGTCGAGGCGAGGATCTCGCGACCGCGCATCGGAACGTTGGAGGATGCACGTCCGTCGGACAGTTCGGGAAGTTTCGAAGGGTTGAGTCGGCCGGCCGGCGAACCGGAGGCCGGAATCGGCCCGGAATTCCAGCGATCGACGAGCGGCCTTCCCCTCGACGTCAGCGAGGGGATGGACGACCCCGACGCCGCCGCGGACACCGCTTCCGATCCAGCCGACTCGAAGCCGGAATCGACGCGGAAGCTGCGGTCTCCCGAGGAGCTCTACGACATCTACCAGCACCGAACCGTGGTGGACGAAGTCGGCGATCAAAGGCTCTCAACGCGAGCGATGGAGCTGGTGGACCAGGCCGGTGGGTACATGGCGAAGGGGCGCTACGCCCGGGCCACGGACCGGCTGAAGGATGCATTGCGGTACGCACCCGGAAATCCCCTGGTCGAAGCCGCGCTGGCGAATGCCCAGATCGGTTTCGGAGCGTTCTTTTCCGCGGAGCTCACGCTCGGGCGGCTCTTCCGAGATCACTTCGAGGTCGCCGGAGCGGTGTTCGATGGTGAAGATCTGATTCCGAATCGAACGAATCTTCTCCTGAATGCGAATGAACTCCGCGAGCTGATCGCGACCAGGAAACGAGAAGGATCGCGTGGGTCGGGCGGGCTGGGACTCGTGCTCGCCTACATCGGGTGGCAGGTCGATGATCGGTCGATGATCGAGCAGGGGCTTGATTTGATGAAGGACTCCAGGCGTGAAGGCCTTCGCGAAGGGCTCGAGGTGGTGTGGCTCGGTACGACGCCGAACAGTGACGAGCGTTCCGGCACCGACGAAACCCAATGATGACCGGTAAGAGCCGCTTTTTCCTCGTCGTCCGTGGGATCCGGAGAACCGAAGGATCGTTTGCTGGACTCGGGTTCGAAACGACGCCGATGACAGAATCATGAGCCTTTCCGGCATGCCCCCCGAGATCTCCGCCCTTCAAGCCACGCAGGCCCAGCGCGAGGCCGCGAAGGCCAGGGATCGTTCACGTTTCGCATCGGAACGTGGTCGACGAAGCGACGAGGATTCGGCGAAGTTCCGGGTCTCCGAACTCGAGGATTCCGCGGAGATCCGCGGGCTCGACGAGGAGGACTCGAACGCCGATGAACGCGGGCGCCGCCGTCGCGAATCCGACCAGGAGGAGCGTGCGTCCCGCCAGAAGCGGAACGGCGATTCAGGTGAGGACGCGTCGCACATCGACATCACGGCCTGATCGTGCAGGTGTCGGTTTCGCGGTCGTTGTTCAGTCCCGGGTTCGCTGAAGGCCTCGGGCGGTGTGGACGCCGAGACTGCGATGGATCCGCAACGTCGCGTCCGACTTGTTCAACGTGTAGAAGTGAATTCCATCGACGTCGTGGTCGAGCAGATCCCGGCATTGTTCGGTCGCCCAGTGGAGTCCGATCTCCGAGACGGCGTCTTCGTCGTCTTCACCGGCTCGGGCGAGCGAGCGCTGGAGTGAAGCCGGGAAGACGGCGCCCGCGGCCAGACCGGCCATTCTCGTCACGCTTCGGCGGGTGCTGATCGGCATGATGCCGGCGATGATCGGAACGTGGATCCCCTCGATCCGGCAGCGATCACGCCAGTCGAGGAACGCGTGGTTGTCGAAGAAGAGCTGGGTGCAGATCCAATCCGCGCCGGCGTCGACCTTCGTCTTCAGGTGGTTCATTCCCACGAGCGTGTTGGGGGTGTCGGGGTGCCCTTCGGGAAATCCCGCGACGCCGATCCTGAAGGGGTGTCGATGCCGGTCCGCGAAGCGTCGGATGTGCTCCACGAGATCCGAGGCATGATCGAACTCGCCTGAATCCGGATCACTCCCGTCCTCGGGGGGATCTCCGCGGAGGGCGAGGATGGCGGTGACACCCGCCTTGGCGTATCGCTCGAGAATCTCGTCGATCTCGTCGCGGGTGTGTCCGACGCAGGTGAGATGGGGCACCGCGGGAATCTTCGTCTCTTCCAGCAGTCGCACCACGAGGTCGTTCGTCAGTTCTCGGGTGGAACCTCCGGCACCGTAGGTGACCGAGACGAATGAGGGTTCGAGGGGCACGAGCTCGTTGATTCGACGATCGAGGTTCATCCAGCCGGCCGGCGTCGACGGCGGAAAGAACTCGAATGAGACCGTGGGGGCAGTACCTGAGTCCAAGGCGTCCATGGCCTGATCATACGTCCGCGGATGAACGATGTCCCCGGGTGCAGGGGGCGATAAGATCCAACGGATGACTTCCCGGCAGCAGATCCCCGGTCCGACCGTCAAGCGTCTGACGCTGTACCTGCGTGAGGTCGACCGGCGTCTGGCGGCGGGCGAGACCCGGGTGAGCTCTCGCAAGCTCGGCGAAGGGCTGGGGGTCACGGATACCCAGATCCGGAAGGACCTCTCGTGGTTCGGGCAGTTCGGGCAGGCGGGTGTCGGATATCTGCTCGAGGACCTGGGAGATCGGCTTCGGGCGATTCTTGGCAAGGACCGGACGTGGAAGACGGCGTTGGTGGGCGCGGGACGGCTCGGGCAGGCGATCATGTCCTACGGGCCGTTTGCACGGGAGGGGTTCGAGATCGCGGCGGTCTTCGACGCCGATCCCGGGCTGGTCGGAACGGAAGTGGTCGATCGCCGCATTCGGCCCATGGAAGATCTCGATCGACTGATTCGTGAACGGGACATCCTGCTCGGAATCGTCTCCGTTCCGAAGGAGGCGGCGCAGGCGACGGCGGATCTGCTGATCGAGGCGGGTGTCCTCGGAATCCTGAACTTCGCCCCGGTTCGTCTTGAAGTGGGTGATCGAGCGAGCGTGGTGACCGTAGACTTCTCGGCCCGGCTCGAACAGCTGGCGTTCCAGGTGTCTCTGGGACTGAAAGGATCCATCGATGTCGACGAATGACCGTGGCCGCGTGTTTGGAATCACCGTGTTCGCGACTCTGGTCGCGGCGGGGTGTTCCTCGGCCCGTCTGGGTCCGAGCGAGGGAAGCGTCGCGCGAGCGACCGAAGTCCGTGAGCTTCAGGACGAGGTCGCCGGCCTTGAAGCGGAACGCTCCCGACTGACCATCGAGCTCGAGAACGCCCGGGCGGCGTCGGGCGAGGGAACGCTCCCAGCGGGATTGCCCACGCCGGTTCGCATCGTCGAAGCCTCGGGGTCGACCATCCGCCTCGACGCGTCGGGGACGGAACTCCGGCTTCGAGTGCGAACGGAGGACGCACGAGGCCGGTTCATCCAGACCACTGGTCCGGCGACGGTGTCGGCGATCGGATTCGACGATGCCGGCGATGCCGTCGACCTCGGATCTTGGGAGGTGGATTCGGCCGGCTGGCGGGACGGCCTTCGGGAGGGCTTCATGGGGACCACCTACGCGATCGACCTCCCGGTGAACACCACGGAGATGCTCGGTCTTGGCGATGATCCACCGAAGATCCTGGTTCGGGTCGAGGTCACCGATCCCCGGTCCACCTCCCCGTACCGACTGGAATTCGCGGTGCCGGTCACCGGAGTGATCGAAGGGGGCGGCTCGTGAACGAAGTCAGGTCCGCCATGTTCCTTCGAGTCGGTCGTCGTGCGGCCTGGAGCCTCGTGATCGCCGTCGGTGTCGCCACGGTCGCTGGATCGACTGGCTGCCAGAAGCTGCTCTTCAAGCCGGACGATCCCAGAACCCAGTTCGAAGTTCACGATCGAATGCGGCAGCGGTACGTACCGATCGAGGAGGAGGACGTCTTCGGGGAACCGCAACCGGCGCTCCGTGCACGACTTTCGCCCAATACGTGATCTCAGAGGTGGTCCGGTATCATTCGCGCTCGGGGGCCCACTGGCGGGGTCATCCGGCGCAGCCCCCGGAGTTCACCCTCCCGGGAGGTGGTTTGCGGGATTCCCGCGATTGACGAATGTTCGGTCGCGGTGTGGACCGATGAGAAGGACAGAGTGAGAAGGACTTCCCGAACGGCGGGAACGACGCGTGGGGCGGGTCTGCAAGGAACGCGGACCTGAATGAGGGCATGGTTCCCGTGAAGCAGCATCAGGAACAGGTCGTTTCGGGAGGATTCTCCCGTCCGCAGATCGTCTGGATGGCGTTCATGGCGAGCATGACGGTGTTCTTCGCCTTCTTCATGCTCACCACCACCACGCCCCGCGAGGGCATGGGCGACCTGCCGTCCGCATCCGTCCTCGCGCCATCGGACATCGACCGGACCCGATCCCGGATGGGGCTCGAGCCCGCCCGGACCACCATGTCGACGGCGTGGACCAAGATCGTGGTCCACGATTCGGGGTTCTACTTCGACGACGCCGACGACATCGCTCGCCGACACGTCAATCAGGGCAACCTCCGAGAGATCGGATACCACTTCGTCATCGGCAACGGCAACGGCAGTCTCGCCGACGGTCAGATCCACGTCACCACCCGTTGGGACGCCCAGCGGGCCGGGGCTCACGTCGCCTCGCGACGCGGTGCCGATCCGGCGGTGGCGGACGGCGTGAACCGGGTCGCGATCGGCATCTGCCTCGTCGGGAACGGCGATCAGAAACGATTCACCCAGGCCCAGACCAAGTCGCTCGCCCAGCTGGTGACGACGTTGCAGTCGCGTCTTTCGATCACGGACGACGCGGTGCATCTTCATTCCGACCTGAGCGACGTCAACAGCCCCGGCCGCTACTTCCCGGTCGCCGAGTTCGAATCGCTGCTCGCCGGTCGAAACTGATCGCACCGCGTGTCGACGCGGAGTCGAGTCGGTGTGCCGCCCGCGAAGTGAATCGCCCCGCCAACTCGCCGCGACAGTGCACTCAACGGGGATCGTCATGTCGCATCCAGTCGAACTCTTCGGGTACCCGGTGGTCGGCCGGCTCGGCGAGGGCGCTGCAAGCACCATCTATCGAATCCGCGACCCGAAGTCCGGGACCGAGTACGCGATCAAGCATGTCGTGAAGCGATCCGACAAGGATCAGCGATTCATCGACCAGGTCGTCGGCGAACACCGGATCGGAACGTCGATCAAGCATGAATCGATCCGACGAATCGGCCGTCTGTTCCGGAAGCGGCGTCGATTCAGGATCGTCGAGGTCGGTCTCGTGATGGACTGCGTCGACGCGCCTTCGCTCGACACGCTGCGGGATCTCTCGCCGCTCGAGCAGGTTCGGGTCTTCATCCGAATCGCGGAAGGCCTGATGGCGATGCACGACGCCGGTTACGTCCACGCGGACATGAAGCCGACCAACGTGCTGGTCGACGGGGCCGACGTGCGGATCATCGATCTCGGTCAGGCCTGCGAGATCGGGACGACGAAGGACCGCATCCAGGGGACGCCGGGGTACATCGCACCCGAGCAGGCGCACCGTCGTCGCATCACCGAGCGGACCGACGTCTACAACCTCGGCGCCACGATGTACTGGGTCGTCTCCGGTCGACTGATTCCGACGGCCCTGCCACCCAAGGGTGGAGAGACTGAAGTGGCATCCGGGCCGCTCGGTCCCGATCGGATCGCCATGCCGACTCCACTCGTGGATCTGGTACCGGGAACGCCGCCCGAGCTCTCGGAACTCGTGCAGGATTGCATACGGGTCTCGCGCGGCGATCGACCCGCGACCATGATTCCGGTGATCGATCGACTGCTCAGAGTCGATCGGGCGTTATCCCTTTGACGCCTTGCGATTCGGACCGGCTTCGGGCACGATCGTTCGAATGACGACCGAATCCCGATCGCACCTCCTTCTCGATCTTGACGGGACGCTCGTCGATTCCCTCGACGGCATTCATGCGGCCTGCGTCGTCGCCGCGAAGGAGACCGACCGTGCGGTGCCGCCGAAGGACCTGGTCCTGCGAAGCATCGGGCGCGGCGCGGATCGGCTCCTGCATCGAATTCTCCGGCTCGATCATGAATCGGAACTCGATCCGATGACGCACCGGCGAGCTCGTTCGATCTTCGATCGTGAATATCGCGACGCATGTCTCGGCGGAACGATCCTGCGCGAGGGCGTCGCCGATTCACTCGGAGAACTGCGTGGTCTCGGGCATCGATTGTGGATCGCCACCAACAAGCCGCGTGTTCCGGCGATGCGGGTGGTCGAGCGGCTCGGCCTCGATGACATGGTCGATGGATTGTGTTGTCCGGAGGACGCCGGCGTGCTCAAGCCCGATCCCCGTTTCATCGAGGCGGCGCTCGCCCTCGATGAAGCGGCATCGAATGGGGTGATCCTCGTCGGTGATTCGAGTGTCGACGCGCAGACCGCGGAGAACGCGGGAATTCCGTTCATCGCGATCCGGGGTGGTTACGACGAGGGTCGCGACATCGCGTGTCGCATGCCGCGTCCGGACGTGGTGATCGAATCACCGCTTGATCTCCCGGCAGCCGTCGCCCGAATCGGTGCGAGCTCGGGCGAGCGTGATTCCGCATCATGAAGAACGCGTCCGCTCCACCTCGGGTGGAACGGACGCGTGGTCGATCTTCAGAGCTCGGGGGCGCGGACGTCAGGAGGCCTGACGATCTTCGAGCACGTTCGATCCGAGATCCTCGCTCGGATCCTCCTTCGCCTTGCCGCAGAAGACGTCGAACGTCGTCTCATCAAGCAGGGAATTCATCGCCTGTTCGACGCGACCGATTCGATTGGAAAGGTCGCCGGGGGCGGAGATGCCGCAGATCTCGCTGCCGACGAACGCGACGCGACTGCTGTCGGGACGTTCGAAAAGCGACCAGACGTCACGCAGCGTGATCTCGTCCGGTCCCTTGGCCAGGGCATAGCCTCCGCCCGGGCCGGGAGAGCCGCTGACGATTCCCGCCTGACTCAGGGTCGAGAGCAGCTTGGCGACGAAGGGGCGCTGCAGTCCGCGTCCGTCGGCGATGTCCGCGGCGGACACTCTTCTGGTCGCGGGTCCGTCCCAGAGGGCGGCCAGGTAACTCACTGCGGCGATGGCGGTCTCGGTTTGCTTGCCGTACATGGAATAATGTCTCTTCAGGTAAGTGTTTCGGCGGTCACGCCAGGCAACGAAGGAACACTCGACGACCCCAAACGTTCGAATCGATCATAATTGAATTGGGGTGTTCTATACAAGGTCTGTCTCGAGGAAGCACATGAATCAACAGAGGATCCGATTCGAGCTCCAGGTCCACACCAAGGACACCACGCTCGCCTGTGACTTAACTCCTGGAGAAGAGGTGACTTTGGGGCGCGAGGAGGCCGCAGGCGTCCGGATCCCGGATGAATCGGTGAGTCGGATGCACGCGGCAATCCGTTTGTCGGAGGACGGAAAATTTCTGATCAAGGATCTTGGCAGTCGCAGCGGGACCAATTTGAATTGGATCCGTCTTGAACCCGACGAATCCGTACGAGTTCGAACGGGAGACCGAATCCGATTCGGATCCACGGAATGTGTTGTCCGTCTTCCCGCGGGCGATGGGCCGGATGACGACGCCGCGGCGAATTCACCGGAAATTTCCAAGGCCGGCCACGAGACCCGCGCCGGTGTGGACGAATTCAAGACGCGTGGAAGCCTGCTTCTCCGACTCAACGCATCGGGAACACTGGAGCGCGAGATCGGTTGGCGGGACTTCTACGACCGCTACGTCCCCCTCATCAAGGGATTCGCGGGACGCGCCGGCGCCGGTGGCGAGGAGGCGGAGGACGTCGCCCACGAAGTGGTGGCGAATTTCTTCCGGGCCTCGCATCGATTCGAGTACGACGCCACGCACGGCCGCTTTCGAGGCTATTTGAAGGCGGCGACGCTCAATGCCATGCGAGCGCGGTGGCGGAAGCGGGGTGGTCAGGTCAACCTCGGCGAACACGACGAGGTTCGAATCGACGACCCGGGCTACGTGGACGACGTGTGGGCTCAGGAATGGACGAGATCGGTGATCGAACGGGCGCTCGAAGCGGTGCGATCGAGTGGGAACCAGAGCGAGCAGTCCTGGGAGGCGTTCGATCTCTACGGTCGGCGTGGCGTGCCCGCGGCTGAAGTGGCCGAGCGTCTGTCGATGTCGCCCGAGTCGATTCGCCAGGCGAAGAGTCGGATCTCACGGCAGGTTCGTGCGGAGATCGAACGCATTCGCACCGAGGAAGGCTGAGCGACCGATCACTCAGTCGCGGCGATCGAGTTCGAGGAACTCCACGCCGGCCTCGTCGAACACCGTCCGGCTCTTGTCGATCGACTCCAGCCAGTGGTCGTCTCCGGGTTCGGGGAGATAGGTCACGACGGTTCGGATGCCGGCCTGGACCACCGCGATGGCGCAGTTGACGCACGGGAAGAACGACGAGTAGATCGCGCAGTCGATCGGGCTGACGCCGTTGCGGGCGCACTGGATGATCGCGTTCATCTCGGCATGCACGATCAGGTCGTACTTGACGGGGCGCTCGAGGCGTTCGGGACGATCCTCGACGCCCCGGGGGAGTCCATTGAAACCGGTCGAGACCACCTGCTTGTTGGCGGAGACGATCACTGCGCCGACGCCACGCGACGGATCCTTGCTCCAGGTCGCGATCTCCTCGCTCAAGGCGAGGAATCGTCGGTGCCACTTCTCGTCGAGGGGGATGGTCATCGCTTGAAACGCTCCGTGGGTATCCGCACCAAGGTATCTGAACCGGGGGGTGACCACTTCAGGATCAGGTCGTCCTGGCCGGTCCCTTCGAAGTAGTCGATCCGAATCGGATGGAGTCCGGCCTCGAGGGCGACCGTCCCCGATTTCTCGAGTGCGGAATGGAGGCCGTCGTTGTCGACGACCATCGAATCGTGGATCCGGAGCGTGCTGCCGTCGTCCGAGTCGAGGGCGAACGTCCAGACGCCCGTCGTCGGGATCTCGATGAAACCGGCGAAGGTGACGGCGAAGTTCTCGTCGCGTGGTTGCATCGAGAGATCGACCGTCGCGACCACGCCCTCCGCCGCCGCCTCCGCGGCGGCGAAATCGGACACCTGCTCGAACTCGCCGAGGAAGGTCCGCCACGCGAGGCCGTCTCGAATCACGAAGGGTTGCACCGGGGCGACCGGCACGACGCATTCGAACCGGCGTTCGACGACGTCACCGACCTGCATGCCGTCGAAGAAGCAGGCGGTCCGGAGCGTCGTGGACCGATCGATCTCGATCTTCCCGGCATCGATGCCGGCGTCGAAGGTCGGATCGGATCCATCGATCGTCGACCGAAGTTCCACGGTCGGGTCCGGTGACTCGATGTCGACGGTGAACGGATCGATGAAGATGCCTGATCCGATTTCGATGCGCGGACCGTCGACCACCAGCGCGGGCGCGACGAGGTCGAGCACCACGACGGTGTCCAGCGCATCGACCATCGCGTCGGCGGGGATTTCGATCCGGAGGTCGGCGCCCGCTCGTTCGACCGTCAGCCGACCCGTCGCGGGCGCGGCCAGAAGGTACGCGGCGTCGCGGACCGGTGGGGTCAGCAGGCCGGGGAGTCGGAGCATGCCGTCCTCGGGCCGATCGAACACATGGAGGTACAGGCGCTCCCCGCCGCCGGGCAGTGATCTTCGCGTGCACCGACCCCAGTCGAGCGTCGCGAACGGCGAGGCCCGGGTGCCGTGGATGGAATCATCGTTCATCGACATCCAGCGTCCGACGCCCGCGAGTCGCTCCTTCGCTTCGAGGGGGAATCGGCCACGTTCATCCGGCCCGACGTTGAGCAGGAAGTTCCCACCCTTGCTGGCGATGTCGACGAGCTTCCGAACCAGGTCGGAGGTCGTCTTGTAGGCGACGTCGAACGACTGGTAGCCCCACGACCGGTTCATGGTCATGCAGGTCTCCCAATCCACGCCTTCCGGAAGGCCGGTGGCGGGGATCTCCTGCTCCGGGGTTCCGAAGTCACCGCGATAGCCACCCGCCCGGGTGAGTCCGGCCATGCCGGTCCGGCCGGTGTCGACTCGATTGTTGACGATGATCCGCGGATCGATTCCTCGCACGAGGTCGTAGGTTCGCTGGCCGTCCGCATGCGTCCAGGTACCTTCCCACTCACCGTCGAACCAGAGCACGCCGGGGCCGTAGCGTTCGATCAACTCCTCGAGCTGCCGATGCATGTGACGCACGTACTCGTCGTGATCTCCGCCCGGGCGATCGTCCCAGGCCCGACGGGGCAGGTAGTCGGGGTGCGTCCAGTCCATGATGGAGTGATAGAAGCAGGGGACGACGCCTTCGTTTCGACACGCCTCGACGAGCTCGCCGAGGATGTCGCGATCGAAGGGCGTCTCCGCCACGTCGAAGGTCGTGAACTCACTCGGCCAGAGGCAGAAGCCGTCGTGGTGCTTGCTCGTCACGACGAGATACCGCATGCCGGCGTTCTTCGCGATCATCGCCCATTCGGTCGCGTCGAAATCGATCGGGTCGAACTGGGACTGGAGCGGCATGTAGTCGTCGGGATGAATCTTCACCGAGTTGAGGATCCATTCGGCGCCGCCGGTCCGACGTCCCTCCCAGTACCCGCCGGGAATCGAGTAGAGACCCCAGTGGATGAACATGCCGAAACGAGCTTCACGCCACCACGCCATGCGAGCGTCGCGCTGGGCGGACGTCTCCTCGAGCGGTGTGGCCGCTCGCGCGGGCAGGTCCTTCGGCCACCAACCGGCATCGGGGGGCGGCGCGGCGTTCGACGAGGTGTGCGACGCGGCGAGGGTGATCGCGAGCAGCGTGGTGTGCAGTGGCATCGGTCGAGTCTCCGGCAGGGATCCTATCGGAGGGGCGTTGGACTTCGAGCGCACCGACGCGGTTTCAACTGGTTTCCGATCCTTCGCCGCCGTCGAGGGTGAGATGCCAGTATCCGATGTCGATCCAGCGATCCGCCTTCCAGCCGACGGCAGGCAATCGACCGGCTTCGCGATAGCCGACGCGCTCGTGCATCCGGACGCTCGGGTCGTTGGGGAGGGTGATGACGGCGATCGCGGTTCGATAGCCCGAGATCCGGAGTGCTTCGAGAAGCGCGAGTGCGAGTCCTGATCCGACGCCGCACCCCTGCGATCCGGGCCTGACGTACACCGAGGTCTCGGCGGTGAAACGATAGGCGTCGCGTCCCCGAAAACCCGTGGCGTAGGCATATCCCATGATTTCGCCCGCATCGTCTTCCGCGACGATCCAGGGATGCGTCTTCAAGGTTCGTTCGAGGCGCCGGGCCATCTCGGCCGCATCCGGCGCGACGGATTCGAAACTCCTCGTGCCGGCCTGCACGAACGGCGCGTAGATCGCGGCGATGGCGGACGCGTCCCTGGTTGTCGCGGATCGCAACATGGACGGAACGGTACCATCGACCCCGATTCGCCCTCCACCGCCGTGGCCGTCGATCGGCCGATCGGGAGCCCTGCATGTCGAACCTCACGATTTCCCGCACGCTGATCACCATGGTCACCACGTTTCTCGCGATGGTGGGGTACGTCCACGCCGATCCCCCTGCATTGCGAATGGTGCCATCGGGATGGAACGACGTCCCCGGGTCGGCTCTCTCGAAGTACGACGGATTCGCGTGGTACGTCCTACCCGTCGTGGTTCCCGAGGCGTGGCGTCCGTCGTCGCTTCGTCTGGAGCTTGGTTCGATCGACGATGCGGACGAGACCTTCTTCGACGGGGTGCGCCTCGGCGGAACGGGCGGGATGCCGCCGCGGGCTCGGAGCGCCTGGCAGTCGACACGCCGGTACATCGTCCCGGAGTCGCTGGTGCGCCCGGGTCGGATCGCCACCATCGCGGTTCGGGTCCACGACTCGGGCGGAAACGGCGGCATCTGGGAAGGAACGCCGCGTCTCGAGGGGCCGGACGGTGCGCTCGATCTCTCCGGGGCCTGGCGCTTCACGGTCGGTGACGACCCAGGTGCGATCGACGCGACGGCGGGGCCGGCTCTTCGAGCGAGTCTCGAGAAGGAGGCGGCCGCCGCCGGACTGGCGCCTGCGGGCGCGGTGGCGAATCGGTGGATCGCGGCCAGTCGCGCCGAACCACCCGAGGGTGACGTGCTCTGGTACGAGCGTCCGGCCGATGAATGGACGAAGGCGCTCCCGATCGGGAACGGTCGCCTCGGAGGGATGGTGTACGGCGATCCGCTCGGAACGATCCAGGTCAGCGAGGAATCGGTCTGGGCCGGCTCGCCGATCGATCGGCACCGTGATCCGCCGGATGACGCGCTGCAACGCGCGCGGGATCTCTGGTTCGCAGGCGACGTGACCGGGGCGCAGCGGATCATGCAGCAGGAGTTCATGAGCGAGCGACTCACTCGGAGTCATCAGACGTTGTTCACGGTGGGAACCCGCTGGGTCGACGATCTCGACTCGATCGGGGACTACCGACGTTCCCTGGATCTCGGGACCGGCGTCACCGAGACCACCTTCTCGTCGAACGGGGATCGATATCGATGCAGGATGTTCGCGAGCGAGGCGGACGACGTGATCGTGGTGCGATGGGAGACCGACGCGCCTCGCGGAATGCACGCCGCGGTCGCGATCGGGCGGGATCGGGCTCACGACGGCGGTACCGCGGTCGGCGGTGATGAATCCGCGACGCGAATTCGAAAGTCGTGGATGCTGCACGGACGCGCGATCAACGGAACGCATCCGGGCGTTCGGTACGCGGGAATCGCGATGGTGGATGGTGAAGCGCTTCACGACTCCGGCGAGGCGATTTCGGCCCCGGACGACGAGATCCTCGGACGTGTCCGGAGTCATTCGAATCTCGCCCGCCGAGTCCGCGCGTACACCGTGGTGATCGCCGGCGTCACCGACATGCCGGGATACGGCGACCCCGATCCTCGTGCCGAGGTCGAACGGCGTGCGGAGTCGGCCCTGGATCGTGACTTCGACGAACTTCTCCGTCGCCATCTGGAGTCGTTCCAGCCCCCGTACGAGCGGGTGACCATCGATCTCGGAAGTTCGCCGCAGGCGGCGAAGCCGACCGATGTGAGACTCGAGGAGCTTCGCGCCGGCGCAGAAGATCCTTCACTCTTCAGCCTCTACTTCCAGTTCGCTCGGTATCTGACGATCTCGAGCTCTCGGCCGGGGACCATGCCGGCCAATCTGCAGGGCATCTGGAACGATCACATCGAAGCGCCGTGGAACGCCGACTATCACGTCAACATCAACCTTCAGATGAACTACTGGCCGGCGGAGATCACCAATCTCGCGGAGTTCCACGAGCCGGTGTTCGATTTCACGGAACGTCTGGCGGAACGAGGGCGGGAGACGGCCGAGCGACTCTACGGCGCAAACGGGTGGATGGCCCATCACACTTCGGACGCCTGGGCGTTCACCGTGCCGATCGGGCGAACCGTCTGGGGGATGTGGCCGCATGGCGGAGGGTGGATGACCCGCCATCTCTGGGAGCACTACCTGCACTCGGGCGACGAGGTCTTTCTTCGCGAGCGGGCCTGGCCGCTTCTGCGCGGGGCGTCCGAGTTCTATCTCGACTACCTCTGCGAGGACCCCGCGACCGGTCGGCTCGTTGCGGGGCCGAGCAGTTCGCCAGAGAACACGTTCATCACCGACGACGGGCAGCGCGCGGACATCGGCATGGGAAACGCGATGGACCAGGAGATCGTCTGGGACGTCTTCACGAACCTGATCGACGCGGCCACGGTGCTCGAAACATCGGATGACGAGGTGGTCGTCGCGGCGAAGGCCGCTCGCGACCGGCTCGCGATGCCGACGATCGGCGAGGACGGACGTCTGATGGAGTGGTCGCGACCCTTCGGTGAGGCGGAACCGGGACACCGTCACATCTCGCATCTGTACGGACTGCACCCGGGCGCCCAGTTCAATCACGAGACCACGCCCGAGTTGCTGGCGGCCGCACGGAAGTCGCTCGACTTCCGGCTCGCCAACGGCGGTGGACACACGGGCTGGAGTCGGGCCTGGCTCGTCAACTTCATGGCGAGGCTGCACGATGGCGAAGCGGCCTACGAAAATCTGCGCCTGCTGCTCGTGAAGTCGACGTTGCCGAATCTCTTCGACAACCATCCGCCGTTCCAGATCGACGGAAACTTCGGCGGGGCGGCAGGCATCGCGGAGATGCTGGTTCAGTCGCACGTCCCGCTCCCGAACGCCTTCGCCCCTGGCGTCGCGCCGCGATTCCAGATCGACCTGCTGCCGGCGCTGCCCACCGCGTGGCCCACGGGCGAGGTCCGGGGCCTTCGAGTTCGAGGCGGCCTCACCGTCGACCGGCTGGCGTGGACCCCGGAGACCATCGAGGTGGAGTTCTCGAGCGACGATGTGGATCGGGTCCGGGTTCGACCGCCGAACAATGATAATCTCGTCAAAACAAGTAACCGTTACGGGCGGATGAGGTTCACGTTCGAACGCCGGTGACTCCCGATCCCATCCAGAAGAACAGGCCCATCGAAATCATGGATTCCGATGGGCCTGAATCAGGGCGACAGGATTCGAACCTGCGACCTGCGACTCCCAAAGCCGCCGCTCTACCAAGCTGAGCTACGCCCTGAAGGGTCGAGGATTGTACGCTGCAGTCCGAAAGAGCGAGTCGTCGACACATCCGGCCGTCGCTTTTGGGAGCCACATGATGCGAATATCGAGGTCATCGGAGTACGTTCCGGCGGGATTCGGTCTGATCTTCCGCGCCGTCACCGTCGGATTCGTGGTCTGGACCGCCGGTTGCGACGTCACCCGGCCGAAGGTCGAGGACTACGGCGACTACGAGTCGGTTCGCGACGAACTCTCGCCCGAACTGGCTCAGGTGCTCCTCCAGGACTATGCCACCGCGGCGGGACAGGCGGTCGATCTCGCGATGCTGGAGATCCTCGAGGACGCCGAGGAACCCGAGGTCGTCGCGAACGCCATGCGATTCCGGTCGGCCGCGGTCTCGGAGATCAGACGATCGGCGCTTCGCATCAATCCGATCGTGGCTGCGCTGGATTCCTGGGTGCTCTACGAACAGCTCGACCGATTCCTCCGCTCGGGTGGCGGAATCGAAGCCCTCGGAGACCGCGCCGACGTGATCGAGCGGATGCTCGGGGCGATCGAGTTCGATCTCGACATCGCGCTGGACCGGATGCTGGCCGATCGGGAACTGGCGAAGCTTCAGGTCGATGCGCTGGTCGAGCGACATCGGATCACGAGCCTGACGCTCGCACGACCGTCCGCGATCTCGCCGGTGGCGAGGGACGATGCTCGATTGAGGACCCTGATGGACTCGGTGGCGACGTTCGAGTTCGTCGCGGGTGCCGCCTACCACCGGCTCGGATCCGCGCTCGACGACTTCCCCGAGGATCTTCGTTGGCAGGCCGATCTCGCGATGAGGCGGGTGCTCGACGACGAGCGTGTCGTCGGGGCGTTGACGAGCCTGGATCGACTCGATCTCGAGATGAGGGCCGTCGACGACGCGATCCGGGAGATCCCGGTCTCACTCGACATGAAGGGCGACGCGATCGTGGCGTCGATCGAGCGACTCACGCGGGACGCGATGGACGAAGTGGCGGTGGTCGTCGACGACGGCTTCGATCGGATGCTGGTGCTCGTCCGGGAGGAGCGGGTCGAGGCGCAGAAGGACATCGAGCGGCAGCGACTCGAGACGATCGAGACCCTGCAGACGGAACGCGAGCTCGTTCTCGAGGCGGTCTCCCAGGAACGGGAGGCCCTGGTTCGTGGGGTCGCGGTGGAACGCGACAACACCATGGACTCGCTGCGGGAGCTCGTCGCGTCGGAGGCCGAGACCGCGATCGCGGCGGCTCAGTTCACCGCGGTCGAGATCGTGGATCGTGCGATCGGCGGACTGCGGCTGGTGGTGGGGGCCGGTTTCGGAGGTCTCGTCATCTTCGGCGTGGTGCTGATTCTCATGGTCCGCCGAATCGGTCGCTCACTCGATCGCGGTTCTTCCGTTCCGCCGGATTCAGGTCCCGGAGTTTGAGAACGGACCGGCTTCGAGCCAGGCCCGAGTGCGTTCGGCCTGGAATCGGTGGGGATAGTGTCCGGTGTCCTTCATCCGTTCGACCCTCGCGTCGGGTCGGCAGGCCAGCAGCTCATCGACCGGCATCCGGCCGGGATCCCCGGCGAGACCGTGCACGGGACAGTCGATCGATTCGAGCGACTCGGTGATCGGCCACTGGACGGCACCCGCGATGGCGAGGGCGGCTTCGACCACCGGCGCGAAGAGGAATCGTCGTTCGACATGCAGGCGGATGTCGCCCTGGTCCTCCAATGAAAAGAAATCGGGGATCCAGGACGATGCTTCCGCGATCCACCCGGCCTGGGCGAGCAATCGCCCCCCGGTCGCGGCCCGGTCCACCCACGGGAGCATTCGATCGATCGAGTCCCGGCGGCGTGCGGGCATCATCGGGACGCTCGCGTCGAGAAGCACGACCTGCCTGACCGCCAGATCCGGATCCTTCGCGAGGACGCAGGCCATCCCGCCACCGAGGGAGTGTCCGATCATGCTCGCCCCGGCGAATCCCGCATCGAGGATCGTGGCTCGAACCCGGTCGAGGATGTCGTCGGCGAAGCCCCGTGCGATCTCCTGACGGGCCTCGGGATCGGGCTCGGTCGGCCATTTCTCGAGGTCGAAATCCCCGCCGGCCGGCATCCACGAGATCGGAAGAACCGGCCCCGGCAGCGCGGCTCGGATCGAGTCGATTTCGTCGGCTCGGCCGCACCAACCATGCAGAAAGACCACGGGATGAGGTTCATTGGTTCGATTGGACATGCGGAGAGCGTATTCGGGGGGCTTTGAGGATGCTTCCGGGGCCGATCCACCCGTCGCGATCAAGCGGGGATCGGTATCCTCTCCGAACGCCCGGCGGCATCGCCGGACCGCATCGCATCGTCTTCGGATCCAGGCTCACCCATGATCACCCTCGCGCTCGACGGCATCGCCAGCTACATCCCGGTCGGGGTCATCATCGTGATGGCGTTCCTGTTCATCGTCGTCAACATCGTGGCGACGTCGCTGATCGGTCCGCAGGCTCAGGGCGCGGTGAAGGGGCTCGCCTACGAGTCCGGCATGGATCCGATCGGATCGGCCCGGAAGCGTTTCAACGTGCGGTTCTACATTCTCGCGATGACCTTCCTGGTCTTCGACGTCGAGATCATCTTCCTGTACCCGTGGGCGGTGACTTTCGCGAAGCTGGAGCCGCAGTCCTCCGAGTCCGCACTCTTCCTCGGTCGCATCATGTTCTTCATCGCGACCAGCGTGGTGGCCTACGTGTACGCCTGGAAGAAGGGCGTCTTCCGCTGGGATTGATCCGGTCCCCGAGGCCGCCGCAGTCGGTCGACCACTCGAACGTCCACCTCGAAGCCCCGCATCGCCGGGGCTTCTTCTTCGATCCGGACGCCGCCGGTCTCAGTTCCAGTCGATGAGCAGGAGGCCGAGATCGGCGCCGTCGACCCGTCCGTCCTCGTCGAGGTCGGCCGGGCAGGGCGAGGGGCAGACGCCCCAGGACGCGAGCATGATGCCGAGATCGGCGCCGTCGACGGATCCGTCTTCGTCGAGATCCCCGGGAAGCCGGGGCGGGTCGTAACCGCCGTTGCTCATGATGATCATCGAATCGTCGAGTTCGTCGACGAAGACGATGTCGAGATCGCCGTCCCGGTCCATGTCGACCGGGAGCGAGCAGCTGGCCGCGATCGGTGCGTCGAAACTGGAGTGGAACTCGAAACCGCCGGTGCCGTCGTTGAGGAAGAGGAACCAGTCGCCGCCATAGCTCGAGGTGATCCAGTCGAGATCACCGTCGCCATCGAGGTCCCCGAGGTCGCTGGCGAGCGGGAAGGGATCGGTGCCGTGGCTGGTGCCCGGCCGCAGGCCTCCCCGGCCGTCGTTGAGGAAGATGAAACCCTCGTCCGCGAAGGAGTTCACGCAGGCGACGTCGACGGCACCGTCGCCGTCGAGGTCCGCGAGATTGAGCTGCCACGTGCGTCCGCTGACCGAACGCGTGCTGTGGTTCGTGAATCCGCCACCCTCGTCGGCGAGCAGGACCCGGACCTGGCTCTGGCCGCCGATCACCAGGTCGAAGAGGCCGTCTCCGTTCATGTCGTCGGCCTGGATGCTCCATTCCCCGTTGATGCCGGGATTGAGCGACGTCAGGTCGCCGAACACGCCGGTGCCGTCGTTGAAGAGGAGTCGAAGATTGTTCGAGTAGTACGCGGAACTCGCGATGTCGAGATCGCCGTCCCCATCGAGGTCGAGCACCGCGATGCCGCGGGCGCCGTCGCCGGTGTCGACCGTCTGGGCCGGCCCGTAGGTGCCGTCACCGTGGCCGAGCATGATCGAGACGCTGTCACCGACGATGTTCGCGATGCAGAGGTCGGGCCGTCCGTCGAGGTCGAAGTCCGCCGCTTCGGACGGACTCGGCACCGCGCCCACCGGATTCCCCGGTTGGAGAAAGGCATCGACGCGGCAGGTGGTGTCGCCGGCGTTCATGAAGACGCGGACGTCGTCGGTCGCTTCGTTGACGATCGAGAGATCGATCCAGCCGTCACCGTCGAGATCGGTCGCGGTTCCGCCGTAGGGAATCACGTCTTCGCCCGGGAAGGCACGGGTGGTGATGGACTGGGCCACCTCGAACTGGAGGTCGCCGCCGCCGGCCCGGGTCCAGTACCGGAACTGATGGCCGCGGGTCCGCAGCGACGATCCGTCGACGCCTCGCAGGCCGTTCCCGATCGTGATGGTCACCGGTTCGCCGGGGCTCGCATCGCGATCGGGCGTGAGGGAGACGGTTCGTCCGTCGCGGGAGATCGACAGGGTCCCGGTGAGTGGTCCGGCACCGCGGCTGAAGGCGTGAAAGGTATCGACGCCGAGGCTCGTCGGATCGACCGGGCGATCGAAGGTCACCCGGATGACCGAATCGGTCGGAGCGTCGAGCACGGCGCGACGTGGTGCGGTTTCGACGACCGAGAGGTCGTTTCCGGTCGAGGCGATCGCCGGAAGCGCCGTCAGGGACAGGAGTGGCGCCAGCAATGCGGGATACGAACGCATCTTCATGGGATTGGTGCTCCACCAGGATGATCGCACGACGACGTCGTCGGACGCGACTCATTTCTTCGGGATCTTCATTTACCCGACGCCATCATGGATGTCCCATCTCGCCCGTGGTTCCCCGATTTCAGAGGTCGCTGGCGGGATCGGGCCCCCACGGGGGGTCAGCGGGTCGAATCGAGTCGACGGGCGGCGGCGATCAGCGTTTCGGCATGACAGGCGACACACGGCCCGTATTCGGCGAGCAGCATGCTTCTCGCGGCCCGCAGGCTGTCTGCCGACGGCATCGGGCCGTTGTCCTCGGAGATGAGTCCGCTCGAGGTGACGTCACAGTCACCGGTCCGGGGCGGTGCCTCGATCTCGATCGGATTGCTGATGATCTTCTGGCGGGTACTGGCGGGCATGTCTGTTGATAGATCGGCAGGAATGTGGTCGTTACCCGCAAACTTCGC
>Ga0315320_10001077_pt1 | contig 22558 bp, 15 predicted proteins | sample M140m21515metaG_FD_203458 | JGI IMG/M metagenome (GOLD analysis project Ga0315320, IMG submission 203458) | Ammonia-oxidizing marine archaeal communities from Monterey Bay, California, United States - M1 40m 21515 | ecosystem: Environmental > Aquatic > Marine > Coastal | place: USA: California... | reverse complement strand
AGAATATAATTAATGTAGATGATGAAAGATTAAATGCACTGATTGTTGCTAATAGCTTAATCAATTTGGAAGATCTTAAAAAAAGGCTAAGTTCCGATTTACCTAAATATATGATTCCATCATCTATTATTCAAGTATCTGAAGTTCCGAAGCTTCCTAACGGAAAAATAGATTTGAATGCTCTACAAGAAGTTAACCAAAAAAATACGAAGCCTCCCACAAAAGCCGAAAAACTGATAGAGAGTAACGTAGAATCCTCTATTTTTAAAATTTGGACGGAAGTAATTGGACATGAGAATTTTTCTTTAACGGATAATTTTTTTGATGCAGGCGGTCATTCTGTTTTATTTTTAAAAGTAAAAGAACGTTTAGAGAAAAAATTTGGTGTGAATTTTTCAATTGTTGAATTATATCAACATCCAAACATCAAATCAATTGCAGACGAATATCGGAAAAGATATGCCAATGTAATTTCTGATAAAGCAAAAGAAATTAGAGATAGAACCAAATTAAAAAAGCAATCTTTTGGAAGATCAAGAAGAAAATAAAAACAAAATAGCAATAGTAGGATTAGACTGTCGTTTACCAGGAGCAAATAACACCCAAGAATTCTGGGAAAATTTAGTGAAAGAAAAAGAATCTTTAATCGAATTTACGGAAGAGGAGTTAAAAAATGCAGGAGTATCTTCAAAAACATATAACAACCCTAATTATGTAAGAAGAAGAGGTGTAGTAAGAGATGCAGAGATGTTTGATGCAGAGTTTTTTAATTTCACCCCAAGAGAAGCAGAATTACTAGACCCGCAACATCGGCTTTTTTTAGAATGTGCTTGGCATGCACTTGAAGATAGTGGTGTAGATCCTTTTAGTACTGATAAAAAAATTGCAGTTTTCGGAGGCACAGGATCGCCATATCACCTTCTTGAGACTATTGAAAACGAATCTGTTTTAAAATATGCAAATGGTACATCTATTATTACCAGCAATGATAAAGACTATGTAACCACTCGTGTGTCTTACAAGTTAAACCTAAAAGGCCCAAGTGTTAATTTACAAAGTGCATGTTCTACCTCTATGGTTTCCGTTGTGATGGGAGTAGATAGTTTGTTAAGTTACCAATCAGATTTAGTATTAGCTGGTGGGGCTACTGTAGAGCTTCCAGTTACAAAAGGGTATATTTATCAAGAAGGAAGTTTAGAATCTCCAGATGGAAAATGTAGAACATTTGATAAAGATGCACAAGGCACTGTATTTAGTCGAGGTGGTGGTGTGATAGCGTTAAAGAGATTGGAAGATGCAATAGAAGATAAGGACCATATTTATGCTGTTATTTTAGGAGGAGCAATCAACAACGATGGAAACAGGAAGGCTGGATATACTGCTCCAAGTATACAGGGACAAGTAGAAGTAATAACAGAAGCTATAGAGTTTTCAGGGATAAATCCAAGATCTATTTCAATGGTAGAAGCTCATGGAACAGCGACACCAGTTGGAGACCCTATAGAAGTTTCTTCCCTAACGGAAGCATTTTCACAATACACAGAAGATAAACAGTATTGCGCATTAGGCTCTGTTAAAACAAACATAGGTCATACGGATGTGGCTTCTGGAGTGGCTAGTTTAATCAAGACTTCCATGAGTTTAAAATATGGAAAGATTCCTGCTTCATTGAATTACAACGAATCCAATCCAGCAATCAACTTTGAGGAAAGCCCCTTCTTTGTGAATACCAAAACAAGAGATTGGGAAAGAAATGGAACACCAAGAAGAGCTTTGATCAATTCGTTTGGAGTAGGAGGAACCAATGCCTGTGTGATTCTAGAAGAACCACCACAACCTCAAAAAACGGAAGAAAGAGATCAGTACGATGCGATGTTCTTATCCGCTCACAATAAGAACTCTTTTGAAACCTACTGCAAGGATTTGAAAAACTTCATCGAAACTCAGCCTGACATCAACTTAAATCAGTTGGCACATACGTCAAGAGTGGCAAGAAAAGCGATGAAATACAAGGGAGTTTTCCCATTTATGAATCGCGAAGATTTGTTGAAGAGTTTGGAAAAATCCTCTCCAGTAAAACAGATTACAACAGATAACAAAGAATTGGTATTCATGTTCCCAGGACAAGGAAATCAGTTCATTAATATGGGAAGAGAATTGTATCAAACCGTTCCAGACTTTAAGGAATGTGTAGATCACTGTTCTACCATTTTGAAATCCATCATCAATATTGATATTCGATCGATTATTTTTCCTTCTGAAGAGGACATGGAAAAGTCCAAGAAGCAGATCGACGATACATATATCACCCAGCCAGCGATTTTTATGATCAGCTATGCGATGGCAACTACATTGCAGAACTATGGAATCAAACCAGATAAATTAATTGGACATAGTGTTGGTGAGTATGTTGCCGCTGCGGTTTCTGGCATTATGTCTTTGGAAGACGCACTTAAAGCTGTGGCGGTACGAGGAAAACTTGTATTCGATTTGCCGCAAGGATCTATGTTGGCTGTATTAATGAGCGAAGAAGACCTATTAAAGATCCTTCCAAAGGAACTGTGTATGGCTGTAATTAATAGTCCTGAATTGGTTGTGGTTTCTGGTGAAACAGAGCATATCGATGCTTTTGCTAAGAAATTAAAAGAGGATAGCGTTTTCAATAAAAAATTACCAACCTCTCATGCATTCCACTCTTCCATGATGGAGCCATGTTTGGATGAGTTTAGCGAGTTCTTTAAGTCTGTTACTCTAAATACACCAAAGATTCCTGTAATTAGTACAGTAACAGGTCAATTAATGACTAATGAGCAAGCACAAGACAGGCAATATTGGATCAATCATGTAGTAGATCCTGTTCGTTTTGGAGCTGCAGCCGATCAAGTATTGGTCTATGATTCTGCAGTCTTTTTTGAGTGCGGACCTGGACAATCTCTAGAATCAGCGATCAAGAGACGATTGAATAAAGATATAAAGCACGCCGTGATTTCTACCTTGAATGACAAAACTGACGCTGTGATCTCCATGGATAATGCGCTAGGGAAATTATGGATGGAAAATATTACTGTAGATTTTGAAACACGATTCAATTCTTCAGAGTTTGAGAAGATGTCATTCCCATTATTGCCATTCAATCGCAGATCTTATTTGGTAGATTTCTCTTCGAAAAAATCATCATCTGCGACTCCAGGAGAAAACTTGAAAACACCGATTGTTGAAGATTGGTATTACACACCTACTTGGAAAAAAACTAGTGCTATTGACTATCGTCCAAAAATTAAAAGAGAGCAAATAGCTACTTCAGAAAAGTGGGTGATCTTCGCCGAAGGCGATTTGTCAAAAGCGATTATACAAAACCTGAGAGAGCAGAATAAAGAATATTTCACAGTTCATAAAGGAAACAGCTATAGCGAGGATGGAAATTCGTTCACCATAGATGCTTCCAGCAAAGATGATTATTCAAAAGTTTTTAAATTCTTAAAAGAGGACGATACCTTGTTAAAAATTGTGTATTCTTGGTCTTATAAATATAATAAAGCTAAGAACAGACTTACCTTGGAGAATGCAGAAGAGAATTTGAATAACAACTTCTACAATATTCTCTATTTACAAAAAGGAATTCTTTCGAATAATATTACGGACAATGTTCGATTGGTAACGCTTATCAACGATGGATTTGATGTGGTAGGAACAGGTTACTCTAATCCAGAGAAAACATTAGCAATAGGACCTACAAAAGTGTTCTACAAAGAGCATATAGGAATTTCTACACAATTGATCAATATTACCCTAGCCAAACCAAACTTAACCAATAAATTGGCAGCTCAGATTATCAAAGAAGTCAATGCAGAAACCGATGAGAATATTATTTCATACTCAGGTATAAACAGATGGACTCAGACTTTCGAGCAGATTCATATTCCAAACAACCCTTCTAAATTGATCAAAGACAATGGAGTCTATATCATTACTGGAGGTTCAGGAGGTATCGGAAGAGTACTTTCAGAATTGATTGCTAAAAGAGTAAAAGGAGCAACCATAGTTTGGACGGGAAGAAGAGCTTTCCCGGAAAGAGAAGAATGGGAGAACCTTTTGGTGAATAAAGAAACAGATGCAACTCTAAAAGATAAGATTAAAACCATTCAGAAGGTAGAAGAGTTAGGTTCTAAAGTAGCTTATTACAGCGCAGGAGTTTTAGATTTCGACAAGATGAAAGAAACCTTCGATACTGTAGAAGAAAAGTACGGCTCTATTGATGGAGTGGTACATTCGGCAGGAGTTTCAGGAGGAGGAGGAGTTGCATCTATCGAAAATGATAACATTGCACCAGTAATCAATCCAAAAGTGCAAGGGACACTCATCATTAAAGAGTTATTGAAAGACAGAAAGGTAGATTTTATTCACCTGTATTCTTCTATTACTGCCATTTTAGGTGAAGTAGGTAGAGTTGATTATATTGCAGCAAATTCATTTTTAGATGCTTGTGCAAATGCTCAGGGATGGATGCATGATACCGCCGTGACTGTTTCTATTAACTGGGGTCAGTGGGGAATGGTTGGAATGGCTGCAGACTGGAGATTAGATACCCAAAGAAAGAAGAACAGCAAACCAAAACTTAAAACCATTGGTCATTATCCTGAGAATAGGCCAATCGAATTGTTATTCTCTCATAAGGATGAAAACACCTCATGTTACAAGGTGCACATCGATGCTGAAAAACAATGGATTTTTAGTGAGCACTTGCTAACAGGTATCCCAACAATGGTGGGAACGTCCTATCTAGATACATTAACAAAATGGAAAGACAAAGAAGGAATCTCTGGAATATTATCATTGAAGGATACTATCTTCTTATCTCCTTTAATGATCTTAAAAGGGATGCCAAAAGATTTGTATCTGTTCTGTGTTAAAAAATTAGATGGCACTTACAAATTCTTGTTCAAGAGTATTATGACTGGAAGCGAGGCAACGGCAAAAGAAGGTTGGCAAGATCATTTTAGTGGCGAACTTTCGTTCAAAGAAGGCCAGAAAACTAATAAGGTTGCGGTAAATCAATTGAAGGAAAAAATGTCTGATCAAAATGATGATAAACATACTTTGACGATAACAGATGGAAATAACAAACCTACATTGCAATACAGTAAACGCTGGGATTGTAAAGGAACCATTTACATAGGAGATAATGAGTGGATCACAAAAATTGAATTGAATGATGAGTTCAAAGATGACTTCTCTCATTTCTTCTTGCATCCTGCAATGATGGATGTTGCGACTTCATCGCACTTCCGTTTTATGAATATCAATAATTCTTACTTACCATTCTCTTATGGAGAAGTAAATCTCTATAAACCATTCGAACAAGAATTGTATGCATATACTAAGACCTCTAAGGTGACACCTAAAGAGGATCATTTGGTGTTCGACTTCCAAATTATAAATTTGGAAGGAGAGATTGTTGCGGAAATTCTGAACTTTTCATTCGTGAAACTAGCAAGTCTTCCTGATGACTTTGGAAATGAAGATGTACAAGAATTGGAAGCAGATGCTTTAGAAGATGATATCTTGCCAGAAGAAGGAGCACAGGTAATTGATACAATTTTAAGTAATTATGATCTGACTCAAATGATTGTTTATACGATGGATTTACAATACGATATTGATGATTCTACGCATTCGGCGCTCATTCAGAAGAGAAAAGATAAAATCTCCAATGTTAAAATGGTTGAAGATATTGATGACAGACCAGATATTGATGAACTATATGTGGCGCCAGAAAATGACATTGAAAAAACCATCTCCATGGTTTGGACGGCCATTTTGGGAATCAATAAGATTGGATTGAATGACTCTTTCAATAGTTTAGGAGGAAATTCATTGTTAGCAATTCAAGTCGTATCTGGAGTCAATGACGAATTGGATGTGACCATTTCTACAGATGAATTTGTAAACAACCCAACTGTTGGAAAATTAGGAGAATTAGTTCTAATGAAGATATTAGGAGAACACTCAACAGAGGAACTAGAGAAACTATTGAATGAATAATTTATGAGTGATTTCTTAAAGAAGCTAAAAAGTTTACCTCCAGAAAAGCAGGCCGAGTTACTAGCCAAACTTACAAAGTCGAAGAACAAGGCAGTAAAGAGTGAGATTGACTTTTTGAAGAACTTTGAGTACTATTTTAAATCAGATATGCCTTTTGATTTTACCATTAGGCAAACAGAAATCTCAGATCCAGAACCTGATTATGTGCAGATTAGAGCCAAGGCATCTAGTTTGAACTTCAGGGACGTGATGATCGCTTCCAAACAATATCCAAGTTCGCCGGGAGTACCAACAAACATGGGCTCGGATTATGCTGGTATTGTTGAGAAAGTAGGAGCAAACGTAAATCATTTAAAACTCGGCGATGAGGTAATCTCTATTCACATTGGACATACAGAAGGTGATGAATTAAGAGACAATTGTCATTTTATCAAAACCTTTAACGTTCACAAGGAATGTGTGTGTTTAAAACCTAAGAACGTTTCTTTTGTCGAGGCAAGTTGTATTCCAACGGTATTCTTAACGGCATATATTGGACTCATTAAATTAGGTAGATTGGACAAGGCGGAGAATTTGTTATTACATACTGCTTCTGGTGGAGTTGGATTATCAGCAGTTCAAATTGCAAAATGGAAAGAAGCCAATATTTATGCAACAGCTGGAACCGATGAAAAGAGAGGTCATTTAAGAAAAGTGGGGATCAAAAATATCTACGATTCTAGATCTATCGAGTTTGCGAAAACACTTAGATCAAAAGGAGTGGAAATGGACATTGTGCTGAATACATTGGCTGGAAAGGCCATGTTTGAAAGTATCAAATTACTCAATCCTTTTGGAAGATTTATTCATATTGATAAAAAGGACATTGCAAAAGATACATCTTTTGCAATGCAGTTGTTCAAAAACGGAATTGTCTTTCAATTTTTAGATATCTCATTACTCTTTTTAAATCCTAAACTCATGAACTCTTCGATGCGTGAGATTGTAGAACTATTTGAAGAAGAAGCATTCAAACCGATCTATCATACCATATATCCAGTTCAAGACTTAAAGAAAGCCATTACAGCCATGTCGCGAGGGACTCACATTGGTAAATTGGTGGTAACATACGATTAAAAAAAAGGATTCAATGCAAGATTCGTTAAAAGGAAAATTAAAGAACTTAAGCCCTGATCAAATACGAAAGTTACTTGTTGCCAGAGGTAAAACTGGTTTAAGTACTCCAAAGAAAGAGTTTGAAAAGATGAAACGGAATCGTGAAGGGAAATATCCATTATCTAAAGCTCAAGAACGAATTTGGTTTTTATCGTATTTATTTAAAGATACCGCACTTTATAATATTCCCGTTGCAGTAAAAATTCGCAAAGTTATTTCGTTGGATAATTTAGAACTAGCTCTAAAACAGATTGTTCAAAACAATCCAATTCTTAGAACTACCTTTCATGAAAAAAGCGGAAAATTATATCAACAAATACATTTAAACTACAAGCCTACCATAGCGTTCCAAGATTTAAGTAATCACAAAGAAAAAGAAAAGTTAGTTAAGGAGATCGCATTAAAACATTCCTCTACACAATTTAACTTAACACAACTTCCTTTGTTCTCCATTAAATTGATTAAAATTAAAGATGATGAATTTATATTATTACTTAATTTACAACATATCATTTCTGATGGTTGGACCAATGCGTTACTCTCAAATGACCTTCATTTAAATCCTAAAAATCTACTTGCTAATTCTGAAAAGCCCTACACCTACATTGATTTCGTAAAATGGGAACAGGATTGGATGAAATCAAAAGCTTATGAAGAAAGTAAAGAATTTTGGAGGGAAAAATTAGCATCCCTACCCTCTCCATCAAAATTTCCTCGAGATTTTAACTCAATTGAAACTTCGCAAGAAGGTAAACTACATGTTTATGACTTTTCTAGAGAAACTCAACAAAAAATTCTCTCTTTTTGTCAAAGTAATAACTATACCTCGTTTCAATTCTATTATGTTTGTTTTGTTATTTTAATGAGTATCTATACTCAAGAAAAGGACCTTATCATTGGCACTCCGGTAGCCAATAGAAATTCAAGATATTTCCAAGACACGTATGGTCTATTTTTTAACTCCCTCCCGATTCGACTGGTGATAGATATGAAACTCAGTTTTTTTCAATTAATGAAAAATTCCATCGCAAGTATTAATCAGTTCATGAAACACCAAGAAGTTCCTTTTACTGAGATAATTAAAGCAATCAATCCAGAGAGAAATTTGGATGATAATGTTTTGTTTAATATTCATTTTGCATATCAACATTTTCCTAAAAAAAATAAAGAAGATAAATACGAAATGCTTTCCATAGACTATAAGAACTCAAAATTTGATTTAAACTTTTGGGTTGAAGTGGAGGGAGAACATTCAAAATTGATTTTGACCTATAAAAAAAACAGTTTTGCATCTTCTAAAATTGCCAAATGTGTAGTGCATTACCAAAATCTAATAGATGCGGTTATTGAGAATCCTACTATACCTTTAGAAAAACAAAAAATATTTCCCAATCAAGAACTTTCTTGTTTAACAGGAGCAAAACGTGTCCATTCAGAAAGATCGTGGTTAGAATTATTTTACAAGGCTTTGCTAGAGTTCCCAAATAAAACCGCCGTAATCGATTCAAATGAGCAAATAACTTATAAAGAACTCAATTCAAGAGCAAGCACGCTAGCTCATCTTTTTAAAGAAAAGGGTGCTAAAAAAGATAGTGTAGTCATTTTAGATACCGGCAGGAACATATCGTTTATTGTTGGAATATTGGCGTGTTTTAAAAATGGATATACTTACCTTCCCATAGCCGCTGATACTCCTTTGGAAAAATTACATTTTATCATAAAAGATAGCAATGCTTCCTTTCTTTTTTCCGATAAAAAAACAACTATAATAAATTGTGTCTCTCCCGATGAATTAGCTCGTGATTCTTGTAGTGATCTTTTCTGTGACACTTCTTTAAATAGTAAGATTGCCTATATTATATACACATCAGGAACCTCAAGCAGACCAAAAGGAGTTGTAGTATCTCACAAAGCACTACTTAACTACACGATAGGATTAAAAAATGTGGTCACCGAAATTAGTTCCCAAAAATTCGCTCATGTCTCCGCTATTCAAGCAGATTTGGGAAATACTGCTATTTTCGGTTCGTTAGGTTATGGAGGAACGCTTTTATTGCCATCTCAAGAGGTTATTTTAGACCCAACATTAATGAGTGATTTTTTTGTGCAAAATCCAACAGACATTCTTAAAATTACACCTTCTCATTTAGAGGCATTTTCAGCGATAATAACACAAATTCTACCTTCAAAAATTTTAATTTGTGGAGGAGAAATCATAACGAATACGCTTATTAAATTAATATCTAAACACAAGTCAAAGAGTCTTCGAGTGATCAATCATTATGGGCCAACGGAGGCCACTGTTGGTGTTCTTACTCACGAACTAAATTTATCTGATTTAGAAAATCGAATTCCAATAGGGAAACCAATAAATAACACAAAAATATACCTTTTAGATGAATTGTTGAATTTAGTTCCTCTTGGAGTAGAAGGAGAAATTTGCATTAGTGGTTCCAATCTTGCAAATGAATATTTAAATGACCCGGCGCTAACGGCCCTAAAATATGTAGACATAAGTAATGGTGATAAAATTTATAGAACAGGAGATCGAGGTATAATTGATCCAAAAGGAGATCTCATATTTTTAGGAAGAACGGATTCACAAATTAAAATAAACGGTTTTAGAATTGAATTACTAGAAATAGAAAGTATTTTGAAAAATCATCCAGATGTAGACCGTGTAGCCGTATTTATTCTGAAGGAAAAAAGTTCTGGAAAAAAAATAGGTGCAGCTATACAGTCCTCTGTGGGTCTTTCAAAAAACACCCTCACTTCCTATTTAAGAAAGTTTTTGCCAGACATGTTTGTGCCAATTTTTCATTTTGTAGAAAAAATACCGCTCACCGCCAATGGAAAAGTTGATTATATAAATATTAAAGAAAACTTAGTTTTCAGTGTAAAAGAAGAAATTGATGTCCTACCGAGAGATCTTTTTGAAATAAAATTACTAGAGTTTTATAAAGAGTTATTTGAAAACTCAAATATTACAATAGAAGATAATTTTTTTGATATTGGTGGACACTCACTTTTAGCAATAAAGCTTATATCAAAAATTAATCATGAATTTAACTATCAACTAGCTATACCAAAACTATTTAGTCACAGTACTGTAAAGGAATTAGCAAATCTGTTAAGAAAAAACACTGGCTATGATGTTGTAAATGCGAATCCAGTTGCAATTATAGAAAAAAATCATCCTAAAAAAAGTGTTTGGATCCATCCTGCTGGGGGAAATATTATGTGTTATTACCCAATTGCAACGGCTCTTTCAGCGACAATGAACACCTACGCTTTTCAAGGCACAACAAAAACGGAAGCTTCATCCATAAAGTCCATAGCCAATACCTATTTTAAAAAATTAAGACTACATAAAAGCACAGACCATTTCATTTTAGCAGGTTGGTCCATGGGAGCTTTAATCGCTCACCATATAGCATATTTATTTGCTCAAGACAACCATAAACTCCCACCACTCGTATTATTAGATCAACCAGCAGCAAGTGGGTCACCAAAAAAAGTAATGTCGTATCAAGACCGTTTATTTTCCTATCTGCAAAAAGTTTATGTTTTTACAAATCAACGATTTGACAAAAATATTATTGAAAACGATACAATTGATTTTCAGCAAATTTTAAATGAGTTTATACGAATTCAGTTGACTCCAGAGGAAACTACACTTGAAAATTTTAAACTATTTTTAAATATTCTTGTGAAGCACAATGAAATAGTAACCCAATATTCACCAGAAGTATATAAGGGTCCTGTTTTATTGCTAAAAGCAAAAGAACAACTCGTCCATGACGATAATCCGTTGACACAATTAAAAGATTTAGGTTGGAAAAAGTATTGCCCTGACTTAACGGTTGTCGAAGTGCCTGGAAATCATATTACCATGATAAACAACAAAAATTCGAAGGTTTTAGCAAATTTTATTGATCAATGGTTAACAACAATAGTATCTTAGAAATGAAAAATAGGAAAATTTATCACCTGAATTTTGTCGACAAAAAAGAGCAAAAATTTCGTATGATTTTATCTACGGTTAAATTTGATAATTCCATCCAAGACTTTAGATCTTTTCTTTCAGCAGAGGAACTAAATATTCTAAATAAATTTAAGGTAATTAGTAGACAGAACGAATTTATTGTAGGAAGGGTTTTAACTAAGGAAAATATTTTGCAGATTACCAATAAATTTAAACCAAAGGAAATAAGTATTTTAAGTGGGGTCTGGGGGTTTCCTATCTTAGACTGTGAGGGTCTTGATAAGATGTGGGTTTCAATAGCTCATTCTAAAAATTATGGAGCCTCTCTTTTATCGGAAGTGTCAACGCACCCAATAGGAGTCGATATTGAAGAAATTAAAACTAGTAACAATGAATCTCTGTCCTATTTTTTATCTAGCTACCAAAAAAAATTCACTTTAGAGGAGAAACATATTTATTGGGCGTCAATAGAAGCTGTTTCCAAAGCGCTAAGAACTGGTTTTACCATTTCTGAAAATCTTTTTGAAATTTCGAAAATTGAAAATCATAATTCATATTATACCATAATTTTTAAACACCTACCAAAACTTCGTGCTCATACCTGGATTGAAAACAAGACCGTTATTAGTGTAGGTTATCCTTCAGAACTTAAATTTGACTTTATAAGGAAACTTAGTTAGAAACAAAAAAATTATGAAAAACAAATTACTATTAGATGCTTTTTTTTATTTAGGGGTTCCACTACTGATGTGGAACTTATTTAGAGAAAGTTTAGGAGATTATCACACTATACTATATGGAATGCTTCCAGCTGTAATTTACACTATCGTAGTAGCCTTTATTAACAAAGAGTGGAATGTAACAGGTATTTTCTTTCTCTCCATCATTTCAATGAATTTTCTTTTTAATTTATTGTCAAAAACAGCAGAGCAAGAACTTTGGAATGGTGTTTATATGAGTGTTATCTCATTTTCTTTTTATGTACTCACTATTGTCATAAAAAAACCAATTGGAATGTATTTTTTTATAGACTATGCATTTGCAAAAGGAATCCCTAGAAAAGTATCCAAAGAGCTTTATAGTTCTTCTAATAATTTTCATTATTTCGTTGAATTCACACTTTTTCTTATGGTTAGGGAAGTTGTTGTAGGAGCTATTAAGTCTTTTCTGATTTTTAATAAAGGTGTCTCCGCATTCAATACAATACAAATAACCAGTTCTGTTTTAGAATATGTATTTACAGGGCTTACAGTATTTTATGTTATTTATATTCTGAAAAAAATAAAATAATTTTCTACAATGACAAACAAGAAAGCAAGTTTGGTCGAGCATCAAATGACATTATCAAAAATGATTTATGGAAATTGGATCCAACAATGCACGTATGCGTTTGCTGAATTGGCTATGGCTGATACCCTTTATAATTCCTCAAAAACTTGTGAAGCACTTGCAAAAGATTTAAATCTAAAAATGGCTTACTTAAGACCGTTTTTAAGATGTGTTGATGAGCTGGGTTTTATTAAGTTTAATATAAAAACTAAAAAATATGTACTTACAGAACTCGGAGAGCTCTTGCGAAGTGACCATGCTTATTCAAAAAGAGCAGAAGCGAGGCTAAATGGAGTAGATTATCGCTATAATCCTTGGGGTAATTTAGTGAATATTTTAAAAAATGGAAACAGAAAGGAGTATTCACCAACAGTCGAAACAGGAACATTAACTTACCTAAAAGAGAAACCTGATCATCTCCAAGTTTTTCATGAAGCGATGTTAAAAATTTGGAAAACAGAGGACTCTAAAATTGTGAAAGCCTATGATTTTTCATCTTTTCATAAAGTCATCGATATTGGTGGAGGAAAGGGGTCTTTTTTAAAATCAATATTACAATATAATAAAAATTTAAAAGGTGCTGTTTTTGATCTTGCAACAACTTTTGAACAATCTAACTTAGATGAAAGTAATATAATTATTGGTGATTTTTTTGAAGGAATTTCAGACCAAGCTGATATTTACACTATGAAAAATATAATTCATAACTGGCCTAAAGAGAAAACAAAAAAAATAATGAGTAATGTTAGAAAAGCAATGATTTCAAAAAGTGGAGTGGATACCCCCCCTAAAAATAAGCGCTTACTCATCATAGAAAATGTTTTACCTGATGACGGTTCAAGTGATATCTCAAATTGGATGAGTTTAAATTTTATGATTTTAGTTGATGGTCAAGAGAGAACTCAATTGGAATATAAAACACTAGGAGAAGATTGTGGTTTTCGTTTAGAAAAGATTTATGCAACAGATACAAACAGAAAGATTTTAGAATACTCCCTTTTATAATTTTACATTTTTATTGGAGATAAAGTCAACAAATACAATTTAACAACTCTTTGCTCTGGTTACTTCGGAACGATTTTAAAACCAAGTCTATCACTGATTATTTTAACAAAAGATGCACCAAAAAAAATAATTTGTGATATATAATAAATCCAAAGCATAAATAATCCTAAAAAACTTGATGCTCCAAAATTTGAAGAAGGATTAGAATACCCAAAATATGTTACAATCCCAATTTTTCCAACAAAAAATAAAAATGACGTAACCAATCCGCCTAATATAGCAGGTTTTAAATTTAATTTTGCGTCACCCAAAGTTTTAAACATAATGGTAAAAATTATACTCGCTACCGTAAACGAAAAGAGATGTTCAACAACAACTAAATAATTATAATCAACATGAATCGAATCGTAATGTTTAACTAAAAAGCTATTTAAACAGGTTGTTAAAAAAATAAAAAAAAGAAACACTATTAATAATACAAAAGACATCAAGTGTTTTGAAGCATAACTAAAAATATTATTTTTGACTTTAGCATTCAAATTCCATATTCTATTAAATGAATCGTGTATTTGACTTAATATTCCTGATGCAGCAAATGCAAGGGTAACAAATCCTATTATTGTGGTTAAAACGCTATTATGATTGGTATTTTGATCCTTGATTGTGTTTTGTATTTGGGTTGCAGCATCCTCACCTAAAAAATTTTTAAATAAACCGAAAACTTCTCCAGAGACCATTTGTTTTGAGAAAAATAAATCCAAAATAGAAATAATTATAATTATTACTGGTACTAATGAGAATATCGAATAGTAAGCTAGTGCGGCACCTTCTTGAAATGGATCACTATCCAAAAAATGAGTAAAAGAATCTTTAATTAATTTTATCATATCTTCTATTTATCGGAGCTAAAAATAATAAAAAAAGAAATCAGTACAATTATCAATACGAATTGTTTACTTACAACAAGAAAAAATAAAAATAAGACAAACAAACCATTTTCAATCATAGTCTAAAAACACCTAAAAAAAGTCCAAAAAAGTCCAAAAAAGAGCTAAAAAGAGCTAAAAAGAGTCAAAAAGAGTCAAAAAGAGTCAGATTTTTGAATTTAATTTTTGAATTTTAATAACGCAACTAAAGGGTTGATACTTTTATTTTTTCTTATCATAAGATTAACATATAACAACCTGTAAATTAATATTTTTGATATTATAATTTAATCACTATGAATGAACAACATATCCCTGAAAAATTTAAAATAAAACCTCAACACAGCAACCACTATTTAATCAACGGTGAGTTGAGGAAATGGGAAGGAAATACGACGGAAGTATATTCTGTGATTAAAACTCCCAATAAAGAAGGAGAAATTGGCCCTACTTTTTTAGGAACGGTTCCTGATATGGGAGAAAAAACCGCATTAGAAGCCGTCGATTCTGCAAATAAAGCTTACAATAGAGGAAAAGGTGCCTGGCCAACAATGTCGGTAGCTGATCGCTTGAAATGTATGGAGATTTTTGTTGAAAAGATGAAACTACATAGAGAAGAAGTTGTAAAACTCCTGATGTGGGAAATCTGTAAAAATAAAACAGACTCTTATAAAGAGTTTGATAGAACTATAGACTACATACTAAATACCATCGAGGCTTATAAAAATATAGATCGTAAAGGCGCAAAGTTTGATAGTCAAGATGGAGTGTTAGCTCACATAAGGCGTGGTCCTATTGGGGTTGTTCTATGTTTAGGCCCTTATAATTATCCCTTAAATGAAACTTTTTGCCTACTAATACCGGCAATTATCATGGGGAATACCGCCATATTTAAACCGGCAAAAATTGGGGTTTTACTCATCACGCCTCTATTACAAGCCTTTCAAGAAAGTTTTCCTCCAGGGGTGGTAAACATCCTTTTTGGGCGAGGAAGAAGTATCGCTTCTCCTATTATGAAAACTGGAATAATAGATGTGATGGCCTTAATTGGGCATAGTTCTTCTGCAGTATCACTGCAAGATTTACACCCCAATAAAAACAGACTCCGATTGGTTTTAGGCTTGGAAGCTAAAAACCCGGGTATAGTACTACCAGATGCCGATTTAGAGCATGCTGTTAAAGAATGTATTTCTGGTAGCTTGTCTTTTAATGGGCAACGTTGTACCGCTTTAAAGGTTTTGTATGTTCATGAATCGATTGTAGATTCTTTTAATGAACTTTTTACAAAAGCTGTTGACAATCTGAAATTTGGAATGCCTTGGGAAGACACTTTTTTAACTCCTTTACCAGAAAAATCGAAACCTGAATACATTCAAGAGTTAATCAGCGACGCTTCCAAATATGGCGCTAAAGTGATCAATAAAAAAGGAGGAGAATTATCCGATAATTTTTCTTTTCCTGCTGTCCTTTATCCTGTTAACGATAAAATGAGATTGTTTCATGAAGAGCAATTTGGCCCAATTATTCCAATTATTCCTTACACTGATATCGACATGCCTTTAGATGACATGGCTGCCTCTAATTATGGCCAACAGGTAAGTCTTTTTGGAGAAAATATTGACGATTTGGGGCCCTTAATAGATGCGCTAGCCAACCTTGTTTGTAGGGTAAATCTTAATAGTGCTTGCCAGAGAGGTCCTGATGTTTATCCATTTGCCGGAAGGAAAAATTCTGCAGTGAGTACGCTGAGTGTATATGATGCGTTACGATCATTCTCGATAAGAACATTTGTAGCGGCAAAAAATAGTTCTAAAAATAAAAAAATCATAGAGAATCTTTTAGACTCCAAAGTATCTAATTTTGTCACAACGGAGTATTTATTATAATATGATTTTGAACCCTCTGAATCTAGAGAGAGGTTAATTTTTTATGAACTTTTTATTGGATTGACTCACGCCATCTGAAACACTAATGATATAAATACCTTTAGATAATTCACTTACCTCTATTTTTTGAGTATTACTTTCAGAAATTACCTCTGTGCCTAAAAGGTTATAAATAGAAATAGATATTGGGTTTTTATTTCCTTCTATAAATAGATAATTAGCTGTTGGGTTTGGATATATATTCACCTCTAATACTAACGAATTATCTCCTAAACTTAATGCCTCACATTCTGCCTCATTATTTACAAATGTAGAAGCAGAATCAATATTTGTCCAATTTGTGGCACTCCAATCAGCATCATCTACAAAGATGCAGATTAAGTCAGAATTGAATGTTGAATAAAATATATTAAAGTTGGTATTATTTCCATTTCTAACATCTAAACTTATTAGTTGATTGTTAATGCAATCCAAAGCAGTCAAGGCAGTATTATTACTCATATCTAAGCTTGTTAATTGATTAAAACGACACGTCAAATAAGTCAAGGCGGTATTGTTACTCACGTCTAAACTGGTTAATTGATTGTTAATACAATTCAAAAAAGTTAAGTTAGTATTTTGACTAACATCTAGACTTGTTAATTGGTTCGTTTGAAGCTTTAAATTAGTCAAAGCAGCATTATTACTCAGATCTAAACTAGTTAATTGATTATCAATACAATCCAACTCAGTCAGTGCCGTATTTTGGCTAATATTTAAACTTGTTAACTGATTGGTATTACAACTTAAAAAATCTAAAGCAGGATTATTACTAACATCTAAACTTGTTAATTGATTACCACTACAATTCAACTGAATCAATGCAGCATTATTTGTTACATCTAAACTTATTAATTGATTATCAAAACAAGATAAATAATTCAAGGCAGTAAAATCCTCGATTCCATCTAAAGATGAGATATTTTTATCATAAACCTCTAATAGGGTTACCTCACTAATATTGGCTGTTGGTACAGAACCATTAATTGGAGCATTATCATAGCCTAAATCTATTAGGGCTTGTTCAAAATTAGGGTCGGGTATTTCTGTGGTTTGACTAAAACCAACTGTGGTAAAACCTAAAAAAATCAGCATTAGTTTTTTCATAGTATTTGGGGTAATTGTTGTAAACTTTAAATTCGTATTTCTTTAATTGGTTAAGTTCATCAATTTTTGTTAAGATAAAATTCAATTGATTTTGCTGTATCCAAAACAGTCTTTTCTATAGCTATGGGTTTCCAATCAAATATTTCTATAGTAGATGAAACATCGGCGCTATATGTTTTACCAATAAAAGTTCTCATACTCTTGGCTTCCCTATCAATATATCCCATGATTTTGAGTAAAAAATTAGGAGCCAACTTTGTACTTACTTTACTATATCCCTTGGATTTAAGAATTTTGGCTACCTCCTGAAAAGCGACTGGCCCTTCAGTAGTAACAATAAATCTTTTTCCGTTTGCCTTTTCATTTTCAAGCGCTAGAACATGTATTTTAGCAATGTCTCTTACGTCTGACATATTAATGGAAGCTTGAGGCATCATTGGCATTTTTCCTATCATCATTTGCTTGAACATCCCCATCGAAGCCCCCTCAAAGTTTCCTGAAAGTGTTGGCCCGAATACAGGACCTGGATTAATCACAGCTAGTTCTATTTTAGGAGTGTCATTTTGAGCATTAACAAAATCCCAAGCAGCCTTTTCTGCTAAGGTTTTACTTTTTGCATATGCAGAAACATTTTTTGCCTTGACGTTTGTCCAAGATTTACTATCGATATTAATAGATTTGTCTGCATCCTCTAACATGGAAACTATCGAAGAGGTTAAAATAACTCTTTTGACACCTGCCCTTTTTGCAGCTTTTAATGCGCGCATTGTTCCATCAACAGCTGGTCTTATGTATTCATTTTCATCTTTGGGTTCAACATTGATAAATGGTGAAGCCACGTGCATTACAAAATCACACCCCTTCATTGCATCATCCCAACCATCATCTTTAAGTAGATCCAACTCACAAAACTCTAAATTGTCTTTTGGGTCTATCTCTTTGTTAATTGCCTCCATAACTTGATTTGATTTTGAAAGATTTCTAACCGAGCCACGAACGGAGTACCCATGGTTCAATAATGCAACAGCGCAGTGATTTCCAATGTAACCTGAAATACCTGTTAATAATACTTTTTTACTCATTTGACAATTTATTTTTTTATTTTTGATTTGATAACAAAGATAAAAAATTACTATTGTTTTGATAGTAATAATTGAAATTTTAACAAGTATGTCTTTTTCAGATAAAACTTTTAGGTGTGATTGTCCTGTAACCTCAGCATTAGATATTGTTGGAGACAAATGGACACTTGTTATTATAAAGTTGATGCTATTAGAACAAAAAAAAACATTTAAAGAGTTCTCTAAAAGCAGTGAATCAATTGCACCAAGTGTTTTGTCTAATAGGTTAAAAACACTTGAAAAAACAGGATTTATCGTCAAAGAAAAATTACCTGACAACCAAAAAACCAATTACTATTTTCTTACAGAAAAAGGACTTTCGTTAACTCCCGTCATAATTGAGTTAGCCTTGTGGAGCCATCAAAATGTTAGACCTTTTGATAATCAAGGCATAGCAGATTTTAAGGATAAAAATGAATTACGTCTGGCAATCATTGAAAGATATAAATCAAAAACGGCTACACTATAATCGTATAACCGTTTTTTATTATTTTGTTTAAAAGCACCCTGCCATGAGAGTGGTTGTTTTGTGATTAATTATTTTAATGGAGATACTTTGAACTTCATTGTTTGTGCAACAAAATCAACAATTCCACTAACGATCATAATATTACCATCTGTCACATTATCATAAGAATACATTTTGAAGATTGGACCTTCTTTTTTGTAAACACCTTGCAAAGTAGCTTTTACAATTTCTTCACCCATTTGGGTCCAAGCAAAACCTGTAAACTCACCACTAGTATTACTGTTGTTATGATTGGTAAATACATACGATAGATACGCTTTACCATAAGGGCCTGCATCTCCAGAAGCAGAAAGTTCATAATTTACACCATCTTTTGTATGTACCGCATCTATATCAAATACAGCTTCGAAGGTAGTTGCTGGGTCCCATTTGATATCTTGGGAAAATGCAAAAGAAGTAACAAGAAATAATAAATAAACTATTTTTTTCATAATTATTGAGATTTAAATTAAAATCAAAAATAAAAAATTAATTTTAAAGACCTCAACATAATTTTAAGCAAATGATGATAAAGCTATCATTATATAAAAAGCAGCACCTATTAAAACTACCCATCCTAAATAAGTAATCCATCCACTTGTTTTTCTATTAACTTTTAGAATTTTAGCTAAAGGTTTTTTTTTAGATAAGTCACTTATTTTATTGTTTGTTTTTGCTGCTTTTTTTTCTAAAATCTTAATGTAAATAGCGTTTTTCTTTTTTTCTTCTTCAGTTGATTTTTCCCAAATATCCCATAGTTTCAAAGCTTCACTTATTGAGATTTCTTCGTTATAATAAAGTTTGTCAATTTCTTTTGGGTGCTTAAGATCACTCATGATAATTGTTGTTGTTATTTTTTTGCCTCTAACAATGATTTTTATACGTCACTTAATTTTTAGGAATTTTATAATTAATTAATTTATATCCTCCAAAGACAAACTCTATATATTTTTCATCTCACAAATATAATATGTTAATAGTATAATACACTACTATAATAATAAATATTTTATTTACTAATATACACGGTTGATACATCGATCGTGTTTTATTGTTTTTAAAAATTGACTACTTTAGCAGAACTACTAAATCAAAACAATGAAAAAACTATCCTATCTATTTTTAGCACTTTTAATCGTTGCTTGTACTACCGATGATAACAACATCGTAGATAACAGCAATACCCTTGAAAAATAGTGGTTGTATACCCATACTGCTTTAGAAGCAACAGCAACCTCTAGCACAACCATAGTAATGCCTTTTACAGCGGATATATTTGCTTTTACGGACAGACCTAATAGAGAACATAAATACATCAATAGAATAAATTACTAACTACAAAATATAACTTATGTCATTAACTAGAAGAGGCTTTATTTCAAAAGGTATGCAATCTATGGCAGGGCTTGCCATTGCGCCCTCCTTTGCTTCATTTATTGAAAGTTGTTTGTCCGATAATCCTATAGGACCGTCGGGTAATTGGGCGGAGTTGGCAAAGGCTATGCAGGGTAAATTAGTCATGGCAGATGATCTTGACTTTTCAAAGTTGAATATGCAGTTTGCTCTAGCTTATTTGTCTAAAGTGCCAGAAGCTATTGCTCTATGTAAATCAGAAGAAGATGTGATTGCATGCGTACAGTGGGCAGCTAAACATAAAGTGCCTTTTGCGGCGCGATCTGGCGGCCATTCCTATGCTGGATATTCGAGATCAAAAGGCTTGATTGTTGACTTATCACATATGGATAAGGTCACCTATGATCCTGCTACTAACTATGCAACCATGGAGGGTGGTGCTCATAATTTAGAAGTTTATGTAGCAGGCCGTGAGGCTTCAGTGTCTTTATGTCATGGACGTTGTAAAGGAGTTGGAGTTGCTGGTTTAGTTTTAGGAGGCGGAATTGGGTTTAATATGCGTAATGTAGGATTAACCTGTGATAAGTTGGTGTCGACGCGGATTGTATTGGCTAATGGAGAAGTAATTACTGCTAGTGAGTCAGAAAATCCGGAGGTCTTTTGGGCCATTCGGGGAGCGGGAGGCGGCAATTTTGGTATACATACCCAATTTGTATCGGAAATGTTTCCTGTAACAACAGTCAGCTGGTTTAATATTCGATGGAAAGAAAATTTGGAACGTGTTTTTGATGTTTTTCAAGATGTGGCATTTCAGGCACCTCCAGAATTTGGGGTGAAATTTAGTGTAGTTGCTAATCGAGGAAACAAAGATCAGGACAAGGAATTGCATATCGAAATTCTGGGTCAGCTTGTTGGGAATGAGGACGAACTTAGGTCCCTATTAGCTCCTGTTTATGAGGTGGCAAAGCCATCTATGGAAATAATGCAAGAATTACCCTATTGGGATGCGCAGGAAATGTTGTCTGAGGATGGTAGTCCTGAATTAGCTCATGAACGGTCAAGATTTTGTTTTGGTAAAGTATCTCCCGACGGAAGGGATGCTATTTTCCGTAATCTGACCGAATGGCCAGGCACTTCGCTGGATGCAAGTTGGAAATATTTTCTTATGGGTGGAAGAATCTTAGATTTACCTGTTGAAGCAACCTCATTTCCTTTTAGAAAGGCTACTATGATATCCTCCATAGATTTGGAGTGGCTGTCCAATAATAATGATATTCTTGAGGCAAACTTTGAATGGTTGGACGCTTTTCATGAAGAGATGGAGCAATATACATCACCGTATTGTTATGTCAATTTCATAGACAATAGACAGGAAAACTATTTGGACGCTTATTATGGGCCGCATTTGGACAGATTACGAGCAGTGAAGCGGCAATTGGATCCTGGAAATATGTTTTCAAATCCTAAGGGTATTCCGGTATAAAATCACTGTAGCATGTTAAAACATACGATCTTTACCTATTTACTATTGTCCTTCACTTTACTCGCTTGTTCTATTGAGCAAGAGGCTAATAATAATGAGCCGGAATGGTTGTTTTTGCATTGACACTTTTATTGACAGTAAATACCATAATTACTGTCAATTTGATTAAATTTGAGGTATTTACAATGTCAGTATAGTACGAATTTAAATACTATAACTATATATTTTAATGGTTTTATTTAGTAGATAAAACCCTTTGTGCACTTGAGTAAACTGCATAAAAAAACCCTCTCATTTCTGAAAGGGTTGGTAGTAGATAACTCATTTGAAATATCGAACATAAGTCTAACTCCAAGAAGTTTTGAGCTAACAATCCAGTCGATACAGTTTATTCAGAGCATTCTCTATTCCATTATATTTTCTACAACTTCATAACCTGATAAAATAGCGCTTTGAACAGAACCACGTATTATATAAAAATTATCTGTAGGGGTTTCTCCATGCTTGTTGTAGGTTTCTCCTGCAAAATAAACTTTATCATTTAAAGAAGTATTCAAAGAATTGGATGAAACTTCTGTATCAGATGTCCATGTACCTTGAGCATATTCTTGTTGACTCC
>Ga0315320_10001075_pt1 | contig 22563 bp, 34 predicted proteins | sample M140m21515metaG_FD_203458 | JGI IMG/M metagenome (GOLD analysis project Ga0315320, IMG submission 203458) | Ammonia-oxidizing marine archaeal communities from Monterey Bay, California, United States - M1 40m 21515 | ecosystem: Environmental > Aquatic > Marine > Coastal | place: USA: California... | reverse complement strand
AAGATTACAATAAAAAAGTATGGCGATCACTATTTTTACAAAGCAACCAACATAGTGACTGAAGGTTTTAGATTAGACCTATTAAATTCTGCACAAGAGCATTGGTTTGTACAAAAGAGAAAGAGTATATACGAGGAAGTCTTTCCACCAGAAGCGACCGAAGAGATTTTAGGGTATCTTTTGAATGATCCACTATGGGCACTATTTTACAAAACGATCAGATTACATATCATGAAGTATTGTCAAGTAATTAATACTGATCCAGATAAAGTGAAGATGCATTCATCTTGGATGACTAGAATTCAAGACGTTGACTTTGAGGGAGACCATACAAAAGAACAATTAATAACTGCATTCAAAAGACACTCAACTTTTGGCAACATGCATAGTCACACAGTAAATCATATTGGTATGGTTTACTACTTGAGCAATCCCAATCCAAAGTATGGGACAGTGACAAAATTAGAAGACTCAAAAGTGTTCAACAACAATGGTGAAGAGAATAGCATCCTGATTTTTGATCCTAGACTTGAGCATTCTGCTCTATACCCTTCCCTAGAAGAGACTAAAGATCATCCCAGGATAACTGTTGTTTTAGATTGTATCCCTTTAGGAAAGCACAGTTAAGGAAGAATCCAATCAGGAACTTCAAAAGGTCTATTAATATACCAAGTAAAACCTATAACATACTTTTCATGATGGCAGTTATTAGGAAACATAGTTGTATGCCTATAATTACCATCAAAAATAATTAAACTATTTTGAGGGGACTCAAAATGTGATGGGATTGATCTATAATTATGGATAGTTTCTTCTGCCTTATCCTCATCTAGATAAGCAATCATCCCAGCAGTAGGACAAGTTGTGTGCAAAATATATGTTGATTGAATAAAATGTTTTTGGACTTGCCCCTTTAGGTCTACAGATTTTTTTGCACTATCATATCTAGTGCGAAGTTCTGGAAGATCTTCAGGACTATCGAACACATCAGCATAATCTCCAACATCAACATATCCAGAACATTCTGCAGAAAATCTCTCACCCCAACAAGCAAACGGAATTATATCTGTACTATCACAACCAAATCGTTCAGCATATTTGACAACATATTCTTTAATCTTCAGAGATAAAATATTCCAACAATTTACTTCATAAGGAAAGTATCTAGAGTTGGACATATTGAGTCCATGACAATCTATGATACAATCAGTAACCTGATGATTATCATCAAATAACAAATTCTTTGGTACAAAATGTTTTTTAGATTCTTTAAAGATTTCTTCCCGTAAAGAATCATCAAAAAACTCATTATAGATGGTGACCTTATCTTTACATCGATGATCTACTTCTTTCATAATATTTTGGTGAGTGTAAGGGAGATTCTTTTGTTATGTACTTTTTATATTTTGGGCACATAGAGCATACAGATTCTGCACCTCTAGTAAAAAACTCCAAGACATCAAAGTCAGATGCCCCAGATGTTAACGGTATATAATTTAAATAAGGATTCCACAAAGTAGATAGTTTATCACCATACTTTCTCTTCTGCAAAGGAAGGTATGCTAAAGGAGCACACTTATATATCATATTATCAAGCAACTGAAAGTTCTCTTGACCAGTAGGACAATTATCCCAACTAAGATTGTAATCGTCAGAATACATTGGTTCTATAGAACATCCATATCCATGGTAAGTCTGTAACCAATTACCCACAGAATCATGTATTCTATATGAGACACCAGATTTTTTTATACTGTCGATTGATTTATCAAATAATCTAACATAATTATCATCATCAGAATGCTTTGTTATTGTTAGAACGCAATTATTATCTATCAATGCTTTTGCAATATCAGGAACTCTATCAAATAGAAGACCATTACTAACCACCTCAAACTCTTGGTCATCCTGAATATCCCACATAGTTTTAGTCATGTAGATAATATCCACAATACTTTTATGCAGTAAAGGTTCTCCACCCAAGATACACAGTTCTCTGGGTCTAATCTTTTTACTCCAAGTGGAATACCACTCTCTGAGATTTTCTACTTCAATGTCTTCTCTATACCCATCATTAGTATAGTGACCACACCCCATGCAAGTAAAATTGCAGGAGTGGGTCACATGCCATTCTAAATGGGATACATTTATCACTTTGGATTTCCAAAATTCACAGAAGGTTCAAAGGTATTTTGTCCCATATTGCTAGAGTACCATCCAGTAGCAATATACTTTGTGGAACCAGGAGGATTACCTCGATGAAGGTGAGTAAAAGAACCTGGCCAAATAGCAACCTTGCCTCTTTTTGGTCTGATCTTCACTCCTTGATATAAAAATTCAGTCTCTCCACCCTCTTCAACATCATTCAGATAGACTGTCCAAGCAAGAGTTCTTGTGGTAGCATCCCAAGTAGAATCTTCACAATGGAAATGATGATAACCCTCTGTTGGTTCAGTCTTTTGAAGAAGAACACAACTACTACTATATCCAAAATTTGCTAGATATGGATACTTCTCCATATACTGAGTCAAACAATAATCTACACCCTGCTGAATATAGTTTGCTTCACCAGGAGAGAACGCATGGAGAACAACTTGTTTATCTTGCTGATGAACATAATTTCTATCAGCAACGTATGAGGTCGTATTAAAATAATCTTCTGCCCATGAGCAGAATTTTTCATCAAAGACGTTTTCCCAGACTCCGATAAAGTTTTCAATACTAATAAGTTTAGGATTCTGATCTGCCATCTATATTTAATTAAAATGTTGTGTTACTTTTATTCAGTTGGAAGTAACAAACCAACCACACGGAAGGGGTAATTGACTCCACCACCTAGTTTATTAACTAGGAAACTTCACGCACAACCTCCGAAGTATCAAGATCTGATGCTAAAGATTCCATAAGAATATCATAATCATCAAGAGCATCACCAGAGAAAACAACACCGTTATTTTCATAATAACGACGAACCTTTTTGAAGAGTTTTGGGTTCTTTACATCAAGGAAAATTTTACCTGTGGCAGCAGCATGGAGAATGCCGATGTCCTTCTTGAACTTTACAGTGATCGTCATTTGTCTGTTTGGTTGACAATAACATTCTAAAGGTTTGACGGCAATTCGTCAAGTGGGGGATGCGAGGATCGAACTCGCCTTAGGCGAATTATGAGTTCGCTGCATTCACCAGATTGCTAATCCCCCAATAGGACTGCTGGGAGTTGAACCCAGGTCACACCGTTATAAGCAGTGGGCCTTAACCGTTAGGCGACAGTCCCTTAGGAAGCATCATCGTGTGTTGTATGTATTCGCGTAAGTTCATCTTTGGCGGCATGGTATTCTTCTATAGGCATCATGATTGCTGCTTGACCGCTCTCATTAATGATACCAAGTTTTTCACCATTTTCAACTCTTCCAATTAGTTCGTCCCATCTTTCCTGGAACTCTTCTATTGTAAAAATTTCCATGTTAGTCTTCGTTTACTGCTTCTTGTATGGAGGAATACTTAAGTTTGTTACCCAAGTATGGTTCTGGATCCCAATTAACAGGTTTCCAGTGATAGTAGAGATTTCTGTAAAACTCTCCCATGAATGGAGTCTCTCTCGCATGTGGACATAGACTCTCATATAATAGCATATCTCCATGCTCAAACGTGACCTGATGATGCTTTTTGTCATGATCAACAAAATCTAGTGGCCATTGAACTTTGCCTGGATACTCATCGACAAATATAATTGCACTGATCACATGAGTACGTGGATTATCTCTATGAACATTTAAGATAGAATCACGAACATAAGATCTAACACCGTAAGCATTTACAAATTCCAATTCAGTGCCACACCACTCTTCTGCTATTGGTCTTAATACCTTTTCCCATCTCAAAAACCACTCTGTAGGAACATCAGATACTAAGCAAAAAGGTTTGTTAGAATTTAATAGTCCAACAGTTCCATCAGCAACAAAGGCTTGGTAATCATCATCCCAGTCATTTTCAGCATACACAACCCTATTAAATCTACACATATTATATGCAGTCTTAATATCATACTGCATCTCTATGGGCAACTTTACTTTTTTAAAAGGTGTGTCTACAAATCTTGGCCAAGGAGTTTTAATCATCGCAACTTTGGTCCATTCATCCAAGTAACTAAAGAAACACGTCTACCATGAGTAACTGGAGTTACTCTATGAGGAACCCTAGAGTCAAATACAATTATACTACCCTTTCCTTTTGGTGCTTTAACTATATTTCCATGGTAATCAATAAATTCTAAATCACCACCAATATATTCAGATGGATCACTTACAAGAAGACTTGCACTTAATTTTCTAGTTACATCTGGATTATCTGCTGTACCGTAGTCACTATGCCAATCATAGTGACCATCTTTTTCATAGACAGATATCTGTATACTCTCCAACATCTGAAGATCGTATTCCCAATTATTTTTATTTGCTACTCCAATGTAGTGAGACATGATACTACATGCCCAATGACTTTCATACCACCATTGTAGTTTTGAATTTCGGATTGATTTATTCTCTCTCCCAAAACTCTCTCCACCAACGTGAGCATCTTCAAAATCAACTTTAAACTTCTCCATCTCAAGAAGTTCTTCCCTCATTGTATCCACAATGATGTCTGGAATAACCTCAGTGTAATACATTACAGGGGTATCAGCGACTAAATGATCACCCTCATAGTGAACATTGTCGGTAGGTATTTGTTTATACTGAGAAACGTACATATCTCCATGCATATAAGAGAATCGGGATGACAGGATTTGAACCTGCGGCGTCTCGCTCCCAAAGCGAGTGCTCTACCAAACTGAGCTACATCCCGTTCATTCTATCAGAGGATTAGTGCTGGGTCAACACTTCATCTTTTATATATGAGACAATTAGAACCCCTCTACGATGTTTAGAATGATTATATGCATAGTGCAAAGACTGCTTCTCATCAAAAAGATTTAGATCTCCATTAGATAAAAGTCTCTTCTCATTATCAACCACCAAAGCAGACTCACCAGAGTCTGGGATATCAAGACTAAAGTGATACTTTATTACACTTGATTCTAGATAATTCTCATCAATTCTCTCATCCCCATCAGAATGTGGTTCTAAGTCAACATCAGGTTCTAGTATTGAGAATACTGCAAGAACAGGAAGGATTGGTTGAGATAGAATCAATTTAGTAGTAAAACATTCTGAACAGAACCTAGGAAGAATTTTTATAGTCTTACGATTAAAGACTAACGGACAAACCTTCCAAGAACTTTCCTCAGTTAATTTAAAGTCAAAATCTACAAAATCATTATCAGGATCTGCAGTCAAATCATATTCATGAGAGTAATCAATAAGATACCCCATGTCTCTACCATGGAGATAATCTAATCTAATTTGTTCTAAATTATCAACAAAAATATTTGGATCAATTCTGCTATAGGCACTGTCAATAAACATAATAAAACTTAGTTGAATTTATTTAATCTTTATAAAGTAATCTTTAACCAGTCAAAAAGTGGTGGGATTACTCCGACAAGTCGAAGAAGACCCTCAGCAAAAAGTGCGAGAACAACCCAACCAACACACATACTGATAATTCCAGCATTACGATTATGCTTTCGTATTGCATCATCGATCATCTCCTGTGCTTGTTCTTTGGTTATGTAATTAGGTGGTTTTTTCCTTTCAAATAGATTCATTATCGGCATCGAGTTTGTTTAAAAATTCCAGTCTTTTTTCCCAAGTATCCCCAAATTCATTTCCTTTTTGGGGATTGATGCATTGTTGATCACCCAATTTATTACATACTAAACCTGCAAGATCTGCTTCATCTCCTTTTGAGCCTGTTGACCAGAAGTGTTGACCATTTATCCAAACAGCACCACACTTCAGACATTCCTTTCTGCTTAATGACAGATCAGACAGTTCCTTGTCAGCGGCCATCTTTAATCTCCTTGATTAATTGTTAGCAATTTACTCTTAAAGTAGTATATAGGATATTATACAACAATAATCAAAGGTTTATGCTATAATATGCTTAAATTCTAACTTGATCTGATGAATCTCATAGATAATTATTTATCTGAACTTGGGTATAATGATGATAGTGAGTTGCACGAACCTGGTCAGAAGTTGCAAATAAAAATCCCCTTTGTCTTTGGTGATAAAGAGATTAACATCTGCCCCTTCATCGTACCATTCTACACCAAAAAAAGTTATCTTGATGTAGAACTCAAAGCAAATCTAACTGATAGACTTCCTAAAAATGAATTAGATTTCCGTATGGAGTGTCTAATTAAAAATATTCAATTTGACAAACCAGGACGACTTGGTGAAATGGGATGGGAAGCAGAATATATTACTGACCCTACAGAATTTACTGCAACTGAGAGAGGTCGTATTGTAGTATCTTCATTCAAAAAATTTAGAAAACTAATTCTAAAAGGAGAATGGTTAGATGGTATTACAGGTCAACCAGGAGATATCATCGTGTCTCATCCTCTTGGAATAAAATTTGATATGGGATTCACCGAAGAATCTGAGAAGGAAGGAACATTCCAAAGAAGCGTTCTCTCCAAAAAAGTTTTTAAGTTTGGAGAAGTAAAAGAAGATGGTATGCAATACGCTGTCATCGGAGATGACTTAGACATGCATCCTATCTAACATCAAAATCTAATTTACGAATCTTTCTTTTACTACGATTTTCTTGCCAGGATCTATCTACTTCAGGTAGATCTGGTTTTTTAGTATTTTTAATATTTTGTATAATGACTACTTTATTCAAGTCATTTGCAGAGATAACATCCCCACGAAGAGTAGTCATGTTGGGGCACCCACAACACACAGTTTTTACTACATGTGAACACAATTCAGTGTTACATTCTTTACATCTTACTATCATGGCACTTTAACTTAGAATGCTCGAAGAGGGGATCGAACCCCCGACAATCTCCGTGTAAAGGAGGTGCTCTACCGCTGAGCTATTCGAGCAAACTCCTCCACCTGGACTCGAACCAGGGACAACAGAATTAACAGTTCCGCGCTCTACCAACTGAGCTATAGAGGATTGACATTACGTCTCATATTATATCACTAGGGATTATCTCTGTCAATACCTAGATCTTCAAGGTACTCGACCCACCAGTCTGGGTCTTTTTTTTGTTTCCAATCGGGGACGGGTAGATTATGAAGCGAATAATATTCGTTAATCGCTTCATCGATAGTCTGTGCGATCTCCATATTCCTCTTCCTTCTCATCAACGTCCGCATATGCATCTGCCACAAAGGGTCCTCGTTTTCGTAGAGGTTCTTTTCCGACATAAGAGTTTTCTGTGTTAACTGCAGATACCCACACAGCAAGTTTCATTACTATAAAAATAAGCGCCAGTGGTGTGAAGCAACCGATTAAAATTACTGGATTCATCACCCTCACCTAAAGTATTATTATTTAGAGCAATCCTTGTCTATCTACAAGATTATCAAAGCATAAACAATATCTAGGAGTAGATAGGTTACTGAATACATGATGAGGGGTTCTTCCCCAAAAGAAATGGAATCTATTGTGAGAAAAGTTCTCATTTATAATTCCATCAGATTTAGTGTTCAAATAAAGTTGACATACTTCTTGTTCTTGTGGGTTAACATCAATACCCCAAAGACCTCTAATGATAGTCTCTTCATCGTACTCTGGATCTGGATCAGTATGCCAATCAATAACTACTCCAGGATCAAGAACACTAATACCACATCTTTGACGTATCCCTGCTTCTAAGCAAAGATTAAAAAGAGTTGGCATACGAACAGCATTCTGAGTGTAGATAATATCATACTCAGGATTTACATATACTGCTTGATCATATACTTCTTCAAGATGAGCTAGATCCATAGAAGGATGATACTGTCCAAAGAGAGCAGCAACTTTCCATCCAGCATAAGGATTTTTATCTATAGAAGTATATCCATTATTACCACTCCAATTAGTATAGACCAATTGATGTTTTACTGATCGAAACTCATCACGAACTGCTTCGTAATTGTTTGCCAATAGGTTAAGAGATGGATTGATTTCTTCTTTTGTAAAAAATCTTCCCATAATTGTATGATAAATATACTCTAAATCTGGTAAGGGATACATGTTAAAACGACTCAGGTAGGACTCGAACCTACGACCGACTGCTTAGAAGGCAGTTGCTCTATCCAGCTGAGCTACTGAGTCATAGGTTGATTATATCAGTTCAATTCTTCTTCGTCAACCTCCTCAGTACCATTTGCCTTACTAATTGTTTTTTGATTTTTTGTGGAAATTTGTTGTACATGCTGAATTGGGGTGCCAATATAATTGGCAAAACCATCTAGGTCATTGTGACCCCAGTCATTTAGTTGATCGACAGGAACTTTAGACATAGTTTTTAATCATGACAGAATGAATTTTTTTGTATAGTCATGGGCATACAATTCCCTGTTGCCCTTGATGCCCCATCCTAACCAGTAATAGGCAGGCACCATGTATTGATGGACTGATAGTCCACTACCCTCAAATTCAGGAAGATAGCGTTGGAAGATAGGTTCGTTAATCATCCATCGAGTTTGACCTTCCAGACTACTGGGGTCGCATCCATATTTATTACAAAATCTACCGAGGTTATCATAGCGACCAATACTGGTCCACTGAATCAAACCATAACCGCCACTCAAGCAGTTCTCATAGGAGACACGAGCACCACCCTCACAGATGTTAGGGATGAACTTACTCTCCTGCTTGATGTTACCCATGATTGTAGCAAGGGCATTCTTATCTTTGATTCTAGTATGCACCTGAAGTTGCTCAAGGACATACTGTTCCTCAGGTGTACAATCAGGACACTTCCAAGAAGCAAGTTCTACAACAGGTATTTCAACTGCAGGGGGTGCTGTTGCCAGAGGGGTCAACGCAGTGTAAGTAGCAATAGCACTAACACTGATAGCACCCACTAATGTTGCAGCGGTCATAACAGGTCTCAAGTTGTTCATCAAAGTGTATCAAGGTTGTTTTGGTTTGTCAATAGCAGAAGATACAGGTGGTTCACCATCCTTTGTGGTGAACTGAATTGGTGCCTGTTCAATACGAATAGTTTGTGCAGGTGCAGTTTGTGCTGCAGCAGCAATCAATCTTTCCATATCTGCTTTACTGATACCAACATTTCCTTTGGCACCACCATCACCACCTTTCTTTGCTGCCTGGACACCAAAAGTAGCTAAAACCCCCGTGAAGACACTGGCTATAAAAGTTGGATCTAGTTTTTGCTCTGGAATACCGAGTACGGGTGGTAACTGAATGTATGCCAGCGTAAGTATTCCCCCAGACCAAATAAGGATGCCGAGCCTAACAAAAGTAGACAAAATATCAAGCTGCTCTTCCTTGTCACTTGCTGCCTCCTTCATCTTTCCAAGAATACTTTTCTTCTTGGGATCATCTTTCTTGATTTCTTCTGGCATGAATAAGAAGCTAAGGCTTCATTATTTATGGTTTTAGTGCATCAACAGTTAGATGCGTGTTATTTAGTTGATTGAACTTAATACAGAGATCCTGACTTGAGGCATGTTCCCAGTAATGGTACTTGGTCTTAAGTTGTTCTGTGTAATCAGAACCGTCGCATGATTTCATTTCGTTCGCAACAACGGCTTTAATTAATACATCCCTAGTTAAGTTAGACATTGAAAATGCTAGGTATCCAACAAGCAAACCAGAATGATAATATCAGATTTGGTATCTGTCAAGGTGTTGCTCTTGGGTGGTCCCAATCTTGTTGGGATTTAATTATTTATGTGTCAATACTCCTCAATGCACATGACTTCGATGTCTTCTCCATCGTCATCATCCTCAAACCATTCCTTGAATTCGTCACAAATAGCAAGAGCATCATAAACTTTACGAGTAGAACTTGCACCACCTTCAGTCAAATCAGAGATTCTGTCAATTGCCCACGAGTGAACTTGTTTGACCAGATCTTCAGTCGTCGGTTCTCCCATAATAATCTTTTCGGTAGTACCTGCTGAGAATATTGCTATTGTAGAAGAGTGGAGTCCCGTCGTCAAGCGACTCGGTGAGGACATTGTTTCCGAATAACTGTCGGGTTTCCTCAAAATTAGTTTTGCCCTTCGTCTTATGAAGGCTGATAATAGTTCTGCTAAAATTCTGCTTACCGAATTTGATAACGTCTTCCTTAAGTTCTGGACAAGACCCATAATACTTTTTCCAATCCGATACTTGTTTTACTTTGCGCTTTTTTCCCTTTGGTGTTCTGAAGGACCAAAAATACTTTCTCCCAATGTACTGTCGTTGGTTTGTGAGATTGGTAATGTTATAAACAAAGCCAAAGTAGTCCCCAACATCATCACTATCAAAAGCTCGTTCCATGTAGATCCAAGGATTTTCATAATCTACCATTTATATCATCCACTTTAGCATATTTAGATAAAAAAAGACCCCCTTTCGGAGGTCTCTTAATAAAGTATTTAGTTTAGCAGTTCTCTAGAATCACTTGGATATCTTCTGGAGTGAGGTCAACCATTACCTTCTCCGCCTCTTCCAAAGTCTCAGCATGACACTCAAGGTAGAGATACTTAAGAATTAAATCATAGTTGGTCTCTTCACCCATTTTAGTAGCAACGCCACCTGCTTTGTCAGCAACCTTACGTGCTGCTTTACCAACTGCACCCTTAACGTTACGCTTCGCCTGAGCAATTCTATTTTTGATAGATTGCTTTGCTTTGTTCTTAACGTTAGATACCTTATCCTTAGCAGACATTGCAGCAGCATATCCAGAGACTGCAGCAGATGCTGCCTTTTGCTTGACTGCCTTCTTAGCAGAACTTGCAGCGTCCTTCGCTGCCTTACCTGCCATTACACCAGCACCTACAGCAGTTGCTGCACCAGTCTTCGCTGCGCTTCCTGCTGCCTTAGCAGCAGACTTTGCCTTGTTACCTGCTTCCGCTGCTTTTGCTTTTGCTTTTGCTTTAATCGCTGACTTCGCCTTGTCTCTTACAGACTTATAACCAGTCATGGTCTGATTGTAAGACAGGTCTTGTCCCTTCTTACCCTTCAGTTTAGTTCCAGTTGCCTTCAGAGCACCCATGGCAATCTTAGACTTTGCCTTGGTAACTTTATTAGATGCAGTAGTCTTTACAGTATCAATAGCACCCTTTACCTTTTCCTTTCTCGCTTTTGCGTTAGCAATCTTCTTAGCACTCTTCATGCGAGCAAGTCTAGATGCTGCCGCCATTTTAGAACCAGATCCAGAGGTTACCTTAGAACCACCACCACTACGATCAGCATCAGAAGTGACTCTCGCCTCAATCAACTCTTCGTATGCTTCAACAATTTGATCCTCAGTCAGACCTTCGTCAAGGAGTTCAAGAACAACTTCTTCTAAAAGATCTTCATCAACCAGAGCATCAAGTTCTGCTTCATACTCTTCATCAATCAGATCAAGTTCCTCAGTCTCTTCAGACAGGTTCTGAGGGGCAGACTTATAAATGCTGTTATATTCCTCTTTAATTGTTCTAAAATCCATGACGGAAAAATACTTACTTTGATAGTATTATTTATTATTTTCCTGTCTCCACTGCTGATACATAGCATTCAAAGACCAAGAAGCAGATAGACTATCTGGACCATTCTCCAGTAGTTCTAACTGCCTCTTAGTGACACGGTGAGTATTCTTATACTCCTCTCTCCAATTAGAGTTGGAATCCTGAGAATGTATCTTTTTTGACATCTTGCTTAATTCCACTTACAACATAAGATTCTACTTCAGTCTCTTGAGGAGCAACCTGCAAACCCTTAGAAGAGATCCAGTGTTGTGTCCAAGGGAGGGGATTATTCTTAGCAGCAATATCATAAACTGGTTTGAGTCCAATACCCTTAAGGCGACGATTTGCAATCCATTCAACATACTGCTGAAGAAGTTTGTCGTTGAGACCAATCATTGAACCATCTTGGAACAAGTAATCTGCCCAACGCTTCTCTTCATTTACAGCACGATCAAACATTGCATACGTCCACTCCTCTTCTTCTTTCATGATCTGTTTCATCTCAGGATCATCACCCTGCTTCCACTTGTTCAGAATGTTTTGAGTGATTGCCAAGTGTTGGTTCTCGTCTCTTGCAATAAGGGAGATGATCTTAGCGGATCCCTCCATAAGTTTGAGTTCACCAAATGCAAAACTGCAAGCGAAAGAAACATAAAAACGAATACCTTCCAGTATGTTGACATTAGCAACTGCTCTGTAAAGTTTGCGCTTTAATTCACGACGCTCAAGTGTTCCTGCATAATGACCTTCAGTGGCAAGTTCCCACATAGTGCCATTATCATAGGTATGAGCAGAGTTAATAAAATCATCATATGCTCCAGTAACACTTGCAGCACGTTCTAGAATGCGAGGATCAGTGACGATCTTATCAAATACCTCGGAAGGATCTGAATAAATGTTCTTGATGATGTAGGTGTAAGAGCGACTGTGAATCATCTCCATGAATCCCCAGACTTCCATACATGCTTCTAGTTCGGGTAGACTGCAATAAGGTATAAAAGCCATCCCAGGACCACGCCCTTGTATGGAGTCAAGCATAATCTGATACTTGAGGTTGCTTGTATAGATATGCTTTTGTTCTGGACGAAGTGTTTGATAATCTCCACGATCCTTCTGCAATGAAACTTCTTCTGGTCTCCAGAAGTATCCAAGTTGCTGAGTAGTTAGTTTGTCAAAAATAGGATACTTGTATGAATCATATCTCTGGATACCCAGAGGTTTACCGAAAAACATCGGTTGCTTTTTAGTATTAACTTGTTCAGTGTTGAAGACAGTTATGCCTTCTAATTGTTTTTTCACGTTTGAAGCATTCATTGATTTCGATTCAACAAAGTCGTATTGGCGCATTCGTCTTTTACTCCAGGTAATTATAATTTATAAAATTTAGATTTTACAGGACTCACAATCTTCTTCCTCGGCAGATTCTAGATCAGTCAAAAGAGAATCTAGTGTATCCTTTTCATCAATCACTTCATCCGTTTTAAGGTCATAGGTGTTCTGATAATAGGAAGTTTTCCAACCATACTTGTAAGTCTTAAGAAGATCTCCTGCCATTACAGAAACTGGAATTTCATTATCAGGGTAGTGTTCTGGATTATAACTCCAATTACCACTAATTGCTTGATCAAAGAACTTCTGCATTACGGCAACAACATTAATGTAACCACCATTATCAGGCATATCCCAAAGCAATGTATAGTTATTCTTCAGTGAGTTATACTGAGGAACAATCTGCTTAAGAGGTCCTTTCTTTGATTTTTTAATGGACAAGTATCCGCGAGGTGGTTCGATTCCATTGGTTGCGTTTGACACAACGGAACTACTCTCTGAAGGCATTTGTGCGGACAGTGTGCTGTGTCGGAGTCCGTGCTCCAAGATAGATGCCCTAAGACCCTCCCAATCATGCTCATACTTAATACTTGAGATTTCATCTACATCCTTCTTATATGTATCGATGGGTAAGATTCCGTCAGAATATTTGGTTCGCGAGAAACCTTCACAAGCACCCTTCTCTTTTGCAATCTCATTAGATGATTTTAGAAGATAATACTGGAAGGATTCTGACAATCCATGGACAGCATCCCATGCCTCCTGAGAACCATAAGAGAACCCCAGTTTAGCAAGATAGTGTGCCAATCCAATAAACCCTACTCCAAGCGATCTACGTGCCTTTGTAGCAAGTTCTGCAGCAAGGATAGGATACTTCTGATAGTCAATCAGTTCCTCAAGTCCACGCACAGAAAGATCACAAAGATCTTCTAGTTCTTCATTAGACCTAACTTTTCCAACATTAATTGCAGACAAAATACAAAGAGCAATTTCACCCTCACCATCAATATGTTGAAGTGGTTTGGTAGGCAGCGTAATCTCTTGACACAAATTACTCATCTCCACCTTATCCTTGAATGAAGAGTGAGAATTGCAATGATCAATATTCATCAAATAGATACGACCAGTCTCTGCTCTCTCCTTCAGGAGATCCATAATGAGTTTTTGAGCACCGATAGTCTTTCTCGGAACAGACTGATCCGATTCATAGTCCACATAGCAAGCGTCAAATGCATCAGTACCAAAAGCATCATAGAGACCTGGTACGTCATGCGGTGAGAAGAGGCTAATCTCTCCATTCTGGATGAAACGTTCGTAGAAAAGTTTTGAAATCTGGATTGAGTAGTCAAGTTTGCGTACCCGATTGTCTTCTGTGCCTTTGTTGTTCTTAAGAACAATAATATCTTCTATTTCTTGGTGCCAGATTGGGAAGTGGACGGTTGCTGATCCTCCACGAATCCCATTTTGCGTGCAACATCGTACAGTTGATTCAAATTTTTTAAGGAAAGGAACAACACCTGTGTGCTGTACTTCTCCACCTCGGATCTTAGCGTTGATTCCACGGATGCGACCCGCGTTGATACCAATACCCGCCCTCTGTGCAACGTATCTGCCGATAGCCATATCAGAACTAAAGATGCTATCGAGGGTGTCATCAACATCAACAAGCACACAGCTAGCAAATTGTCGAAGTGGTGTTCGCACTCCTGCCATGATTGGCGTTGGGATGTTGATTTTGTGCTTGCTGATTGCGTCGTAGTATCTACGGACATAATTGAGTCTTGTCTCTTTTGGATAATCCTGGAATATTGTAAGAGCGATCATCACATACATGAACTGTGGAGATTCAAATACCTTCCCATCACTTCTATCCTGTGCCAGATACTTATCAGCTACCTGTCGAAGACCAGCGTATGTGAAAAGAAAATCTCTACCATGATCAATAAAGGAGTTGACTTTTTCAAGTTCATCTTCACTATACCTATCTAGTACTTCTTCATCGTAGATACCTCTATTCACACATTCTTTAATGTGAGAAATCAAACTTGGAAGATCTCTCATCTTTCCGTAAACGGATTTACGAACAGAGAACAACAGAAGTCTTGCTGCTACAAACTGATAGTTTGGATGATCTAGGTCAATAAGGTCACTCGCAGAACGAATCAAGATCTCTTGAATCTCTGCAGTTGTAATACCATCATAAAACTGGATACCAGATTGAATCTCAACTTGACTCGCAGAGACCCCTGCAAGGTCCTCACAAGCAGCGTCAACCATAATATGGATCTTCTCCAAGTCGATGGGTTCAATTCTACCCATCCGCTTCACTACCTTAATGCCGTTGCTCATATCCTTTTCCAGTTTGTAAATTTAAGTTTTGCTTTAAGCCCACTATACATGTTTGATTCTACCAGATTTTGAACGTCAAGTCCAGACATAACCATATCATTTATGTCCTTCAAATGAATGTGATCTGGCCAAATAACTACGGAGTCGCCACTATCGATTGTTTTACTGATTCTATTGACGATTTCTCTATTACGCGGTTCGTTATCATAAATCCACACGCGATTGTTAATCCCCCAGCGATCAACATCAGCATCAGCTCCACACATAGCAATCGCATTGCGAAGGAATGTGCTGTCAAATGGTCCTTCTGTAATGAATACTGTTTCATTTTTATCAATAGTGTTTAAACCGTAAATTTTTGGTGCGTCTTCATCAAGCATAATAGTTATATATTTAACCTTGCTTGGTCCTAGTGATCTTCCTTGATATCCAATAAGTTGATCATCATAGATCAATGGAATAATAATCCTAGGTTCATCATAAGTAACATCATCAAAAGTATGGACTTTTGAATTAGTCCATGCTTTAAATTTATCAACATAATAAAATTTATCTGGATCTATTTTTCTGTCTTCCAGATATGTCTTGGCATCCTGATTATCAGATGCTTTTGGTAGGTCTACCTTTAGTCGTTTCTTAAAAACTGGTTTCTTAAAATTAAACTCTGGTTCTTTGACCACAAAGTTTTTACCAGAGTGACCCTCTTTAAATTTTTCAAGAGTATACTGCTTATGCAAAGCGGGATCGACTAGTTTCAAAAAATTATTGAATGAAAAACTAGCACCACAATTATGACACTTGAAGTTTGAATTGTTTTTTACTCTATACAAATATCCACGAGCTTTGTTCTTGCTCTTCTCGGAATCTCCGCAGATAGGACACCTGAAATTATACAGATCAGGTTTTACCCTCTTAAATTTTGGAAGTCTCGTAGATAGAAGATTGATGTATTGGATGTCAATGTAATCCATGACGAGATGCTTTAGGCACCCATACTAACATTCCCAGAACCTACTGTCAACGTCATGGTCCCATAAGCAGACAGTCATCATACTGGTCCACATGAAAATTGAGTTAGATAATCGTTGCAGATAATAAACAGAATCTTTATGTCTTTCCATGGTTTTTAAATAAACCATGATTATTTATTTTCTAGATATGATTGGTACTTGAGAAGATACGTTCAAGATAGGTGGAACCACTTGCAACACTGTCACAAGAGTCGTCAAGACAGCAGTGGTAGCAATAACAAATTTAGTATTATTCTCTACCTTTTTCTGGATGTTACTGATCCTAGTTTGAACTAGTTCATATTCCTTCTCATGCCTGTCCTTCATCTCTTCTAACATATTGATGATGAGTTTATCGGCACGTTCGGATTCATCCAAACGATTTTCATGACGCTCCAAGATTACAGCAACTCTGTTGCTGTTCTCTGAGATTGTGCCTACTGCTCTTTCAAGTTTGTCAAGCATCTCTTTGGAGAGATCTTCATAAATGTCCAGTTTACTTTCTAAAACTGCTAACCTACCAAGACCAAAAGCCATATTAATTCTTCCAGTTTTTACGAGTATTTTTTTGATATATGTATCGTTTTTGATTGCCTCTCTTAAACACCTTCAAGGTACTTAAAGGTGAGTCGTATCCAGCAGTAGGTCCAGAGGAATCAGAAGAATTGGCAAATCCACCACCCGCGCCTGGAGCATTGGCAACCATGGACTCCTTAATAATATCAATTACTTTCTCCAACCTTCTGTCCATTATTCTGATGTATTATGGTACGTTTTTTGGAGTTGACCTAAACAATCAATGTCAACAGGAATATTATGAATATAAGTCTTTGGATATTCGGGCAATCTGTTCAAGAAAATAATAAATGTTTTCATGACATCCCAAAGATCTGCCTCTATTTTATAGAAGAGCATTGGGGTTGCAGCTTCTCCAAAAATATTATAAAGAACTATAAAGTGATTTATAAGAAGATGCGTTTTTAATTGACCAGTGTTTCTATATCGTTTAAGTAATCTTTTGATATACTTAAAATGATTTAGATCTTTATCAAAATCTTCTTTGGTTACCGCTTGAGGGTTTTCATAATTTTTTATTGCAAATAATAAAAAATTATCTTCATTCAACTCAGAAAATAGCATATTTCATTAACGACTTATTAACCCAGAGGATCAGAGTCATAGACAGGAGCGTTACCAGTTGTAATGCCAGACATTGCAACAAGAACTTCCTTCTTAACTCTTAACTCACCATGTTGGTCCATGTAAGTTGTAACACCTACCCAACCACCATGATCAACCTCATATTTTGTTGTATTAGTATTGGTCAAACCGCCAGCAGCGACACCATACATTACTTTATCACCTACACCATAAGATGCTTCACTAAATGTGGCATCTCCAACAGTGTAAACAGGACACTGAGAAACAGTGAATGAAGTAGCCGCAAGTGCTACACCACTAAGTCCTGCAGTAGATCCAATCGTCAATTGTGTTGTATTTGCAATGCTAACGATTACCGCATCGCCAAAATAAGTACCACTGCGATCACCAAATCTGATCACATCTCCTTCCTGAGCACTACCTGAATCACCAAACGCGGTATTTGATCCAGTACAAATACCAGTTGCGTAGTTCAGAGTTACTGTTCCTGCAGAGGTTACGTTATCACTATTTCCCCAGAGTGCCATGTCTTACTGTCCGTAAAATTCAGTTACCTTTTTTTATTTATAAAAACCATCCCGTACAAGAGAGGGGAGCATTGCTCCCCTGGGATCACTCAGCGGATTCTTCTGAACGTGTTAAGATCGCTGCCGATACCGCCGCAAGCAGTTGATCATCCATATCTGTTTTAGTTAACTTGACTGCTTTGCCAAGAATCAACAAACAAATTTCGATTAATTTTTCACCCAGTTCCTCGTTCTCAGGAATTTTTGATACTGCATCACTAATAATTTTTGATGCTATTGGGAGAAGAAATGAAAACATAATGAACCTCAATCTAATATACAAGTATATATAGCAGACTTTATATTTATTTAATCAATCAGATTCACCAGCTCTTGGTTTGTATGGATTTGGTTGAGGTGCTCTCTTGTTAGCAAGTCTTGCTTTGATCCTATCAACAGGAGTTTGCCCTTGATAACCTTTAGCACCTTTATCCTTCTTTTTACCTTGCGGTTGGATTGCTTTGCCACGAGAGGACATTACACCGCCAGTCTTACGAAGATTGGCACTGACTTTATCAAAGGCACTCTTACCATCTCTAGTACCCCCTGGTACAGAAGAGTTACCAGTCCGAGGATCTGTACCCTTCTCTTTAGCAAATCGGGTACGCTCAGAGACATTCTCCTCTCCCACCTCTTGCTTGATCTCACGCTTTAACGCTTCTCTATCGTCAGAGTCTTGCTTTTTCTTTTTAAGATTTAATGTCTTCTGTTTTAGAACCTCTTCACGATCATTCTGTGCTTGAATTCTAGCAGTATGGTCTGTTTTATCAGATTGCGAGGAAGTGGGATCCACTGCCTCGCTATTTACTTTTTTGAGTTTGCTTTCTGATATGCAAGATATGCACGATCCTTCATGCTCATGCGAGCTTGACCTTGTGGTTTTTTAGAACCACCAGCGGGATTAGAACCAGTGTTCTTTGCTCTGTATGAGTAGTTTGCACCGCTGCCCTTGGAGTCACCAGAGACCATCTTACCAGCATCGGAACGTCCGTCCTGATACTGCTTCTCAGATTGTCCGTGCTTACCCTTGTAGAGTTCGTCTACATTCTCTTCATCCATGTGATCAGCAGATTTATAACGCTTATCACCTTTCTTAAAATTTTGATATGCAGGAGTGTTTGCTTTCTTATCAGCGTTAGTAACAACCATACGATTGTCCTTTGGTGCTTCCTTCTTAGCAGGAGTTCCACCATAGACTGCTTCATCTACTATTGATTTGACATCAATACCCAATTCTTTAAGGGTTGCCAAATTCTCAGCAAGTCCATCCTTAAGAATCTGCTCAACTTGTTCTTGGGTCAACTCATCAACTTCAAGAACTTCTCCACCGATTTGAGCAATTGCTTCTTTAAGTTCTGGGTTAATAGTTACCTTATTCTTTACAGACTTCTCAGAAATCTTTTTATCTTTAGAATCACCTGCTTCAACAACCAAGTCTTCCTGAATACCAAGTTCAGTCTTCCAATTAGACATGGACTCTTTTGGTTGTGACTTGGATTTCTTCTTCATTGCTGCTTTAATCGCCTTATCTTTGACGCCAGCGTATTCATGCTTATCTGGTTCCTTAGTTCCGTCACCATCAAGATCACCTTTGGTGTTCTTCTTCTCTCCATCCTTCACCTTATACTTACCTTCATAAGGTTCGCCATGAGATGTTGGGGTGACAGATTGAATCTGTGGGTTATCACGAAGTTCTTTCTTTTTCGTACCGCTGGCAAAACGGACATAACCTTTCTGATCGCCATATCCCTTCTTAGGGGTAACGCGAACCATTTCTTTATCACCCTTCCTTACTTCTTGGATACTGCTACCCTCAGTTTCTACGTCTTCTGCTTTAGTAGATCTAAAGAGCATAGATTTTGCAGCATCTTTAACTGGAGCAGATGCACTAGAGTTCTGAACAGCTTGAGAGAATGCTCTCTCAAGAGGAATACCTTCTCTTCTTGCTTTGTATCTGGTGTCATAAGCAAGTTGCCTTGCAGACTTCTGAATATTATCAGATTCCCCGCCACCACCAGCTTCCTTCTTCTCACCACCTGCGCTGCTGGAAGAAGCAGGGGCATCTTTACCCATCTGAGGTTTAATTTTTGCTTCCATCTCCGTGAGGTAAACCCCATGAAGATCAGAGACAACATGCTTTAAGTTTGCCATTACTCTAGTGCTTCCTTTTTGCCTTGTATTTATTTATGAAATTTTGTATTTTCTTCGTGTCAGTCATTTTCATAGCATATTCTCTGTAAGCATCCGTTCCAACCAGTCTTTGATCAGCAGGAACTCCAGAAACTTCTGTCCATTCACTTACATCATGAATCCATGCCTTGAACATCTCTTCATCTTCAGTCACACAAATGAGATGATTAGTTCCCCTACGAACAATCTTTCCAACCTGATCAGTCTTTAGATTCTTAACGCATGTTCCTTCTGAAAAAATTTCTCCAGAAATATACTTCACTCTCAGTTCTTCAGTAGTGACACTATTTTTTGTTTTAGGTCGTCTGGTCTGAGTTGATACGGGTCTTTGATTGTTGGCAGTTCTCTTTTGTGGAGGATCAGGTTCACCAACAATTTGATTTTGGTTATAAAATTTTAGTCGTCCACCAACGTTTTTAGCAGTGAACTCACCAGTTTTTTTGTCATGATAACCGCCATGGCCATCAGGCACCAAACCAAGTCTCTTACCCGTAATAGAGGCAAGAGATCTCGTCTCCGTCATAAAGTGTGAGAAATTTTTCATATCTGTCACGATATACCAATATTTATAATGTAGTTCAGGTTAATCTTTTCAAATCTTCTTGAAGTTTGATAAAAATATATTCGTCCAAATTTTTACACTTCATCCGACGAACAACTTGATTGATTAAATCTTTATCCAAAGGGATATTTACTCTTGCCTTGGTGTCCATCACTATAAAATTGAATTTCCACTATATTTAGGATCTGACATATAATCTATACAAAGAACAGTTCTAGATTCTTTACCATTATTCCCAACTCTATGTTTAGTCTCTGGTCTAAAAATGTAAAATTCTCCATTACAAAATTTACGTTCTTCAACGGATCCATCATCATTCTGCAATTGAATAAATGATTTTTTATCTCCACAATCTAGACCCCAGATTATTCTAGTCAAAGGAACGCTAGGTATATAATCTTTATCAATATGCCAGTCTAAAGATTGTTCTGGATCAAGTGTATTAATTGCACAAACAGTTGTCATTCCAATTCGTTGAAGAATTGTAGTTAGTTGTGGCAACCATTTAGCATTAATATAGTATAAATTATTCTCAGCAAAAAGTGGAGCAATGTGCCAACCAGGCACACCCTCCACTCTAAGGTTAGCAAAAGCATATGATTCAAATCCTATTGGATATCCTCTACCTTCATCTTTAATAAAAGAATTTTGCTCTTCAGTAAAGTCCTTAAATTCCAGTCTACTAGAGTTTTCCCTATACTCAGTTAAAATGGCATCATGATACGTATTTAAAAGAGATAGTTTTGTACTAATCTTGTGAGACGGAATAAATTTAGACATCTTTATTTTTTAATTCCTGTTCGATAACTTCATCCAGTTTAGTGATCGCTTCTCTAATTGCAACAGTTCTCTGAGAAGGAAATTCATAACTATCTTGTATTGTAGAACGGAACAAAGTGTCCCGAACTAATGCTGCTGTACGCAATTCTAATTCAATATTAATCACAGGTCTCCCTCCTTACGGTTTTCAGATTTATGCACATCAAATTCTCCACCAGGATAACGTGCTTTTAATTTTTCCACATTCATCTCAATGACTTCATCGAATGTAGTGTCAAGTGCCATACATGCCTGAGCAAGATACCAACAGATATCACCCAGTTCACGTTTCATATGGAAGACATTCTCTTCGTTGTAAGGTTTACCTTGCAAGAAGATCTTCTTTACTACTTCAGTAAACTCACCTGCTTCTGCAGATAGTCCAAGAGCAGCAGTCATAAGTTGTGGAACATTGGTGCCAGTCACTTCCAACTCACTTAAACGAGCAGCAAGAGTAAGGTAATCAAGACTGGGAGCACTGGTAACTCCTTCTACAAATTCAAGGTACTTTTCAGTATCAACAGTCATAATTGTAAATTGATTTGTTCTTATTTTACAGGGTTTTTCCTAGGTTGTCTAGGCTTGCGTGGTTTACGAGGTTGTTTTGGTTTTGCTTTTGCTCTTACAACATCCCTACGCTTCTGCTCAATTTCATGTTCAGTTTTACCTCTAGTATTACCATAAGGAATTACTTCCAACATCTCATCTGTCTTAAATGATCTCCAAGGATCAACTACTACAGATCCCTCAGAGAACTTACAATAGACTTCATCACCAGTATTTTGTCCTTCCCAATACCTGTATGTGGTACTGACACTATGTGCTAACAGGAACACTGCTGGACCATTAGTCCAAGTGTCACCAGTGTACTTATCCACATAGTTAACCTTCTCCCCTAGTTCTTGAACATAGTGCCCAACTAAAAGACTATAACTTCCATCAATGTATGAGACTTTTGGTTTGTATGCTTTACCATGAATAACAATTGGAAGTTTAACCT
>Ga0315320_10001068_pt1 | contig 22613 bp, 19 predicted proteins | sample M140m21515metaG_FD_203458 | JGI IMG/M metagenome (GOLD analysis project Ga0315320, IMG submission 203458) | Ammonia-oxidizing marine archaeal communities from Monterey Bay, California, United States - M1 40m 21515 | ecosystem: Environmental > Aquatic > Marine > Coastal | place: USA: California... | reverse complement strand
GCCCCGGCAGAAGCCGCCCCGGCAGAAGCCGCCCCGGCAGAAGTAGCCCCGGCAGAGGTAGCTCCGGCAGAGCCCGCTGCTGAAGAATCTGCCCCTGCGAAAGGCTAAAGCCCCACGCTTCGGGCCAACCGCAATTCACCCTGCAACCATTTAGATTGATTAAAGAATACCATGGCTGACATCACTGCATCCCAAGTCAAAAAACTCCGTGAACAAACCGGTGCCGGTCTCATGGACTGTAAAAAGGCACTCACCGAAAACAACGGTGACCACGAAGCCGCCGTGGAGTGGCTCCGGAAAAAAGGCGCTGCAACCGCTGAAAAGAAGGCTTCCCGCAGCACCTCAGAAGGCGTCATTGCCCGCCACTTGTCCGAAGACGGCAAGAGCGGCACGATCGTGGAGATCAATTGCGAAACGGATTTCGTGGCTAAGAACGAGAAGTTCCTTCAGTTCTGCGACGAGATCGCTGCGGGCTACGCCGCCGACAGCGGCGCGGACCTCGAGGAGCAACGCACCACAGCCGTCGCTGAAATCGGTGAGAACATCCAGTTCACCCGCAACGAAAGCCTCAGCATTGATGGCTCCGGCGCGGTAACCGCCTACATCCACCACGGCGCCAAGGTTGGCGTACTGTTGGCGGTGTCTACCAACAAGGATGAGACGACCGGCACAGACGCGTTCAAGCAGCTGCTCAGCGACATCACCCTGCAAATCACCGCCGCCAGTCCCGATGCGTTGGACCGCACCCAGCTGGATCAAGCCAAGCTGGAGAAGGAACGCGAGATCGCCCGTGAACAATTCAAGGACAAGCCCGCCCAGGCGATTGAGAAAATCGTGGAAGGCAAGATCGAAAAGTACTTTGCCGAGGTGTGCCTCGTGGATCAGGACTTTGTGAAGGGCGACACCTCCGTAAAGGATCACGTCGCCTCCGTTGCCAAGGAATTGGATGATGAAATCGTCATCAAAGCCTTCCTTCGCTATCAAGTCGGCGAAACACAGGACGCCTAAACCTTCCTTTCCACAAGCGGCCCGCGACTGCGGGCCGCTTTTTTTATACATTCATTTGACGCACAGGGGCTTCGGATGGTAGACCCCACCTCCGGTGAAACGCACTGCCTCATCCCGCCCCAAGCCCAAATACAAACGCATCCTTCTCAAACTCTCCGGCGAAGCCCTTGGCGGTGATGCCGGCAATGGAATCTGCCCGGTCACCGTTTCCAGCATGGCCCGTCAAATCGGGGAACTGCGCGATCTAGGCGTTCAGGTGGTCATCGTAGTAGGCGGAGGCAATATCTTTCGCGGAATGGAAGGGGAAGGCGCCGGCATCGACCGAGCCACCGGTGATTACATGGGCATGCTCGCCACTATCATCAACGCCTTGGCCCTGCAGAATACCTTGGAACAACACGGCGTGGAAACCCGCGTCCAAACAGCCATTGAGATGAGCGAGGTCGCCGAGCCCTTTATTCGACGGCGCGCCGTGCGGCACCTGGAGAAAGGCCGCGTGGTAATCTTTGGCGGCGGCACAGGCAATCCTTATTTCACCACTGACACCGCCGCCGCCCTACGCGCCAACGAAATCGGCGCCGAAGTCATCCTCAAGGCCACCAAGGTCGACGGTATTTACGACAGTGACCCGGAAAAGAACCCCAAGGCCAAACGCTTCCGCGAGATCACCTATCTCGATTGCTTGCAAAAACAACTGCGCGTTTTGGATTCCACCGCCTTCTCACTCTGTCTGGACAATAAGATGCCCATCGTCGTGTTCGATCTCTTCAAGACGCATAACATTCGGAACGTCGTGCTCGGCAAAAAAGTCGGCACCCTCGTCAAGGCCTAGTCCTCCCGGCAATTTTCCTTCCCACCGCCGCCGCCCCTCCCTAGAATAGCAACATGCCAGTCGATGACATCCTCCTCAACACCGAGGAGAAAATGCAAAAAAGTGAAGAAGTGGTCGTGGCCGACCTCACCGGTGTCCGCACCGGCAAAGCCTCTCCCGCCCTCGTAGAAAACATCAATATCGAAGCGTACGAAGGCAGCAGCATGCGACTCAAGGAACTTGCCGCCATCACTACCCCCGAGATGCGCACCCTAGTGATTCAACCTTGGGATGCCTCCACCGTTCACGCGATTGAAAAAGGTATACAAGCCGCTAACCTCGGCCTCAACCCTTCGGTCGACGGCAAGCTCATACGCATCAGCCTGCCGGACCTCAGCAAGGAGCGCCGCCAAGAAATGGTGAAATCCGCCCGCAAACTCACCGAGGATGGCCGCGTCTCCATTCGCCACGTCCGCCGCGAAGCCATCGAGACACTCAAGGCCGAGCAAAAAGCCGGCGACATCACCGAGGACGACCTCAACCACGGCGAAAAGGAAGTGCAAAAACTCACCGACGCCTACGTCAAAAAAGTCGACGAACATCTCACCGCGAAGGAAGAAGACATCCTCACCGTCTAAGGAATATCATGGAAAACGAAAACTGCGAGACCGGGGCCAGCGAGCCCCAAAGCCTTTTAGAAATGCTGCCCATCAAACAGGGCACCGATCAACTCTGCGAATCCATCGTCAACCAGGAAGGGTTCAAGGAATTGTACGCCAAGATCGACGCCTTTATCTCGGACGAAAAACTCAAGTACGAGTACAGCACCCTCAATGAACGTGGCGCGCTGCTCCAGCAGAAACAACAAGCTGGCGCCGAGATCACCGAGGAAGAAATCACCGCCTTCGAGCAATTGCGCACCGACTTTCTCGGCAATAAAGTCGCCGACGACTTTCTCGCTGCTCAACAAGAAGTCCAGCAGGTGCAGGATCGCATCCATCAAGTGATCGCCAAGACCTTTGAGGTGGGCCGCGTGCCCGCTCAGGAAGACTTTGATTTCTGCAGTGACGGCTTCGGCGACTGCGGTTGCAGCCAGTAACCGCCCCGTGAATACCCTGCCCCGCCGCCAATTCCTTTCCACCGGCGCCTTGGCTGGTGCCGCTACCGTACTGGGCGCCCCGTTCCAGCGTGCCGGGATGCCCAAGCTGCGCCTCAGCCTGGCGGCTTATTCGTTCCGCAGTTTTTTCAAATATCAAAAAACTTCCGTGCGCGAGGTCGCCGATCGGCCGATGGACCTGTTCAAGTTCATCGACTTTTGCGCCGACCACGGCTGCGAAGGCACCGAACTCACCAGCTACTTTTTCCGGCACAACATCACGCCCAAATATCTGGCAGACCTTCGGCGGCATGCGTTTCTGCGCGGGGTGGATATCAGTGGCACCGCCGTCGGTAATAATTTTTCCCTGCCCAAGGGGCCCCAACGCGACGCACAAATTGCCTATGTGAAGCAGTGGATCGATCACGCCGCCCTGCTCGGCGCGCCGCACATCCGCGTCTTTGCCGGCCGCGAGGCCAAGGGCGTAGACCGTAAACAAGCCGACCAATGGGCCATCGATTGCCTCCGCGATTGCTGCGATTACGCCGGCAAGCGCGGCATCTTTCTCGGCATTGAAAACCACGACAGCATTGGGTCAGCCAAAACGCTGATTGAATTTGTTGAGGCCGTCGACCACCCGTGGTTTGCCGTGAATCTGGATAGCGGCAACTTCCGCACCGCCGATCCCTATGCCGACTTCGCCGCCGCCGCATCCTACGCGGTGAATGTGCAGTTGAAAGTGGAACTACGCATCGGCAACGAGAAGCAGGAAGCCGACCTAAAACGCTTTGCCGATCTATTGCGCAAAGTAAATTATCAGGGCTACGTGGTCCTGGAATACGAGGCGGCCACCGATCCGCACAAAGCCGTGCCGCCGTTGCTAGAGGAACTGCAAGGCATCCTCGCCTGATTCTCTGGCTGGATTACGGGCTGGCAGAAGAGGCGGATTCGCTTTCGCCCTTCACGTGAGTATCAAACCAATCCACCATTTCAGCCAGCGTATGGCCGATGCTTTCACTGGCCTGATAATTATGCGTCTCATGCGGCAGCAACACGATGCGTGCCTTGCCGCCATTGCCCTTGATCGCCCGGAATAAACGCTTGGTTTGCTCCGGCGTGGTGGCCGGGTTTTTATCGTTCTCGCCGTGGATCAACAGTAACGGATCGCGAATCTTCGGCACCGCCAACAGCGGCGACATCTCCAGGTAAGTCTCCGGCGCATCCCAGAGCGTGCGGCGTTCATCCTGAAAACCAAACGGCGTCAGAGTGCGGTTATACGCCCCGCTGCGTGCTATCCCCGCCCGAAAGAGATCGCTATTGGCCAGTAACATCACCGCCATAAACGCCCCGTAACTATGCCCGCCCACACCCACGCGTCGCTGGTCGCAAACCTTCATTTTCACCACCGCATCAATCGCAGCCTCCGCATTGGCCACGATCTGATCAGTAAAGGTGTCATTGGCCGTTTCCGGATCCCCCACAATCGGCATCGCCACCTGATCCAGCACGGCATATCCCTGCAGGGCGAGAAACCGCGGGGAAGCTCCCGCAAAGGTGGAGAACCGATACGGTGAATTGGAAACCTGACCCGCCATTCGCCCCAAGGTGTAGGCCCGCGGATACGCCCAAAGAATGGTCGGCAATGGCAACGGGTTTTCCAGATCATAGCCCGGCGGCAAATGCAGCATGCAGTTGAGCATCACCCCATCGGCGCGTTCGTAGGTGATGAGTTTCTTCTGCACCTCCCGCAATGACTTCGCCGGGTCCATGAATTCCGTCAGCGGCTGGCGCTCCAATTCTCCTACCTTGCGCGAGTAATAATTGGGGTGCTCGTCCTCGGTCTCATGGCGCGTCACATATTCCGAACCGTCATCACTGAGCAAGGCTACCACCGCCTCGTAGCTGTCCTCATCGCATTTGAACAAATGCTCGCGCTCAAACTTCACGAGATTGAGCTTATCCAAAAACGGCCGGTCGCCTTCCACTGAGGAGCCGTTGCCATTCAGGAAAATTGAATTGGAATGCACGCGCATTGCCCGCTTGCCGTTGGGCAACTGCCGCATCAACGGGAAGCCCGGATGCTCATAACGCTCATTCACCGAGTGACTCCACAACAGCCGATCGTCAATATCCGGATTATCTGGATCCACCAGCCACGTGTAGTACCAGTTGCGCGAGCTGTCATATTCCCGCACCAGCGCCGTGTTCCGTGTTTCGCCCCAGTAAATCTTTGAAAACCGGTTTTCCAAAATGGTCACCTGCTTGGCCCGGCCCGTGAAGGGCGCTTCCAACATCATCACCCGATCCCGGTGTTCCACCTCACGCGTCGGATTCCCACCATCGAGCGCCTCAATCCAGATAATCGTCCCAGACCCGGTAGGTCGCCAATGATGCCCGCGCGGCTGCACCGGCACACCGCCCGTGGCCACATCCTCGGTGGCCGGTTGAATGGTCACGTGCTTCACCGAAGCTTTGAGATCCCACACCTCCGTACTGCGCGGGAAAAATTGGGCGGGCGATTGATAGGAATAAGGCGGATGAATCCGCTCCACCAACACATACCGGCCAAAAGGCGACACATCAAAGCTGCTGAAGATCGACGGCCGCCCCAGTTTTTTTTGCCGGCCTGTCTTCACCTCCAGCAAAACCAATTGGGAGGTCAAATAGTAATCAAACAATTTTTCATCATGATCATTCTGCAGCAGATCGGGATATGTCAGCACGGGCGCTTCCTTGGGGCCTGTCTCCTGCACCACCGGCCCAACCGGAGCCCGGGGCGGCGTGGGTGGATTGCCGCGCTGGCTGGGAATGGATTGGCAAATTAACCCCTTACTATCCGGCAGCCATTGAAAAGCCCGGCCGGCAGCCGTGTTGAGCTTCACTTGCGGGAAGGATTTAATCTGGCGATTTTCCGCCTCACCCACATGCAAAATCACCGAGGCCCGATCGTACTGTAAAAAGGCGAAGTGTTTACCATCCGGCGACCAAACCGGCAGGCTAAACCGCCGACTGCCCGTTGGGAGCCGCAACTGATGTTTGATGCCGTTGGCCACCTCCCGCAACTCCAACCGGAAATAATACTGCGGCAGCGCCGGGCCATTGTTGACGGGGTTCAGGCGAATGCCCGCCAAGGCCTGCACGCGGGAAGCCAGATCTTCAATCCGCCGAAACCGATACTGCTCAGCCACCAACAAGTACCGGCCATCCGGCGGGCTCAGGGACACCCGCGGCATCGGTCGGGAGGCAAATAATTCTTCGGCCGCTTTGGGCGGTTTCAAATACTTCTGCTGCGCCCCAGCCGGGACAACCAACATCCACGTCAAAACAACAATGGAAACAAGCGGGTTCACTTCGTCGTGAGAAAAATCATTTCAAAACATTCCGTCCGCGGCAAGCCTCCTTGCCACTCGCCTGCGGCACGGGTAGGTTCGACTGAACGATGCCTCGGTTTCTTCACATTTTCTGCATAACTGCCTCAATTACAGTGATTTGCACTTCTTGTCTCCACTGGCCGGATGCGCCGCAGCCACCGCAGGAGCTGGTTCGCACCTTTAATCAGGGGAAACTCGACGCCATCGGCGTGGCTATTCATGAGGCGCGGGTAGAGAAACGTCTGCCGGGCGGCGTGCTCTGGCTAGAGCGGCACGACGTGTCCTTTCATCGCGCCTACGGCATGGCCAGTACGCAGCCGGTGAGGGTGGGGGCACAAGGCGACACGATTTATGATGCCGCGTCGCTAACCAAAGTCGTCGCCACCACACCGGCCGTGCTACTGTTGCACGAGCGCGGGAAGTTAAACATCCAGGATCCCGTTCGCATGCATCTCCCGGAATTCACCGGCCAAGGCCGGGAGGCCATCACCATTCGGCAGTTGCTCACGCACACCAGCGGATTGCGCCCGGATATCTCCGTGAACGGTTGGAGCGGGCATCAGGAATGCATTGCCAAATGTGTGGCGGAAGTGCCGCGGGCGGCGCCCGATGAACGCTTCACTTACAGCGACATCAATTTTCAATTGCTGGATGAAGTGGTCCGGCGCGTCAGCAGGAAACGGCTCGATGTGTTTTGTGCTGAAGAAATTTTCGGACCGTTGAAGATGCACGACACCGGATACAATCCGCCTGTAGCCAAGCATACACGTATTGCGCCGACCACGGTCACTGATGGCAAAGCTTTACGCGGCGTGGTGCATGATCCGCGGGCCCGTAAGACTTCCGGTATCGCCGGGCATGCCGGCCTGTTTACCACTGCGCCCGACCTCGCACGTTATGCGCGGATGCTATTGCAGGCGGGCGAACTCGATGGGGTGCGTTTGTTCAAGACGGAAACGGTGCGATTGATGACGTCCGTCCAAACGCCCCCCCCCCTGCCCGCGCGGCGTGGGTTGGGTTGGGATATCGATACGGGCTATTCCAGCCCGCGTGGACACAAGTTCCCGCTCGGATCCTTCGGCCACACGGGGTTCACCGGGCCATCGCTTTGGATTGATCCGTACTCGAAGACGTTTGTGGTGTTCCTGTGCAACCGCGTGCATCCCACCGAGCGCGGCCCCAGCGTGGTGCCCTTAAGACGAACCATCGGAACGCTGGCGGCCGAAGCGGTGAAGGGGTTTAATTTCGAACATGTCCCAGGCGCCCTGCCACCATTGAAGCGGGACTAATATTTCACATCGGTTTCCTGCCAATTCTCCTTGGCCTTGGCCGGCACCTCAATACGCAGCCCATCCTCCCAAGCATGGGGCTGCCGATTGACCACCAATCCGCGCGGCAGTAACTCGATCTCATGGCGGCGCCCTTTGCTGGAGGCATTGGCGTCGACGGGAAACAGATCAAAGGTCACCGTGCCGGGCAAGTACGTGAGGTCCGCATAAAACCAGCTGCCGAAGGGCACGGATTGCGGCAGATGTACCGGATCAACAAAATTGGTCTGCACCGTTTCAAACCCTACCGGCGAGGTCTCGCCCGGGAATACCAAGGTGCAGTTGCGATATCCGCGCGCGGCCCAGTCGATGACTATCATGGGCGTGCCGTTGGCGTCGGTCTGGAAGGTGACGGTCCACGGGCCGTCTTTTTGGCGCATCCATTGGTCGAAGGAATACACGCCGATGTAAATGATCACGGCGATCAGGGCCATTTTCACGGCAAAGCCTAGGATGTCATCATCCTTGGGCGGTGGATTATCGGGGGTTTCCTCGGCCATAAAAAAATCCCCCGCATCCTGCCGTGAAGCGGATGCGGGGGCAAGGTTGCGGGCGGTTTAATACTCGCGCTTTTTGGTGATGCCCGGTTGCGGCGTCGGGTAGAAGCCATCAGCATCGGCTTTCACGGGTGCGGAATCGCCACCCAGTCCAACGAGTTTCTCAATCTCGGGAGCCAACGGATCGGCGTTGAGCGCGTCATCCCACATCACGCGCTGACCGGTGTGCGCGGCCATGCGGCCCATGTTACATACCTGACTGGCGAGCGCGCCGCGCTCGGCTTCGTTGTACGGCTTGTCATTACGGATGGCGTCGAGCAGATCCTCCCATTCGTCCTGATAGGGGTTGGTTTCGCGAGCCGGGAATTTCCACGTTTCGTTTTTCGGGTTCGGCGTGAGGCCTGAGTACAATGCGCTGGGCGCGGGCCAGTGCCCATTCTTGGAGAAGGTGCCAAAGCCCTTGGTGCCGTGGATATAACTAGCGAACTCATTATGGCAGCCCTCGATGGTGCGGCCGTAGTGCATGAGCTTGGTGCCGTCGGCGTAGGTGTATTCCACCGAATAGTTGTCGAAGTTTTGGTCCACGTACGGCTGGCCCTGCCGGTTCTTGGTGAAGTGCTTACCCCCGGTGGCCTGTGCCATGATCGGCCATGTCCATTTATCAAGTGAGCCCATCACGTTGAGCGCATCGCCACCGGTATGTTCCGGATCGCCCATGGCGGCGGCTTTCATCCAGCAGCATTCGTCGATGTTGTGAATGTAGTAATCGTTGAAGCAACCACCACTAGCCCAGATGAAGCTGTGGAAGCGGCGGATCTGCCAGCGAATTTCCTCCATGTCCTTGTATTGATCCCGCAGCTTCTGCGGAATGGACCGTGCGGACGCCACCGGGCCATGCATACGGTAGCTGCGCATGAGCACCACATCACCCACGGCGCCTTCCTGAATTTTATCGGCCATCGCACCGCGCGCACGGCTGTGACGGCACATGAGGCCTACGCCCACTTTCAGGTTTTTCTGCTTGGCCATCTTGTTGATCTCAAGGACCTGCTTGGTGCCATAGCCGTCGGCGGTCACCGGTTTTTCCATGAACACATTCACGCCTCGCTCCACGGCGTATTTATAGAACACCCAACGGAACGCCGGCGGTGTGGTGAAGATGGCTACATCGCCTTTGTCGAGATTGCTGATGGCTTCCTTGTAGGCCTCAAAGCCGATGTAGGCACGCTCGGGCAACCCGTTCTTTCCAGTCTTGCCGAGATCGACCTTCTCCTTATGCTTTTTGGAAAGGCCGTTGAGGCTGCTCTTGAGTTTGTCCTCAAAAATATCTGCGGCGGCCACGAGCTTGGTGGGGCCGTGTCCGGCCGAAACGGACAGCGCGTTATTGGCGGCACCCGTACCGCGGCCGCCCGCACCCACGAGGGCCACCTTCACCGTATCGTTGACAGCCGCGTGCACATGCGGAATAGCCACGCCGGCCAACGCGGAGGCACCGGCCACTTTGCCGGATGTCTTGATGAATTCACGCCGGCTGGGCGTCTCGGATGAATTGGAATTCTTAGGCTTCGCCATGCGGCGATGGTCGACCGAAGTGTTCCGGCCGTCAACCCCTACTTTGCCTTCAGCACGGCCTGCATGGCCTCGGCAATGTTTGGTTTCTGAAAGTGCACATCCTTGTGGGTCTCAGCATACCCGGCCAAAGCGCCGGTGAGGCGGTGGACGATTTTCTGGTGGGCTGGGGAGCTAAAGAAGTTCTTCATCTCATCCGGATCCTGCTCTAGATCGAAGAGCCACGGCTTGCCGCTGGCGGCATACACTAGTTTGTAGCGGTCGGTCACTGCACAGAGCCAGCCTTCGTCACTTTTGGTGGAGCGCAGGAATGCAATGTCCTCCCATTCGCCGTCACCCACTTGGGTAAACAGACTCCCGGCATTGCGACCATCAACATGGAGGCGATGCTTCACCTCCATAAGACTGGTCACGGTGGGCAGGAAATCAATGCAACTCAACGCCTCCTTTACCACGGTGCCCGGCGGCACTTTGCCCGGGCAGTAGAGCAAAAAAGGAATGCGCGCCGACCCCTCAAACGGAACGCCCTTGTTGAGCCGGCCGTGTTCGCCGCAGAGATCCCCGTGATCGCTGGTGAAAACAATCAGTGTGCGCTCCAGTTGTCCATTTCGGCGCAGCGTGGACAGAATCCGGCCGATGTTGTCATCCAAACATTTCACCATGCCGTAATAGTTGGGCATGAGCAGACGCACCGTATCAGCGGTGATCTTGGGCGCCTTGGCCGCCCACACGGGAGTTTGCTCACGGGTCTTGTTGACCGAACGCGGAATGGGCACCTGCACCTGGTCGTACATCGTATCGTACGGCGCTCGCACCGAGTTCGGTCCATGCGGATCAGGATAGCTAACCATATAACAAAACGGTTGCCCTTTTTTGGCATTCACAAAATCGATCACCTTGTCAGTCAACCAATCGGTGGAGAAGGTCTCCTCATCCGCATCTGCCAATGCGTAGCTTAGCTGACCATTCTTCTGCGCGCCCACCTGTGGCCCGGTTTCGGTATCGACGAATTTTTTCCAATGACCACGATTAAACATGAAGCGATTATCCTCCCAACCGAACTTCCGTTGCGGCCCCCATTGCGGCTTACCATCGCCATCGAGATGCCATTTGCCCGCGTATCCGGTGGCGTATCCCTGTCGGCGCAACACCTCAGCAAAGGTCACGATCCGGTTATCCAGTGGAATGTTGTTGGTGCTCACCGGTGTCTTTTGCGGATACAACCCGCTCATCAACGCCGCCCGCGACGGTGAGCACACCGGGGTGGTGGCATAAAAGCTGGTGGCCATGGCACCATGGCGGGCAAGCCAATCAATGTTCGGTGTCTGTACAATTTTCCCGCCGTAACAACCCAGCGTCTTGAAATGATGTTCGTCGGTTTGGATCACCAACAAATTGTACGGCTTGGCCACCGCCACAAACGCCGTGGCGCACAGAAGGAAAAATAAACGCATGCCGGAGCCTAATCGCTCCCTGAACAGGAAACAAATGGAATTCCTACGCCAGTTGACGTGCGGGTCGGGCCAGCCTTTGGACGCTCTTCACCAAATCGCGACGGCGCAGCCATTCATCCAGTTGATGCACCGGCACCCAGCGCCGGGTACGCTGGGCCTTTTCCGGCCAACGCCGCAATTGTTTGGCCACCCGCATCGGATACAAGTCCAGCGTCCACCGAGTCCGCTCCAAACGCACGCGGCGGCTGTTACGAATTTCCCCGAGCACACCTGCCTCTTCGTAGGCCTCTTCCAACGCCGTACGTTTCTTACCCAAGCGCGGAATCAGATTCCCCTTGGGCAAACCCCATCGATTTTTTTTGGTGGAAACCAATAGCACCTCGCGAAACCCATTGCGAATCCGTGTGGCCACCACGCCAGTCTTAACCGCTTTTTTCAAGACACCTCCTGCCACGCAAGCTACCATAACGACCACCAAAAAATCAATCTCTTACCGATAACCCAAATTAAAAAGGGCAAGGTGGAATTCGTCCCATTTCAAACTCCCGTGACGGTTCGCTTAGTTCTTCGGCGGACGCGGCATGGGCGCGTTGGTCTCCTTCAGCCACGCCGTGAGCTTGTCGTTAAGGGACTTCGCCAATTGCGGTTTGTCCTTTGCGCGATTATTCGTTTCGCCAATGTCACCAACTACGTCGTACAACTCGAGCGATTGGTCGTCGTAATTGCGGATAAGCTTCCAGCCGTTGCTAGCCACCACCGCGCCGCCGAGGCGGTTTCCCATATGCCAAGCGTAGTTCGGATAGTGGAAAAAAATCTCGTTGCGTTTTAGGCCGCCGCCACCAGTAAAGAGGGCCTGTTGTTTGAACAGCGGCAGAATGCTCTCGCCATCCAGCGGCTCCCTGCCCGGCTTGAGCCCAGCCACCTCGAGGAAGGTCGGGTAAAAATCCATACTCACCACCGGCCACGCGCAGGTGGTGCCCGCCTTCACCTGGCCGGGCCAACGCACGATCATCGGCACGCGGATGCCGCCTTCGTACAGGTGCCCCTTCGATTCCCGCAATGGCCGACAATCGCTCACGCCGGCGAAGCCCCCGTTGTCGCTGGTGAAAATAACCAACGTGTCCTCAGCCTCACCCATATCATCCAGTGCTTTGAGCAGTCGGCCGATGGAAGCATCCATCGCCTCGATCATCGCGCCGTAGCGCGTGTCATTCAGGCCGGGGCCTTTGCGGTTCTCATATTTTTTCAGCAACGCCACGGGCGCCTGCATTGGCCAGTGCACGGTGTAAAACCACAGGTGCGTCATCCACGGCTGACCCTTTTTGGCGCGGATGAATTTGATCGATTCATCCACCAAACGGTCCGGCAAATACTCACCCTTCGGTCCGTCGGACAGCTCGGCATTGCGGTAAGGCGAAAAGAAACTGGGCGGACCACCGTACGACGTGCCGCCGATATTCACGTGGAACCCCTGCCCCGTGGGCGACAGCTCCTTCGCTACACGCCCACCGCCCGTCACGCTCGGGGCAATGTGCCATTTACCAAGAAAAGCATTCACGTAACCGGCCTCCTTCAGCCGCTCGGCAATGGTCACGTACTCTGTGCCGAGTTGAGCGGTGAGCTTGGCGGGTTGCGGGCGCTTGTCTTTGGGGAAATACAGGCCGGGTAAATGCGTCGTGAGACCGATCCGTGCGGGCGCCTGCCCAGTCAACACCGCACAGCGCGTTGGGGAACACACCGGCGCCGCCGCGTATGCGTGCGTGAACCGCATGCCCTGCTTGGCCAACCGATCGAGGTGTGGCGTGTCAACGAGCTTGTTCCCTTGCACGGCCAAATCCATCCAGCCCAAGTCATCGGCCATGATGAACAGGATATTCGGCTTGGTCGGAGCCGCCGTCGCGGAGGCCAAGCAAAGCAGGGAGAGTGCGAGTGCAAAAAAACGTTTCACGTTACTTCCAAGTATTGTCCTTCACGGGCTTTCCGTTGGTGGTGAGAATTTGGAAATGATGAAAGCCGGCCGGCTGACCTTGATAACGCCACACCACTTCTTTCGCGCGCGTCACCTCCACTAATTTCACCGCCTGCCCCTTGGCATGGTAGCTGGTAATCACCGTGTTGCCGTTGGGCAAGCGCTGCACGCCGCAGGCGTCGTCCAGCAGTTTTTCGCCAAGATCCTCGTTGTCCACACTCCAAACAATCGCACCCTTGGCATCCACCTCGATCACTCGGTTGCCGTTGGTACAGCCGATCAGAGTGTTGCCATTGGCGAGCCGAATAGCGGTGAACGGCCAATCCCGTTTGGCGCGCCCGCGATCATCGGTTGGAAAACTGCGCAACACCTTGCCGGAATCCGGATCATATTCATTTACGGAAAAATCCAGCAAATGCGGGGCGATATAATTGCCGTTCGGCAACACGCGCAACATCCGGGTTTGCATGTGCGCATTTTTCTTCTGACAGGCCAATGGCGTGGATTTCAAAATCTTACCGGCACGATTAATCACAATTGCTCGTGGCTGAGGCCCGAGTTCTGCCACCAAATACCGATCCTCGGCCAACGGCTGCACGGTGCTAATTTCCTTTTGCTGACCCTGATACGACCACACAATCTTGCGCGTCTTGCGATCCACCTCCGCCACGCCGCCTTTGGGAAATCCACTCGTGGGATAAATCGCCAGCAACACATTGCCGTTCGCCAACACCCAGCCATCACTTGCCGGCAAATCGAATCGCCATTGCACTTTGCCGTCTTCCCCCACGATCACGACGCGGTTGGCTTTTCCAACACCCAAAAAAGAATGGGTCACAGCCGGCGCCGCCGTTGAATTAATGGCAACCGCCACGCCGCAGACAGCCAAGAGTTTGATGAACAGCATTCGAGACCAAGATTTCATGAGCCCCCAGTTGAAGCCGATTAAACGGAGATTGCAAGGGAATCACTCATTCGGCGGACGATGAGAGGGGATCTGCGCCTTGAAATCACCGAGGCTGTGCCAGCGGAGGCGTTGGTTCAGATCCACCTCGGTGAGGGCCACGGTGCCCCATTCCTTTGCCTGCGCCAGCGGGCGTCCGTCGTGGCCGTACACGGCGGAGATCATCCAGTTGCTGGCGGCATCGGTGTACGTGCTGCTGATGACGTACACGTGATTCTCGCACGCGCGCGCCGCACCGAGCATGGGATTACAGCCCCACACCGGCCAGGCGATCACCTCCGCGCCGTTATTGCTGAGGCGGCGGGCAACTTCCGGAAAAAACCCGTCGTAGCACACCATCATGCCCACTTTACCAAAGCGCGTTTGGAAAACCGGATACGTGTTGCCGGGCGAAATACCGCCCTCAATCTCGCCGCGCGGCAGGCACACCTTACGGTATTTCCCAGCCACCTTGCCGTCCGGGCCAATGAGCACGGCGACGTTGTAGATGAGATTAGCATCGCGCTCGAGCAAACCGGCCACGAGATAGAGATCATGTTTCCTAGCGAGCTTGCCAAAATATTCAGTAGATGGTCCTGGAATGGACTCCGCGCATTGAGCGAAGGTGCGACCACTGTGGTAGTAAGTAAGTGTCTCGGGCAATACTACCAGATCGGCCTTGCGCTGTGCAGCTTCCGCAATGAGCGGAGCAAAGAGCTTACATTTCTCATCATTGAATTTTCCGGCGCGCGGCTGGAAGTGAATTGTTGCCAGCCGAACTTTACGCGGTTTAGGTGCGGGAACTGGTTTCAATGACACATGCCGCCAACTAACTCGGCCCGCATCCAACCAACGCAGGCAAAGCTCAACCTTTACCTGCGTAGCTGCTTTGGGAGCCTTAAAGACTTCGAGCACCTCCATCCATCCTCCACGCGTCATGGCTCCTGTGACACGTGGGAATTCAGGCTCTGCTCGAGGAGCAGTGCCGGGACGGTAAGAGGAAAAAGTCGGCTCATCGCGTTTTACTTTATTGCCATCGGCATCCAACCAAATCAAACGTTCGACAATGTGCCGCTGCACGTTTTGAATATCGATATCCCATGTTTTTCGGATCGCAGAAAATTGGTAATGCTGCCCGCCCTTTACTTGAAAGGTTGCCTGCCACTGACCAACTGCGCCTTTGCGGTCATTAGGAAAAATGGTTAGTACTTCCCCTTCATTGCCCGGGTGAGGGTCGGGCGTCCTTTCCCATGAGGGTTCCAGTTCTGCACGGGGCGTGAAGGTCTTCCACTCACCTTGAGGCGCAGCACTGACACCGAAAGCGAGAAGAAACCATGGAGCGAAGCTTTTCATCACGGCCGTTAACCTTCCGTTACAAGGATGAAAACGCAAGTCAAAGGTCATCAAGTGTCACTCCAAGTAAGCCCGAGATTTGATCAGCAAATGACCGGTGTTCCCTAGGCAAGGCACCTTTCCAACGAGACAAATAGTCGCGAGTGCTCAAGGCCTGACTTTCCAGCCCTTCGTTCAAATAAACCAAAGCAACCAGCTGGTTGGGATCTTTCTGGATCACCTGATAAAACTGATAAGCCACGTATTTATAGAGATCATACTTCGGATGCCGTTTACCCAGTCGCAGCGCCGTTTCGTTTTTTTCAAACCACGCGGCAAATTCCATACCCTCGGGCTTGGCCTTCTTCGGATCCAGAATACGGTCAGCATAGGAATCCAGATGCTTGGCGTAGCTCTTCCAGTTGCCGTAAGGTGGATGCGTCTTCCATTCCTTCCCCATTACCTTCAGTGAATGGCAGGAGATCGCCTCGCAGAATGCTTCGTTGATCCAATGATTAGCTCCGGACCGCGGGTGGTCATGGTTGATCACGATGTGTGTAAACTCATGCGAAAACTGATAGGCGATCTGTGCCCACCCGAAGCCGTCATCTACGCTCAGCATCACTAGTGTCTCACCTTTTGGCCCGCGGCGATCCAGTTTTACCGGAAACTGGTTGTTAGCTTTCTCTATACGGATCGGCTTGAACTTGCGCTCCGGAAAATGCCGTGCCAGACCCATTGCCGCCGAACGGCACACGGCCTCGAAATTCTCTGGAACGGTCTTGTAATCCTTTTGCGTCAGCCGGATATCCAGCTTCGGAATATTTGGAGTTGGCGTTTGAGCGAAAACGCAGACCTCCATTCCACAGATCAAGATGAGCGATAGCAACCGTAGGGGAACCAGCGTTTTCATCATCGGAACGTCTCCTTAATTCTAATGTATTCGTTATGGAGATTTTGGCGCCCAAGTAAATCGACCCCAATTCCTTTGGGGTGGCACGATGGGTAATGCCTTTTCTCCCGATTCAGTTTGAACCATCACCAAGGGACCGCCACGTTTCGGTTCAGGGTAGGCCCTCGTCACAAAACCATCTGGGGACCATGTAGGGTCATCCCCTCGTCCAACTTTCCGGCGCTGTTTTCCATCATGGCTAACAACCCATACATTAAAGGTCGCAGCGATTTGCTGGTCTCGCTTAGGATTATTGATGCCGGTAAACTTACTCATATGAATCATCTCCACTCCCTCCCAATGGGCGATCCACTTGCCGTCCGGCGACCAAACAGGAACCTTTTGCTCGATTGGCGCTTTAATGGCCTCGTGGTATTCCTGCTCCGGCTTGGAAATTAGTTTGGCACCATCCCCATCCAAATCGCTAACCCAGACTCTCATTTCACCACTTCTATTGGAGATAAAGGCGATCTGATTACCTTTCGGCGAAGCCGCTGGCATGGCGTTACTGTGCTTGAGTTGTTCCGGATTGGTAAAGAGTCTACGATGCTCCCCCGTCGTAACATTCAGAATATGAATTTGAGAATTGCGGGCCGGATCCTGTTTGGGCTTGGGCTTTACCTTCATCCAAATCAGGTGTTCAGAGTCCGGCAACCACGAGGGCAAAATATTCATCCCCTCACCCACAAGGGTCCTCACCTTCCCTCCGTTCAGATCGGCGAGGCGCAGCGCCATCGCATGGCCCACTTGTTCAACATAAACCAGCTTTTTACCGTCTAAAGAACAACTCGGCATCCGACATCCGATCTTGGAAAATGTGAGTTGCCGACTGCCTGTCCCATCCTCTTTCATGCGGTAGAGTTGCAGGATCCCCTGGTCATCGGTGTGGCTGACCACCACTTCACGTAATTCCGCTCCTGCCAGTAAGTGAGCCCACACACCGATTATCAAGGCCGCCTTGAATGGAAATTTTTTAGTCATCGATTAATTCTAATTTGAGCCCACCTCAACTTGACCCAGGATTGACCAACCACTTTGTAAGGTTAATTCATTAGCAAATCGAATTGCAGGTTTCTTTTTCCAAGGATCAACCACTCCGACCCCCAATTGGTAGATACCCGTTTGCTCAGGGACACTTAAAACCGTCCCAAATTGAAATTTACCAGGCAACCATTTTCGAATGTCTTCCTGCAGTTTAATCTCAGATACAAAATTCCCTTTTGTATCCAACCATGCCAACTTCACCGGCCAACGGTAATAAAAAGGGGCTACGCCTTCATTTACCCCTCGCACCAAAACAACACAACCTTTTCCTAGAGCAACTCTCTTTGAATGACGAACCTCAGTTAACCGAAATTGATAACCCATCTTTCGGACCAACTGGTCACTACGAGCCTGTAAGTTAAGTGAAACATTCTCGTCCAAAGCCGGTCCATAAGGGCCAATCCAGGAAAAGTGAGAACGGCCAACCATCTCTTGGGTGTAAGCCCACTCGTTCCCCAACCATTTCTGCGCGGCGTGCGGCACCATTTCGCCACCGACCACGTTCTGTTTCCAACCATCTGCATGACCGCCTCGGCGCATGCGCGCCAAAAACGACCAATCCTCCCCATTATCCGTATCCTCGGGAAACATATCGTCGTGGAACCCGATCCCTTTGTATTTGGCCAGCACTCCATCGGCATACCGAGCCATCAGTTGCTTGCCGGGAAAAGCCTTTTGGTACGCCTTTAGAATTCGATGTTGGGTCGCCTCGGAAGCAAATAATTCCGCCCGCGGGTAAGTGTGCCACTCCCCCCAAAAACCGAGGAACCCCAATTGGATAAAAGCGACGCGAGGATGGGTATTATAACGTTTGCCCAAAGCCGCTATGAAACGCTCCATGGCCTCGACCATTTTAGGGTGGTTATAATCCGGACTCTTACCGCCACCGTGTTCCCGATAAGAGCTTTCCTTCACGCCCTTAGCGCGCAACCACTCAGGCAACCCGGAGGGTTTGCTGGGGTAATCCACATACACCCGAAGCACAAGATGCTTATCCTTGGCTCTGGGGTGGTTCCAGTCCTTTTTCTCCCAATCCTCAAAGGTATATTTCCCTTCGATCGGCTCCAGCTCCCTCCATGAAATATATTGGAACACCATGGAATAAGGGCGATGAATTTTACCGGCATTGGTGTAGAGACAATACCCCTTAAGCGGGTTATCGAGTGGCCCCGAGGCGGCCGCAGGTCGGCGAATCTCAAAGCCGCCCGCAGACGGCTTCGCCTCATCCGCTGGCACATATGAACTCGGAATCAAACCCAAGAGAATGATGCTAAAAAAAAGAATCGGCGAACGGTGCCTCATGGCACGAACAGGGTAGAAGAGACTGTTGAACCCGTCACTTTGAAAATGGGCCAGAGGAAGGAATCGCTGTCCATCCCCCGATTAGTTGGGCGATACTAAGGGAAGTATATTACGCCAGGAACTCTTCCAAGGGGCCCTTCAAATTGAGGTGCTTCAAATTAGAATCCAGTTGCCCAAATGTTTCAGGCGTTTTCATACCAGCGGCATGCATAAGGGCGAGGTACAAGTTGCCCACAGTGCGATGCCCTTCGGATCCATACTTCGGATATTCCAGATAACGTCCCATGTTCAGTTTCTTTCCCATGCCTCCCAAGAGAATGGTTGGCCAGTCGTGACCGGCGCAATGATGGTCGCCTGAAGAACAGGACATGTAGACGATCATTGTGTTGTCGAGCATCGAACCGTTCCCCTCTGGAATGCCTGCGAATTTCTTCGCCATTTTGGCGATCTGTTTCAAGTGCAGCTTCTCGACTTCCATACGAGCCTGGTGGCCAGTCCAGCCATTGGATGCCTTGTTTTCCTGCAGGTGGCCGAGGGCGTGGACGGAATTCGAAAGGCCCAGCTCGGAGTACTTCACGCCCAAAGTATCTGGGCGCAAGGTGATCACGTTCGTCAGGCCGGCAATCAAAGCGGCCGACGCGATCTCAAAGTGCGATTCGATCCGCGCGGAAGGTGCCGTGGAATCATAACGATCAGTTAGCTTTGGCGCATGCTTGCGGACTTGATCCGTCATACCAGCTTTCTTCTCTTCAATCTTCCGCAGTGCATCAAACGATTCTAAGTACTGCGCAAATCGTTCCTTATCATCGCCCGACAGTTGTTTCTCCACGCGTCGCGCATCTTTGCCCAAGAAGTCCATGAGGTTGCCGTTCAACGCAATTTTCTTTTTTAACTGCTGTGGGCTCTCCACCGCGGCACTGAAAAGCTCTAAGAACGCCTTGCGAGGCGAGCCTTGATAAGCGACTGGCTTGGCGGCGCCATAAGCGGAGAGGTTGGGATAACAATAGGAATCTTCCGGCTTCCATCCGGGCTCCAGCAATCGCCCGTTCATCGCCATTCCGTACATCGGATAAGGTCCAGTGGAAAGATGCTGTCCTAGGAGGCAATCTAGCGTCGGTGCGATGGCAACATTCTCGGAGTCATGAAGCGACAACGTGCCGAATCCTTTGGTGTGATTACCCCGGAAGCCCACACCGGATAAGCTCTGAATGATCGTCATCTGATCCTTGAATTTCTCCAGAGCCGCAAGTTTTTCCGGCAGTTTGTGTTTCGTCAGCGGCACATCCACCAGTGCCCCTTCCCGGCGCGACCGGTTGCCCAGTTTCTGGCCGGATTTTTCGTCCACGAAATGATTGGTTAATCCGTCCGGCACGAGATTGAATTTATCGATGCCGGATGATTTCACCACAAAGACAAAACGCTTTGGAAAAGCAGCCTCGTCACCTTCCGCGTGAACACGAAGGGAGTGGAGAAATGGCGCCATGGCCAGAGAACCACCACCCAGTGAAAGATCCCTGAGAAATTGTCGTCGTTTGTAGGTCATAAAATATGTGTGGCTATCGTCTGTATAGAAATGAATCCGAACTCAGCAAGGACACAACCAGTGCTTTAAAACTACCGTCATTATCCAAATAGGCTTTCTCGGCTTCAATCAATGTTTTTGAATCACTAAGCATCTCATTTCGCCCCATGAAATAGCGGAAGAGATGTCGGATAAACGACTGCCGCGCACGATCCGAACGCCCCAACCGATGCATCATCTCGACCGCATCCTTCACGTCGCCGTCCACTTTGGGATCGCCCGAGAATGCAATTTCTCCGGTGGCGTCGATCTTGCGGGTTGTCAACTTACCTTCCTTAAGGAGGCGATCGAATTGGCCATCCCGCCGCATATAAATCTTCCCGTTCTCGTCAAAATAACTCACCTCACGATACCGGCCCCAATCATCAAACATCTCAAAAGGTTCACCGAGCGGGTTCATCTTGCGATGACATTTCCAGCACTGGGTAGCGCGCAACGGTTCCATGCGTTCCCGGAGTGTTTTGTGAGAATCAATCGGCACGGCGGCATCAACATCCGGAGGCACATCCCCCAGCACCCCAGCGAGCAACCGTTCGTATACCCAGATTCCTCTATGAATCGGATCATTGTCCTCATTGAGGGAATAAGCCGTCAACCAAGCAGGATGGGTCAGCAAACCGGCTCTTTCCTCCTTGGGCATCTTCAAGGGTTGCTCGATGGGCCAGTCCCATTTCTGTTCTCCGTGGCGACCGTTGCTAGGTAAATTGTAAGGCTCGATGTAAAGGAGATCCGAAATGCCGCGTCTCTTGCCTTCGAAAGGAAAAGCGGGATGGCGGTGCATTCCCTTGTCCAGCGTCGCTTGATACATCGCAACCGTTTTCTCGGCATCCCGTCGGGCGGCAACCAGAGCTTTCTCGGCCTTTTCGGGCATATTCTCAAAATTGAAATCCCCCTTGATCTGTTTCTTGCGCAACTCGATACGGGCTTCTACGTAACCGGGGTCCATGATCTCCGCGATTCTCTTATCGTAATGCTCGCGGGCATACTCGTTGTCACCGGGATGCGCGATGAAGTATTCATTCGTGGTCAACAGCTCGGCGATGACGTTCTTGTCCTTTTTCAACACGTGCTCAATGAGCATCCGGGCGTCGTGAATGAGCATGGTCGTGTTCCATTGGTTAATCTTTTCCGCACCCCGCCGGTCGTTGTCCTTGAACACCGCTCCCGCACGGTGAAAGCCGAAGTACTCATCAAAAAACCGCTGCACGCGCGGCAGGTCTTTACGATTCCAAGGCCCGGTCGTCAGTTGTTCATCCAGCAACTGCCTCACGAGCTTGGCCACGTCTTCGCGGGTTTTTAGCTGCCCCTGCTGGATTGCCGCTTGGATGTGCCGATTACGGTCAGGTCCCTGATCTGTTAATGCGTAGGCCACCGCATGCGCCAGTTCATTCGGCGACAAATGTCGGCGCCCATGCGGGTCCACCTTACCCAAGCCAAACTCCATCCGGTAAATCGATTCTGGGCTCAGGAACATCGCTTTGACCGTCGTCTTAAAGCCATCCAAGCGCCCGCCGGTTTCGATATTCTGTTTGAGAAAGGTTAGGTACTTCTCTTGTTCTTCCTGAGCCGGGTAGCGCCCAATCACCCGCATATGCTCCCGCCGAACCAGTTCCGTGAGATCCGATTCCTTGAGCGCCTTGTTCCCCTCCGTCAGATCTTTGAACTCACCGCGTTTTTCCCGCGCCACCAGAAACGAATCCGCCACGATCATCATCATTTGCACCGTGCTCTGATCCGCCACCGACATCGCCGCATAATCGCGAACCCCACGCTCCGAAGTCACGTAACTGAAAGGGCTCTTCGCATTGGCAAACCCTTTATATGAAAAAATTTCTGAGTTAAACCGCCAGAGTCGGGCAGGCGAAAACGAAGGTGTTTTAATTTCACCAGAAAACAGTTTTTCATGATTCACCCAGTTACCGTATTCTGGCGCGAGCAGTTTTTTGCGATACGCGTCGCCAGAACCAGCCGTCAACAACTGGCGATCAATCCACTCGATCATCCCGTTTCGATCCGAATCATCGGGACGCTTCTCCTCATCAGGCGGTGGCATATCGCCGGCTGTTAGTTGAGCGAGAATGTCTAACCACAATTCAGAATTGCTCGCCTGAGTGAAATCAAACGAAACCTCGTGGAGCGCCAACTTACCCTTTTGCTTTTCCTCCCCGTGACAGCGAATGCAATGGGTTTCAAGGAACTGTTTTGCTATACGCCCAGCCTCGGCCGCAGGCAGGCCAAAAGAGACCACAATAAAAAGCAGCACAGATAGAATCCGTAACGTTCCCATAAACTCATCGCACTATAGGTGGAGATTCATCTTTTATCAATCAATGTCTAATTGAGACCTGCGGAAAT
>Ga0315320_10001065_pt1 | contig 22633 bp, 21 predicted proteins | sample M140m21515metaG_FD_203458 | JGI IMG/M metagenome (GOLD analysis project Ga0315320, IMG submission 203458) | Ammonia-oxidizing marine archaeal communities from Monterey Bay, California, United States - M1 40m 21515 | ecosystem: Environmental > Aquatic > Marine > Coastal | place: USA: California... | reverse complement strand
CCATAGAGCATCTAATCCTGTTGATTTAAAATCATTCCATCCATTATCACCATTTTTACCACTACATAACCAACCTTCTGTTCCAGCTTGTTGTATAATAGCTGCTGAAGGTTCTTGTCCTACATTGTTTATCATCCATTGTACTTTTTGACCTTTATTTCCGCCATATTCTGACATTTATATAAATTATTAACATTATTTATTTAATTTTTAATACAGTAACATTTAATTGTTTTGTAAATACTTCTACTAATTCATCATTTTTGTAATCTTCTAAATATTTAATATTACTTACTCCTGCTGCTAATAAAAGTCGAGTGCAAATAATACAAGGATAATGTGTAACATAAGCAGTCGCTCCTTTACAACTTACTCCTCTTTTCGCACAATCACAAATTGCGTTTTGTTCTGCATGAACAGTTGCTTGTTCGTGATTATTTCTTACAATAGAATTATGTGGAGCTCCTGGTAAATGACCATTATACCCTTGACTAATAATTCTATTTTCCTTAACTAACAAACACCCTACATTTAACCTCTCACAAGAAGATCGTTCCGCGGTAACTTGGACAATTTTTGCAAAATACTCGTCCCAACTTAGTCTATTTGCACTCATTATAAAAATAATGAGTTACAAGGTTTAAATAATTTCTCTCCAAATAATTTTTATTGTTTGCAAAATATATATGAACTTTCTAAAAGAAGTAACTTCTTATAAACTTTCTAACGAATCCCTTGAAACAATATTGAAAGCAACATTATTACTTGTTCTTTCAGTATCGGGAAATTTTTTAGCAGAAACACTAGGTTGTCAAAGTCAAAAATTATTAGGAAATATGTTTGTTAAACATATTTTGATTCTTTTTATGATATATTTTACAATTGACTTTACACAAAATAATAACCATTTAGCCAACCCTGTTATGAATTTATTCAAAGCTATTGTGGTTTGGGTTTTATTTCATTTCTTTACACATATGGATATTATCCCAACCACAATTGCTATTATTTTGATAATGATATTATTCTTTATTTCAAATTATAGACATTATATTAGTGAAAAAAGTAAAAAGGCAACCACTGATTTGGAAAATTTAGAAAACAGAGATAGAGTTTTGAAAAAAGTTCAAAATGTATTATTTGTAGCTGTTATTGCTACTATTTTAATAGGTTCCGCAGTTTATTATATTGAAAAACGAAGAGAATATAAAAAAGATTTTAGATTATTTAAGTTTATATTTGGCGTAAAAAATTGCAAAGGTTATACACCTAAATGGGCAAGGATTTTCTAAGTATATAATATATGACAAATGTTCCGCAAAGATATGTTCCTAAAAAATTATCAAAAAAAGATAAAAAAAAGCAAAAAAAAGAACTAAAAAAATCGCGAAAAGCGTATAAAAAAGGCAAGTATCATACAAGAAAAAAAGTCAAATCATTTAAATCAAAAGTATCGCCTCATATTATTAAAGCGCGTAAAATGTATAAGATTGAAAAAATAAGACCATCTAAGAAATTAGCAAAAGCATCTAAATGTAGTTTAAAGGGATTAAAAAGAATGTTTCAAAAAGGACAAGGTGCTTATTTTTCAAGTGGTAGTCGTCCTAATCAAACGGGTCATTCTTGGGGATATGCTAGAATGGCAAGTGCTATCACAGGAGGTAAAGCATCCGCTGTTGATTTTCATATTATAAAAGAAGAGTGTCATAAGAATAGTAGAGCATTTAAACTTGCAAAAAAAGCAAGAAAAACATATAAAAGAGGCATGAAGCGAGTAAAACAAGTAAAAATAGGAGGTAAATGGAGTAAAAAATATAAAAAAAGTATAAACTGTAAAAAACCAAAGGGCTTTTCACAAAAACAGTATTGCAAATATAGTAGGAAAAAGAAGAAAACAAAAACAAAGAAAAATAAAAAGAAATAAAATTGAATTAAGTTATTGATAATTAAATAGTTATTAATAACATCATCAACAATGAGTGAAAATAAGTCGGTTCAATTAGGTCTATGTTGTTTAAATACTGTGCTTAGATCACAAACACCATTTCCTGTATTTGCATCTAGAAAAATGATAATAAGAACTGTGAAAGAAAAGGGCATTGGTTCTCTGAAAGCAAAGATAACACAAAACTTAGAAGATGTATTAACGATGATGGATTGGAATGAACAACACGGTATTAAACTATTTAGACTTAGTAGTGAATTATTTCCTCATAAATCAAATCCCAAGGTTGAAGACTACGATTTTGATTTTGCAGTGGACTTACTCCGTCAAATTGGAGAAAAATCAAAAAAATATAATCAACGATTAACATTTCATCCTGGACAATATAATGTAGTTGGAACACCTAATCAAAAAACATTCCAACAAACTTGTTGTGATTTAAAGTATCATGCGGATGTATTGGATCTTATGGGATTAGATAATAATTCAGTAATGGTTGTTCATGGAGGAGGAATGTATGGTGATAAAGAATTAACAAAACAAAGGTGGTGTGAACAATATCAACGATTACCTGATAATGTAAAAAAAAGATTGGTTCTAGAAAATTGTGAGAAAAGCTTTTCGATAAGAGATTGTTTGGATGTATCAAAAAAAATAAATATTCCTGTTGTATTTGATACACACCATTTTGAGTGCTACAAGTTATTGCACCCAACTCAAACTTTTGCTGAACCAAGTGTTTATATGCCATTAGTTTTACAAACTTGGATAAATAGGGGTATAAAACCTAAATTTCATGTCAGTGAACAAGGTTCTGGAAGAACCGGTCACCATAGTGATTATATTGAAGTAATACCTGATTATTTATTAGAAATACCTGAAAAATATGGAATGGATATTGATATAATGATTGAAGCAAAGATGAAAGAACAAGCTATATTTAAGCTATATACAAAATATCCATTCTTGGATTGTAAAATTTAATCTACAAATATATTAATGAGAACTAGAAGAATTCAAAAGAATAAGAAAAACAAAACAAAAAAAAATAGGAATAAAAATAAAATGACAAAACCAAAAAAAGTAAATGGAGAGATATTTTTTTCAGATTATCCTGATTTTCGACCTAATTTAACTCCTAGAGAAATGTTTAAACTTGGAAGTTTTGGTGGAACATATTGGAGACCAATCAAGTCAAAGTTTTATAAGACAAAATTAAAAGATCAACATCTAAATTATCCAAAGTCTTGGTGGAAAGGAATACCATACCATCATTTAACAACCCCGTTTAGGGAATATGATATCAAAATAAATAAATATAGAAAAAAGGTGGGAACTACTTTGAAATTTTGGGAAGATAAAGATTGGATTGACAAACAAGATCCTTATGGATGGGTGCAATGGTATTGTGAATTTTATTTAGGTAGGAGAAGCAATGATGATGAAAGACAAATTAGTAGATGGAAGAAACTTGCAGGCTCCAAAGGAAGATTTAGAAAATGGTTAGTAACACAAATTTTAAAAAAAGGGACAAAAAAAGATTGGAATGACCACAATATTAGCCCAGCTATTCGTCAAACATTGCAACATTGGGCATATAAATTAAAAAAGAAAGATTTTGATAAAGAAGTAAAATCTAGAAAAGAATAAATACAAAGGTATATTATATGAATAATTTACCAGAAGACTTGAATAATATCATTGGAGAGTATTTATTTGGTTGCAAAAAATATCCTATTTATATTAATAAAGAATTTACAGAAATTTTTTGTGAAAAAACAAAAAATTGTAAAGAAGTTACAATATCTAGAAAAACATATTGCCAACATTGTGATAAAAATCAAATATGGAGGGCAAGAATGATAATGAATAATCTATTAACTGGATAAATTCTTTATATATAATATATGAATACAATTCAAAAAAGATTTTTAGCGTTTTTGTTGTTATGTATACCTGTTAGAATTGGGTTTGTTTTTATAGCAAAAAAAGTTGATAAAAAATATTTACCTTATTTGGGTTATTTAGCTATTCTTCCCGCAATAGGATTTGCATACATATATATATTTGGAAAGCGCAAAACAGGAGGTGAAACATTTGGACAAAAAATTTGGTGGAATAATTTACGACCAATTCATTCAATACTATATTTTATATTTACATACCTTGCTTTAAAAAAAAGTAATATTGCTTACATTCCCTTACTATTAGATGTTATAATAGGTCTAATTAGCTTTATAATTTATCATTATAATACAGGATCATTTGGAAAATTGATTTAAATTAATAACTTATAATTTAAGTTATTAACTAATATGAACAATGTGCTTATATAATAAATCACAAAAGGAATGTCCGATTTGTCTTCAAGAAAAGAAACTTACTACAAAATGTAACATATGCACGGACACAATGATTTGTCAAGATTGTTGTCTTAGTTTATGCGAGAAAGGATTATGTGACAAGTGTCCTGTATGTAGGCAACCAAATTGGAAGCAACCAAAAAAAACACAAATAATGCCTAAAATAATTTTAAAATTCAAGCCATCACAAAAAGAAGAGATAGAATCCCCAGAAGTATTTCCACAAATAGATAGGGAAGAAAAAATAGAAGCCTGTTGTGATACTTGTTATAAAATAAAAAGTACTATATTTACAATAATATATATCTTTTCGGCGTGTATGATTATATATGTTCTTGGAATGTTTACTGTATTTATATTTACATCGGGTGATATTTGGATAGATAATACACATTTATATTGGGTGTCAGCTCTAGTTGGATTAGGTTGGGTTGGATTGATATGGAGTCCATGTTGTTGTGGAAGAACATTACATAATATATATTGTTATAACGACACTTATTAATTATCTTCTTTTACGTTTAGTTTTACGGCGTTTACGCTTACCGCCAAAACCAAGTCTCCTTAATAAACTTTTTTTCTTTGTTTTCCTTTTCTTCTTCTTCTTTTTCTTTTTTTTCTTAACTGGTTTATAATCTTTATCTTGTTCTCCTGGCATATATCTTAAGAAATACCAGTCATATTCCTTAGACCCTCTTTTATTTTTCAACTCTCTATATTTTTCAGCTTTTTCCTCTCGCATTTTTTCTTTAGTTGATTGAACACCATAACAATCTGGACTGAATCGTCTTAATAACCCCTTTTGACTTAATCTATTTTTTTGTTGAACCTTAAAAAGGAATTTACTCATACATAAAATACGATTAGCATCATAATATGGTCTATTAACATAAATAAACGCTAAATAGAAACTCAACATAGTATCTAATGTAGCTACTCTCATTTTATGTGGTCCAATATTAACAACATTATAACTATGGCACTCAAGTGGTTCATATATGAAAGCAACTGTTTCAGGACCTACAGAAACTTCATAATGATCTGCAATAATTTCACCAACGCCAGGTTTTTTCTTAATGGTAACTTTTTTCAAATTCAAATCATCTAATCGTTCTTTTAATATTCTAGCAGCTGTTTCTGGATCATCAGATAAAACATCAAAATCTGGAACTCTTGGGACATTTTTCTTTCTTAAATATTTTAATGTTTTTAAATACATTCTATTTGCATATGCCCCAAAAAATACACATCCTTGTCCCATTAATACATCTCTAACAGTAAAAAAAATCCTTTCTTCAACATTTTCTAAATATTCTTCTTCATCATCATATTCATATTCGTTGTTTTTTTTATTACCGCCCTTCATTTGAGTTTTTTTTGTTCCATATTGAAATAATCTTTGAATATCTTCAATTCTACAATGTTTACCCTTCATTGGATAATGTTTATTTAAAAGAGTTAATCGTTTTAACACCTTTTCCCATCTACTAACATCTCCATCAGGACGACTAAGTTCTAAATACATTGCCATTCTTAAATAATTTGGAGGACAATAATAAATATTTGCTACTTGTATAGCTTTTTTACTAATACTTTTATATAATTCTGGAACTAAATAAGTTATATCAGCAATTGGTAAAAAATTAACAAATACTTTAAATGTTCCAGGATGCATACCTGCTTTTGCTTCTACTTCTGTAAACCCCTTTTCATAATAAATATCAGCTAATCTTTTTGCATCTTTTAATGGTTCTGGAGAGAAAAAATCATAATCTGGTAATTCAGTAGTTTTATCATAAAACTGGTCCTGTAAGGGTAAGATATTATTTATAGCAGTTCCGCCATAACAAACGCGTTTACTTAATTTTAAGAAATCTTCTACAATTCTTATTATTTCTTTAATATCAGGGTCATTGATTTTTTTTCTTCCTGATTTTTTATCAATTTTATCTACTGCACTTCGCAATACAGCCAATTCACATTCTTCAAAATTCATCTTTTTATCACAAGACATTACTTAATATATATTGGCAAAAAAATATATATTAATATTAAAATTAGAGAGATGGACTGTATGCCCCTCCAAGCATTTGACTTTGCTTTGGACCATACGATAATTTGGGGTCTTGTTTCTTTGGTGGAGCAATTTTCTTTTCGAAATATCTTAAATGATCTGGTTTTAATCTAAATGCTGCACCTTTTTTATTGAAAAATTTAAGATAATACATCATATTTTGATCAAGTAATGAATAATTCATCATTACCATTTGACATCCATAACTGTGATGTATAGGGGCTGGAGAATTTGTAGTAATCTTTGAAAAATCAGGCATTGTTATTCCTAAAAACTTTTTATTTTCTTCGATAAGAGATTTAGAATCATAAGTTTGAACAATATCTATATTTTTATAAAATGTTGCAAATGGTAAACCTTGTCCATCATTTCCCTTCCCAGATATATTTACATATTCTTCAAATTCTGTTTCCCTATAATTATTTGTAGGGTCTTGAATCATAATAATTACTTTTTGTTTCAATCCAAGTATAGGAATATTGGCAATAATTGCATTTCCTGATTTATTATATTTACCATTATGACTATAAGCAGGTCCTAAAAACCTACCTGAAAAATTTCTACTGATTTCATTAGCCATTATAGGATATATATTTCTACTATTTGTTTTTATTCTAAAACTTAAAAATAAAGGATCATCTGGATTTGGGCATTGTCTACCATTAAATGCAAGCATTTTTACATAACTCATGGCTTTTTTAAATGAAATATGGTTATAAGTTCCTTTCAAACAATATTTACCGTTTGTATTTGGACCAGAACCAGCAGCAACTACTGGTTCTCCATCTCTAGAATAAACTTCAAAGTCTAATACTCTTGCTCCTTGACCGATAACAGTTCTTAATGGAACCAAATCTACAAAATCTCCTTCAACATTACCTCCACAACAAGAATTATAACTACTTGCTACATAGTAATCTCGTAATAAAAATTTATGATTTGCATTACTAGAAGTAATACCTCCTATTTGAGTTCCTCCTAATTGTTTATAATCCTCGACCATTCTTTGATTATTCGATTCTTTCAATCTTAATTTGCCCCTAACATAAAGACTCAATACCCATATTAAAAATATTATAACTAAAACTAAAAACAAAACCCCCCATTTATTTTTATTTTTTAACATTCTCATAAAATTGTCTTTAGCCTCATTTACAACATTATTTGCTCCTTCCATTGTTGAATTTGCCATTTCTCCTGCTTTATTCATTATATATATATATCTTAAGACTATAATAAATTTTAAAACGCTAAATTATAATTAATATTTCTTATATTTAAAATAATAATATTATTACTATATATTAATAATGACTGGAGGATTAATGAATCTAGTAGCATATGGCAGTGAAAACTTATTATTTAATGGAAATCCAAAAAAAACATTTTTTAAGGCTACTTATCAAAAATATAGTAATTTTGGTTTACAACGATTTAGAATAGATTATGAAGGAACAAAAGATATTAATACTAAAACAGGCACAATTTTAGATTTTAAAATTCCACGTTATGCTGAAATGCTATATGATACTTATTTTGTATTTAATTTACCAAATATATATAGTCCATTTTATCATTATCAAACAGAAGAAAATTCTCAAACACCTGTTATAAAGAATAATCATTCATTCGCACCATACGAATTTGGATGGATTGAAGAATTAGGAACAAATATGATAGATGAAATAGAAGTTTATAGTGGAGGGGTAAGTTTGGCGAAATATAGTGGAGAATATTTGAATTGTTTGAAAGAAAGAGATTATAATAATTCTAAAAAAAAACTATGGAATAGAATGACTGGAAATATTGCGGAATTGAATGACCCTGGAAATGCACATGGAAATATTAATAGTTATCCAAATTGTCAATGGTCAACAGACGCATTGGATATTGAACCTTCTATTAGAGGAAGGCAATTATATATACCATTGGATTCATTTTTTTGTGAATCTAGTAAAATGGCTTTACCTCTAGTCGCATTACAATATCAAGAAATAAATATTAGAATAAGAATAAAACCTATGATGGATTTATATACAATAAATGATGTTGAAGAAACACCAGGAAATAATGGATTATCCTATAGAATGAGACCTAACAAAAATGTTTTACATCATGAATTATGGCACTTTTTACAATCACCAAAAGATTTATATGCATCTACAGATAAATATAATCAAAATATTAGCTCATGGGCTGCAGATCCTCATTTAATGGGGACATATGTATTTTTAGGTCAGGCTGAAAGAAGAATTATAGCTTCACAAGAACATAAAATATTAATAAAACAAACCTATGAATATAATTTTCTAGATGTAAATGGTTCTAGAATTGTAGAAATTGAAAGTAAAGATATGGTTTCAAATTATATGTGGAGATTCAGAAGAAGTGATGCTTATTTAAGAAACGAATGGTCAAATTATACAAATTGGCCTTATAATAATATTCAACCCCAGTCTTTACGGGAATTTGACATTTTTCAACTACCAAATCCTTCTAATCATTACATAACTGGTAATATTGGAAATGAACTATTAGCTTTACAAGCAGCAGAAGAAGGTAGAATTTTCACACAACATCCTATTAATTTGAAAGAAATTATGATTAATCTAGGTATTACTATGGATGGAGTTTATAGAGAAACTGTATTACCTTCTGGAGTATACGAATATATGGAAAAATATATGAGAACCACTGGTGGAGCAAAAGATGGTTTATATATGTATAATTTTTGTTTAGATAGTAACAAAAGAACTTATCAGCCTAGTGGGGCAATGAATGTAAACAAATTTAAAAAGGTATTTTTTGAATTCAATACTATTGAACCACCTATTGATTTAAGTGGTAGTAATATTGAGTATATTTGTGATTTAAGTGGTAATGCTATCGGTTTTAGAAAAACTGTTGCACAATTAAATCAATATAGTTATGATCTAAGAATATTTGAAGAAAGATATAATATTATGATTGTCCAGGGTGGAAGAGTTGGACTTATGCATGCTAGATAATATATTACAATTATATATATGGTATTCAAACCATTGATAAAATTTAGAGGAACTACTTTCTTGAAAGCGTTTTTAATAAATGCCTTTTTTGTAGGATTTATTAGTGCATTAACAGTTGAATTTCGTGATATAGTTGATAATCATAGATTTACAGCTGAACTTCCAGATATTCCACATAAAATGGCAGCAACTTTAGTATTATCCACAATATCAGGAATTATAGTTTATTTTCTAATGAGATTTGTGACAGGAACTGGCGAAGGTATGTTAGACAGTAAAAATATGAAACCGCATTTATTTTAATATATTTAATCTGTATTATATATATTAATGGCTAGTGCAGCTGGAAAAAGAACAGGAGGATTCTCTGAAATAATTGATTGTATTACAAGAGGCGACGGAATTTTTATTACATCCCACGGAGGACCATTATCTATTAGTATTGATACGGCAGACCCACAAGCTCATCCTAGTATTGGAGTAGTCCCGAAAAACATTTTATTAATTTTTCATACTCCTATGCAAGCTGTTGTTCATTCCAACACAATACAAGATACAGAAAATATGAGATTTTATTCTCAAAGAAATTTCTTTAAAACTGGAATGCAACCTGGTTCAACTATTACTGGAACATCTGAAAATTGTTATGGAACGGATAGATATGTTGATCCAAACATAACAGCTCGTGTTATAACTACTGAAGAAGTGGAAGAAGAAGAAGAACAAGCTAGAAAAGACGCTGAAGAATCTGATGAGAGCAGCGATGAAGAAAGCAGTGACGAAGAAAGTGCTGAAGAAAGAGAAGTAACTTTAATTTTACAAAAAGCTAGATTAAGATTAAATGCAATGGCTCCAGATAGCGAAGCAAATTGCCCCCAAGCTAATCTATTTTTGGGTGTAAAAAAGGATGATGTTGATGATAGTGATTTGGATATAAGTGATAGTGACGACGACGATTATGTAGAAGATTTTGAAAATTTTGTGAAAAGAGGAACTAGCAATACAACAGATCATGGATTTGAGTTATTAAATCATATACAGGCATTCTTACCAGGAGATCGTTATTATAGCCAGAATCAAGCATTTGATGAGGAGTCTATTGATTTTGATGGTTATCATATACCTCCGCCCAGACAAGATTATCGTGTTCCTGATGGAGATAAAACTGCTACTACTAAAGATGAATTAGAACAACAGTTTATGAATGAAACACTACCCTACCCACTCGTTCAATATGAAGGAGACGATATCCAGATAACATATCAAAAACAAAATGGAGAAACTGGATTAAGAAAAATTTATCACGCTGGTGCTAGAAGACATGAATATTTTAATAGAGCAATGTTTGGATTTTCACATATGAATTACAATACAAGTCCTCCTAGTAAAGATCCTGGTAATCCACTAGCAGGAAAGACAATATCTGAAGGAGCACCTGCTGCATTACCTAGGACAACTGACCAAATGTTACAATTTCTTTCAGCAAGACATACTGAATCTGGAAAAAAAGGATTATTATTGGTTGTTGTTAATTCTTGTAGTCCTTCAAAAGAATTATCAAGTTATATGAAAACAGAAGTACAAAAACTTACAGGAGAAGATGATATATTATCTGGAAGAAGACAAACACAAATGAGAAGTATGATAAGAAATTTAATAGAAAGAAATATTTGTTATTGGAGAGGAAGAGGTAACTTTTCTAGAATAAGAGCAAATATACAATGGATTACCCCATCAGGGGTAACATCTGGTTATCCAACTACAGATCCAATTCTACCAAATCCATTATTACCACATTGGGAAAGTGGTAATGCACAATTTACAAGAATAGATAAAGAAGATAGACATTATACTTATCAATTTATTGGCAAATTAATAGCAGTGGAACGAGCGCATAGACTAAAAGAGATAGAAAAAGGAATCCAAAACCCCCCATCGTTATATTTTTCTACCCCAGAATTATTCTTTGCTTTATTTACTATTGCATCTTGTGATAGAAGAGGAACAATAATGATAAATTTAGCAGGAAAATTAAAAGGATTTTTTGGAGATGATTGGTGGGCTGGTCATGTAAATATGTGGTTAGACTTAGCAAAGGTTCAATTTGCTCCAATATGGTCAGGAGGATCAAAAAAGAAAAGAAAGAAAAAAACAAAAAGAAACCGCAAGAAAAACCGAAAGAGAAAAACAAAAAAACGTAGAAGAAAGAAAAAAGGAGGAAAAAACAGTGATTGTTGGTTGTACCATCGGGGTCAACAGGGAAAAACTCAAAATGATGGTGATACTTACTGTAAAGAATTTGAATCTCCCAAAACAAAATGTGACCCTTGGACAGGAGAATGTTTAGTCCCACTTTCGAGAGGTCTGAATTGAAGGCAGAAAAAGATAAAATTGAATTCATATAAATACTTAATTATATGAATTAATATAATCACTATGGAAATCTGTCGCTGTTTGAATGATGTCATCACAGATGTTGAAAAACAAAACAATATTATTGTGCGAGGAAGAACTTGTCACGGAACCCTTGTCCTAATTGATTTATATAAATTAAAAAATAATCCTAGACTGGAGGGGGCAGAGGTATTTAAAATGTTATTTGGAATTAGTGAAACTAATCCATTCGGTAGATTTCCTATGGGAAAGGACGAAGAGGGATGCATTACAATTTTGAGAGATTTACAAGTAAGTACATCTCAATGGTATGTATTTAATGTATTCTTAAATACAGGAAGTGTACCAGGATATGATGATTATAAATTAGGGAAAGAATACAAATATAACGAAGTGTCTCATAATATAGAAACATTACAAGAAATTTGTGTTAAATTTGGAGGACTTCCATCTTTTGATGTATTTCGTGAAAACTTTTATAAGGGAGAAAGTGAAGGAACGACATTAATAAGCAATAATCCAATGACTCCTGAACAAGATAAAAAAAATTTATATCAATGGAGAATAACGGACCAAAGCAGTCCGTGTTCTAATCATCCATATCCACATAAAGGTTGGTCTGCTGCTGGGACAGTGATAAAAAAACGCGATACACTAACACCCCTTCTTATCCACTATTATCGTAGAGATTGGAATTGGGATTTGACAAAAGTTATTGACGAAATTCCAATAGATGAGGAAGAGTTGGATTATATGTTAGATATGTCGGACGACCCACTTGAACAAACTGTAAATACTTCTAACGAGTTGCCCCCTTGGGATGTGCCACAGTCAATATGATTTCCTTACTGTTTTCTAGTCTCTTATTAGATATTAAATTTTTAATTTTATCATATTCTATTGTTTCATTTTCTAATAGATTTTTTGCAATTGCTTCCATATGCTTTTTATATTTTTTTAAAAGTTTTATAGTTTGTATTTCAATATCTTCAATTATATCTTTACATCTATTCATTATATCACTAGTAAGTTGTTTTCCAATAGAACCCATTACATCTGGATTAAGTGGTCCAATTGTATCATTCATTCCCCAACAATTAGTATAATTTGTAATAAGTTTTGATACTTTTTCAATATCGTCACTTGCTCCTGTAGAAACATTTCCATATATTATTTTTTCAGCGGATCTCCCTCCTAATAATACGCTTATTCTACATAAAATCTCTTCTTTTGTCATTAATTTCTTATTTGAAGGTTTTTGTTGACTATATCCTAATGCAGATTCTCCTCTAGGAACAATACTAACCTTAACAGGTTGTTCGGTGTGTTTTAATATAAATCCCATCAAACAATGCCCTGCTTCATGATAACTAACTCTTTCCCTTTCTTCTTTTGACATCATTCTTTCTCTTTTTTCTCTACCTATCATAACTTCATCAATAGCACATTGTATATCTTCTTCTTTTATTGTATTTTCATTATTATTATTTTGTATAGCATGAATTTTTGCTTGATTTGCTATATTTGCAATATCTGCTCCAGATAATCCTGCGGTTCTTTCAGATAATATAGTGTAATTTAAGTTAATAGGAAGTTTCATATCTTTCAAATACAATTCACATAATTGTTCTCTTTCATCATTATTAGGTAAATCAAAATAAACTTTTTTATCAAATCTTCCAGAACGAATTAACGCTGGATCTAATGTTTTAATTAAATTAGTAGCTGCAAATACAATAACATTATCTTTTTCTTCAAATCCATCCATTTCAGTTAACAATTGATTGACTGTAGATGCTCTTTCTGAATTATCACTTTTATCTCTTCTTTGCCCGACAGCATCTATTTCATCGATAAAAATAATACATTTCTTTTTCCCTTTTGCCTTTGCAAATAAATCTCTTACTCTTTTTGCACCAACTCCTACATATTTTTCAATGAATTCAGATCCTGATGCAGTTATAAGAGGTATATCTAGTTTTTTTGATAATGTTTTAACTAATAAAGTTTTTCCAGTTCCTGGAGGTCCTGCTAATAATATGCCCTTTGGTAGTTTTACATTCCATTCTTTGTATTTACCACTATTTTTGATAAAATCCATATAATATTTTATTTCGTCTTTTACAGATTCTAATCCTATAATTTTATCTAATGAATTATTTGATTTACCTTCTCTAGGAGACCATTTTTTATTCTTATTAGCTATAAAAATTATAAGAAAAAGTATAATTAATATAAATGCTCCATTGTCATTTTTTGGAGGTTCTGGGGGTGAGCTAAACCAGTTCATTTTGTATAGTCAAGATGGTTTATCTCTATTATTGTTATGTAAAGGTTTTTCAATCTCACAAAATTGTCCCCATTCATCTTCAAATTGTTCTAGTTTTTTTTCTACTTTAAGTTTATTGTTTTTTGTAAAATATAATATTAATGGTATGATTTTCAATACTTGAATAACTTTGTCAAGGAGTGCTCCCATTGTTTTAATTATAATAATTAATATAAATATTATAATCAATTTTCTAGACCCCACCGTCCCATCATTTGAACCTTATACTTATTTTTGGGAGTAATATACCATCTCTTCTTGCTCTTATCCCATTTTGCTCCTAATTTTTTTGCTTCGTCTTTTTCATCATAAGGAACCTTTAAATATATTTTATTTTTTGCGCGTTGATAAGGGCATGATTCAACTCCAATAGCAAGATTTGCAAGTCTATCAGCGTGGTCATTTCCAATAGAATGCTCATCTTCTAATCCTGTATGTGCTCTAATGTGAGTAAACTTGATATTATTATATTTTTTACAGAAATTATAAGCAACTTTTACGATTTCAACATTTGGAATATCTTTTTCTTTATTTTTCCATCCTTTTTTTGACATTTTCTCTCCATAAGTTGTACAACATCTTATGGAATAAGAGGAATCGCTATAAATCATAACTGATTGACCTTGTTCTATTTCGTCTCTTAAAATAGTTAATGCTTTAATTATAGCTAATAATTCGGCTCTATTATTTGTCTGTGTTCCTGTAAAAGATTCACTTGTATTTCTTTCATCTCCTTCTCCAAACCAAATACCAAATCCAGCTCGAGCATCTGTTTTACCATTATTAGAACAAGCGCCATCAGTATATACATTTATTACTGGAGCAGATGATAAGGGTTTATTGTTTTTCCTGATAACAAAATTATCCATTATTAATATAATAATTTTGTTTATATTTTTATATCAATTTAATATTTGAATACATTCCAGAGAGAATTATAAGGATTTGGATGGCGTCTTGGATCTCTAGGTATTCCATTTGCTTTTCTTGCACGGTCTGATATGTGTTTTTCATATAAAGATTTTGAACCTCCTAATCTATTATTACTAGCTAATTCTCTTTCAGCATCTTCATATGCATAAACACCCTTACCCGTTAATTTCTTTCTATCAATATCAAAGTTACCTCCGCCTTTTGCAACATGTGCTGTAATCATAGAATTATTATTTATTTTTCTATCTTTTGATAATGAAACAGTTACTAAAATATCATTTATAAAGTTAGTTAATGTATTTTTACTTGATTCTGTTCTTTCAGTTTGGTATTTGTGAATTAATTTACCGATAGAAATATATTCATTTGGTTCAATAGTATTGGGTAAATTAAAGTTTTTTGTTTTGGATAATTGAGCCATAAAGTTTTTACCTATATTATAGTAATCTCCGTCTCCACCTTTTGTATCAGTTGTTTTTAATGCCATATCTAAGCTAACATTATCGAATAATCCTGGTGCTGTTCTAGCATATCCGTGTTCATTTTTTGGCATCAATATAGCACCACAGCTAGTACAATCTCCACCATTTAAACCATCCTTAACCCAAGGACATTTTCTGTATTGTTTTCCATTAAATATTGTATCTTCACAACTTTTATTATCATATTGAGGATATTTACAACCATTAGGACACTGACCATTTCCTTTTTCAACAACAAATCCATTTGGTAATATTTGTCCATTTATCATTTGGGGCTGTTGTCCTTCTTGTCCTCCTTGTTGAGAAAATTGTTGTGCCATTTTGTCTGATTGCCATACAGGAGACGCAGGGGCTTGAATATTATTGTTTACGGGCGATTGTGTATTAGTAGAATTATTAGATATTTGTTCAGTTGTTGATTGTGCGAGATTATTATCAGTTCCTTTTAAATTATCACCTGAAAATGCTTGAGTCAAATAAGGACTTGCCTTGTTAATAGCACTCATATAAGCATCATTACTTCCTGTACCATCCTGTTGATATCCTTTAAGTGCTCCTGTAACAAAATCCATTTTAGATGCTTCTTTTGCACTAGCAACTTTATCTTTATCAGCACATTTTGTCCCGCTTAGAGTTTTAAATAAATGGTCAACCCATTTTGATGCAGAATTTAATTGTGATACAGTAACACATTTTTCTTGAATTCGTGCCCCTGTATTTTCATCTATTCTGCTAGACTCTTGGGTTGTTGTTGTTGTTGTATTTCCGGTATCATCTGTATTTACTACTGTATTATTCTGCAAAGCAGAACCATCACCAGCACTATCAGTAGCAGGAGCGGCAGCAGCAGGAGCGGCAGCAGCAACAGGAGAAATAGCAGCAGTAACAGCAGCGGTAGCAGAAGTAGCATCAGTAACAGGAGCAGGGGAGGCATTAGTAAAACCAGTTATGGAACACCCATCCTTTTCTATCTTTCCACCTTCATCAATCCAATCACTAGGCAAATATTTGAGTTGTGCACTTTTACATCTATCAAGCATACGTATTCTTGCCTGACATTTATCATTTAATTCAACTATGCATTTATCTTTTGCTTCACAATCACTAGATGTGGGATATGCTGGAGATTCATCCAAAGTATATGTAATATCCTTCCAATTTTTACATTGTATTTCTCTACTTATATCACTGTTCCATTTTCCATTTATTGATATTTTTACCTTTTTATCAGCGCCACTAAAACCTTCGGCAAAAGTTCCTCCTGTATTCCAAAAATCCCTAATGTCTTGCCAAAAATTATATATTGTAAATATAACCATAATTATTAATATTACAAATATTAATGGATTCATATATAATTTATAAATATATTATTTTACTAAATCTTAGTAATATAATATCTCATTATCTTCAAGCCTTAAAAATGGTTATTGTTAATGAACTCCTATTATAACTAGTTCTTCACTAAATTTACTTCCATATTTTGTTTTTGACTTGTGTTATTAGGAATTTTAAGTTTTACAAATTTTTTCAATTTATCATCCCAAGTCATACCAGGTGGTGGTTTTTTACAATATACAGTATTTCTCCATTTAAAACTTTTATTGCTTGTTCCCCACCACGGTTTTACAGATTTACGATAAGCAATATCTGGTATTTCTTGGTGTGTCATTCCAAAACTAGGAGTTTTTCCAACTCTATCATCACCAGTTTTTCTATCATTTCTCATTCCTATTTGCAACCAAACATTATCTCCATCACTTACCGGAGTCCAACTATCTCCTCGTTTTGGTTTCCCTTTTAGGTAATCTAAAACGTCTCTTCTTGATGCAAGTGTTCCACGAACTATAAGATCACCCTTCCTTAATATCTCTCCGCACATTTTCTTTGATGTTTTCCAAGAATTCATACCATCGGTATTTATTTTTTGAAACCCATGTGGCCAGGAGTTTGCATATGTAGCATTAAGTTTATATACTGCTGGGAGTTTTAACAAGTTTTTAAATTTATAAGGCATATCATTCCATCTTCCATCACGCATAAGAATTGCATGAATTTCTCCAGAGGGTGGGGCAGTTTTGTTGTATTGGAAGTCTTTTGGATCCCCTCGACGCCAATTGGAGTAATTCCAATTACTGCCATCGGTCCAAGTCCATTTTTTAGAACTATCTCCTTTACCGGGTCGTTTTCTAACCGCTCCAATCCAAACACTACTTCTTTTAATAATTTTTCTGATTGCTATATTGTCTTTTTCATTATGAATACTTGCTAAATGCCCGCCCATCGCTATTGCAGATAAATGATGTTCTATAAATGTTTTTCTTTCACAATTATAATAAAAAGCATTTGGTCCTTCGGGTGGTGGTGGTGGTTCACATACATGATATGTTAAATTCATATTTTTATAATATAACCAATCCAAACTATGCCCACTGTTGTATCTACTAGTATGAAATCTTATCCTAATTTTATCTCCTGCATTTACAAATTTTGAAATATCCATCTTCCCACAATGCTTGGGTTCATTCCTTCCTAATCCTTTTTTTACGATGTAATAGCTATTATTTCTAGTAAGATTAACAATGGACATTATTCCATACGTATTATTTCCCCATCCTTGATCATTTATTTTATATTCATATTGTAATATATAAGGAAAAATGGATTTTTTCGGTATTGTTTTTTCATTAGTGAAAAAAAATTGTTGATAATTCTTGACTACAGTGCCTTTCCCATTACGATGTCCACTTATCAGTTTTTTGGGAAAAGTATGTGGAGGAAAAAAATTTTGTATAGTTCTCGAATCACTAGTTTGATCATCCACTGCTTGAAAAAAATTCCATCCACCACCCCAACCTTCTGCCTTACACCCACTTCTTATTCCATTAATATTATATTTTATATGAGGCTCGTCTGTTTTTGTATATAAACATCCCCCAGTTTTGTAATTGTAAGAAAATACTCCTCCTTTTTCTCCAAACATATTTGCACAATCTTTAAGACTGGTGGTAAGTCCGGATCGAGCCGAATTACAACTACTGAACTGACCATCTCTTACCCAGTTACCTTTTACTTTATAATTTGCACATCTTCCTTTTTTTTTAATATATTTACCTCTTAGATTTAATGGCTCACTACTCTTTATCCCTTTTCCAAAGGGAGTCAATGAGAAGGACCTGTCGGTACCGAGAAATCCTTCTCTAACCTGAAATAAATTCTTTATATTTTCACTCAAATGATATAATATACATATAACTAATAAAGTTACTATTACATAAATTAAAGGATTCATATATAATTTAATTATATATTAATTTCACTAAAAATATGTTAGTATAAACTCCAAATAGAATCATATGGTTTGCGTTTAGGATGTTTATCACATCCTTTCCACATACATAGTCCACCGTCAGGTTTGGATGCTTTATCACCACCTCCTATCATTGAGTTACTATTATCTCCATACATACCTGTTGTTCTTAAGGTAGTTGAATGTTGAGGTGATTCCCAATCTACTTGACTATTGGATATTGTGCTTCCTGCTAAAATATTATTAACAGAATTCATTAATTTTTGTTTTGCAACAATATTTTGAGGACCTGTAATTCTTTCTTTTTCTTGTATTTTGATTTTTGATACAACTCTTCCGAGTGACTCATAATCATCATCATCAACATTTGGTATTGCTACATTTCTAATATGAGATAAATCTTTCATGAAATTTTTACCAACTCTTATAAAATTTCCTTGATTTTCTTGACTTAATTTAATATCGCTAGGTATCAAAAGCTTGTTAGATAGAACTTGTTGCATTAATTGTTCATTGAAAATAGCTGTATTTTGCATTTTGGATGCTGCTGGTTGTGATGAGGGAACTCCTTGAAGTGATTGTCCAGGTTTCATATTTTGTGATTGAAATTGTCCAATTGCCATTTGTTTGTCAAATTGTTGATTGAATTGTTGAGTTTGTTCAGTATTAACTATAACACCTGAAGCTTTTATTTTATTATCCCAGAATGAGCCAGGAGGAGGAGGTGGAATTTCTCTTCTTTTAATCTTTTCACCCAAGTCTTTAGCTACCTGAGTAGTAAACATTCCATACACCATCATCACTTGCTGAGGAGTAGGTGCTGGTCGTCCGGATGGATGAGGAGCTAATGGTGGTATAGGTCCTATAGTTCTAAGTTGATTTTCCCAATCTGAACCTTGAGGAGGAGGAGGCATTTCTCCTGATTTAATTTTACTCCTTAACATCATCAACATTGCCCTGCCCATCTGGTTCCATTTTGCTTGACTATTTCCAGCACCAGCTTGTTGTTGTAATGGATTCACTCGACCTATTCTTTCATATGCTTTAGAAGCAGATTGTTGCAACTTATTGGCCCAAGGAGATCCTTGAGGAGGACGGGATACTCTTCCTGATATAATTTCACCAATTACATATTCCGCTACATTTTTTGGCATTGCCTCTTCTGGAGGGGGGTTTTGCCAAGGAACTTTTGACTCATTCATTCCAGTTGCTTTCGCTAAATCTATACCAGAATTTGCTGCGTTACTCAATTGTTGTTCTTGATTTTGTTTATTTTCTTGTATCATTTGTCCAAAATCAGCCTGTGGAGCAACTTCACTTGTTCTCAAATTACAATCATCTTTACTAATACTCTTTCCAAAACCAATGTAATCACTAAATGAAAATTTATCGTGCTTACTTTTGCATCTATCAAGCATTTTTACTCTTGCTTCACATTTATCATTTAATTCAACTTGACAAGCATCTTTTGGTCCGCAATCGCTAGTGGTGGAATAGGCTTGCGACTCAGATAAAATATGTAATCCAGGTGCACAATCTAATATTTTATTTGCAAGTCCATATCTACCACTTACTGAAACAGATATCTTTTTATTACCAGTCATACCTTCAGCAAATGTATTACCAGTGTTTGACCAATTTTTATAATCTATGTAAAAATGATATACTATAAATAATACCATAGCTACTAAAAATAACATAACAAATAAATCTGCTACCATTATATATAATTTATTAATATAATATTTATTTTACTAAATGTGTATTTATTTGCTGACTGACAACCACAAAAGTAACACATTTACTCATATGTTTAATTTTATGTGCATTGATATAAGCACATGTTGAACGGATACCACCTAAATAATCAAGAACCGTTTTTTCTAGAGGACCTTTATATTTTACTTTTATACATCTTCCTTCACTAGACCTATATTTTGCCATTTTTCCATAATGTTTCTCCATAGCGTGTTGACTACTCATACCATAAAACAACTTAAATTTCTCCCCGTTTTCTTCAACAACCGACCCAGGATTTTCATCATGTCCTGCAAAAACTCCTCCACACATTACAAAATCTGCTCCACCGCCAAATGCTTTCGACATATCTCCAGGACAAGTGATTCCACCGTCTCCAACAATAAATCCTCCACATCCGTGAGCAGCATCAGCACAATCTATTATAGCACTTAATTGTGGAACACCCACTCCTGTTTTCATACGAGTTAAACAAGCACTTCCTGGCCCAATTCCAATTTTCACCCCATCAACTTTTCCATTAATTATTAACTCTTCAACCATTTCGCGGGTAGCTACATTTCCAGCAATAATAATTCTATCTGGAAAAACTACTCTTAATTTTGCACAATATGTTACTACTTGTTCCATATAACCATTTGCCACGTCAACACATATCCATTTTGCATTTGTATGTTCAACTAATTCAAATAAATTACTCATTGCACTTTCGTTAATACCTGTAGAAATCATAAAATAATCAGGATCTAATGGTCTTCCTTCTTTTTCACGAGACCTAAAATCTTCGACGGTATAAAATTTGTTTAAACAAGTTAACATTTTATGTTTACTTAAAACATCATATACGTCAAATGTGCCTGTTGTATCCATATTTGCTGCGATAATAGGAACGCCTTTCCATTTCATAGTTGAATGAGCAAAAGTAAATTCTCGCTCTAAATCAACTTCACTTCTAGAAGTTATAGTAGTTCTTTTAGGACGAATCAAAACATTATGAAAGTCCAACTGAGGAGTTGTTTCTATTTTCATTATAAATAACTAATTACTGAAATTTTAAGTTGTATTTTTTTAATATTTAATGATATATATATAAAATGGTTAAAAATGATAATGGATATAGTTTTCAACCTGGTTTAATGGATAAAATGTATCAAGATAAAAAAGAAGAAAAGGAGAAAGCAGAAAAAGAAAATAATAAGGAAAAACGAAAAGCATCAAGAGAAAAAAAAAGGAAAGAACAGGAAAAAAAAAGAAAGAAAAGACAGAAGGAAATAGAATCTAAAAAGAAAAAAAAGGCCAAAGAATGGACATATAAGGATAAGGTTAATTATTCTATTTTAGCGATAGTAATGGTACCCTTATTTCAATTATTTTTTATATATCATCAAGGTAGTTGGTTAGATATAATTTTACAATCAACAAAAAATTCAAACTATCTAAAACAATGGTTACCTGATGGTGATGGATTACCATATAGTAAGGGTGAACAAGGTTCTGGAATTAAATGTAAGGAAATTAAAAAATATTTACCTGCTCGCGAAAAAGCAGGTGGAGAAGCATCATCCGCATCGTCTCCCCCTCCACAAGCTGGTGGTGGAAAAAAAAGAAGAAGAAGAGTTCAAAAAGGAGGATTTAGTTCTGGATTAAATGATGCCAAAGAATTCTTTGATTCAACTAAATATGGAATTCCTTATGAATGGGCAGATAATGACAATTTTTTAATGAGTGGTATAGGAGAATATTTTAAAACCTTTTGGCAGGGCAATCGCACTGCTCTTAAGTTTTTACAGGAACAAACAAGGGATGCTTTTTTCAAAGATCATAAAGAACCTAATGGATTAGGTGAAAAAGCATGGGATTTTATTAAGTTTGCAGGTATTTTACCGGTAGTTAATATTGTATCATATATGGGTCAAATTGTTACTAATTTGGGATTATTATTTTGGGCATCATTTAATAATCAAACTATAATGATATTGCCATTCTTTATTCTTGCTATATGTAGCATATTCTTAGGCGCATTCACAGGATATTTCT
>Ga0315320_10001062_pt1 | contig 22654 bp, 20 predicted proteins | sample M140m21515metaG_FD_203458 | JGI IMG/M metagenome (GOLD analysis project Ga0315320, IMG submission 203458) | Ammonia-oxidizing marine archaeal communities from Monterey Bay, California, United States - M1 40m 21515 | ecosystem: Environmental > Aquatic > Marine > Coastal | place: USA: California... | reverse complement strand
CGTGGCATCCGCAAGGGCGACCATTTGTACCTGCACAATTTCGAGCCGGGCCGCTGGCCGGTAGGGAACCCGGAAACCGGCTACCTGAACACCGACGCCAGCCCCATCAAAACGCTATTACTCAACCAGCGTCGAGAGGGGAACTATAAGTATTGGCAGCTCAATTTTGGCAAACGACCCGTGGAAGAACTGTATAATGTGAAGACTGATCGCGATTGCGTTAAGGATCTGGCTGGGACCAAGGCGCAAGCCGCGCTTAAGGCGTCCTTGAAAAAACAGCTCTTTGCCGAGCTCAAAAAACAGGGCGACCCGCGGATGTTCGGCCGGGGCGATGTATTTGAGAAATACGGATTTGCATCGGATATGTGGGATCAATTCTACGAGAAATATCAGCGCGGCGAAAAAATCCGCACTGGCTGGGTGTTACCTAGCGATTACGAAAAAGAGAAATTGGACTAGCACCTCATCCTTTGCCTGTCGATCGCGTGGTGGTCTTTCAAAGTGACGTGCAGTTTCCGGATGATCACATACTCAGGGCGACGGTAAACGATGTGACCACCAGCACTCGGTTAAAGCGCGAGGAAAGCGACTAGGGTCAGGTCACCCGCCTTTATACCATAGGTTGAAGCTCTCTAGTCGTTGCCAGCGGGCAGGAGAACGGGTAGGGTACCCGTGTGCAAACCCTCGTTCGAGTCTCGGTTTTTCTCTCTCTTCTATGTGGTTGGCTGAATGCCGGAGCGGCCAAGCAAACCAACTTTCTGTTCATTCTGGTTGATGACATGGGCTGGGCGGATATTGGTGCGAATGGGAGCCAGTTTCATGAAACACCGCATATCGACCGCCTAGCAGCCAGCGGTATGCGGTTCACGCAGGGCTACGCGGCGTGTCCGGTGTGCAGCCCTACGCGCGCTAGTATCATAACGGGGAGGCATCCGGTGCGAGTGGACATTACCGACTGGATTCCCGGCCAAGCCAATCAAGCCACCAACAAGCTGTTGCATCCGAGCGACCGCGATAACCTGGCGCATCGAGAGGTGACCATTGCCGAGCAATTGAAGACGCACGGTTACCAGACGTTTTTTGCCGGCAAATGGCATCTCGGCAACGAAGGTCATTGGCCAGAGGATCAGGGGTTCGATATCAATATTGGAGGCCACCACCGCGGCTCGCCTCCAGGTGGGTACTACGCGCCGTGGACCAATCCCGTGCTCAAGGCTAACAAGCCCGGCGAATACCTCACCGAACGGCTCACCGAAGAGTCGATTAAATTCCTTGAGCAACGCGATGCGGCCAAGCCGTTTCTTCTGTATCTGTCCTATTACAACATCCACACACCCATTCAGCCGTATAAAAAACGTATCGAGCATTACAACGCTAAGGCTGAAAAAATGTTTCAAGGAGAGACGCCCACACAATCGGAGCATGAGGGCTCCACACGCATGCGGCAGGACAACGCTGCACTGGCTTCGATGGTGGCGGCGGTGGATGACAGCGTTGGCGCGTTGCTCGGTAAACTGAATGAACTAAAGCTCGACCAAAATACCGTGGTCATTTTCTTCAGCGATAACGGCGGTCTCAGCACGCGCGGAGGCAAACGCTTCGGGCCAGGCTGCAATCTGCCGTTGCGCGCGAGCAAAGGCTGGCTGTACGAGGGTGGCGTGCGCGAGCCCACGATCATCCGCGCCCCCGGTATCACTCAACCTGGCAGTGTGTCGCATAAGCCGATGGTCAGCATGGATTTCTTTCCCACCATGCTCGATCTCGCTGGATTGCCAGCGCAACCCAAGCTTCATGCCGACGGCCAAAGTCTTCTGAGTCAGCTTCAGGGCAACGAAACCGGCCACCGCACGCTCTACTGGCATTATCCTCATTACCATGGTTCCTCTTGGAAGCCCGGCGCCTCCATTCGCGATGGCGACTGGAAGCTCATCGAGTTTTACCACCACGACAAGGTCGAGCTTTACAACCTCGCCAACGACATCGGCGAACAGAAGAACCTCGCCACGCGCCAACCGAAAAAGACCGCCGAACTCCGCGCCAAGCTGCGGGCTTGGCAGAAATCGATGAAGGCCAAAATGCCCGTGCCCAATCCGGCCTACAAGGCGCCGGCTCCAAATTCAAAATGAACATCCACCATCTCGAGCTGTTTTATTACGTCGCCAAGCACGAAGGCATTTCCGGTGCTGTGCGCAACATGCCTTATGGCATCCAGCAACCGGCGGTAAGTGCCCAGGTAATTCAGTTGGAGAATGATCTGGGTATTACTCTTTTTCAGCGTCGGCCTTTTGAGTTAACTGCGGCAGGTGAAGAATTGTACGGGTTTATTGCGCCGTTCTTTGAAGGGCTCGAGGAAGTAAGTCAAAAGATTCGCGGAGGTGTGGCCCAAACCATCCGTATCGCCGCTTCCACTACAATCTTCAGGGATCATCTACCTGATATTCTCGGGAAGGCTAGCGCGGAATTCCCCGGGTTACACCCAAGTTTACGCGTCGGGATTCAGCCTGAAATTGAGCAGTGGTTATTGGCGTCAGAAGCGGATCTTGGCATTACCGTCTTGGATTCCAAACCGCCCACTGAAATCAAAACGGAAAAACTGCTCGATCTGAAGATGGTCTTGCAAGTGCCGACTAAAATGAAAATCAAGACTGTGGATGATATCCTTGGTCAGGACCGTATTGCGCAGACGCTCATCAGCTTGCCTCAGAATGAGGGAATCTGTCGTGCATTTCAAAAGGAACTAAGCCGACGTAAAATTACCTGGCCGATTGGAATCGAACTTAATTCGATTGATTTGATTGAAACCTACGTGGCCAATGGCTTTGGGATAGGTCTTAGCCTTGAATTACCAGGCCAAAAATCCCTCAAAGGTGTGCGCATACTCCCCCTAGATGATTTCTCTCCTGTTACGATCGGAGCTCTTTGGAGAGGTCAGCCTAGCTCACTTTCCCAGACTATTGTCAGGCTACTTAAGACTCGGGCTGGAAAAATAAGCTAACCCATTTTTGGAATTATCATGATTGGTTGCCTCAATACGTAATCTCCATTCTTCGTACAATTAGATTAACCACTATTAAAAATGACTGAGGCTATGAAACCAAAAATTGCTTTTCTCGGGACTGGTCTAATGGGTGCGCCTATGTGCCGTTGCCTACTCAAAGCGAGATTCGAATTATCTGTTTGGAACCGATCGATTGCTAAGGCGGAAGCATTACAAGCTCAGGGGGCGACCTTAGAGGAAACTCCCATTGCTGCAGTGAAGGGTGCAGAAGTTGTCATCACCATGCTGTCTGATGGTCCGGCGGTATCTGATTTGATGTTCGATCAGGGCGTGGCCGAGGCCATTGCCGAAGGAGCGACGCGGATTGACATGAGCTCGATCGGTGCGGATGAGGCAATGGAACATTCCGAGCGGCACTTGGCGCGCGGCGTGGCGTATCTGGATGCGCCTGTGAGCGGCGGCACCAAGGGCGCCACGGCCGGTGAACTGGCCATCATGGCCGGCGGCGCGGCGGAGACATTTGCTGCGATGGAACCAGTCTTTGCCGCGATGGGCCGCGCAACACACGTGGGCCCGAACGGTTGTGGGCAGCTCTCTAAGTTGGCAAATCAGGTAATTGTGGCCATTACGATTGGAGCAGTTAGTGAGGCGCTTATTTTGGCCGGTGGCGGAGGGGCCGATCGGGCTCAGGTACGTGAAGCTTTGCAGGGCGGGTTTGCCTCCAGCCGCATTCTTAGTGAGCACGGGCAACGCATGGTGCAGCGCCAGTTCGAGCCGGGCGGTCCGGCGAAGTTTCAGGTGAAGGATCTTAAAAACGCTCTGGCAGCGGCTGAACGGCTGGGGTTGGATCTACCGATCACGCGGCTCACCAACGAGCTGTTTACCGCGATGGTAGCGAGCGGTAAGGGCGACATGGATCACAGCGGCCTGCTCACGCATCTCGAGGCGATCAACGGACTGGAAGAAGAGAAGGACGCATGAAAGTTATCATCACCGGCGGCGGCGGATTTCTGGGATCGCAATTGGCTGAGGCGCTGTTGGCGCGTGGGGAATTGACCGGGGCATCCGGCAACACGGAACCGATCGAGGAACTGGTGCTGTTGGACGCACGCTTTGGCGTAGGCCCAACTGTTGCCCCCGCGCGGCGGATGGAAGGTGATATAACTGAGCAAGCGGTGATTGAAGAGGCTATCGGAGGCGCTGCAAGTTTTTCCATTTTCCATCTCGCCTCCATGGTCAGCGGTGAATGCGAGGAGCGGTACGATGATGCGCTGCGGGTGAATCTTGATGGCGGCCGGCATATTTTTGAGGCGGCCCGCGCCGCAACCGGACAACCGCGTGTGGTGTTTGCCAGCAGCGTAGCGAGCTTCGGCGGCGAGGACATGCCCACGCCGGTGGGCGATTTCACCAAACACACCCCGCGCACTACCTACGGCATGACCAAGGCGATCTGTGAGCTGCTGCTCAATGATCATGTGCGTAAGGGGCATTTTGACGGACGCGCCGTGCGCCTGCCGACGGTGATCATCCGCCCCGGGCGGCCTAACGCAGCGGCATCCGGCTGGGCGAGTGGTATGTTTCGCGAACCGCTCAAGGGCGAATCCTGCGCGATGCCGGTGCATCGTCATCAACCGCATCCGATGACCGGATTTCGCACCGTGGTGGAAAGCTTCATTGCGCTGCACGAAATCCCGCCTGGAAAACTGTGCGAAGACCGTGGCTACTGTCTTCCTGCGCATCAGGTAACGCCGGAGCTGGCTGAGACTGTGTTGGCCGAGGTAGCGGCTGAACGCGGCTTAACGCTCGGGCCGATTGAGGATGCCTTCGACCCACGTATCCAAGCCATCGTTGACACGTGGCCGACCGCAGTTGATGGCACCCGCGCCATCAACCTTGGCCTGCCCGAACCGCCGCCTCTACAAGAAATCGTCGGGCAATATTTGGAGACGTTTGGCAAAGATTAAAACCGTTGCCGCTGGGCTGGCTTTCCCGCACTCTGTCGACACCAATTCCCATGCGACATAAACCGATCAAATCGAAACTTTTTTCCGAAAACCGTAAACGCCTGGCGGCGCAAATGGCCCCAAAGTCTTTGGCGGTGGTGAATGCCAATGATGTGCTGCCGACCAATGCCGATGGCACGTTGCCGATGCAGCCGAATGCCGATCTGTTTTTCCTGAGCGGCATTGAGCAGGAGGAAAGTATTCTGGTGCTCTTTCCGAGTGCGGCGGATGAGAAGCAGCGCGAGATTTTGTTTGTGCGCGAGCCGAATGAGCATCTGCAGATTTGGGAGGGCTATAAACACAGCAAGCCGGATACGCGCAAGATCTCGGGCATCAAGAATGTGCAATGGCTCTCGGAGTTCCCGGTGATTTTCCGCTCGCTGATGTGCGAGGCGGAGAGCGCGTACCTGAACAGCAACGAGTACAAGCGCGCGCACGTGGAGGTGGAGACGCGCGATGTACGGTTCATCAAGCAGTGCCAGGCGGATTTCCCGCTGCACACCTACCGGCGGCTGGCGCCGTTGCTGCATGAATTGCGCGTGGTGAAAACGGATTTGGAGATCGAGCTGCTGAAGGAGGCGGTGGACATCACGGCCAAAGGCTTTCGCCGCACGCTACGGTTTGTGAAGCCGGGCGTGGCGGAGTACGAGGTGGAGGCCGAGTTGGCACGGGAATTCATCAAGCGCCGCGGTAAGTTTGCTTACACTCCGATTGTGGCGGCAGGCAAAAACAATTGCGTGCTGCATTACCTGCAAAATGATCAGGTCTGCAAAAAAGGTCAGTTGCTGCTGATGGATGTGGCCTCGAGCTATGCCAATTATAATGCAGACCTCACCCGTACGATTCCTGTAAGCGGCAAATTCACTCGCAGGCAAAAGAAAGTGTATAACGCTGTACTCAATGTACTACGCGCAAGCATTGCCGGGGCCACGGTCGGTAAACTCCACAAGGATTGGCAAAAGGAAGCGCAGGCGCACACCAATGAGGAACTGCTCAAGCTGGGCCTGCTCAAGCCGGCGCAGGTGAAGAAACAGGACCCGGACAACCCGGCCTGCCGCAAATATTTCATGCACGGCCTCGGCCATCCGTTGGGCTTGGATGTGCACGATGTGGGTGACCTGAACGTACCGTTCCAGCCGGGCACTGTGCTCACCGTGGAGCCCGGCATTTATCTGCCGGACGAAGGCTTTGGCGTGCGCCTCGAAGACGACATCGTCGTCACCGAGGACGGTCCCGTAAATCTCATGGCCAAGATTCCGATTGAGGCCGACGAAATCGAATCCATTATGAATCGATGAAAAAATTACTCTTCATTCTGCTGGCTGGTCTGTGTGTCGGAACCAATGCGGCCGATAACTTCGCCAAGGATAAACTTGTCGCTTGGTGCATTGTGCCTTTTGACGCTAAGCAACGCGGGCCTGCCGAGCGTGCGGCCATGCTCAAAAAATTAGGCCTCAAGCGTGTGGCCTACGATTGGCGTACGCAGCACGTGAAAGAGTTTGAAGAGGAAATTCTACAGTACAAAAAACACGGTCTGGAATTTTTTGCCTTTTGGAAAGGGCATGAGGAGGCATTCCGATTGTTCGAAAAACATAAAATCCATCCGCAGATTTGGCATACCCTACGTAGCCCTCAAGCCGATAGTCAGGAGGCTCGGGTGGCGGCTGCGGCGCAAACAATGTTGCCCTTGGTTCAGCGGACCAAGGAACTGGGCTGCGAACTCGGGCTCTACAACCATGGAGGGTGGGGTGGGGACCCGGCCAATCTGGTGGCGGTGTGCCAATATTTGCGCAAGCATCACAACGCGAAACACGTTGGCATTGTCTATAATCTACACCACGGCCACGGGCACATTGCCGACTGGGAAAAGTCGCTCCACCATATGAAACCTTATCTCCTTTGCCTCAACCTTAACGGTATGAACGATGGCGCGGAGCCGAAGATTCTGCAGCTTGGCCGCGGCCAACATGAGGCGACGATGATTACTGCCATTCGCAAGAGCGGTTATGCAGGCCCCATTGGTATTCTGGATCACCGGAATGACACGGATACAGAAATTGCATTGAAGGAAAACCTTGAGGGCCTTCAGAAGATTTTGAAGTGAAAATAAAAATCTTTTCTCTAATATTTTTTGTTTCTTGCTTCTCAGCATTTGCTGCAGATAGACCAAACATTCTGTTCATCCTAGCTGACGATCTCGGTTACGGCGATGTTGGATGTTACAACGTGCAGTCTAAGGTGCCCACGCCGCATCTGGATCGGTTGGCGAAGGAGGGCATTCGGTTTACCGACGCGCACAGTCCCTCGACAGTTTGCACTCCCACACGCTACAGCGTGCTCACCGGCCGCATGGCGTTTCGGCTGAATTATCGCGGAGTGTTTACCGGCGTGGGCGGGCCGTGCCTGATCAATCCCGGCCGTATGACGCTGGCCAGTTTGTTGAAACAACAGGGCTACGCCACGGCCATGTTCGGTAAATGGCACGTGGGCCTCACGGCCTTTGACAAAGAGGGCAAAGCCATTCACCAAAACGGGTTGCCGGCTGTGCAGCGGATGGATTACACACGCTCGATCAATGGCGGGCCGTTGGATCATGGCTTCGAAAGGTTCTTCGGAACGGCTTCGTGTCCGACGACCGATTGGCTGTACGCCTATATTGACGGCGATAAAATTCCCGTACCGCCCACCCGCATTGTGGATCGCGGACCGCTGCCCAAGCATCCGTACTCACGCGACAACCGTCCCGGCATGATCGCGCCGGATTTCGATCTGGAAGAGGTCGACCTCGTGTTCCTCAAGAAGAGTCAGGAATTCCTCGTGCAACATGCAAAGGAATCCCCCGACAAACCGTTCTTTCTCTTTCACTCCATGCAGGCCGTGCATCTACCTTCCTTTCCCGGTAAGGCGTTTAAGGGCAAGACCAAGGCCGGGCCACATGGCGATTTCATTTTTGAAATGGACCACATTGTCGGCGAACTGATGAAGACGCTGGAGCAGCATGGTCTCGCCAAGAATACGCTCGTTATTTTCTCCAGCGACAACGGCCCCGAGGTGCCCACCACCATCGCCATGCGACGCGATCACCAACATGATGGGGCTCGTCCGTGGCGCGGTGTGAAGCGCGATCAATGGGAAGGTGGCCATCGCGTACCGTTCATTGCCCGCTGGCCCGGTCGCATACCCGCCGGCCACACGGCAGATCAAACCATTTGCCTGACCGACCTTTTGGCCACCGCCGCGGCGATCACGGAATTCAAGCTGCCCAACAATGCTGGTGAGGATAGTTTTAATCTACTCCCCGCACTGCTCGGTGGCCGCGAGCCGGTGCGTGAATACACCTTGCACCAAACCATCAGCCTTGCGCTGGCCATCCGCCATGGCAATTGGAAGTATCTCGATCATCAGGGCTCCGGCGGCAATAACTACCATCGGAGTGGCGAATGGGGCATGAAACAGTTTGCTCTGCCCGAGAAAGCACCCAGCGCGGCGGGGCAATTGTACAACCTCAAAACGGATCCGGGCGAAACGACCAATCTGTACCTCGAGGAAACCGAGCGCGCTCAGATGCTTAAGACCAAGCTCGAGGAATTCAAACGTACCGGCCGCAGTACGCCACGGAATTAGCGGTTGCGCTCGATGGTGGATATGACATAATTGAAAAAACCCGCCGGACCAAAGGTCCGACGGGCTACCCAACCTGTAATGCCCTCCCATGCTCCTCCATCGGGGGGGCTTACTTTTTCTTAGACGCAATTCCGAGGGGGAGGTTTCAGTTTTTTTTGATTACGCCTGTTTTCGGGGTGCGAGGCGGGGTCACTTCGTTGGTGCGACCGAGTAATACCATGGCTTCGGCACGGGCGGCGGATAGTGATTCGGGTAAAAAATCTTCCGGCGGCGTGCGTAAGATCTGTCGTGCATCTCGGTGGCCGTTGGCGGAGGCGATGTGAAACCACACATAAGCCTGATGCCAATCGGGGGGTTGATTGGTGAAATAATTTACGCCGCGCAAAAACTGTTCGTGGGCGAGCACTTCGAGATTTTTCCAAGTTTGGAGCTTGCCTTTGAAATTCCAGTCGCGGCGAACAACCATGTGGCCATCTTGAAACCGGTATTCGGTGCGCGGCACGCCGTTGGTGTACCATGAACGTTGCAGGAGGCGAAGGCCGTTGGTGTACACGGCCTCGTGGCTGGGGTCTCCATTGACGTGTTGCCGGGCCAGAGTGCCGGTGAATGGGGTCGTGGCGCCCGGTTTAAAAAACAGGCCATCACGTTCTTCCAAAGCTAGATTCGCCGGGCGCGTGGGCTCGGTGGAAATCGGATCGGAACTACACGCCACCAGACCGCCGGCGAGGGCGGCCAATAAAAAACACCTCCCCATGCGCAAAAGGTTTAGCGAAAATCCAATCGTTTGCCGAGCCACAAATTGGGTCTCACCGCGGGAAAGCGGGATTGATGAACCCGATCATGGGCGGCGCAGCTGGGCGCGGGCGCGCATCAAACACCGGATTGCCCGCCGGATTCACGGGCGTGACCGTGATGTTAAACTGGCTAAACGATTGGTGGTGCCAGTCGGCGTGGTTGCGAAACAGGCCACCGATAAAAGGGGTGCGACTGAAGTACGGAACGTTTTGCCGGCTGAATGTACTCAGCGAGTGGGCATGACTGCCAACCTGCATCGGCACGCCAGGATAGGCCTGGAACTGTGTGTTCAAGGCACTGAACGAGGTGGGGCCGTTTTGCCAGCGGCCGGCGAAGTTTACATCCACCAGACCATTGGCCTGCACAAAAGGCAGCACGGTAAACTGAACCGACTGCTGTGCGCTCAAGCCGGGAGCGAGCAGCCACAGGACCAGCAGACTGATGGACCAACGATTCACTGCGAACAATATGCGTTGAGTCACCCGATTCCGCAAGCTTGCGCGGGCGGGAAATTGGCTCTAGCGTTTCGGCATGAAATCCTTGGTTTGGCTGGTTTTAAGCCTTGTGTTAGTGACGTCCATTTTCGCTCAACCCAAAGGTTATTTGTACGATGAAGCCAAGGTGCCCCACTACACCTTGCCAGACCTGCTCACTACCCAAAACGGCGCCACCGTGAAGACGGTGAAGGATTGGGAAGCCAAACGTCGGCCGGAAGTGTTGGCCTTGTTTGAGGAACACATGTACGGGCGCGCGCCTGGCCGGCCTGCCAAGCTGAGCTTTCAGGTGGTGGAAGAGGCCGAGCGGGTGCTCAACGGTTTGGCTGATCGGCGCCAGGTGGAGGTGCGGTTTGCGGGTAAGGCGGATGGGCCGCGTATGACCATTCTGATTTATCGTCCCGCCAAAGCGCGCCACGCGGTGCCAGCATTTTTGACGTTAAATTTTCGTGGCAACCATACCATCCATCACGATCGATCGATTCGCTTGCCTCATTCCTGGGTGCGAGGCCGCACCAAAGGTGAGACGGTCAACAATCGCGCCACGGAACAGGGCCGCGGAGTTGCCGCCACTCGTTGGACAGTCGAAACCATTCTCAAACGCGGTTACGCGTTGGCGACCGTTTACTATGGCGACATTGATCCGGATTTTGACGACGGTTGGCAAAACGGTGTGCACGCCCTGTATCCCAAGCCCAAGCCGGATGAATGGGGCAGCGTGGCGAGTTGGGCCTGGGGTTTGAGCCGGGCGCTGGATTATCTGGAGACCGACCAAATGATCGATGCCAAGCGTGTGGCCGTGATGGGCCACTCGCGGCTCGGCAAAACCTCTCTGTGGGCCGGCGCCAGTGATCCCCGGTTTGCGTTGGTGATCTCCAACAACTCCGGCTGCGGCGGGGCGGCCTTGTCCCGTCGCACTTTTGGCGAGACGGTAAAGCGCATCAACACCAGCTTCCCTCACTGGTTCAATGACAACTTTCAGAAATACAACGGCAACGAAAATACCTGTCCGGTGGATCAACACATGTTAATCGCTTTGGCCGCGCCACGGCCGGTGTACATCGCCAGCGCCGTGGAGGATCGCTGGGCCGATCCGCATGGCGAATTTCTCTCTGGTCTGCACGCCAATCCGGTTTATCAATTGTACAAACTGCCCGGAATGCCTGCGACCAAGCAGCCGGCCGTGGATAAGCCGGTGATGGGCACGATCGGCTATCACGTGCGCACAGGGAAACATGATGTGACCGATTTTGATTGGGAACAGTACTTGAAATTCGCCGATAAACACTTGAAGGCAAAAAAGTAATGGTTTTAGGACAAAAAATTCACACGGTGACGCTTTCACTTCGGTTGCCAGTTGTAACCAAAACGTATAAAATACGTCATCTCAAATGAGAATGCCTAAAATCATTGTTACGATCACCGCGCTCTTGGCGCTGCTCCAGCCTCTGCACGCCGTGGTGCCCGCTTGGGAAAAGGAAGCACCGGAAACCGTCGCCGACCTCTTGGCCATTCAGAAGCAGGTTCAGAAAGTGCTTCCCAAATGCATGGCCGCAACGGTGACCTTGCAGATGGGCGGTTCCTCCGGCAGCGGCGTGTTGGTCAGCAAGAAGGGCTTGGTGCTGACGGCCGGTCACGTTTCTGGCAAACCCGGCCGGGCCGTAAAAATCATTCTCGCCGATGGCCGCGAGCTCAAGGGCAAAGCGCTCGGGATGAACGGCAAGACTGATTCCGGTCTCGTACAAATCACCGATCCGCCCAAAGACCTACCGGTAATCGAGTACGACAAAAGCAAAGAAGAACTTCCCGGGATCGGCCAATGGTGCATAGCTGTGGGCAACCCCGGCGGCTTGGATAAAGACCGCGGAGCGGTCGTACGCGTGGGCCGCATCATCAGCGCCACTAAGGACACTCTGCGCACCGATTGCATGTTGCTGGGCGGCGATTCGGGCGGTCCGCTGTTTGATTTCAATGGGCTAGTGATCGGCATTCACAGCCGCATCTCCAGTCGACCGGACCAAAACATGCACGTAGCCATGCCCGCCTTTCAGGCGGATTGGGATACCTTGATGAGTAGCAAAGTGATCGGCGGCCGGATCGGCGGCAACCCCCAGCCGGACCGCGCCTTCCTCGGTGTGTTTACCGAGGATAACGAAAAAGGCGCACTCGTGTTGGAGGTGCGCGAAGATTCACCCGCCGCCAAGGCTGGTATTCAAAAAGCCGACATCATCCAAAAAGTTGACGACACTGAGATCAAGGGTGCGGAGGCGTTGACTGATGAGATTCGTAAAATGAAACCGAAAGCCAAGGTTAAGGTCACGCTCCTGCGTGATGGCAAAGAAAAAGTCCTCGAGGTTGAACTAGGCGCCCGTTAAATCCATTTTCTGTACCATGAAATTAACACAATTTTTCCCCCTGCTGCTTGGAGCGGTCGTGACGCTGAACGCCGCCACACTGTCCACCAAGCTGCGAACCGACGGCACCGAACTGCGCGCTGCTTTTGGTGAAGCTGCCGGCGAGGCGGCCAAGGCTTGTACGGTGAACATTTACGCCGGTTCCAAGTTTACCGGGCTGGGCACGGTGGTTTCCAGTGACGGCATTGTGGTTGCCAAAAACAGTGAGATTGATGTGGCCGACCCGGGCACCCTTCGCATCGTTGGCCCGGGAAAACGCATTGGACGCACCCGCATCCTAGCGCGTGATATCGCCCATGACCTCGTGTTTCTCGATCTGGGCCGCGAGGTGGACCCCGGTTATGAATGGGGAGACATTACGGCGTTAAACCACGGCACCTGGGTGGTGGCTGGCGTGGCCGGTTCGTCCTCCGGCCCCAGCGTGCGGGGCGGCGTGTGCAGCGCCATCACGCGCGAAATCGAAAAAGCGGGCGGCGTGATCGGGGTTATTCTCGGCGGCAAAGACGGCAAGGAATTTGGCGGTGTGGAGGTGACCGAGGTGGCCAAGGAAGGCCCGGCTGAAAAGGCGGGAGTGAAAAAAGGTGATGTCATTTTTGCCGTGGACGGAGACGAAGTATTTGAGCGAGCTAAAATGATTGAGAAGGTCAAGAGTCACGATCCGGGCACCGCCATCAAGGTGACGCTCAAACGGAACGCCAAGGAGATGGAGCTGGAGATTACATTAGGCTATCGTCAGCAGGTATTTTCCGAACTCAAAAACCGCAACGATCGTATGAGCGGCAAGGTGAGTGTGCGCCGCACGGGCTTCAAGCGGGTGATCCAGCATGAGGTTTCCTTGGGGCCGCTGGATATGGGCGGCCCGTTGTTTGATCTGGAAGGACGACTGGTCGGTATCAACATCGCCAAGGCCAATCGCGTGGAATTCTTTGCAATTCCGGCTTCTGATATCCGGGCAATTTTGGAAGACAAAGCCCGCGAGATCGCTGAGGCTCGCGGCGAATAGGCGAGGCCTAATCCCCCGGATTTTCCGGCCCCTGGTTCAGCGGGATTTTTCTTTTTAGCCGGCTCCTTTTCCGGGAGCCGGGCATCGGCGTGAAGTGCCACGGCAAATACCCATAATCGAATTGCATATTATTCGAGCCTTGTCGCGCTCGAAGAGCACACCCTTCTTGGGGTACGGTGTGTCCGGAAAAAACTTTGTGTTTGATGGGTTTGTTTACCGCAAAAACGCCTCGTGGAGACCGCCGTCTACGCTGATGACTTGGCCGCAGGTTTTGTTGAGGCGTTTTGTCAGTAGAAGATAAAACGCTTCGGCCTGATCTTCGGGGGTGATCGGGTCGTTGGTCAAGGTGCGGCTGGCATAGAATTTGGCCAGCTTGCTGCGCAGGGAATCGTCGCTTTCTTTTTTGGTGTACTTGATTCCGTATTTGGCGAGGGAGCCAATGACGCGGTCGCGCGGGAACATGCTGCTGCCCTGCACCACGGTGGCCGGAGCCACGGCGTTGACGCGCACGGTGGGGGCCAGCTCGATGGCCAGTTCGCGTACGAGATGGTTCGCGGCGGCCTTGGAGGTGTCGTAGGCGACGCTTCCTTTCTTGGCGACGACGGCGTTGGCGCTAGTGGTGAGGATAAGATTGCCGTTGAGGCCCTGCTCGCGCCAGGTGTTGGCGGCTTCGTCGCCGACGATGTAGCTGCCTTTGACGTTGACGCCGAAGGTGAAGTCCCATTTGTCATCCGGAATGTGGCCGGTGGTGTCGCTGGGCCAGAAAACGCCAGCGGTAACGCAGATGCTGTCGAACCCGCCGTAGGCGAGGGCGACGTCATTGAGCATGGCGCGCACGCTGGCGCGGTCGGTAATGTTGCAGGCGAGGCCGATGGTGGGCCCGCAGTTGCTAATGCCGCTGCCGGCGATGCCGATGCCCACGCCGTATTGGTCGGTGATTTCCTTGGCGGTGGCTTGGGCGGCGGCGAGGTTCATGTCCACGCACACAACATGCGCGCCATCGCGCACCACGCGATGGGCCACCTCGCGGCCGATGCCGCTGCCGGCGCCGATGACCACGATGACCTGACGCGCGAGTTCCTTCTCGGCGGGCATGCGCTGCAGCTTGGCTTCTTCGAGGGCCCAATATTCGATATCGAAGGCTTCCTGTTGTGGGAGGGCGATGTATTTGTCAATCGCCTCGGCGCCGCGCATCACTTCCACGGCGCAGTTGTAAAACTCCGCGGTCACGCGGCTTTCGCTTTTGTTTTTACCCCACGCAATCATCCCGCAACCGGGGATGAGCATCACCGTGGGGTTCGCATCGCGCATGGCTGGTGAGCCGGGGCGCTTGCAGTTCTTGTAATAGGTCGCGTAATCCTTGCGGTATTGCTTGAGGCCGGCGGTCAGCTCGGCTTTCAAAGTCTCGACGTATTGATCCACAAAGGCGTCGTCGAGCTTCTTGTTTTTCACGGCCTTGAGCGGCACGTAGAGCGGCTTGATCTTGGTGCGCAGGAAGTGGTCCGGGCAGCTGGTGCCCAGTTCGGCCAAGCGTCCGGCGTCTTTGCTGTTCACAAAACGCAGGATGGTGGCGTCGTCCTGGATGGTGCCGATGAAGCGCTTCTGTTCGCTCACCTGGCCGCGCAGCCACGGGAGCAGCTTGGCGAACACTTTGCGGCGCACCTTCTCGGGCAACGTGGCGTGTTTCTGGCCGCCAAAGGCTTTCTTGTCGCCGCCCTTTTTCTTGTAAGCTTTCTCAATGTACGTGGAAGCTTTCTCGATTAGATCCAGCGAGAGATAGTAGCAATCCTTTTCGTCATCAGCCCAGTTGATCAGGCCGTGTTGGCCGAGCATCACGCCCTTGGCCCGCGGATTCTTGGCGGAGACCTCCTGCAAGGCGAGGCCGAGCTCGAAGCCCGGGCGAAGCCATGGTGTCCAGACAATGTCGTTGCCGTACACTTCTTTGGTGATCTTCTTGGAATTCTTGGACGCACAAATCGCGATGGGCGCGTTCGGGTGCGTGTGGTCCACGTGTGTGCCGGGCACAAACGAGTGCAGCGGCGTGTCGATGGACGATGCGCGCGGGTTGAGGTTAAACGTGCAGTGTGGATACATCCCCACCATTTCGTCCTCGGCCGGTGTCTTGGGGCCGCGCTTTTTCTTTTTCGCGTAGACATTTTGCAGCGCGATCAATTTCTCCTGATAAAGGGAGGCAAAATTCTCCTTCTTGGACGTGCGCAAATCGCCGCCGGATCCTTTAACCCAGAGTACTTCGACCTTTTCACCCGTAAGCGGATCGGTTTCCATAATTTTGCTGGAAGTGTTTCCGCCGCCGGTATTGGTAATGCGCTGGTCGCTACCGAGCTTGTTGGAACGATAGATGAGCCGATTGGCCGGATCCAGTTTCTTGACCTCGCTATCCTTCCAGAGGTCGTTCACGTATTTATATTGCTTCTTCGCCATGGGAAAAAATCGGAGCGACAGTTCTCAGGGAAAATGGCCTTCGATTCAAGCCAATAGAAAAACTCCGTGTTTCCGCGTGTGAATTAACACGCACGCGGTGGCGCGCCCTATCTGACACGCTGTGTTTGAACGGCGTTGAATCGAGCGGAGGCCTGTTGCCATTCCGTGGCGTCGGCGGGCTGGAAGGTTTCCACATCCATCGAGTCTCGGACGCATTGGCGGGCGGTGGCCAGATCGGGGAGATGGCCGAGGGTGAGGGATTGGAGTAGCACATTACCCAGTGCGGTGGCTTCGGCGGGGCCGGCAATGACCTCCACCTCGCAGGCGTTGGCGGTAAATTGATTGAGCAACGCATTCCGGCTGCCGCCGCCAACGATGTGGAGCTGGCGGATCGTGCGTCCTGAGAGCGCGGACACTTCATTCAGACGTTGGCGATACAGCAGGGCTAGGCTTTCCAGCGCGCATCGGATCAACGCGCCGGGCGAGGTCGGCGCGGTTTGGCCGGTCTCGCGGCAAAATTCGGTGATGGCGGCAATCATGCTTTCAGGTTTGAAGAAGCGTTCGTCGCTGGGATCGATCAGGGCGGCAAAGGGTTTGGCATCGGCGGCGAGTTGCGCGAGCGTGGCGTAATCGTAATCCTCTCCGGCCTCGGCCCATTCCCGTCGGCATTCCTGCACGAGCCACAGGCCAATGATATTGCGCAAGAGGCGTACGGTATTGCCGTGGCCAATTTCGTTGGTGAAGTTTAGATCTCGTGCGGCATCGTTGATGATGGGTTCAGGTAGCTCCACGCCGATCAGGCTCCATGTGCCTGAGCTGAGGTAGGCCCATTGATCTCCATCGGCGGGTACGGCCGCGACCGCGGCGCCGGTGTCGTGACTGCACGTGGCCAAGACTTCGATCTCGCCCAGCCCGCTGGCGGCGGCCAATTCGGGTTTTAGTGTGCCCAAACGCGTACCGCTGGGGATGAGTTCGGGAAACTTTGCGCGCGGCCAGTCGAAGGCATCCAATAGTTTGTCGGACCAATTGCGTGTCCGCGGGTTGTAGAGCTGCGTGGTGCTGGCCAGCGAAATTTCCGCCTTGGCCACGCCGCTAAGGAGATAATTGAAGCCATCGCCCAAGGGCAGGAACGTGCGCATACGCTCAATGCGCTCGGGGGATTCGGCAGCCATTTGAAAGAGCGAATTGATCTGCATGAACTGGATGCCGGTCTCCTCGTACAAAGTCTCCCACGGCAGGGTGTCCAGCGTCCGGGCAATACCGCGTTGGTTGCGGCTGTCTCGATAACAGAAGGTCGGCTCCATCACCGCGCCGGTTTCATCGAGCAGAAAATAATCAAGCCCCCAAGCATCCACGCTAATGCTGGCGATGGGTAGGCCGCGTTGGCCGGCGAGCGCGAGGCCGGTCTGCAGCTCGGTAAACAACGCTTCAACATTCCAGTGCCGGCCGAAGGCATCCTCGATGGGCACATTCGGGAACCGATGCAGTTCTTCTAGCGAAAGCCGGTTATCCTCCAGCGAACCCAGCATCAGCCGGCCGCTTTCGGCACCGAGGTCACACGCTAGATAATGCATGCACGGATTGAACCGCCCAAGCGCGGTGACGCCAAGTTAAACATTTGATGCCCAAAGGGACCGAGTAGGAAAAGAGGACCTCGGTGTCTCCGCGTGAGAATAAAGCGAGATTGCCTTGCGCCGTGCTTTGCGTGTAGGCCATCGGCATGTCGAAGACGGCGTTTTTGTATGCGGGACAGGGGGCGCAGGTGGTGGGCATGGGTAAGGATTTGGCCGGGGCCTATCCGGAAGCCTGCGCCCTGTTCGATCGTGCCAATACCGCATTAGGCTATGATCTCACACAGATTTGTTTTGAAGGCACGGAAGCGGAGCTGACCAAAACTGAAAACGCGCAGCCGGGGATTTTCCTAGTCAGCTGGGTCGCCCAAGAGCTTCTCAAGTCACAAGTCTCAACTCTCAAATCTGAGGCAACCGCGGGCCTGTCATTGGGCGAATTTACCGCGTTGACCGCTGCGGGTGTGATGTCCTTTGAGGACGGCCTGAACGTGGTGCGTCAGCGCGGGCGTTTCATGCAGGAAGCCTGCGAAGCGACCGAAGGTGGCATGGCGGCGATCATCGGTCTGGACGAAGCCGCTACCCGCGAGGTGTGCGCGGAGGCTGAAGTGGAGTTGGCAAATTTAAATTGTCCGGGCCAACTGGTCATTTCCGGCGCCAGCGCGAGCATCGAGAAGGCCTGCGAATTGGCTAAGGAACGCGGTGCTAAACGCGCCTTACCCTTGCCGGTGGCTGGGGCCTATCACTCACGCCTGATGGAGAGCGCTTGCCCGAAGCTGGAAACTGCTCTGCGCGAGGTGGAGCTAAACTTGCCGGCCATACCGGTGATCTCCAACGTGACGGCGCAGCCGCATGCCACGGCGGGCGAGATTCTCAACCGCCTCGTGGATCAGGTCACGTCTTCCGTATTGTGGGAAGCATCCATCCGTCATCTCATCGACGATGGGGTAACGCGCTTCATTGAGCTGGGCCCAGGCAATGCACTCACCGGCTTTATGCGGCGCATCGATCGGAATCTGGAGGTGCATAACGTGGCTGACGTGCCGAGCTTGGAAAAGACGGTTTCGGCATTGAACAGTGAGGCTTGATTAGCCGCCGGAATTTTGCCGATTGCATGGTGTGCGACCTGTAAGTAGAAAGAAAAGATATGAGCTTTGAAAACTTAACCGCAGTAGTCACCGGCGCAGGCCGGGGGATTGGGCGCGCGATTGCGCTGAAGCTGGCCGAGGCCGGCGCCAACGTGGTGTGCCTCTCTCGCACCGAAGCCAACTCACAAAAGGTAGCGGACGAAATTACGGCGCTCGGTCGGCAAAGCTGGGCGGTGGCGGTGGATGTCGGCGACACCGCGGCCGTGGAAGCGGCGGTGGCCAAGATTCTGGAGGACACCGGCGGCGTCAATATTCTCGTCAATAACGCCGGCGTCACGCGCGACGGCCTGTTGATGCGCATGAGCGAGGCCGATTGGGATGCCGTGCTGGATACCAACCTGAAATCGGTCTTCACGCTCACCAAGGCCTTTTCCCGGCCGATGCGCAAGGCGAGCAACGCGCGCATCATCAACATTTCGTCGGTCGTCGGCCTAATGGGTAACGCCGGGCAGGCCAACTACGCGGCGAGCAAGGCCGGATTGATCGGGTTCACCAAGAGCTGCGCCAAGGAATTTGCCGCCAGCGGCATCACCGTTAACGCAATCGCGCCCGGATTCATTGCCACGGACATGACCGATGAACTGAGCGACAAGGTTAAGGAGGCTATCAAGGCGAACATTCCGATGCGTAAATTCGGCGAGGTGGACGATATCTCTGAAGCCGTGGCCTATCTTGCTGGCCCCGGCGCCCGCTACGTGACCGGTCAGGTGCTGACCGTGGACGGTGGTATGGTGATGTAATGACTTTTTACTCCGAAAAGCACTGTGGATTTGTGAATAAAAAAACCCGACTCAGGGCTTGACGCTCGGCGAGAATTGGCTGACAAGCAACGCACATTTTTGAAGGAGCAATATGTCTGACGAAACAAGTACAGAAGATCGAATCAAGAAGATTGTGGTGGACCAACTGGGCGTGAAACCGGACCAGGTCACACCGGAAGCTAAATTCATTGAGGACCTCGGAGCCGATTCATTGGACACCGTGGAACTGGTGATGGCCCTCGAAGAGGAGTTCGGCAACGAAATCCCCGATGAGGAAGCCGAGAAACTGGTCACCGTCGGCCACGTGGTTAGCTATATCGAAGACAACGGTTAAACCGGCCTTTTTTTTTCGGGCAGCTGGCCAACTGGTTCGGCTGCCCATTTTTTATGTCAAACACTGCGGACATACGGGTAGTCGTCACCGGAATGGGAGTGGCCTCCTCGCTTGGATGCGAGGTGGAATCCTTCTGGCAAAACGTCATCAACGGCGAATGCGGCATTGACCGCGTGACCTCATTTGATGTCAGCGACTTCGCGTGCCAAATCGCTGCGGAGATCAAGGACTTCGATCCCACACCGGCCTTTCCAAACGCTAAAGAAGTGCGCCGGGCCGACCGCTTCACGCAGTTGGGCATCTACGCCGCTTGGAAGGCGCTACAGGATTCCAGCATGAACCTGGACGAGCTGGACCGCGATCAAATCGGCTGCTTTATCGGGAGCGGGATTGGCGGTCTGGGTACGCAGGAGACGCAGCACAGCGTTCTTACCGGACGCGGCCCGGGGAAGATGTCACCCTTCACCATTCCCATGCTCATCCTGAACATGGCTTCGGGTGTGTTCTCAATTTACAACGGTCTACGCGGACCGAATGTCGCCACCTGCAGCGCCTGCGCCACCAGCACCCATGCGCTTGGAGAAGCATGGCGCACGATCAAGATGGGCGATGCCAAGGCGATCTTTGCCGGGGGTGCTGAAGCTGCCGTCGTGCCGATGGGTATGGGCGGGTTTGCCGCCATGAAAGCCATGAGCACGCGCAACGATGATCCCAAGCATGCCTCGCGGCCGTTTGACAAGCATCGCGACGGCTTCGTGATGGGCGAAGGGGCGGGCGTTCTCGTGCTGGAGGAGATGGACCACGCGATCATGCGCGGGGCCAAGATTTACTGTGAGATCGTCGGCTACGGCAACACGGCGGACGCCAACCACCTCACAGCGCCGGATCCCGAAGGCAAAGGCGCGGCGCGCTGTATGCAAATGGCTCTGCGCAGCGGCGGACTGGATGCGGACAATATCGATTACATCAACGCCCACGGCACAAGCACGCCTCAAGGCGATATATGCGAGACCAAGGCCGTTCGGTCTGTGTTCAAGGAACACGCCGACAAACTAGCCGTGAGTTCGACCAAAGGTGCCACCGGACACATGCTCGGCGCTGCCGGCGGCGTGGAAATGGTGCTGACGGCGAAGGCTCTGCAAACGGGCATTTTGCCGCCCACCATCAACATCGAGAATCAGGATCCCGAGTGCGATCTTGATTACGTGGCCAACACCGCCCGCGAGGTGGAGATCAATGCCGCCCTCAGTAACTCCTTCGGATTTGGCGGCCACAACGCCACCATTGCCGCGACCAAGTTTCACGGCTACGCTGCCCGAGTGGACTAATCGTGCCGCCGCCGCCTCGCCGGCCGCTCAACGCTAACCGCCACGGAGCTGCAGGCAAAGCCCCGGCAGCATTTGGAGTCATGAATTTCCTAAACTTCATCGAACGGAAACGGGATGGCCACGAATTATCCGCTGATGAAGTGGCGGAGTTGGTGAAGCAGTTCACAGCCGACGCAATCCCCGATTACCAAATGGCCGCGTTCCTCATGGCGGTTAACTGCCGCGGCATGAGCACGAACGAGACGCGCGCCCTCACACTGGCCATGCGCGATAGCGGCACGGTGCTGGAGTTTCCCAAGGATGACCGGCCGATCGTCGATAAACATTCGACCGGTGGTGTGGGCGATAAGGTTTCGCTGGTGCTGGCGCCGTTGCTGGCGTGTCTGGGTTGCCGAGTGCCGATGATCTCCGGACGCGGACTGGGCATCACCGGCGGCACACTCGACAAACTCGAAAGTATTCCCGGCTTCGACACCCAAAGAACCGCCGCGCAATTGATCGACCAAGTACAGTCGATCGGGGTGGCTTTGGGCGGGCAGACCGAAGAGATCGCACCGGCCGATCGCCGATTGTACGCATTGCGGGATGTTACCGGCACCGTGCCATCGATTCCGTTGATCACCGCCAGCATCCTGTCCAAGAAACTGGCAGAAGGACTGGATGCGTTGGTGATGGATGTGAAGTTTGGTCGGGCGGCGTTTATGCAGGACCGCGAAGCGGCCGAGGCGTTGGCGCAATCGATCACGGCCTTGGCCGAGGAATGCGGCGTGACGTGTCGGGCGGTATTGAGTGATATGAACACACCCTTGGGCCGGACGGCGGGCAATTGGCTGGAGGTGAAGGAAGCGATCGATTGCCTGGAAGGACGTGGACCGTCGGATTTGGAAATGTTAACCGTGTCACTGGCCGCCAATTTACCGGGTATCGATTCCGGACGCGCGCTGGCCGAATTGGCCAGTGGCCGGCCACGGGAAAAGTTTACTGAACTACTGGCCGCTCAAGGCGCGGATGTGGATGCCTTTGAACAACAACTGGCCGAGCCGGCGGTTGCTCCGGTGGTGCGGGAAGTGACAGCACCACAATCGGGCGTGGTAGTGCGCTGCGATGCCCGTGCGATCGGAGAGCTGGTCCGCGATTTGGGTGGTGGTCGCAAAACCAGGGCGAATACGATCGATCCGGCTGTGGGCGTGGATCAATTAGCCAAGCCGGGCGAGGAATTGATCGCCGGCACAGTGTTGGCGCGGGTGCACGCGCGGGAAGAAACAAGCGCCGAAACCGCCGTGGTGCGCTTGCGGGAATCGGTGATCATTGGCGAAGAATTCCCGGATTTAGGCAAAATTGGGCCTGATTCAGTCGATTAAATCACCCATTGACACCGGCATTTATAGCTGGCATCATCCGCCGTTCCCCGAAGGAAATTAGGGGTTAATTGACATTTTTTGACCGTTTTTAGGCTGATTTCATGAAACGCACATTCCAACCATCTAATTTGAAGCGCGCCCGCAAGCACGGCTTTCGCAGCCGTATGGCGACCAAAGGCGGCCAGGCCATCCTCAAGCGCCGCCGGCAAAAGGGCCGGGCTCGGCTGACACCCATCTAGGCATGAATCCGCCAGTCCGGCTGAGGCTGACGCGTGCCATGCGGCTCCGGCATCGGGCTGATTTTGCGCGCCTCAAGCAACAGGGCCACAGGCAGGCCAAGGGCTGTTTGGTTCTGAACTGGCAGGAACTGCCGCCCGGAAG
>Ga0315320_10001061_pt1 | contig 22656 bp, 18 predicted proteins | sample M140m21515metaG_FD_203458 | JGI IMG/M metagenome (GOLD analysis project Ga0315320, IMG submission 203458) | Ammonia-oxidizing marine archaeal communities from Monterey Bay, California, United States - M1 40m 21515 | ecosystem: Environmental > Aquatic > Marine > Coastal | place: USA: California... | reverse complement strand
CTCGCTCGATGCCTGACGCCATCCGAGCTTCTCAGTCATACGAAATCCACCGCTGGCTTAGCAGACTCATTTTGCAATTAACGCAGGCTGAGGGGAATCTCACGCCATTCGATTGCGATCTGCATGCCGCGACTCATTTTCAGCGGTTCATACCGAAGAGAACGCTTGCCAGATTTTCACGCCATGTCGGAGACAATGTCTCGCAGCCAAAAGATCTCGCGAGCAATATCTTCGGACAGGCCACGACGCCGCATGGAGTGCGGCAGGACGGTCCAAGCATAGGTCTCGACTTCCAGATGCCCTGTAAACTCGGCAGCTCCGCTCTGATTTAAGAATCTCAAACATTCCAACGTATCGTCCTGGCTGGTTCGCAAGTGGCCAAAACGCTCGAGGAAAATCGGCACATGAAAATGCACGATCCAGCGTTGATCTCCGCACGCTGGATGCTGTTCGCTCTCAGCACTGCGAAGCAAATCGGGCAGATCTTCGGCAAGCTCGAAACTTCCATCGGCCTTCAGCCGGCCAGTTTGATGAAGGTAGCGATCTTCGGCAAACTCGCTCAGCTGGGCGATAGCCTCTCGTTGCCGCCCCTGAGCCATCGATAGCCAATCAGCGATGATCGCGTTGCTAACTTGTACCTTGCCAATCATCACCCCCGCCTTCACCAGCCGCGATAAAACATCCTGCTGCGACTCCATCATGACCGCTGAGTGGCAGATGTCGTGGCAGACACCTAAGTACCGTCGATGTTCTGTTTCGGGCAGTTCTTTCTCGAACCAATCAAGCACGTCCTGTGTCGTGTCCAAAACGCAACCGGGCTCGGGCTCGAGCGCAACGACGATGCGTTTGCCAGTTGTTTGTTCGATCTCTTTTAGTTTTGCGGCCAACTGACGCATGTTGGCACCGGCCTGTGCCAGATTCTCGGAATCCGCTTTCTCGTCTGCCCACGCGATCGGCAACGTGCTGATTGATCCGGTGGTCTCTTGCTGCGGCAGCAGTTGGGTCAAGATTTTCGCAAGCCGAAGCGTGTAATCGAGCCTCTCAGGCTGCCACCACTCCGGCGAATAAACCCCGCGTTTTACGATGGGTTGGTGAAAATTATCGTAGGGGAACCCATTGATGGTGAACGCTCGAAGCCTACGTTCACTCAAAAACTTGCTAAATCGGTCGACACCATCAATCAATTCGCCAGCGGCCTGTGCCGGTATCCAGAGCCCGACACCCAGCTCATCTGAACCGCTGGCATCCCGGGCTGGGATTGCAAACTCCTCTAAATTACTGCAAATAGAGGCTAAATCGACTCCAGCATGCACATTAGTGCAGTAACCAATTGTCGCCGAGGATGGGTTCAGATAGTTCACAGATGAAGGCTATTCAGGCGGCGGTGAGGGTAGGATAAGATCAAATCTGCCTAGATTCCAAGGTTCAGCTTCAGACACTAGGCAACTCAACTAAACTCAATATATACCGGTCGAAACGAATCTACACCCACCCACACCCTCGGTCCGCCCTTCCATCATGACGCTCGCTCCTTGTTTGACTCGCTTTTTCCTTCTGGTTGCCACCCTCTTTTTGGCGAGCAATCTGGCGCCAAGCGTGTGCCAAGCGCAACACTTACCCAACGCAAAGCACAGCGACTCGCTGGATCGCTTCTTTCAAATTGAAAGTTGGCTGCCTACGCCCAATGCTCAGCGCACGGCCTCTGGCATTCCTGGGCCCGAATACTGGCAGCAGCGTGCGGATTACGACATTGACATCACTCTGGATGACAAAACACAGAGACTGAGCGGCGTCTCGAGGATCAAGTATCACAACAAGTCGCCGCACACACTGCGTTACATCTGGGTTCAACTGGATCAGAACCGCTTCAAGCCTGACTCTGACTCTGCCACCACAACCACGGCGCCGTCGCTGTCGCCACGCATGTCGTTTCGGGGACTCAATTCGATCCTTGCTCGCACAGTTTTCGAGGGCGGCTACAAAATCGAGTCGGTGACAGACGAAAAGAAAAAGGCGATCCCACACACCATCAACAAAACGATGATGAGGATTGACCTCCCGGAGCCACTGATGCCTGGCATGTCAACAGGATTTGAAATCCGATTCTCCCACAACATCATCAACGCCAAAGTAATCAGGGCTCGCGGAGGATACGAATTCTTTGAGGAAGACGAAAACTACATCTATGAAATCGCACAGTGGTTCCCCCGAGTCGTTTCCTACACCGACTACAAAGGTTGGCAACACAAGCAGTTCCTGGGACGCGGTGAATTCACGCTCGAACTGGGCGACTACGTTGTGCGGATCACCACTCCCAGCGATATGGTGGTCGCGGCCACGGGTGAACTGCAAAATACAAAGGAAGTATTGAAACCGGAATGGATTAAAAGGTTGAAGGAAGCGGAGTCTTCAAAGACACCGCAATTCATCGTGACTCCAGAAGAAGCCAAGCAGAACGAATCAGAAAAGAGTAACAAGACCAAGACTTGGGTCTACAGTGCCAAAAACGTGCGAGACTTCGCGTTCGCAGCCAGCCGCAAATTCATTTGGGATGCAATGGGTGTCAAAGTGGGTGGCAACACTGTTCTGGCGATGTCCTATTATCCCAATGAAGCCGAACCTCTGTGGAGCCAGTACAGCACAGAGTCGATCGCACACACATTGGAAGTCTATGGGCGATACTCATTTGACTACCCCTACCCCGTTGCGATCAGCGTGAACGGCCCGATCTACGGTATGGAGTATCCGATGATCTGCTTCAACGGGCCGCGTCCGGAAAAAGATGGGACCTACAGCAAAGCCACAAAGTATGGGCTGATCTCCGTGATCATCCATGAAGTAGGTCACAACTACTTTCCGATGATCGTTAACAGTGACGAACGTCAGTGGACTTGGATGGATGAAGGTCTGAACACCTTTCTGCAATACCTAACCGAGCAGGAATGGGAAGAGAACTATCCGTCACGCAGAGGCGAACCGAGTCAGATTGTGCCCTACATGCGTGGGGGCAATCAGCGTCCAATCATGACTGGCAGCGAGGAAATCCTGCAATTTGGTGCCAACGCGTACTCGAAACCAGCCACCGCCCTGAACATCCTCCGAGAAACCATTCTCGGCAGAGAGCTGTTTGATTTTGCTTTCCGTGAATACGCACGTCGTTGGAAATTCAAACGGCCGACCCCCTCTGACTTTTTCCGATCGATGGAGGATGCATCGGGCGTCGACCTTGATTGGTTCTGGAGAGGTTGGTTCTACAGTACTGACCACGTGGACCTCGCAATCACTGACCTTGATCTCTATGTGATCGACAGCGGAGACCCGGATGAGTCCGCAGAACGAAAACGCAAGGAACGCGACGAGAAAGAGCCAAGCAAGTCCGTTGAACGCAACGAAGACCTGAAACGACGCATCGATTGGCAACCAGGACTCAAAGACTTTTACAACAGCAGTGACTATGACGAACTTGCCGTAGAAGAATCAGCACGCAAGTCGTATCAAAAGTTTGTCGAAGGACTGGATTCGAAACAGAAGGCGTTGTTGAAACGCACCACCAATTTCTATCGCGTCTCGTTCGAGAACCTGGGCGGGCTCGTCATGCCCATTATCCTTCGCGTCCATTACACAGACAACACTAGCGAAACCATGAAAATCCCTGCTGAGATCTGGCGAAGTAACAGCCAGAACGTCAGCAAACTTCTAATCACTGACAAAGAAATCGTGCGTCTGGAACTCGATCCCCAGCAAGAAACAGCTGATACCGAATCCAGCAACAATCACTGGCCACCAAGGCTTGTGCCTAGTCGCTTCCGACTGTTCAAAGAAAGCCCAAGCCGGAATCCAATGCAAAAGTCGCGGGATGCCAAAAAGGCAACCGAGAAAAAAGCTGCTGACGCTGAAGAAACTGACGCAAAAAAACCAGCGGCCAAACCTAAAAGTGATTCCAACAACAAAAAGCCTGCTCAAGCAACGGAAAAACCGTCAGGTAAAGCTAAACCGAAAGCGAAGGCTAAATGAACTGCTTCTCACTGATGCAACACGTCGGCTAGCTAGCCTTGCTTAGTCTCGGCCCAACGCGTGCGGTCATCTGACTGCAAGCTTGAACCGCTTAGTTGAAAGCTGCTACTTAAAAGCTGCCAGTTCAAACCGGGGCTCGAAATCTAACCGCAAGACACTGGAGCAAGCCGCCCAGTCCATGCACCGCCACGAAGTCTGAAACCTCGGATAGCTGACTCAACGCAAAACCGGGCAAGCAGACCTCTCGTCGTTTTCACACAACACGCATTCAGCCGAACCCACCTTATCTGAAGCCGTCATGTACTTTAGTCTCCTCTGCCTGATGCTGGTTCACCCCGTCCATGAGACGGTCGCCGAGATAGAATGGAATCCGAAGACTCATCGCATGGAAGTGGCTCTGCGACTCGACGTACTGGACGCGCAGTGGTTAGCGAAGAAGCACGCCAAGGCAGGCACAAATTCCGACCAGAACTCTAACGCGGCAAATAATTGGCGTCTGAAGTATCTCGAGCAAAATTTTCGAGTTACAAAACCAACGGGTGCTGGCCAACCCCTGACCAGTTCCTACCATTGGATTGGGCGGGAACAGAAAGGGCCACACGTCTGGTGGTATTTTGAAATTGAGCCAACCGACAAGACCAAGCCCCAGTGGATCCAGCAAAGAATGCTCGAGGACCGCGAACCCAACTACACACACCGCGTTTTAATCCTGGGAGAACCAGGAAAGCGGTCGTTAAACTTGACAACCCGAAAAAACAAAGCACGACTCGACCAAGCTAAAGATGACACAACAAGCAAGGCAACTGACAGCTGAAGTCATTTCAATCGGTGATGAGATGACAAGTGGGGCGAGGTTGGACACCAACACCCAATGGCTTAGCAGGCGACTTGGCGAATTAGGTATCCAAGTCAGTTTCCACACCACCGTAGCTGACACGCTGGATCAAAATGTCGATGTGTTCCGCATTGCCGCCGAACGCGTTGACATCATCGTCAGCACCGGAGGTCTTGGTCCCACGAGAGACGACTTGACCCGGGAAGCGTTGTCAAAGCTGATTGGAAAACCTCTCGAGCTGAATCCTTTGGCGATGAAGCACATTGAGCAGATGTTTTCGCGGCGAAAACGTGACATGCCCGAGCGCAACCGGGTTCAGGCGATGTTTCCCGCCGGCAGCCAGCAAATTTTCAACCCGCAGGGAACGGCACCCGGAGTCGAAATGGTGATTCCACGACAGGAGCACGGCGAATCACGTGTATTCGCGCTGCCAGGTGTGCCTGCAGAAATGAAACGCATGTTCGACGAAACGGTTGCACCTCGAATCCTGGAGGAAAAAGGCCATGGAACCGAAATACAGCAGCATGTGATGAAATTCTTCGGGACGGGAGAAAGCGACATGGAAAACCGACTAGGTCCCATGATCGCGAGAGACCGTGAACCACGCGTGGGCATCACCGTCAGTACCGCGACGATTTCACTACGGATCACAGCAACTGGCAGAGATGCTGCAGATTGCCAAGCTCAAATCGAGGAAACACGCGCAGAAATCATGGAGCGGGTGCCGGAATTTTACTTCGGCGAGGGTGACCGTTACGAGCAACACGATGCGATCAACGAGGATTTGATTGCCCGTGAACAGAATCTAATGGTCGTAGAATACGGTCGAGCAGCACCCTTGGGTGACTGGTTCGCCAAGCTTGGTGACACCCCGGCCTACAAGGGCGGACTATCTCTCGCAAACCCACAACAACTGCAGGACATATTTGGCGGTGAAAATGAGCAACAAGCATTGGCAATCATCAAACAGAAATGCAGCCTCGACTGGATTCTAGTAATCGACAGTTATCCAACGTTGCAGCATGATGCACTGTTGCCTCAGCCGGCATCAGAAATCACCCTTACCGTGATTACACCGGACGCAGAAGTGCTTACCAAGACTGAAACCCTCGGTGGCCATCCCGACGTTTTACAACCGAGGATTGCCAAGGCCGGGATGGCCTGGTTGCGCGCAGCTTTAGCAACAACAGATAAGCCAGAGAAGGAAACCACGGCCTAGTCACTCAATCAATGGTGCGTGCCCCGCCGAAGATATTTATTGTCGCGAAACGCCACTACAGATCACCCGGCAAAATCGATCATGACTGGGGAGAAAGGGACGTGCCGAATCGTCGCTCCCCCATTGAAAAACTCGATTCCTTCCAAGCGGTATCCTTGGATACGTCGATGCGTGTGTCCAAACACGATTCTCCGAACCCCGTTGGTGGCATGGTCAGGCTGTTTGTGCATCCAGTGCAGTAATTGCAGACAGGTTGCTTTTCGACGATGCGCAGCCATAGCGGCCGCCTTGTGCGCTCGAGCGGCAATGGCAACGTCATAAAACCCGCTAGCGACACGCGATGCAACACGTTTGTTTTGCCAACGCCCACGATACTCGGCAAAAGCTTCCAGATTGCCCTTTCCCTCAATCACGTCGCCATGCAGAAACAAGGTGTCCTTGATCCGCATGCAATCCAAATCACATGCAAACCGTTCACGGTCAGCAGCCCAACGAATCATCGCTGTTGAAAAAGCGCTATGGGCATCATGATTGCCGTGTAAATAAACAAACTGCTTATCAGGAAAACGCTCATACCATTCCTCAAGCCACAGCAGGGCACGGTTGACCGATGCACTCTCGTTTTCCAGACGGCTCCAGCGAAAATCGAAAAGATCGCCGCCCCACACGCATGTATCAGCATCCTCGATCGAGGACTCGATCAGATTGTGATGCTCAACAACGTTGCAACGATTGCTAAACAGGTGAAGATCTGAAATGAAAGTCAGGCGACGCACATCTCGTTCGGAAGGCCAAGTCTCAATCATTCGAAGAGAAATTCATTGGAGTAGAAGTTCATTTGTGCAGCCGAAATTGCTGGCACACCAGTTAACCATCATTCGAAACGGGTAGTCCCGAAACGAGGCAATTCCTTAACCGAAAGATACCCGGCGACCGCGAAATTCGAAAGCCATCTCAGTATCCCTACTCAACCCCCAAGTTTGTCCAACTCTTGATCGTAGTGACGCCGTATTTCATCCAAATCAACCTCAACGGGCGGCATCTGAGGATCCATATCACGCAACGTGTCCCTAACAATGCCAGCAACCGATGCATCGCGATACCATTTATTATCTGCAGGAATGACGAACCAAGGCGCATCGGCATGATTACATTTTCGAAAAACATCTTCATACGCTTCACGATATTCATCCCAACGTTCTCTTACGGTGTAGTCAGCCAAATTCAGCTTCCAGTGTTTCTCTGGATTCTCAAGCCGCTTTTTAAATCGAGAAAGCTGTTCTTCCTTACTGATGTGCAAATAGAATTTTAAAATCGTTGTGCCACTTGCCTTAAGATTCTTCTCGAAGCTGTTGATGATGTCATATCGTTCACTCCAAATTGACTTGGGTACCAAATCCTCCACCCGGACGATCAGCACATCTTCATAATGTGATCGATTGAAAACTGAAACATGTCCTCGAGCAGGCGTGCAGTGATGAACGCGCCACAAGAAGTCATGCGCCAGCTCTTTCCGGGTGGGTGCCTTGAAGGGATATGTCCGACAGCCTTGCGGATTCATTTGCCCAAGCACCTTTCGGATCAAGCCATCTTTCCCTGCAGCATCAGGAGCTTGCAGCACGACCAACAGACTTTGCTTACCTTCGACAAATTGCCGATATTGCAAATCACGGATTTCCTGATTCATCTCAGCAGTGAACTCTCTTGCCTCCTTCTTCCCCTCAAATGGTCCCTTGCAGCGTGTTTCGATGTCGTCAAGGCGGACTTTGGCACCGGGCTTGATCTGATGAGTACGTACAAAGCTCATAGGGCGTGGTCGTTTTCCAAAGAGGTAATGAAGGGGTGAATCACGTCAGCAGATGCCTTGATCGAGTGACGAACGATTAAGCCAGCGAGCACCAAGTCGTCATACATTCTCGTGCATTGTGACCACTGCAGAACCCTTATTCAGCAAGGTGAATGTTTTCGCAAGCTGGCAGTCCGGCCCTGTTTATGATACACCGGCATAGGAATGCTGAGTAAAGTCCATGAGCGACTACTTGTAACAAGCCACTACGACAGGCGATTCAATCTTGCATGTGATGGTAACCGGATGCGGCGGGTTTCTTGGCAGTGAAATCGTCCGACAACTACTCGACCGAGGTGACCAAGTCACTGGTATATCCCGGCAGGAATATCCCGACCTGGTCAGTCGGGGTATGCATCATTGTCGCGGCGATCTACGAGATCCGGAGTTCGTCAGCTGCTCAATTCGCGAATGCGACTCAGTGGTACACACAGCGGCAGTGGCAGGCGTGTGGGGGCCCTGGGAACACTTTTACTCGATCAACAAAATAGCAACCGATCATGTTTTAGCAGCCTGTCAGGCGAATCAGATTTCACAATGCGTCTTCACCAGCAGCCCCAGCGTCACGTTTGATGGTGAGCATCAGCGGGGCGTCGATGAAACCGCACCTTATGCAAACCAATGGATGTGCCATTACCCGCACACCAAAGCAATGGCCGAGCAGGCAGTTCTGAGTGCACATGCTCCGGGCAGTCTGGCAACCTTGGCACTCCGCCCGCATTTGATCTGGGGCGACGACGATCCTCATATTCTGCCACGAATGCTGGATCGAGCGAGAGCGGGCCGACTGCGGATCGTTGGGGACGGCCAAAACGTTGTGGACACAGTGCATGTCGTGAATGCAGCAGCGGCACACCTGGACGCGATTGACGCGTTGGCGAGCACACCGGAAATCTGCGGTGGCCAAGCTTACTTCATCGCACAGGATGAACCAGTGAAATGTTGGGACTGGATCCGTCAAATTTGCGAACTGGGATCAGCTCCACCTCCCACCAAACGAATCTCATACCGAGCGGCCTACCGAATCGGAGCGTTCTTGGAGGCTGGTTATCGCATCACGGGTCGCAAAACGGAGCCACCCATGACCCGTTTTGTCGCCTCACAGCTCGCCCGAGATCACTATTTTTCGATTGAATCCGCGAAGGAAAAGCTGGGGTTTCGCGTCCGTCTGAGTATGGATCAAGGATTGGAACGGCTCGGTAAAGCGTGGAAAGAACGCGGGTAACGTGTTTTAAACCGTTTTTCACGCTGTTTTCTGAAAAACCCAGGCCCGAATGTGCTTTCGCAGGCGTTGTCAATTTTGACTTCGATTGTTAGCCTTTTCGTTACCGGGTGTGATGCAGTCGAAGTCCTCGCGGTACCGTTATTGCTCGGGAAATGTTGCTCACCGAGCGTACCTCTTACCAATCTCTGTCTTGTGATCGCTCCCAATCGCGCCTCCGAACTGCCTGACGACCAGCGAATCGTCATCACTGGCGTTGGACTCACTGCGCCCAACGGAAATGACTGGTCGAGTTTTCGCGAGGCACTGCTGGAAAAAAGAAGTGGCGTCCAACCTTACGAGATAAGGTATTTTGGCAAGACTTTGGCTGGCATTTGTGACTTCGACACCAATCGATATCAAAAGAAAAAAGAAGTACGCCGCGGAACACGAGCTGGCAGCGTAGGCGTTTACGCTGCAAACGAAGCCATACAACATTCAGGCATCGATTGGGACAACACGGATCGGTCTCGTGTTGGAATTTATGTGGGAGTAACCGAACACGGAAATGTCGAAACCGAGAATGAAATTTACGTCATCAAGGGCTTTGACTACGACACCAGCTGCTGGTCCCATCACCACAACCCTCGCACAGTAGCAAACAATCCGGCTGGCGAAATAGCGTTGAACATGGGCATCACCGGCCCCCATTACACGATTGGTGCGGCCTGTGCAGCTGGAAACGCCGGTATCATTCAAGGGGCGCAAATGTTGCGATTGAATGAATGTGACTTGGCAATCGCCGGCGGCACGAGCGAGAGCATTCACACGTTCGGGATTTTCGCCAGCTTCAACAGCCAAAACGCACTCGCCTCACACGAAGATCCCGCCCAAGCGTCTCGACCTTTCGATGTTGATCGGAATGGAATCGTTGTCGCAGAAGGTGGGTGCTTGTATGTCTTGGAACGACTCAGCGATGCCAAAGCCCGCGGCGCCGAAATTCATGGCGAGCTTGTAGGCTACGCGATGAATACGGATGCAACAGACTTTGTCCTTCCCAATCCGGAACGACAAGCTGAATGCGTTCACATGGCACTCAAGAAAGCGGGCCTCGAAGCAAACCAAATTGATTTGGTCAGCACCCACGCCACAGGCACCAGCAGCGGTGATTTTCAGGAGTGCAAAGCACTGCGAACCGTATTCGGTGACTGCACCAATCCACGAATCAATAATACGAAAAGCTACATTGGGCACGCAATGGGCGCAGCCGGGTCGTTAGAATTGGCTGGCAACCTGCTGTCCTTCCGCGATGGAGTCGTACACCCCACAATCAACGTCGATACACTCGATCCTGATTGTGCAATCCCCGGGCTGGTTCTGAACGAACCAGAAGAGGGAAAGCAAATTGATTACGTTCTGAACAATTCCTTTGGGATGCTGGGCATCAACTCAGTTGTCATCATTGGCCGCGTATAGACGTGGAAACCGCTTTCGTCTGTTGCACGATCGCAACAGGCGAGAATCACAGTAAATCACCTCAAAGCATCTGAACCGACATCCCAGCGATCGGCCCACCGCAGCCAGTCTGGTGTCAAATAATTTACCGGAGCCATTGGATCGATGACCCCTGCAGAAATTCGCGACGAAATTCTCGATATCCTCGAAGACATTTCCCCCGACGAGGAACTTGATAGCCTCGATGACGAGAAAGCTTTCCGGGATCAGTTGGAACTCGACAGCATGGACTTTCTGGATATCGTCATGGAACTGCGAAAGCGGCACCGCGTGCAAATACCGGAAGAGGACTATGGCAATCTGGCTAGCATGCACTCAACGGTGACCTATCTTGAGCCCAAGATGAAAGACATCGTCAAGTCTTAGCTGGCTGCTCGAATCTTGCGTCGATGCCTCGTATCTTTGGCACCGCAGGCTTTTCTTGTCCGGAGTGATCAAGGTGCTTTAGCACCTGCTGGGCCTGCAACCATCGCTGCCTTTAGCCGTGCCCCGGTTGATGCTGCTCTATGCAGCAACTTGCCCTTCCTTGGCATTCGATGCACCTACGTGACTGAACCGCGCTCGCCCGAGGCTTCGCAGGCTCAATGGCACGCATCTCGCTAAAACGGGCAATGAACCAAGCTTGCAATTCCAAACATCGGTGCGTTGGGGGCCAAGCTTTCGCCTCTGCCCGATCCGAAAGTGCGGGAAACCGCACGCCCAGAACGTCTCGATCTCGCCGCTTCGAGCTACGGATCCGAATGTTGCGGGTGTCATCACAAAGATGTCTCCCTGTCCTCAGATTGATTTCATGCCTGGTTACATCGTCGGACACACCCACGCTTCTGTGCAACCATTTTTCACCTCAAAAAGCATCATATTTTCACGGACCTTGACGCTCTGCGTTCATTGGCACGCTGTTAGCAATTTGACATGGAAGACCCAAATCGCGGGCACTTGCTGGCTCGCGAATCAATCCCATGTCATCAACTGAGGCACAACCAATGTCCACACTCATCAAATGGCTCGCAGCACCGGTACTCGCAATCGGTTTGCTAACGATTACAGATGCTCCCCCGGCGGAAGCACAAGGATTTTCTTTCGGATCGCGAGGCCTCAGCATTCAGATCGGCCAAACCTATCCGTCGTATTACACCCGTGCTCCAAGTTACTACTACCCGAGCTACTACGGCTCCCGGGCTCCGAGTTGCTACAGCAGATACAACAGCTACCGCTACGGAAGCCCAATCCGCCGCAACTATGGCTATTACGATCACCATCGGACCGAAGTTTATCGACATGGGAACCACCACAACGTGGTTCCAAGACATTTCGATTACCGCTGCGGGCCGCACTACCGCCATGGTCGGCACCACTAGGGATTCCGAACGAAGCGATCAGCGCGATAAAGAAGCTTAGCCATGCCAAACCTCCCAAATTTGGCGTGGCTTTTTTACTGCGCGTTTCCTTGGAAACTAATCTGTGAAGAGAAATTCACTTAGATACCACAGCTAGTCACCAATACCTCCCCCCAGCGTCGGATGAGATCTCATGAGAACCAAAGAGCTTAGGCTTGCTTTCGTGGTCGTGATGCTCACTTCACTTGTCACGACCTCCCCGACTTTACTCGCTGCCTCGCCAACTGGAAAATGGCGTGGGTCATGGAACAGTGGCGCGACGGGCCACAGCGGGCCTCTCAAGGCACGAGTACGCCAGGTTGATAACGACACCTACCGAGCTTTATTCGTTGGGCGTTTTGCCGGTGTGATTCCATTTGCCTATCCCGCTCGCTTGGATCGAGTCGCTGGGACTGACAACCAATACACGTCAAGCCAACGTTTGCCACTGCTGGGCACCTATCGCATGAACGCGACTGTGACCAACAGCCGAATCCGAGCAAATTTCCGAGGTGGTCGGGACAGTGGAACCTTCAATCTTTCGCGGTAAAATGTCTACCGTGCCTACCACTTCTCAAGCGGTGCGACCGCTGCGGCGTAGTCACCATGAGGGGCTCCGAGCAACCAGTCGCCAACGCCCCCTTCGCGGTGGCCACGCGAACCTGACACGCGTTGCTTGCTAGTTCCCGAGTCCACGCACAACTCCCGGGCAAGACGCAGTGTTCTCGCCTGTACCTCTTAGTCAGACAGCGTACTTCGACGTCAGATAACTTGGCGAAAGCGGTTGCGAGACGTCGCGGTGCAAAAAATCACCCTGCCTTAAGCCTTACCATTGGAGTGCCCGAGCGGCGAAGGGTTACCGCGCAGAAACGGCAGAGCAACGGAGTTTCACTGCATCGCAGAAGGTTCCAGCTATTGGGCCGTGAAGGTTGCCAGCTACCTCGGGTGAATACTCTTCAGGCCATTGCATGGATTTGCTTGAGATCCCAGCATTTGAAGGGGTCGGTTTCCAGCCGGAACAAATCGCAATTGGCTCTGTGGTTGAGGTGGAATTTTCTGGATGTTTCGCGCTGCAACGCACATGGGCACTCACCTATCCCTTCCCTGCTTTGCTAGACTGCCATAAACAATCATTGAACCGTGACTGTGACCGCACCCGAAGCTGTTTTGGGGCTGTTGGTTGTAGGTCCACCTTGCACCCAGACGTTTGATGTCGTCCAAACTGATCGATCCCACGTTTCTATTCCGTTTTGAAGTTGCGATTCAGCAGACGGAATGCAAGTGGACGAACCGGGGCCTTAAATTGCCCACCGAGTGTCGCCTCCCCTCTTTCGGTGGTTTGGACGATCGTCCTGTGTTCGCCGATGTTCGGATGGGTTGGTGCAGCGAAGGCTTGGGCATCCATGTAACGGTGAATGGCAAAGGCCAACTTCCCTGGTGCCGCGAATCGCGGCTCGATGACAGCGACGGCTTCCATCTTTGGATCGACACTCGTTGCAGCCCGGGGATTCACCGGGCAACACAATATTGCCATCGTTTTCTCTGGATGCCTGCTGGCGGCGGTTCCAAGCGAGAGAAACCGGTGACGTCGCTGATTCCGATCAACCGCGCTCGGGCAAATCCTAAGTCGATACCGGCGAATGCGTTAAAAATTGCAGCCTTTCCGCGACATGACGGATACGAGCTATCAGGCTTTGTGCCCAACGCCGCGATGACGGGCTTTGAACCGTCCGAACAACCCAGAATCGGGCTGTACTATGCCGTAATCGATCGTGAACTTGGCTGGCAAACGTTTTCGCTCGGACCAGAGTACCCGGTGATGGATGACCCGAGCCTGTGGGGCGAGGCGGTATTGGCCTCAGAATGACGGCACAGGACGCGTTTTTTAGCACTTTCTGGCGAATTCCATCACCTTCCCACGTTCCCGGCAGTTACGACATGCCCTCGGATTTATAAAATTTCGGTAACCTTCCGAACCCGAATGATCGATATAACCCGTAAAGTCTCTCACGTTTCCGTTTTACTGGCGTTTGGTAACGCCCCGGATTGCATACATGGCCTCCCTTAAGACTTCAAAAGACGTTCAGTCTGTTTCCGGTATCACAGTACGACTTGCTGGCGACTCAGGCGACGGCATGCAATTGCTAGGTACGCAGTTGACCAATACCAGTGCGTTAGCCGGGAATGATGTCGCGACATTTCCCGACTTCCCGGCCGAAATCCGCGCGCCTCGCGGGACCCGAGCAGGTGTTTCGGGCTTCCAGGTGCAGTTTGCAAGCGAAGAGATTTTCACCCCTGGCGACACGCTAGACGCCTTGGTGGTGATGAACCCAGCGGCAATGGTCACCAACCTAGATGACCTGCGTCACGGTGGTATCCTGATCGCAAATGAGGATGGCTTTAACGAGAAAGAATTCAAACTCGCCAAGGTGGACTCCAATCCGCTGGATGCCAACGTTCTTGAGGAGACCTACCGAATCATCAAGGTCCCGATGACGAAGTTGACCCGCGAAGCGGTATCCGAGTTTGGGCTGGGCACCAAGGTTGCAGATCGCTGCAAGAACTTCTTTGCCATGGGTCTTGTGTACTGGCTATTTGGACGTTCACTCGATCCAACACTGCGGTTCATCCAGGCAAAATTCAGCAAGAAGCCTGAGATCGCTGCTGCGAACGAGGCAGCACTTCGCGCCGGCTGGGCATTTGGAGAGACAACTGAAGCGTTCGGCGAAAGCTACCAAGTTGAGGCAGCCGAGCTGAAGCCCGGGATCTACCGGAACATCATGGGCAATCAAGCGTTGGCATGGGGGCTGATTGCAGCATCCAAAGTCAGCAACAAAGACCTTTTTTACGGCACCTACCCGATCACACCTGCCAGCGACATTCTGCACGAGCTGACGAAGTACAAGCACTTTGGTGTGAAGACTTTTCAAGCAGAAGACGAGATCGCAGCCGTTTGCTCGACGATTGGCGCTGCCTTTGGTGGGTCGATGGCTGTCACCGCCAGCAGTGGCCCCGGCATTGCGTTGAAAGCCGAGGGGATGGGCTTGGGAATGATTCTGGAACTCCCCATGATCATCATCAACGTTCAACGCGGTGGCCCTAGCACGGGACTGCCGACTAAGACCGAACAAAGCGACCTGCTACAAGGCATGTATGGTCGTAATGGTGAAGCACCGCTTCCCATATTAGCGCCACGTTCACCGGCCGACTGCTTCGATATCGCTGTAGAAGCATGGCGACTTGCAGTCGAGTGCATGGTGCCTGTCATGATTCTTTCCGACGGTTACATTGCCAATGGTAGTGAGCCTTGGAAAATCCCTTCAGTGTCGGGGATCGACCCGATCAGCATTTCCCATCCCGAGGGAACTGACGAAAGCGAACCGTTCATGCCGTATGCTCGTGACGAGCACTTAGCACGACCGTGGGCGATCCCAGGCACACCGGGACTCATGCATCGCGTTGGTGGACTCGAAAAAGAAGCCGGTTCAGGTAACGTCAGTTATGACCCGGCCAACCACCAGCACATGACTGATATGCGTGCCGCCAAAGTTGCCAAGATCGCTGAACGCATCCCCAAGCAGGATGTAAGCGGTCCAGAAACCGGAGACGTCCTCGTGGTGTCATGGGGCGGCACCTATGGCGCATGCCACACCGCCGTCAGTCGCTGTCGAGCAGATGGGCATACCGTCAGTCACGCCCACCTACGTTACCTGAATCCCATGCCCTCCAACATCGGAGAGCTGCTGCGTTCATTCAAGAAGGTAATCGTCGCCGAACTCAACTCAGGCCAGTTACGACTGCTGCTGCGTGCTGAGTATCTGGTTGATTGTATCGGTGTCAATAAAGTTCAGGGCAAGCCCTTCACGGTCACTGAACTTGTCGCAGCCATCGAGCAACAAAGCAAGGCGGCCAAAGGCGATTCCCGGCTCAAGGCCAGTTAACGCCGAAACCAAAAGAGCTGACACCAAGAAGATTCAACTGCTTACGCATCAACATATTTACTTCCCAGTCCCACTGCAATTTGCAAACCTGAGCCATGTCCACGTTACCTGTATTAAAACCTGCTGACTTCGCATCCGATCAGGATGTTCGCTGGTGCCCTGGCTGCGGTGATTATTCGATTCTGGCACAGATGAAAAAAGTCCTTCCCGACCTTGGCTTTCCACGGGAAAAGACAGTCTTCATCAGCGGCATCGGCTGCAGCAGCCGCTTTCCGTACTACATGAACACGTACGGAATGCACAGTATCCATGGTCGCGCCCCGGCCTTCGCAACAGGGCTTAAAACCACGCGACCTGAACTGATGGTCTGGGTCATCACGGGTGACGGAGACGCGCTATCGATCGGTGGAAACCATTTCATCCATGCTCTCCGACGAAACCTCGATGTCAATATCGTGCTTTTTAACAATAGGATCTACGGACTCACGAAAGGGCAGTACAGCCCAACCAGTGTTGAGGGGCAGATCACCAAAAGCACCCCGATGGGCTCAATCGATCATCCACTTAGCCCACTTTCTGTAGCACTTGCAGCCGAAGCAACCTTTGTTGCCCGAACCATCGATGCTCATGTCAAGCATCTGGGCGAGACACTGAAGCGTGCCGCTTCGCACAAGGGTGCATCGCTGGTTGAGGTCTACCAAAATTGCAACGTCTTCAATGATGGCGCCATGGCATACGCACAGGAGCGTAAACAACGCGCGGAAAACGTGGTCGAACTGGAACATGGCAAGCCGTTGATCTTTGCCAATGGAACAAAAGGTATTCGCCTGGTCGGCACCCACTTGGAAATCGTCAACACCGCGGACGTGCCCGCTGATGATCTACTGATCCATGATGAGAAAGACCCTAACCCATCCATTCATATGATGATGGCGAGGATGTCCTATCCAGTCATGCCGGAGCCGATTGGTGTTCTGAGAGCCGTCGAAGGGGTCCCGACTTATGACGATCAGATTAATGACCAAGTCGCTACAGCCACCGAAAACAAAGGTGACGGTGACCTGGATACTCTGTTCACCTCGGGCGACACTTGGACAGTCGAGTGACCCTAGTTTGAACAACTGTCATCACCCCAGCACATAGCATTGCGCGGACGCAATTTGCCAAGACGCTCCGAAACGCACACCTCTTGGCGTCACGCAGACACCGCATGACGACGGAGCACCATGCGTGTACGAGTCAGAAATCCGTAAGTCAGAGATCCGCAAGTCAGAGATCAGAGCATTCGTGCTTTCCACATTCAAGCTTGACCGAGGGTAGATCTATCTACACCACCTACCTTTCATTTTAGAAGAGCCGGCCGACCAAGTGCAATCGTTGCTCATGGGCCGGGAAGGTTACGACCTTTTTTCACCGTTGACTGTTCCCCGTTAAACGAGGTTCCTATGCCACGCGATAAAAGCTACTCCGACGCTACGAAGGCAATCGGTGATACACCGATGATTCAAATCAACCGCTTGGTATCCGGTGACGGTGCCACGGTATTTGCCAAGTGCGAGTTCTTCCAACCACTCAACAGCGTCAAAGATCGCATTGGCGTTGCCATGATCGAAGCGGGCGAGAACGATGGAAGCATCAATGCCGACACCCACGTCATTGAACCTACAAGTGGTAACACAGGAATTGCGTTGGCTTTTGTCTGCGCAGCCAAAGGCTACAAGCTGACGCTGACGATGCCCGAATCGATGTCCGTCGAACGACGAGCTTTGCTAAGGGCCATGGGTGCAAACCTTGTCCTGACCCCAGCAGGAGAGGGGATGAAGGGCGCGATCAACCGTGCAGCCGAACTGGTCGCCGCCACCGACAATGCATACATGCCTCAGCAATTTGAAAACCCTGCAAACCCCGCGATTCACGAAGCAACTACCGGTCCCGAGATCTGGGCCGATAGTGGACAAGATATCGACGCAATCGTCGCTGGCGTGGGCACCGGTGGAACCATTACCGGAGTCACACGCTTTCTGAAAAAGCAGAACCCCAACTTCAAGGCTTTTGCCGTCGAGCCCAAACATTCACCAGTGATCAGCGGTGGTGACCCAGGGAAGCATCGAATCCAAGGGATCGGTGCTGGCTTTGTACCCAAAAACCTCGACACGTCGGTCATTGATGACGTGGTCCAAGTGGACGACGAAGACGCTTTTGAGTGGGGACGTAAACTCGCCAAGGAAGAAGGCATCGTTGGTGGGATCAGCAGTGGGGCCAACATGTGGGCAGCGGCTCAGGTGGCAGCTCGCCCTGAAATGAAGGGAAAAAAGATCGTCACCATCATGTGCAGCCTAGGTGAAAGATACCTTAGCACGCCACTGTTCGGTGACCTTGGGCTATAGAGCGATCTTACAGTTATGAAGACAGCTTGGACTCAGGGCATTCCCCTAGCCAGGCCTCGATCTGAAAACCATTTCAAGAACTCAGTTCTGCGTTATACGGAACTGAGTTCTTTTTGTTGTCACGGCAAGCGTGCAACTGCGCTCAAACACTACGCGCATCGAATGCGGTAATGTTGGCTCTGAACTGCTCTTGATGCCAACGGTCCGATCTCAGCTTCTCGATCGAATCATTCCCTCTCCGTGGCTCGGCACGTTTCCATCGCTTTCAGACGCACGTTTTTCAGACGTTCTGGGCCAAAAAACGCGGCAAGCTTAACGTCGCAAGCTTCAATTGACACAGCACAAAATCAAGCATCGCAAGGCGTCGCTCATCCACTGCGTCGTGTCTCACGCAGACAACCTCTGATCGCCACACAAACTCTGATAGAACGCGTTGCTCTGTCGAAGCTCAGCATGAGTGCCCTCATCAGAAACTTTCCCTGCTTCGACCACGATCGTTCGGTCGGCCATCGCCAAAGAAGACGGGCGATGCGTGATCATCACGCCAGTACGATTGACAAGGAATTTTTTCAGTGCTTGATGAATCAACTGCTCGCTTTCCATATCGATCTGACTCGTCGCCTCATCAAGGATCAAAATATCGGGCTCCCTAAGAAATGCTCGCGCCAAGGCAATGCGTTGCATTTGCCCCCCGGACAATCGCACTCCGCCTGTTCCCAACAGAGTCTGATATCCATCAGGAGTTTTGGTGCGGATGAAATCATCTGCAAAGGCTAGCTTGGCCGCTCTGACCACGGCATGGGAATCAGCTCCCGGGCTACCGTAGCGAATGTTATTTTCGATGGTATCCTCAAACAGACTTGTCCGTTGAGTCACCAGAGCGATCCTGCGTCGCACGTCACGGGTACGCATTTCCCTTAGCGGCACGCGATCTAAAAGAACCTCACCAGACTGCGGGTCGTCGAACCTGCACAACAGGCTGACCAAGGTACTTTTCCCACTGCCATTAGGACCTACCACAGCGACGGTTTCTCCGTGTTGAACCTCAAAATCCATCCCCTGTAGTACCTTCGGTCCTGATGAATATTGATAGCAGACGTCCTTGAAGGCAATGGTCCGATGAGGCCGCGCAACAGACTTTGGCATTGCTGGCTCCTTGACTCGAACAGGTTGGTCGATGATGTCGTAGACACGGACCGTGGCAGCAATTCCTCTCTGCAAGCCACTCCACACATCCGTCAATTTCCGAGCGGGGTCAGAAGCACCAATCAGAAAACCGAAGAACATTAGTACTTCACCAACATTCAGCGGTTCTCGACACATACGGATACCCAGCAGGTGAGTCTCTTGATTGACCACCAAGTACCCTCCCGCAAGAATTGCCATGCCGATGGTCGCCATACCAAGCATTTCGCTGGAGCTACGCGCCAGCATGTTATAAAAAGCTATCTTCATCGATTTACGGTAAAAAGCATAAGTGCCACGCCTGAATTTGGCTCGCTCAAAAGCTTGAGTATTGAACGCTTTTACCACGCGAATTCCAGCGAATGCATCACTTAGCATTCCGTAAAGTTGGCTCATTTCTTCCATCGCTCGGCGACTTGCCCTGCGAATTGCCCGGCTTAGGTAGGACATCACCAACGCCACAATTGGCGTCACGATCATCACAAGCAGCATCAAACGCCAACAGATGAACATGGCTCCACCCAAGCAAACGATCATTTTCAAGGGTTCGCGTACCATGCGTCCTAAAAGTACCGAAACACCTGCTGAGACATTCGATACATCATTGATCAGCCTCGATGTTAATTCCGCCGATCCATTCTCACCAAACGAATCAAGATCCAAGGAGAGCGATTTGCGAAAGAACGCTGATCGCAGATCAAATGCCGTTCGCTCGGCTACGTACTGAACCAGTAAAAGATTGAGCATTAGAGCCAAGAGTTTCAGCGCTGTTCCACCAACCAGCAACGCCACGACTAACATGAGGGTTTGGTAGGGCCCATCGGGCGCGTAGCGATCAATCCAGGGCTGGACTTTGACAAACCACGCATTTGATTCGCTAACTACAGCACGTCGAGACTCCAGCGTCTGCATCTCAACCTGCAATGCAATCTTCTCATCATCTCTTGCCAGCGAAAGCGACTGTGAAATCCCCAACAACTGCTGATCAAGTTCAGTCAGATCGACTTGAGTCGTTTCGATTCGGGATGCGACATAGCTAGGTAAACTATCGCCCTTGAAAACTACTTCGACGAGAGGATAGAGCGTCCCGATATTCGCTCCCCAGAGAACTGCAATTACCAGCGATGAGAAGAGAATGCCTACGAGGGCGAACCGCCGTCGAGCGGCAATTTTAAGAACGCGACCAAAATTGTTCATTGTCAGTTCGTCATCCTTGACGAGTCATCGTGGCTGGTTGCGAAGCATCCTTGTAGAGTACCGCGTAATCACCACGGTCCACCCTGCTGAGCGGCGGAAGTTTAACAGATGGAGTTACCAGCATCCAGCCGAGTTTGACGTTGCAAGTCCCCGGCGTTCGGATGATGCCAGACTCCGCCAATCACCATCATCCTTCCATGTGAAATATCACCTTTTCTTTCGATTGATCCAGTAATCAGGCCAAATGATTCGCTGCGACTCGTGGCGTGGCCACTCCCAATTCGGCCACACGGGGCCCTCTTTTTGCACACCCCTATAAATTGCTTGCATTTGTTTTTTGAGGCGATTCAAAACGACGGGCTCAAACTCACTACGGTCCTCGGACTCACTCACATCTGCTTGGAGATCATAGAGTTCAAAGTTCTCCAAACGCGCGTTCTTGATCGCTAGCATTTCCTGCTGTGTCAAATCGGCTCCGTTTTTTGGCCCTGGTTCAGTAATCGAGGCCAGCAGCTTCCATTTCCCATCACGAACGGCAACTTTCGCCGCCCCCTTAGCTCGATTGAACTGCCAGTAAAGCGGTTTCTTCCTCCGAAGCGGCTCATTTTTAAACAGGGGCAACAAACTGGTTCCATCTAATTCACGTTCGGTTGGCAGAACTGCCTCGCCGACCTCACACAGCGTTGGAAGTAAGTCGAGAGCACTCATGGGAACATCGCTTTCTGTTCCTGCTGCAATCATGCCTGGCCATCGCACAATCCCTGGGACCCGAATCCCCCCTTCGTAAACGGTACCTTTTTTATCTCGCAACGGACCAGCAGAGCCATAAGGATGCATACTCGTAATGGCAGGTCCGTTATCACTTGTAAAAATCACGACCGTATCATCCTGCAGTCCAAGCTGTTTGACCGCATCGAGCAAATGGCCAAACCCACCATCGAGTTGTGAGATGTTTCCGTGATGGGCAACATACGCGGGATCCTCGTTCGAATACAGTCGCTGATATTTTGCTGCAGACGCAATCGGTTCATGCGGTTCGTGAAAACAAGCGAATAGAAAAAACGGCTTGCTTGGATCCCTCTGCTCCCGAAGCCACCCAACCGCCTCTTCGGCTACAAGTTCCGCCGAATAGCCCTTCAAAGCCCCCAACTCTTTTCCATTTCGAACAAAGTTTTCTGGGTTACGGTGATTCGGGAGAGCATTATTCTGAGTCGCGAACCAGTGATCAAATCCATGATCATTAGGCTGTGGTTGGCCCGGCAAATTAAATCGCCCATTCAGATGCCACTTTCCCACATGACAGGTTTGATAGCCCGCGTCACGCAACAGAGTGGCGATGGTAACTTCGGTTTTCTTCACGTGCATGGGTGATAAATTGGGAATCCAATTGTAGATTCCGAGTCGGAACGGTGTCCGACCTGTCATCAGCCCTGCGCGCGACGGCGAACAGTTGGGATGAGCCGCGTAACAACTCGTCAATCTCACTCCCTCTGTGGCAAACTGATCGATCCTTGGCGATAGAATCGACTCATTGCCATAGCATCGGAGATCACCAAAGCCCAAGTCGTCTGCGAGCACGACAATTATATTGGGACGTGTAGCATGTGCAGCGGTGAGTTGAAGGAAGACTATTAACAGCCAACAGATAACTCGCATCAGAGCACTCCCGTTTTAGCGAAACAAAAACTCAGGACAGCAACATCATCACCGGTATCTCAGCATCCCACCGGTGTAAAACTAATCGCAGCCAATCTAATGAGGAACGCTATTCAGCTTGATGTTCGACCGCGCCAGGCTACCTGCCGCCCTGCAAGATGACTCAGAAATGCGATCCACTGCAGAATAACAAACAGGAGCGTGGCAGGTGCATGACAGAACACTCCCAGCCAAGATTGGGACAGGCGCGTGGCGGCGAGCACTCGAGGAAAATGCCCCGCAAG